>Ga0268277_1001255_pt1 | contig 17770 bp, 14 predicted proteins | sample saktaG_5_FD_190132 | JGI IMG/M metagenome (GOLD analysis project Ga0268277, IMG submission 190132) | Saline water microbial communities from Sakinaw Lake, British Columbia, Canada - sak_2010_1_5_50m | ecosystem: Environmental > Aquatic > Non-marine Saline and Alkaline > Saline ...
GACTCCGTTCGCCCTCACTATTTGTTTTGGTCGTGTCTCGTTCTGGCGATTTTGGGGGCGGGGGCGGGTGAAAATCTGGTACGAAAAAATCCCCATAATGCCACGGGCCAGAATGACTGGATAGACAGGCCAAGAAATCGTGTTTAGAGGAGAGAGATTTGCGTTTCTTCCCGCTTGCGCGTTCTGAAACGATCTTACTCACACTTTTTCCTGATCTGATTCCGTCATCTGACCCATAGCATTATGGGGACTTTGTTGATGATGATGTAATTATACTCTATGAACTCATAATCCTCTACTATTACGAGCTCAATAAAGTGGAGATTTGCTTTGAAATCCCCAGAAAGTCATCCAAGAAACCACTCTTGAAAATTGTTTTGATGGACAGCTGTAACTGCTCATCTGTTAACCAAAGAACTTGTCACACTTTACAGCGTGTGCCGTGTTTTAGACAAAAACGCGGAAAATTACAACTTCAGATCGCCGAGAACATCAGCGAGTGAAGTTCCGAATCCGGACACTTGTCCGAGTGAAAGATCTGGTCGAACTTCCTCCTGCCGACGAACTGGGATGCGAGAAACATTTCGAGGTTTTGGCCGGAATCCCTCGAGCTTTCGCCAGAAGGCTGCTTTTGCCTCGTCGGTCGGCGACGAACCGAGCTCTTTGAGCGCCTGCTCCACCTTCGGAACAAACAACTCAAGCTCTTGCTGAGTCATCGCCAACATCAGAGGATCTTTTTCTCTGAAGATGGCAAACGCGCTCTGACCGCGGCCGTGTTGCTCAACAAGCCCAAGGAGGTCATCCCAGAACCACGCAGGTGTAAACCCGAATGATTCTCGAGAATCAATCCTTCTCCCGTCGAGTTCGGGCTTGCGATACTGGCCTCGTCGGTCAATTCGCACTTCCCGAATCTCCGGACGATACTGACGCTCCTCCTCTTCGAGGCGTGCTGTCTCCGATTGACGCAGAAAATCTGCCAGAATCGGTTCACTACCTGTCAGTCTTTGGATTGCATTCTCGAGTGAAGGAAGTGTCACTTTCTCTCCTTTGACTTGCGTCTGGAAGAAAAAGTCTCTGTTCTGATCAGCCTTTGCGCTACCGGTAAGCCACGCCACCATTTCCACCAATCCGTCGCCAGTTGCCTGGCTGAGGAATCGTAGGATTTGAAGCGTAGACGGTGAGAACTTACTTCCGAACACTCCTTTGTCGGTGAAGTAGTACCACTGGTACCCATTCCACCGATTGAGAGTCTGCTCTTTATTCCAATCATCGGCAACATGCCCGAGACTGGATTTGAGAACAAGGAAGCCGAGTTCTGCAGACATCGATTGCCCGCCAAGAAGTCTGTTCGCCTCGTCGATCACTTTAGCTTTGTGGGCATCGGTGATCTTTGAAGCAATCAACTGCTCGGCAGTTTCGTACGGCTTGCAATCATCGCAGACCAATCTCCCCAAAAGGAAACTGATTCGCGCCTGCTTGCCGCAACGATGACAATGCTCTTCCGAGCGACACTTTGAGCATTTGGGATAATCATCCATCTTGTGCCCTTGTGCCAATGCCACACGCTCGCGTCCGCATGAACAGACTGGCCACTCGGCTTGAAGTGCAGACTGCACCCAAGCTTGTAGTTTACCCCACGAGGTTGATTCGGTAACCGAAGTTTCCGAACCGTCCTTTGTAAAATAAACCGCAAGCTGAATATTCCAGTCATTGCCCCAGACCAATTGAACCAACGATTCACTGCGGAATTGGCGATTGATGTCGCCAATCCTGGAAATGGCGAAGATGTCAGATTTCTCGACCGCTTCGTTTTTTCCCGTTTCCACCAGGACGAGTCCGCCAGTTATGGCGTTGTCCACCTTCTCGCTCATAAGCGGAGTCGATACTACCGTTTCTTCAAGCACAGTCGCCATTGCTAGCGATGCATTCAAATCAACAGTGTTACGAATCTGCTTCGTGGCACGATCAGGCTTAAGAGAGTCTTTAACGAGCGTTTTGCGCTCGCATTCACCCTCTTCCCATTCCTGGAGGAACCAGTTCTTGGCAACAGTAACGCGACTTGCGGTACCATCGCTGTTATCTTTCCACCGATCGGTGTACTCGATACGTGCCGGTTGTCCTCGGTACAGCGCGCTTCCGCGGCTGTCCTTAGATCCTGTGTCCACCAACTGAACCCGAGCCTCTTTGCCTGGTACGGCGTCTCTCGGCATAAAAACCAAGTAACGCTCGCGTCGGCTAGGGCTGTAAGTCGCTATCGGTTGACCCGGCTTGTTACCCTCTTGGACGAGGAGAGTAACAATGATTTCTTTATTTTCGTTTTCTGTATTCATTGTTTCGATCTCCTATTTTCCGAAGGTTTAACTCTATGAGCCGACGATTTGTCTCGCGCATGCGAGGATCATCGACTCAATAAAGTTCAGCACCACCGACCAAGGCAGTGCTGAAATTGTTGTGATAAGGAGCCACATCTCCTTATCTGTTAACCAAAGAACATTCATGCCAAGTGAGGCATGCCTCTTTCCTAGAGGTGACGGAATAACTTTGCTTCGGCTTCTTCCGCCGTGAATGTCGAAGCTTTTTCGATCCTGTCCGAGAACTCTTGAATAGCCGCGTTGGAGCTTGAGCCAGTGTCACAGAGAACCGTGAACACATTGATCTCAAGCGCCTTCTTGGCCACCTTGAATTCCTGAAGGAACTCGTTGCTCACTGCGCATTCACCATCGGTAATGAAACAGATGTCGGCCTTTTTGAGGCCAGCCTGCTTCACCATCTCCAGTGCTTTACGTAGTGGCTTCTCGAAGTCAGTACCGCCTCCGGCATGCGCTTCGACCAACTCGAGCATTTGCTCGGGAGAAACATTCCCGGCAGGATACGCAATTGAACGGTGAACCACCGCGTCAAAGAGTATCCAACCGAACGAACGCTTCTGGAGCTTGGCATAGTGAGCGAGCGATAGAACTACCGCTTTAGCCCACTGCTGTTTTGCTCCATCCATGGAACCGGAACCATCTTCACAGACGATCATGGGACCATGACCAAGTTTTGCCTTGGTCTTTTGTCCTGACAGTCGCAACTCTCCGCGTGTCCAGCGAGTTAACGCTTTGACACGAAGAGATGGATTCGTCAGGGCGACGATCTCCGACCGCTGTGCGCGTTTCAGATCGCGTCCCGTTTCCACGGTAGCAATCTTCACGCCTTCACCTGCGATCTTGGAACGAGCCTTCCTTGCCGCAATCATTCTGATGCGACCGAGAAGGGAAGCGAACTTTTTCAATGCTTCACTTCTCTTCATACGCTCGAGCAACCCGAGTGTTTCGGGAATACTCTTGCGTTGAAGTTCGCCCGCGTCTAACCCCCAGGCTTCGATTGTCTTTGAAACTTCCTCGACCTTGACCTGTGTGTTTTTCGCGGCTTGCATGCCGATCCTAGCAAGTTCACGGAGTTTCTCATCCGCTTGCTTACCTGGCTTTCCGAGAAGATCTTCTGCCGCAATTTCGGCTTGAAGTTTGGCTTCATCGGCTGCACTTTGAGCAGATTGAGCCTTAGCTTTCGCTTGGGTTGCCTGTTTAGCAAGCTCATCAGCGATTGCCTTGGCTTGTTTTGCAGACATCTGCCCTCGGCCAGAACCGGACTGGGGTTGACCATCAGACTTTCCATCCGACGGTTTTCCTTCGCCTTGGCCCTGACCTTGCCCATCCGCTTTGGCCGTAGCATCATCTGCCACGTTTTGCAGAGCATCCGCTTGAGCTTGAAGCCCTTGCGCCTGCTCCTCTGCCTCATCGGCTTGCTCCTGTGCCTTTTGCACTTTCTGGAGCTTCTCCTTGTCCTCCTTTGGAACCAAAGCAATGACGCTTTCGCCCATTGCGACGGTCCCGAGGACGGACTGGAGCTCACGAAGCTCGGTCTGCGCATGGAGCTCCTGGAACTGCGACGAATTCATCGTCTCACCCAGAAGTTTATGCCAATACCGACGATCGGCCGGTACCTCTTCCTTCATCACAGGCTCTGGAGCCCACAATGAGTGATAGAGATCCAACAACGAACCCTCGATTCCCGGTAGGGACTCTTGTCCCTTTTCTTCCAGATCAGGAATCGAAGGCGTGGACTCACGATGACGGAGGAAGCGGTTTGCCGTGAAGGCATCCGCATCCGTCACCGCAAGATGCATAACATCCTGCCGCGAGAGCGGCTTAACCTTTTTTGATTCCGGCATTTTTCCTTTCCGCGACAGAGTTTGAAGTCTGCCGCTTTTGTTTGGCGGTCCGCGAAGTGAATCGCGAACCGCAGTTTTTTACCGCCTCACACCTGTCACCACACCGATGACATCAGCTTTCACCTTCTCAACCTGCTGGCCGAGTGCAGTGATCGCCTGACGCATGACATCGTCCGATGCCTCACCAAGGAGGCGTGTGATTTCCGTCCCTGCGCTTTCGCACTGGGTCAGAGCTTCCACACCCTTGCCTCGGTTGCCGCCCAAAACCACATTGACCACTCCACTCGGTGAGAGCAGAGAGTCAACCAGTTCCTGAGCGTCCGTATGTGGCGTGCGGACATATGGAGCTATCTTGGCCTTGACGGCTGCGATTTGCTCCGGTGTGTCCCACAGCAACCACTCCAGGACTGCGATGTCCTGTTTGCAGACCTTGTCCCTGCCAGAAAGCAGAGCATTGGCTTGCAAAACATCGAACACTCGACCGAACCTTCGGTCGTCGTCCCATGCCCACTGGAAATCGCCAGCAGGTTTGTCGTTGACCAGCTCCTGATAAATATCCAGGACGGTATCAACTATTTCCTGCGGAATCTCCACACTGACACGCTCCTTGCGAAGCGTTTCAATGTCCGTGAGTGCGAGCTCGACTGGCGCAGTGTTGCCACTGGCCGTTGTCCGAGCGCGGTTCAGACGAGCTTTCATAAGCGCGCCCTTACCTGCTCGATCCAAAGGATTCACCTTGACGCGGATGGTCATACGAGACCATGCCGCGCTCAGATTTCCTTCAGGATCGGGCAACTCATTGGACGCGGCCAGAAACGCCAGTAAAGGCGTCTTGACCTGTTGTCCTTCGTGCCGAACTCCGTCGCCTTTGGCGAGATCGAGCATGGTCTGCAAAACACGAGGTTCTGCTTTCCAAATCTCGTCCGCAAAAAGGACATGGGCGTTCGCCGCTCGACCGAGAGTATCGGTCGTACGGATGGACTTGCCACCATTGCTGGTAGCCGTCTCCTCGATGGAGGTACTCTCCACGAGGAGTTGTTCGGCTGACACGACCATCGGCATGAGGGCATCATAGAAGACGCACTTGCCAACCTTTCGTGCCATAGCTTGAACAGTCCCAGTTTTGTCGATGCCGGGAGCACCGAGGAAGAACGCTGGTCGACCACTAACGAGCGCAAGCCATGTCGCTTTCACAACATCGCCACGTCCGATGTGACCTACCAACACTTCCTTCGTAATGGCTCCGATCTTTTGGACCAGTGCCAGGATTTCTGCTTTCATTTGTATCCTTTCTAGCGACGATGTCGCTGTTTTTATTGTTTGAAATCCTATGAGCTCGCAACATCCGTTGTGAGCTCAAGAAGATGAGAATTTAAGGAGAATTCTCGAACCAACCGAACCGGATCAATTTGCTTGTGGATTTTCTGGTACCACTAAGCCGTACCCCTCTTTTCCGGGTACGAGGATTTTCACACGGTCTGCGGAGACGAACTCCACAAGGGCCGGGTGAACCATTATCCGCTCACCACTGTCCTCTCGGATAACGGTAAGTGTCGGACGATTGTCGGCGAACAGGTCGCCAACAGTGAGGATTTTCTTTTTCATATTTCCTTTCTTTTGGTCATCACACTATGCGATAACCTGTTCAAACACTTGGTCGCCGTGATCGCGGCGAATCATCGCTAGCCACCGTGTAGCTTTGGCGACAGCGATGGCTTCCATGCCCACTATGCCGTGCATTTGCGCTGCAATGAGGGCGAGGTCGAATCCTGCCGATGGAGATTTCATTCTGGCAATGCCGATGAATTCCTTGCGGACATCATCAGAAAGGCGAAGAACGAAGATCGCTCGAAGCTTGAGTTCACTCAATGATCTATCACTCATGTTCAAGCTCCTTCCTGATTTCCAGGGCACCTTCTGGGTCGATCTCTTCCCAGAATAGGAAGTGCTGCACGAACTTCAGCGATTTTTTTCGCTCGGAATTCTGTTGGGGTATTGCCCCGCGACCGCAAATTGTCCAGACGGTCAAACCGCTTGACGACAATTGCGACCATGCCAGCTTCGGCAACTCGCCGAAGGTACACTTCATCCGGTTCCTCCTCACTTTCGTGCGAGAGAGCACGGACGATTTTGGCGATCTCATTACCGAATTTCTCGGCGAGTTCGCTATCTGTCGTCGGTGTGTCCTCCAACACATCGTGGAGAATTGCCGAGATGACGAATGTACTTGCACCGCAGGTGTTAGCGAGGCTATTTGTCTCCAAATATCCCGCCACTGCCTTGGCGACGCGAAGCACATGAGTCATCTGCGACTCACCACCGGGACGGACTTGTCCTGCATGTCGAGCAAAGGCGAACTCAATCGCCTCTATTATCTTTTTCATAAAATCCTTTCTCTATCAATCAGCGAATCATTCGTGGATTGAACAAAGAGGAGAAATTGACGTATTCTCCAATTGACTTTCGTCACGGCAAGCAACCACGCTTGCAACCGCGATTGATTAACCTCCACCAATCAAGGAGTATTCTGTTCGAGCTTACGCTCAAGTCAAATACACAAAACTTTTTTACCTCGATTTACACGACCGGATTTTGTCGCAACCAAACCTTCGTCTGGTGTTTTTTTGCTCAATGCTTAGTCAACCAGCTGGCCGACCACGTACTCGGCACCATGGCTGACAGCCACGACGTACTTCCCGAGCTTCGGGTCGAAGCAGGCGACCGCTTTGAACAGGTGGGCAACCTCATGCCCGATGGCGATTGCCACCGGCAAGGAAGCCGGACCGTTCAACCGCACCACTTCTCCGCCTTGGAGGTTGAGAGCCTTGACGCCGGCGACCGCATCTTTCACGATTTGGTCGTTCTGGGCAGGGCTACCAAACCCGATCTTGAGGGTGGTGGCGGGGGCATTGCTGTCGATGCTAACGTTGTATGTGTTCATGTTTTTCAGAACACTACAAGGGAACGCCTATTTTAATATTTCTAGAACACAACAAGTGTTCATGGCTCCATTTCGGTAGCTTTTTCAAAATATAATTTAAGCGTCTTGCAGTGTGTAATCTGAAAATAAGTTTTTACTTCCAAAATACACACTGCAAAACTCTGTTTTCGTCCTATTGGACTCATCAGTCGGGATACACATCCCGAAAACAGAGGGGTGAACGGATTAAACGTCACACCCCACATAACCCAAACCTAAAGAACTACTTGCAAAGCGTAACCAAATGCTCAGCAAGCGCCCGAACCATCGGGCGGTTTGCAATCGGCTCGCCCCTTTCGAGGTGATGAACCGATCCCTTGAGAACTCCGTCAGAGCTTGCGCCCGTGACTTTGTCCTCAGTTCCGTTGTAATCCGAGTGAACCTCGGCCACAACGGTGAGCCCGAGCTTTCGGGCGAACTCATACCACTCTGGCAAGCGACCAAGGTCACCAGCCAGGAAGATGATGTGAGTGGCGGTCGAGCAAATCTGCTCGTTTTCAACAGATGGAATTCCGCCAATATCCACTAGTGTGAGCGGGAGAGTACAGTTTTTGACACTGTCCGCAACCCGCGCGACAAACTCGGGCGTGAATTTGGCTTTGTAGGCCGCCTTGCACGCCGCCGCGACAGCTGGGTCATGGTTCACAGTTTCCTGAAACCAAGACCCTTCACCGTCAGGGCATGCCGTAATTATGTATGGGTACGGTGCCCCTTCAATTGCACGGATAGCTTGCTTCAAGCCTTCTCGCATGCAACTCTTACCGGACCGAGGGGGACCGGCAATAACAATCTTTTTCATGGATTGCCTCCATTCCTCGCCATCGGTCGGCGAAATCACCAGGAATCGTACCTTGATCATGTGACCAAGATTCAATACGACCCCTCTTACCCCACCCAACCTTAAGTCATTCGAGCTATCAATTCAGTGGGGCGAAGAGGAATAACATTGCAGAACTATTCGTTCCGCGTTTTCCCATTCAAGAATACATGTATGTTGAATACGCGCATTCCCGAACTTTACTTCGCTATTTTATTGTCAAATTACTTCCTTGTCTTTTCCCTTCACTTCCGACTCATGCTAATCGTATGTCGGCTTCAGGTCACAAGGACATTTCTGTGAATGAAAGTGGTTAATTCTCATTTCACAGCGGTGTCCTTACGAACTCCGTTGATCAGTTGGCATCCAAGCCAGTACCCAGACGGAGATGGTTCAGTTTGCTGTGAACTTACTCCGTGGAACGCCGATCCGCAAACAAGATAACAAGTGACTGTTGTCCTTCTCACTCTCTCCTCTTTACCATGCTTAGCGGTCTTACCGAGGCCATGGTGCCTTCCCATCATAGGGACTAGAGGTGAAAAGCAATCACTCACTATCTTCTTACAAAGAACTATTACATCGGAATCATCCGATATTCTCTCCTCTAAATTGAGAGAAGTGTGATGACGCTTGAATTTATAAATTAATTGTTCGTCATCACGCTTCTTCCAACGAAAAAAGCGACTAAGAGATCTCTTCAAACAAAGGCATCTCTCGTACCACGCTTTCGCGGATACATTTCGCCTTTCCTTAGAAGAGATCTCCCAATCGCTTTCCTATATAATATAGTTGGCGGTCAGTATCAACCATTCATACGGATATCAAGCAGACCTCAGCTTGAATCCTTATCCTTTGCTTACGCTCGGGATAGAACCGGTTGGCCCTTATACTTCAGGGCTCGAAGACTCTCCTCTAAAGATTGCCTTATATTTTCTTGTGATGTGCTACTTACTCTTACCCTTATAGTTTACCATACTCGGTATCTCCTGTCAAGTGCCTTTTCGCTTCCAATCTTTCATGTCTTAATCTTACCCTTATAGTATAGCATACCTATTAGAATTGTCAAGCGATTTGCAACTTGTTTAAACTCATAGCGATTATAGGGCTATAAATAAGGGTATTCTGGGAGGTCATTTTCATTTTCTTTTTGGTTGCTTGATTGACGCTGTTTTGGAGATAGTTTTTCATTGAATCTATTCAAAACGGTGATCAAATATGTCTGTGGCTCAAATGGTGGAATTGAGCCACAAGGCCTTTTGACGATTATGGTGTAAAATGTCTGTATGAACGACGAAAATACTCAAAGTGAGCCAGTGGTAGAAGCGCCAATACCCGTTGTTGCCGACGTGTCACCGCCAGTTTCTGAACCAATTCCACCTGCGGTTGAGCTAGCGAATGAATCAATTGAACCTGCACCAGATGTGTCGCATCCGCTTGCTAGAGAGACGGCAATTTCTGCAACCGAGGAACCGTCTACAATACCAACAGTTATGCCGATCTCTGAACCAGTTACAACTGTGACCGATCAAACAATTCCAGTGCAATCTGTGCCCGCGTCGGCGCCACTGACTCCGCCTGTGCCACAGACGCAATCGCCGACGCAACAAGATCAAACCGGATTCATTCGCGCGCTCCTAGCCAAAGCAAACGCCAAGCTTCACTCAAACAGACAGAAGAAACTGGATATTCTTATGCTGATGGCGCAAAAGAAGCGGATCATCACCAACGATGATGTCCAGAAACTTCTGCGTGTTTCTGACGCCACTGCCACTCGTTACTTGGTGAAGCTTGTCCAACAGGGTCATCTCGCACGCGCGGGGAACCCGCGCGATGCCAAGTATCAATTTTTGCGATAAAAAACAGGTGTGGCTCAAATGGTGGAATTGAGCCACAAAGATTTATGACAGAACCAGATCAGAAAATTCAAGAGGCGATTACGGAACTGACGCTATTGCTGATTTCTCTCACTGCGTGGCAGGAAAAGGTATACGACGCAAATATTACACAATCTTGGTAAGGATACGACTTTCATATTCTGGATGAATTGAAAGAAAAAGGGTATATCTCCGGATCGAAAAAATCGAAATTAGTTATTCTGACTGATGAAGGTATGAAGAAGTCCAAAGAGCTTATTGAAAAATATTTGAAATGAGCCACGCATGTTTCTGACTTACTATCGAACGCTGTCGAGAAGTGGTCGACTTCCGCTTCCTTCACTGAAGGTTGTTCGCGTTCGGAGGAAGTCGGTTCGGCGAGTAGCCGTACGGACTGACGACGGACGCGCCACAAAACTTTATGGAAGCGGAAGTGGGCCGCTTCGAACCATGCGATCGTGCTAAAATGCTTGTGGCTCAATTCCACCATTTGAGCCACACCCCCCCCGCCCCCAAAAATCACCCTAACAAGGCACGACCAAAACAAATAGTGAGGGCGAACGGAGTCCTTCCCCCACACCCCCAGTCCTCCGTCCGCCCTCTCCACTTTTTTGTGATTTCAAAGAACACAGTGTCGTGAAGCGACTCCACATTTCATTCAAGGAAAATCATTCAGGATTTTCAGCGAAAAATGTTCGAACTTTGTTCAGGAATCGGCACAAAAAATTGCGTGATATCAAAAAAACATGTAATATATTTCTCGTGCAAACATTAGAACAAATAATATCCGAACTTTTCAAAGTTTGGTCGGCGATGTGGAGTGTTTTCTGGGCAGTTTTCCCGCGAACGATCGGCTTTGTTCTGTGGATTCTATCCGCTATTATCATATTGCCGTGTGTTTTCGTATCGGGCGTAATGTATCCTAAATGGGTTGATTGGGGGGAAAATTTGTAAGAGAACGATTACTATTTATTGAAATATTGTGTACAATTGGTCATTATGTCTGAGACCGAGTCAGAAGCGATTTCCGCCTTGTACCCGACAGTCTTCGTGATTTTCGGTATTACTGGCGATTTGGCGAGTCGTAAACTTTTACCGGCATTACTTGCCTTATATTCAAAAAAAATGCTACCGCCGCGTTTTGCGGTTATCGGTTTTTCGCGAAGAACGTTCAATCGAGAAGAATTTCGCGAGCTTATTCGCGGCCGGCTCAATATTCGTCCCGGACAATTCAAAGAAGAAGACGTAAAGCATTTTCTGGATCATATGTCGTACGAACAGGGGCTTTTCAATAATGAAGAAGCGTATGAACGACTGGCAACAAAATTGAAGGAGATTGATACGGAATGGGGGCAATGTTCCAATAAATTGTTTCATTTATCCGTTCCACCGAATCTTTATGAAGGTATTTTGAATCGTTTGGCGCAATCCAAATTGAACATCCCTTGCGCCGATCAAACCGGCTGGACGCGAATACTTATCGAAAAGCCGTTCGGGAATAATATTGAGGTTGCCCGCTCACTGGACAAACTACTCGGATCGCTATTCAAGGAAAAACAAATATTTCGCATAGATCATTATTTGGCGAAAGAAGCATTGCAGAATATAATCGCCTTTCGCTTCGCGAATTCGATTTTTGAGCCATTGTGGTGCAGGAAATACATAGAAAAACTTCATGTTCAATTGCTGGAAAAGGAAGGCGTTGACGGTCGCGGCGCGTTCTATGATCCGCTTGGCGCGCTCAAAGACGTCGGACAAAATCATATTTTGCAAATGCTATCGCTCATCACCATGGAAAGACCAAAATCCTATTCCGGCGATAATATTCGTCGCGAGCGCGCGTGTGTGCTTGCTCGGCTCTTTGTGATGAAACGTTGTCTGATCGACGCGATGGTTCTGAAAGGTCAATATCGCGGTTATCTCGGCGAAAACGGCGTGTCGCGCGAATCCAAAACCGAAACATATTTTCGCGTAAAGACATTTATTAGAAACGCTAGATGGCGGAATGTGCCGATATATTTGGAAAGTGGGAAGTCGCTTCGGGAAACGAAGACGGCGATTGACGTATATTTTAAGAATAATAAAAGTGAGAATGAACAGAATATTCTAACTTTCCGCGTTCAGCCGAATGAAGGCATCAAGATCAAGTTTTTCGTTAAGTCTCCGGGCTATGAATGGAAATCCGAACCGAAAACTCTGAAGTTTGAATATATTGAAAGCCCGACATTCATGTCAAACGCCATGAATGATTATGAACGTCTAATTCATGACGCGTTTGTCGGTGATCAGACGCTGTTTGCCTCAACTGAGGAGATCATGGCGTCATGGAGATTCGTGACTTCCATTATTGAGAATTGGGAAAATTTGCCACTTGTGATATATGAAAAAGGTGTAAGAGAAGTTGAATAATTTACATAAACTGGCGTAAATTATATGTACTTATGCGGACATATCGCGTAATAAATCAGTATTCAAAAATTAGATAAGCAAGCCCAAAACCGATTAATAGCCCGATAACTATTCCTATTATGAATTGTAACATGGTAGTTTGTTAAGACCAATAATTACTCAGTAAAATGTAATATACGCATCATTTCCATCCGATCAAACGATTAGATCGGATATATTCAATCCGCTGTAATTGTACAACCGAACATGTATAATTGAAACCATGTCATTATCCATCGGCATCGTCGGTCTTCCTAATGTCGGTAAATCGACATTATTCAACGCGCTGACGAAAAAGAGCGTGCCGGCGGAAAATTATCCTTTCTGCACAATTGATCCATCCGTCGGGGTTGTGGCTGTGCCCGATGAAAGGCTTGATAAGTTATCCAATTTTTCAAAATCGGAAAGGACTATTCCGGCGGCTATTGAATTTACCGATATCGCCGGTTTGGTAAAAGGCGCGTCGGAAGGCGAAGGACTGGGCAATCAATTCTTGTCCCATATTCGCGAAACAGATGCCATCGCCGAAGTCGTGCGCGTATTTGATGATGAAAATATTCTTCATGTCAGTGGCATGATTGAACCCGTGAAGGATATTGAAATTATTAATCTTGAATTAGTTCTGGCCGATTTACAAACGGTAACGAAAAGGCGCAGTTCTCTCGGAAAGGAATTCAAGGCGGGTAAGAAGGAAGCTATTTATGAAATGGAATTATTGGAAAAACTCGCGCGAGCTCTGGAAGCGGGAAAGTTGGCATTGTCGGTTACGCCGAACGAATTTGAAGCTCCTTTTATGAAGCAACTTTGCCTCATTACCTCAAAGCCGATTATTTATGTTTTGAATAAGAAGGCGGGGGCGCGGAACCTTGATGAACCCCTCGCGGATGGAATGGTCGATGAACGCTGGAGGAAATTGATGGAGCTATTCGGAGAAATAAAAGCAAGTCATGTAATCGTTGACGCAGGTATAGAACAGGAGCTGAAAGATTTAGATGACATTGGTAGAAAAGAGATGCGCGAGGGATTGGGCGTGCGTGATGACGGCATTAATAATTTGATAAAAAAAGGATATGAATTGTTGGGTCTCATTACGTATTTCACCACAGGCACGGACGAAACTCGCGCCTGGACTATCAAGCGCGGCTGGACGGCGCCCGAGGCAGGCACGGCTATTCACACTGATTTCAAGGACAAATTCATTCGTGCGGAAGTCATTGAATGGAATACTTTGCTTCAGGCTGGCTCATACGCGAATGCTCGGGAAAAAGGACTTCTGCGCACGGAAGGGAAGGAATACGTGATCAAGGACGGGGATGTGGTGGAGTTTAAGATCTAGCATAAGTATTATTGACAGCAATGCTCACAAATGCTATAATCCATGTGGTTTTGTATAATTAACAAAGGAATAAATATGGTACGCAACTCAAGATTTGATCGTCATGATCATGACGATCAAAATGGTAGAGATGTGGGTTTTCGCGGATTGTTCAATAATGACAGGATTCATATCGCCCCGATTGGAGACAAAATTATCGGAGGAATCAGCGAGAAAACATCATTGTGCGTATTTGTGATTTTCGCGGTGGTCTGCCTCATCGGCTATATAATCTATCTCATTGGTCTCACTGATCAATAAACTGACAGCCATTAACATTCAAAGCCGGCTTCGTTGGAGAAGCGGCTTTTTTTAATACTTGAAATTATACGCGGATATAATGACGCGGAATTATCTACGCGGTTTTGATTTTTGACCGATATGGAGTAACATATAAGAACATTATGGAAAAATATGATCATATAAAGATTGAGAAAAAATGGCAGAAGAAGTGGGCATCTTCCAAGTTATATAAAAGTAAAGAGGACGCAACGAAACCAAAGAGTTATATTTTGGATATGTTCCCATATCCATCTGGTGAAGGTTTGCATGTCGGGCATCCCAAGGGATACATCGCAACCGATATTATTTCAAGATATTTGCGGATGAAGGGACGCTCAGTTTTACACCCCATGGGTTTTGACGCGTTTGGTTTGCCGGCCGAGAATTATGCTCTGAAAACAAAAACAAACCCGACGGATTCAGTGGCGATGAATATCAAAAGATTCAAGAAACAATTGGAATTGATCGGACTTGATTACGATTGGTCGCGCGAAATCAACACGACTGATCCGAAATATTATAAATGGACTCAGTGGATATTTCTGCAACTATTCAAAAGGGGACTCGCCTATGAATCATATGAACCTATAAATTGGTGCCCCTCATGCAAAACGGGTTTGGCGAATGAAGACGTGGAAAATAGCCGATGTGAAAGGTGCGGTACGCCGGTTGAGAAGAAACCCATGAGACAATGGGTGCTTAGAATCACCGATTATGCCGAAAGACTTTTGAATGATCTGGATGCGAAGGACGCGGATGGCGATAAAATACTTGATTGGCCGACATCTACTACCGAGCTTCAAAAAAATTGGATTGGAAGGAGTGAGGGGGTGCTGATTAAATTCAAGATTGAAATCACAAAAATCAAAAATGAGCCGAAGCAAATTGAAGTGTTTACGACTAGACCGGACACATTGTTCGGAGTAACTTATATGGTTTTGGCGCCGGATCATAAATTGGTTACCGAATTATTGAAAACTGTTGAAAATAAGAAGGAGGTCGAAGAATACATTGCCAGAACGAAAAATGCGAGTGAAATTGAAAGGACTGATACAAAAAGAGAGAAAACAGGTGTTGAATTGAAGGGTGTGAAAGCTATTAATCCAGCAAATAATGAGGTAATTCCCGTTTGGATTGCAGATTATGTCCTGTCAGATTACGGTACTGGCGCAGTAATGGCAGTTCCCGCACATGATCTGCGAGATTGGGAATTCGCGAGGAAATATAATTTACCAATTAAGGAAGTGATATCAGGTGGGATTATTGATGATTTAGCGTATATCGGCGCTGGTTCATTGATTAATTCTGGTTTGTTTAATGGAATGAACTCGAATCAGGCGATGAAGAAGATCACAGAATCAGTTGGTGGAAAATGGACTGCGACACACAAGATTCGCGACTGGGTTTTCTCTAGACAGCGGTATTGGGGGGAACCGATTCCACTCATTCATTGCGAAAATTGCGCGCGTTTGAATCCTTCAGGGAATGGGATAGTGCCTGTACCTGAGGAGGACTTACCCGTAATATTGCCAAAAGTAAAATTGTATGAACCCACCGGAACAGGAGAGTCGCCTTTAGCCGCAATTTCCAAATGGGTGAATGTGAAGTGTCCAGTTTGCAAGAGTATGGCGAAAAGAGAGACTAATACTATGCCACAATGGGCCGGTTCATGCTGGTATTATTTGCGGTACATGGATCCCAAAAATCGCGAGGCATTGGTTACCCCGGACAATGAAAAATATTGGGCGCCAGTTGATGTTTATATTGGTGGTGCCGAACATGCCACGCGACATCTTATATACGCCAGATTTTGGCATAAATTCTTATATGATATCGGAGTAGTTTCAACCATTGAACCATTCAAGAAATTACAGCATGTTGGACTCATAATGGGTGAAGATGGCAAAAAAATGTCCAAGCGATTTGGTAATATTGTCAATCCGGACGATATTATAAAAATATATGGCGCTGATACATTACGAATATATGAGATGTTTATGGGACCATTTGACCAGCAGATAGCTTGGAATACAAGTAGCATAATCGGCTCAAGACGCTTCATTGAAAAGGTTTGGCGATTGAAAAAAATCGCCGCAAATAATATCGCAGTTGAAAACAAGAAAATCTTGACGCTTGTACACAGAACCATAAAAAAAGTCTCCGAGGATATTTCCGATATGAAATTCAACACCGCGATCAGCTCCATGATGATACTCGTGAACGAATTGGAAAAGGAGAATGTTATTTCAAAAAAAGTTTATGAAACTCTTTTGAAATTAGTGGCGCCGTTTGCACCTCATATTACCGATGAGCTGTGGATAATATTCGGACATAGGGGATCGATTCATATATCCGAATGGCCGAAATATGATCCAAATCTCATAATATTGGATGAGATAACAATCACGGTTCAGATCAATGGCAAGGTACGCACTTCATTCAATTCCGTGCGGGATACAGATGAAGAGAAGATAAAAAATATCGCGCTCGGACTGCCAGAGATAAAAAAATGGACAAACGGAAAGGGAATAAAAAAGATTATCACGGTAAAAAATAAATTGGTAAATATAGTTACCGCGTAGGTGTCACTGAATTGTCCATTTTTATACAATTACCGACATTGCATAAATGCAAACTTTGTTTCCTTGACTTATAAACAACAAGGTGATAAAAATATAAACATTAGCAATAAAAGTAAGCACAATTTAATTAACTCATATGGCCACAACAACAATTTCGTTCAAGCCAAAGCAAGTTGCGAAAAGACTATTGTCGTCGCTCCCTGATCGCGCTCGTGACATTCTGACTTTTCGTCATGGACTTGGAAAAGACACGCGTAGAATGACTCTGGATTCCATCGGGAAGAAATACGGCATTACCCGTGAACGCGTTCGTCAGATCGAAAATTATGGCATAGATCATATTCGCAAATCCGAAGAATACAGCCAAGAAAAAGCCACATTTACCGAGATAGAAGAGCTTTTACATTCATTGGGCGGTATTGTCGTGGAGGACGATTTTCTCGGTCATGTTTCGAAGGATAAAAGTCTGCAAAATCACATCCATTTTCTCCTTGTTGTTGGGGAGCCATTCAAGAAGTCAAAAGAAGATGACGATTTTCGTCATCGCTGGCATGTCAATGCCGATTTGGCCAAGAAAGTTGAAGACGCGCTTCAAAAATTATATTCAAATCTAAATACCGATGATCTATTGCCAGAATCAGACATGGTTAATAGATTCTTGCATCACATTGAGGATGTTTCTGAAAAGTATAAAAATCAGGAAATTATTAGACGATGGCTGGCGATTTCAAAGAATATTGGCAAGAACGCGCTCGGCGATTGGGGAATCGCGGCGTCATCAAACATCAAAACAAAAGGTGTGCGCGATTACGCGTTTCTAGTTATTAGAAGGCATGGTTCGCCGATACACTTTCGCGATGTCGCCAAGCAAATCACACAAATATTCAATAAGAAGGCCCATGTCGCGACGACTCACAATGAATTGATTAAGGATAAAAGGTTTGTTCTGGTTGGCCGCGGTCTCTACGCTCTGGCGGAATGGGGATATATGCCGGGCGTTGTTCGCGATGTTATTCGTCTCGTATTGGAAAAACACGGTCCGCTCACAAAAGATGAAATAGTGAGTAAGGTCATGAAGGAGAGATATGTCAAGGAAAATACAATCATGGTCAACCTACAGAACCCGAAATATTTCAAGAGAGATAAAGATGGAAAATATTCCGTCGTGAACATCTAGGCGGCTCGCTGATGTAATCCAG
>Ga0268277_1001256_pt1 | contig 17756 bp, 20 predicted proteins | sample saktaG_5_FD_190132 | JGI IMG/M metagenome (GOLD analysis project Ga0268277, IMG submission 190132) | Saline water microbial communities from Sakinaw Lake, British Columbia, Canada - sak_2010_1_5_50m | ecosystem: Environmental > Aquatic > Non-marine Saline and Alkaline > Saline ...
CATGACCAGCGACTGGCAGTACAACAAGGAGCTTCAGCGTATGATTGCCGTGGATATCCGCTATGTACTGTTTATTACCGAGAAATTTGCAGGTGCTGAATACCTGATTAAGGAAATGGGACTTTAATCAGATTGATTTTTCTTTGCCAGAGTAGTTAATATACTCTGGATTAAATGAGTATCTTTTTCACCCAGTAGGGCCAGCCGCTCGATAATCCTGTTGTGAATTGGCATTCGGTTATCAAGACCTAACTCGACCAGAACGTCAATGACATTCTGTTTTAATTTACGATAAGCCTGTTCTGTTGGTTTCGGTGCGGTCTGTCGGGATTTGTTTTGGAGTATTGGCGATAATTCATAAGCATAAATCATCACCGCCTGGGCCAGGTTCAGGCTCGGCTGAGCTTGTTTTATGGGAATGTGTGACAGGATATCGCAGACGGCCAGTTGCTCATTACTAAGACCGCGGTCTTCTGTACCAAACAGGATTCCCACGGATTGAATAGTCGTCCCTTTATTTTGGAGTAATTGTGTCATCTTCCGGGCAGGAATATTTTCATTTTTTGATGGTCGCTTTTTTGCCGATGTACCGATCAGAAAATCTATATCGGATATTGCAGCGGTGATCGAGTTGAAAACCTGTGCCGATTCGAGAATATCTTCGGAACCATGCGCCAGCCAGTGGGCGCGGTCGCTGAGATGATCGCAGGGATCGACCAGACGCAGATCGGAAAATCCCATGGTCTTAAGTGCCCGGGCGGCAGCGCCGATATTTTCCGGAGTAGTGGGATGGTTGAGGATAATGCAGATTTTCATGGAATTGGCCAGAGTTCAATGTTGATCATAGAGTAATATTAACCAAGTTCAGGAAAAATGTCAGTGATAATTTTACCAGCCTAATTATATTAAAATAGCCCCCAAATTAGATTGAAGGCTATCTCATAAAATCGCGATACTTTTTAAATTTCAGTTCAGTTCTGCGGCATATTCGGTGTCGGCATAATCCGCTTTGATTTTGTCATAACAGTCTGTGGATTTTTCACTGTTGCCGTTCTTGTTGTAGGCCTTTCCGAGGTAATACAGAATCTCTGCCTGGGTTTCGTGATCGAACTCATCGGGCGCATAATTCATCATCTGTTCGAGTTTCTCGAAATCCTCGACGGCCGTTCCCGATCTTCCAAATAAGGTTGGAATTGAAAGACAGGTTTGTCCGCGGATAGAGCGGCTTTCCACATTGGTTCCGTCCAATTCGATGCCCTTGTCCATTTCTCTCAAGCCCGCGATGACGTAGTAACTCTTGAATGGTTTGAAACCAACGTAGCGTGCCTTGGACAGATAGGCGCTGCCGTACCAGCAAAGCGCACTGCCATTAGTGGGATCCAATTTCGTAGCATTTCCCAATAGTTCGATCGATTCTTTCAAAAGATCCTTATCGCCTTTCATGGACATCTGGTATTTCAGTTTTCCGAGATTCAGATTCAATTCAGCATTATCGGGATTCTGGGCCAGTTGCTGTTCCAGTTGTTGAATTTGTGCTTCGACTGCAGGATTCTGCGCGTTTAGCATTGTTGCACTTAGCAGCATGAGGACAATGACGACACTTCGTTTTTTCATTTTCAATCTCCTTTGTGTTTGTTTCTGTATTGTTTATTAATTGTAATGTTGATGATTCGGCTATTTTTTCCATGATCTGTCCGTTATAATTAATGAAGAAAACCGGGATGAGAATGATCAGCAGTAAAACATAGATATAGATGAAAATCCTCAATCCGATGTTTAGTAATCTTTTTATTTTCATTTTGATAAATCTTTCTATTTAATGAATCAGCAGTGAGCCGTTTGTGAATAAATGATAAATCCGGAATAGCGCCGATGTGACAGATCCGCCGGACAGAATTCCTCCGAAAAGCATTCCCATAAAGGTGAAGATTGTCGAAGGTGCAATCAGTTCTTTGAGGACGTTAATTACTTTGTTTTCGGATTTTCCGGGAAAGAGTGGTTTTCCCAAGAGATGAAAATCAATGGCGTTGCTTGGACATTTTTCAATGCACTTTCCGCATTTGGTGCATGTCATTGAAACATTCCCTTTTTCCAATAAATCCGAATTAATCGCCATTACGGGACAGACATCGATACATTTACCGCATTTAATACATTTGTCTTTGTCGATTTTGATGCGGAAGGGATTGATTTTGCCCAGCAGGGATTGAAATGCACCTAGCGGACAGAAAAATGCACAGTGGGTCCGTTTTTTTGTCAGAATCGGTAATATGAATAGCAGTGACATTCCCAATGTGATAAAAATAATCGCCTGGATATAGGTCTTGAAATTGGTGATTTCCACATATTCCGTGACCAATTTTAATGGGCAGAGCCACTGACAATAGACCGGGCTCATTACGATGAATGACCAGACGATTATCACAGTCAGGACGATAAACGGAATAAAGCGCAGCCATGGTTTGATTTTCTTAGATGGAATAATCTTGCGCTTGCCGATTTTCGAAAAACCTTCATCGATTCCGCCATAAAAACAACCCCAGCTGCACCAGCCGCGTCCCAGGGTAATCAGAGAGATCAGCCACATGAAAAATATCTGGGAAAAACCGCCATAATACCCGCCAAATAATTTAGACGGGAATATAATGGTATTTCTGAAAAGTGCCGGAAGGATCAGCATGGGAATCGCGACGGGACAGAGCGGTGTATCATTATTATCAATCACCTCTTGTGTTAATGCCATTGAACCGCGCGTTTCCAGTAGATGCGTAATAAACGTCAGGATAAAGGCAAATGCGAAGATGGTGAAAAAAATGGAGCGGTACTTTGAAATATTTCCCGTCCACAGAATCATGAACATGATAAATGTCAGGAATATTGTCCAGATTGCCCGGAATATAAAGATCTCCATATACTTTACATTTTGCGGATTACCGATGATAAATATGGACAACAGGAAAAAAAGTGCCAGGGAAACTAAAATAGATGTGAAGAGTGATTTTTTCAATTTTTTGCTCTCTTTTCGGTTTCGTATTTCAAATCTCGCTTGAATGTTAAGCAGTGCTGAAACTGAATAAAAGTGCAATGGTACGAACGGTAATAGAATGTGATGAATGGCAGTTGGTCCTGGGACAAACTGTAAGTTTCAGGGATGAAATGCAGAAAGGTTACTTAACTCTTGTCACACGGCTCTGCTGTGTGACATTATAATGATTTTACCGCTTGATGAATTTGCTTCGGAATAATTTCGTATAGCTTCGGGAAACCGGAATGACATTGTCAATAATATCCAGATGAAGGGTGTAGCCGAGCGAATCACCGTCAATCGATGCAATACGGTCGATATTTACGATGTAGGACCTGTGGCAGCGCTGTAAATTATCAAAATTCTTAATAGAAGATTCAACTTCTTTTAATGTCGCCCGAATCAATGTTGATTTAATGGTATCGTGTAAAGTATAGAAGAATTCCAGATAATTTCTTTGTGATTGGATATACAGAATCTGCTTTGACTCTACCTCAATATAATCACCCTCGGACTGTCCGCTAAATTTCAAGACTTGATCGCCATCCGGTTTCCGCTGAGCAGCTCCTCCTAAAATTGCGAAATTGATAGCAGCGGCATCTTTCAGGTTTTGTTTTAAAATCAGGTTGTATTTTATCAGTATCAGTAAAAAAACCGGAAACGTTGCGACCACCAGGGTATAAAAAACAAACACGGAAACCGACAGCAGGTCGATCAGGAGAAAGCCGCAAATTGACATGAAAACCGTGTTTATAACTGCGATCACGAGAATATTGTAGAGAATCTGGACGATTTCCTTGTAGACTTTCCAGCGTTCCTCGGCAAAAGTCCGTGGGAAGAGTACCGGCAGCAGGCGTGTGTTGGCCAAAACCACGGCGAAAGTGATGAACCCGAATCCCAGTTCAATAAGGTAACGCCGGGCCGGCGGGATTGAGTGCAGACCAAAGGGGTGAAAAATCGCCAGAACCAGGAAAATCATGGCGCCCATTAAAACGCCACTATAGCGAAATTGATTGAAGGGAAATGGTTTTTTAAGAACTGTAAAAATGTTTTTAATCATTAATAATTACTCTGGGTACTGTTTTAGATAAATTTTACGGCGGTCCCATACACCAGAATTTCCGCAGCACCCTGCTTGACAGCACTGGAAGCATAACGGATGTTGATCACACCGTCAGCACCCATTTTTTCGGCTTCTTCGACCATCCGTTTCGTCGCATTGGCACGGGCTTCATTGATCATTTCGGAATAGGCTACGAGTTCACCGCCAATAAGTCCTTTCAGGGCTGCCATGATGTCTTTGCCGACATGCTTGGACTGGATAAAAGAACCTTTGACAATCTCCAGAGTTTCCAATTTCTTTCCTGAAATGTAATCAGTATTTACTAAGATCATTTTCATCCTCGGTTTTTATTTCTTTGATACGTTGAACAAATACGGTAATCAGGGCACCCACCACTGCAATTGCGATAACGAGAATCAGAATATTGAGAATTATCGGCAGATTCATTCGGCTGAAAATAAACAGGTACACGCCAGCATATCCGATAGCCCCAATGGACGCCAGAATGACAATAACAAGCGGTGCGATCAATTTTTTATTCATGTCGTAAAATTAACGAAATCTGAAAAAAATAGCAGAACTATTTTTATACCAAGTTGATTTGAAAAACTGTGACTGCTTTTCCACGCAATAATACCCGATCTCCGATAAGCTTGACCTGAACAATACCACCGCGCCGGGAAGCCTGGTAGGCGGTGAAGTTGGTTTTATTCAATTTTGCTAACCAGTATGGCCCGAGAGTACAATGGGCTGAACCGGTGACCGGGTCTTCATCGATTCCCACTGCCGGTGCGAAAAAGCGGGAGATAAAGTCAAATTTGGGATTTTCTGATTTGGCAGTGACAATGACTCCACGTTTGTCCACTTTTTTCAACAGGCCAAAATCCGGCCGCATTTCCGTGATAATTGCTTCGGATTCCACTTCGAGAAGATAATCGAAATTATTTTTCCCTGACCAGAGAATTTTACACCCTCCCAATGCTTTTCGAAGAGCATTGGATACGGGACATGGCAGTGCTGGTGTGGCAGGGAAATTCATTTCAAGAATGTTATTCTGTTTAGTGACGGTTAATTGTCCGCTGACCGTCTGAAATTTAGCAGTCTGATCTTCATGTAGAATGCCGGTTTCGAAAAGGATATGCGCTGTCGCCAGTGTCGCATGTCCACAAAGTTCAACTTCGGTAATCGGTGTAAACCAGCGCAGGTGATAACCGTCATCTTCGGGATAGATGAACGCTGTCTCAGCCAGGTTCATCTCCATGGCCAAATCTTGCATCCATTTTTCCGCTGCCGGTTTTTCCAGAATGCAAACTCCGGCGGGATTGCCCTTGAATGGCTCTTTTGTGAATGAGTCGACCTGAAATAGTTGTGTTTTCATGATAATGTATCCTTTAGAAAACGAACGAAGTAATTGATCACTTTTGGAGCAATAATTTATACGTTTGTGTCCGGTTAACGTTTTGCATGACACAGATGTATATCCCGGAACTTACTGGTTTTTTATCATTGTCCAGACCGTTCCATTTGACCTGGTAATAGCCGCTGTTATGCCTGGCATTGATCAGCGTAACGATTGGTTGTCCAAGATAATTATAGATGCTGATATTAATATTTTCAGGTTGGTTTAATGTGTACTCGATTGTCACATCGGGATTAAAAGGGTTGGGGTAGATGGATGTGATGGTAAAGTTTTTGGGAATTGTGCTCAATTGTTTTTCCGAAATTGAATTTATTTTAAACAGTTCTGTCATAATATCGCCGCTAGCTTTTTCAGGATTCACGTCCAGCAATTGACAGGCGGTAACGGCCATATCGGGAATGCGGCGGTACTGATTGGATATGTAATTCTCTTTAATTTCCGGGCCCATCGCCAGAAACATAATGTGACGACAGCCGTCACAATCACAACCATGCCCTCTGAATCCGCCATGGTCATCGTCATGACGGCCATGGTCATTTGTAACGAAAAAGTTTGTATTGTCTTTGTAGAAGGAGTCACCCTGGATTTTGTTCCAGATCACCCCAACGATAGAATCGGCGATTGTAATAGAATTTGTGTATGCATCCCAATCCCCACTGTGACCCCGGCTGTCCACATCGGCCAGGTAAACCAATAAAAAACTGGGGTGATAATCATCCATGATCTGAAGCGCTTCGGTCGAGACATCGGAATCGGTACTGCCCAGACTGTGCAATGTCGGCCAGTAATCCGGGCCGTAGTCAGGATCAAAACTGGGCAACCAGAGGCTGGTGATATATTTGAGGACGTAATAACATTGGTCGATGGGAATATTTTTCTGTTTACGGTAATACTCAAAGATGGATGGCTTAACAGCATATTGAGTGTTGTAGCCATTATAAACTGTATCTACCGTTTCTGTCCAGGTACCGCACCACAGCGCCGGAATGGCTTTGGAAGTATACGTCATGGAATCGTTGTAAAATGTATTAATGACGCTTCCTTCGGCAGACATAGTCCACATATTGGGAATGTACTGATGACTTGTATCACCGAAGGTTTCGGAATAGCGGGCGCCATCGATGATAATGATGACCATATTATCGGAGGGGGATAAATCAGTTGTTCTAGGAATAGTCAGAAAAATAATGGTTAAAATAAAACCATAGTATTGTATTGTCGATTTGATCTCTTGCATAATAATAAACTTACTATATTCAACTTTTTTAAAAAATAATAAAAGGCAAAATATCTGTCAAGTTTAATGTTTTATTTGATTCGTGTAAAATATGTCATTATATTACATGCAAAAGCAGGAGGAGTAATGAGTTTCCAACATTTAAACCGTAGAAAATTCCTAAAAAGTGTGTTTATGAGTATCCCCTTATTTACTTTATTTATAGGGTGTAAATCCAATGCTATTAACATGCCAATTAATTCACCTGATTTGTCGTCATCCACTAAAATCAAAGATCAGATTATTGATATGCCCAATTATCGTGTCGACGATGCAATATTGATGAATGATGAACACGTTTACAAAATCCCTAAAATAATGCTCATCATGTCAAAATCTGGTGTAAGAGGTGATGTTATAGTTATCGATTTTACGACTGGAGATATGGCTTTATTTTCCAAGCCTGTCCAAATTATGGACAGAGATGATGATTTCTTTTTTGTCACTGGACTCATAAAGGATGATTTGTTAATGAACAACCCTTCCAAGACTCTGAAAGTATTGAAGGATAAAGATAAGGAAACGCTGACAAATTACTTTTTAACAGGTAAAAATGTCAAAAAGCGGTACTAAAGCACATATCGAACCAGATGAATGTATTCAATGTGGGTGCTGCGAGGATGAATGTCCGTGCGAAGCAATAATTGAATGTGTTGAATGCACACCGGAAACTTACATGGTAAATCAGATTAAATGTTGCTGTCAGGATTGTGGCTCCAGTCCTCCATGTGAATATGTATGTCCAGTTGAGGCATTTTATTTTAACGGTTATTGTTAGAAAATATCTATTTATATTTAATCGAAAGAATTCCCCGATGCTTACATCGGAGTAGTTCATTAGGCAGTTAAATTCTTATAATAATTTTGGCCGTACCGGAAAGCAATGTGGCCAGTTTTTGATTATAATGGAGCACTTTTAGAGTTTTACATTACGGATTAAATAATTAGAAAATTTTCTATCATTTTTTATATTATGAAGACATTAAAACAGGTGCGACGGTGTCAAAAGGACAAAGTGAAATTCAGTGGCTTACAAGTAACCAAATAAATTGAGGAAGAAAACCATGAAAGACCTATTTCTGTTTCTTTTTGTTGTTCTGCTTGCGGTATCATCGTGTACGCAGCAAACGGACCAAAATCCCTTTTTTACAGAGTGGAAAACTCCGTTGGGGACACCGCCATTTGGGAAAATCAGAAACGAGCACTATATGCCGGCTTTCGAAGAAGGGATGCGTCAGCAAAAGGCGGAGGTGAAGGCGATCATAACGAATCCCGAACCGGCCACATTTGAAAATACCATCGAAGCCATGGATTATTCCGGAGCATTGCTGACGAAAGTATCCAGTGTGTTTTTTGCACTAAATGGCGCCAATACCAGCGATGAAATTCAAAAGATTGCTACGGAAATTGCTCCGATATTGTCCAAGCATGGTGATGACATCGGTCTGAACGATACTCTTTTCCAGCGTGTTAAAGCAGTTTACGAACAGAAAGACCAGTTGAATTTGACAGTTGAACAGGCAATGCTGCTGGATAAATATTATAAGGATTTTGTTCGAGGTGGCGCGAATCTTTGTGAAAAGAAAAAGACCCGGTTTCGGGAAATTAATGAAGAATTGTCGGTGTTGACGACCAAGTTTGGTGAAAATGTCCTGAAAGATGACAATAATTTTGAACTGGTTATAGACAATGAGGCTGACCTTGCCGGATTGACCGAAAGTGTAATTGCTTCCGGCGCTGCAGCAGCAAAGGAAAAAGGCTATGAAGGTAAGTGGGTCTATACACTTCACAAACCCAGTTGGATTCCCTTTCTGCAATATTCGGAGAAGCGCAATCTTCGTGAAAAAATATATATGGGTTATATCAATCGCGGCAACAACAATGATGAGTTCGATAATAAGGAAATTGCCGCGAAAATCGTCGCCCTGAGAACAGAACGGGCCCAGTTGCTGGGATTTCCGACCCACGCGCACTATGTGCTGGATGTAAACATGGCCCAGAATCCTGAGAATGTTTATGAACTGCTGGACAAATTATGGAAGCCGGCCTTGAAGAGAGCCAAAGTCGAACTAAAAGAAATGCAGGCGATTTCTGACCGCGAAGGTAATAAATTCCCGTTAGAATCATGGGATTGGTGGTACTATGCAGAAAAATTGAAAAAAGAAAAATATGCCATGGATGATGAAATCCTCAGACCCTACTTCCAGCTGAAAAATGTTCGACAGGGTGCTTTTGATGTGGCGACAAAACTCTACGGTATCACGTTTCATGAACGGAAAGACATCCCGGTTTATCAGGAAGACGTGAAAGCCTTTGAAGTCAAAGAGGCCGATGGAACCACAATCGGAGTACTCTATACTGATTATCATCCACGGGCCAGTAAGCGGGGCGGTGCCTGGTGCGGCGCTTACCGTAAACAGATGAAAAAAGACGATCAGAATGTGACGCCGGTGATCAATAATGTCTTCAATCTATCGAAGCCCACTGCTGAAAAACCGGCTTTATTGAGTCTTGATGAAGTCACAACAATATATCATGAATTTGGACACGCACTGCATGGACTGTTCAGTAACAGCACCTATCCACGGCTTACGGGTACCAGTGTTGCGCGGGATTTCGTTGAACTGCCATCCCAAGTGATGGAAAACTGGGCCTTGGAACCGGAAGTTCTGAAAACCTATGCGTTTCATTACCAAACTGGCGAACCAATTCCCGATGAACTGATTGAAAAAATCAAGAATTCCAGCCTGTTCAACCAGGGTTTTGAAACCGTGGAGTATTTGGCGGCCTCGTATCTGGATATGGACTGGCATACGCTGACTACAACACGGCCGATTGAAGATGTCCTGGAATTTGAAGATGAATCATTGGGCCGTATTGGTTTAATTCCCGAGATTATCAGCCGTTACCGGACACCCTATTTCCGGCATATTTTCACCAGCGGGTATTCTGCCGGTTATTACAGCTACATCTGGGCGGAAGTTCTGGATGCTGATGCATTTCAAGCATTTAAGGAGACTGACCTTTTTAACAAAGAATTGGCGAAATCCTTCCGGGACAACGTCCTTTCCCGTGGCGGTACGGAAGATCCGATGATTTTGTATAAACGATTCCGTGGTAAAGACCCGAGCATTGAGCCGCTCTTAGTAAAAAGAGGCTTGAAATAAACCGACCTTCAAATTACCGAATCAGCGGGAGTGTGATGAAACGCACTCCCGTTTTCTTATTACCAATAAATGCAGGAAAGTACTTGATTTTAACGAATGAACACTTTAATATATGCTAAAATAAAGGATTAATCAAAATGAATGAAACATTAGAACAAGCCAAACAGCACTTTAAAAACAATGAACCGGTATGTAAAAAGGTTGTTGATCTCTTTGCTCTGATTTCCAACCGGACCCGCTTTCGGATTCTCTGCCTGCTGTCCGAAGGTGAGTTTTGTGTTGGTGAGATTGTGGATACGATTCAGACCAGTAATTTTTCAAACATTTCACAACAACTGCGGCTTCTGAACATGGCTAATATTGTCGAGCGGCGACGCGATGGGAAACGAATTTTATACAAGTTGGTTGATGAGAGAGTGAAAGATATCATTACATATCTGTATGACAATATTTTAAATGCTTAAGGAAAATTGATGAAAAAAGTATTAATTCTGGGCGCAGGTACTGCCGGTACAATTATGGCTAACCGCCTGGTTCGGAAGCTGGATCGGAAGGAATGGACGATAACCATTATCGATCAACATCCAAAACATTATTATCAGCCTGGTTTTTTGTTTATTCCTTTTGAAATGTACACAGAAGCCAATGTGACCCGTGAGAAAACGGATTTTTTACCCAAAAATGTCGAATACATTCAGGAAGGTATTGAAATCATTGAACCGGATAAAAACCGGATCAAACTGAAGAATGGCAAAACTATTGAATATCATATTCTGATTATCGCTACCGGTACGAACATTGTCCCCGGTGAGGTTGATGGCCTTCTGGATAGTGGCTGGGGCGAAAACGCGTTTGATTTTTATACGGTTGAAGGTTCGGTGGCATTGGCAAAACGCCTGAAGGATTGGAAGGGCGGAAAAATGGTTGTCCATATTGCTGAAATGCCGATTAAATGTCCGGTAGCGCCCCTTGAGTTTACGTTTTTGGCCGATTGGTACTTTACTAATAAAGGCATCCGCGATGATGTGGAGATCACGTATGTGACACCCCTTTCTGGTGCTTTTACCAAACCACGGGCTTCAGGAGTTTTAAACCATTTACTTGAAAATAAACAGGTGAATCTTATTCCTGATTTTAATATTATGAATGTCGATGGATCTGGCAAGAAACTGGTTTCCTTTGATGAAAAAACAGTGGATTATGATATTCTGGTTTCCATTCCGACGAATATGGGTGACAGTGTTATCGAGCGTTCCGGGATGGGTGACGAACTCAATTTTGTATCGACCCACAAACACACGCTGCAGTCGAAAACCCATGAAAATGTATTTGTACTGGGTGATGCCACCGATTTACCAAGTTCCAAAGCAGGCTCAGTGGCTCACTTTCAGGCCGAAATCCTGACCGAGAACATCCTGCACTTTATCCGGAATAAACCACTGAAAGAGGGCTTTGACGGGCATGCCAACTGTTTTATCGAATCCGGTTTTGGGAAAGGTTTTTTAATTGATTTCAATTATGATGTCGAACCGGTGGAAGGAAAATTTCCATTGCCGATCATCGGGCCGATGGCATTATTAAAAGAATCACGCATGAATCACTTCGGCAAACTGGCATTTAAATGGATTTACTGGAATGTCCTTCTGCGTGGCTGGCCGATTCCAATGATTACGGCCAAAATGAGTAAACTTGGGAAAAAAATATAAACGAAAAGAAGGAAAATAAAATGGCAAAAAAAAATATCGCTGGAATTGATGTATCGGTTAATGAAGAAGGATATTTAACCGAGCAATCTCAATGGACTCACGAGATCGGTGAAGCCATTGCCAAAGAAGAAGGAATTGATCTGACTGAGCAGCATTGGAAGGTGCTAGAATATTTGCAAAAAGAGGTGAAGGAAAATGGTTCACTGCCTACGATTCGTCGATTGACAAAATCCGGGGTTGTGGATACCAAAACCCTGTATCAGTTATTCCCTAACGGCCCGTTGAAAAAAGCGTCGAAAATTGCAGGCCTGGAAAAACCAGCCAGCTGCGTATAAAGGAGATTAAAATGGCTGATGAAAAGATCAAAAAGGTTTCGATAGTTGTTTCCCGAGGTTCCCTGGAAGGTGTATATCCCGGCCTGATTATGGCCAATGGTGCCCGTATGGAGGGAATGGAAGCAAATCTGTTTTTTACATTTTTCGGCCTGTACGCTGTTCTTGATAAATACATGGACAATATCAAAATTGCCACAGTTGGCAATCCGGCGATGCGGGTTCCCGATGCAAAAGGATTTCCCTTGCCGACCTTACTGGGAGCTCTTCCCGGAATGTCATCATTCGCAACCTGGATGATGAATAAAACCATGGACAAACTGGATATTCCGCCGGTCCGTGAATTTATTGAAATGATCAGTGCTGCCGGTGGAAAACTGTATGCCTGCAAAGCAACGGTGGATATGTTTGATTTGACCATGGACGATTTTTGTCCTGAGGTAGATAAAGTTCTGACGGTGGGTGAATTCTATGAACTTTCCGCAGGATCCCAGATAATTTTTACCTAACAGATATCAGGCCACAGACTGATTGAGTTAACACTTTTATCGGTGTTACTCTCCGACGGTGGGGGCAATGTTCAGACGCCGGAAGTTTGTGGCCTGTATTTTTTTAAACGTTCTGTGGTTTCCCGGACAATAAATATGTAAATTACCGGTCAATAATTGGAGTTTTACCGTTGATTAAACTAAAAAAAGGCCTCGATATTCCGATAAATGGAGAGCCGGAGCAGGCTGTTTATGATGCCAATCCGGTAAAGAAGGTTGCTCTTATTGGACCTGATTATACCGGTATGAAGCCGGATTTGGCGGTTTCTGTTGGTGATATTGTTAAACTGGGACAGTTATTATTTTCCGATAAAAAGAATCCGGTAATTCGCTATACCGCACCCGGAACCGGTAATGTGATTGAAATTAACCGCGGTGAAAAACGAGTATTTTTATCGGTTGTGATTGAACTGAATGGCAGCGGGGAATTAACTTTTCAATCATTTGTTCCTGATCGAATTGGTTCTTTGGAAAGGGAAACCATCACAGGCCAGCTGCTTGAATCAGGATTATGGACAGCGCTGAGAAGCAGACCGTTTGAAACAGTCGCTAATCCCACTATCGCTCCTCACTCAATATTCATTACCGCAATGGATAGCAATCCACTGGCGCCGGATGTTGAGATAATTGTTCGAAAGAGAAGTGAAGAATTTATTACTGGGATGAAGATTGTCTCAAAACTCAGTAACGGAAATCTGTTCCTCTGCAAATCCAAAAACAGTGATATACCGACGACTCAGCTGGCGAATCTGAAAGTAGAAGAATTCGAAGGTCCCCATCCTGCTGGGAATGTGGGAACGCATATCCATTTTCTGGATCCGGTTTCACGTACAAAAACGGTTTGGCATATCGCTGCGCAGGATGTTATTGCCATTGGACATCTTTTTTTAACTGGTCGGCTTTTAACCGAGCGCATCGTGTCACTGGCGGGGCCGTCAGTAAAAAAACCACGTTTGCTGAAAACAAGAATCGGAGCATCGTTTAATGATTTATTTGATAATGAGCTTAAAGGTAGTAAACATCGGATTATTTCTGGGTCTGTAATTCACGGGCGTCATGGTAAAGAGGCCCTTGCTTTCCTTGGCCGGTATCACCAGCAGATAACCGTGATTCCCGAAGGTGGTAAACGGATGTTTTTTGGCTGGCTCAGCCCTGGGTTAGATCTCTATTCCGTGAAAAATATTGTTATATCCAAGTGGTTTCATTCCAAGAAATTCAATTTTAATACCGATTTGAACGGCGGTGTCCGGGCGATTGTCCCGATTGGCAGTTATGAAAAAGTCATGCCGCTGGATATATTACCAACATTTTTATTGAGAGCTCTGGCGGTTGATGATATTGATGAAGCGGAGAAACTGGGGTGTTTGGAATTAGCAGAAGAAGACCTGGCATTGTGTACCTACGTCTGCCCGTCAAAAATTGAGCACGGTGAGAATTTGCGTCGGGTGTTAACGCTTATTGAGAAGGAAGGCTAGTGAAAGCATTGCGAAAATTCCTGGATAAACAGGCAAGGCATTTTCAAAAAGGTGGAAAATTGGAAAGCCTATATTACCTGTTTGAAGCCATTGATGTTTTGTTTTACACCTCCGGTAAGGTAACCCGCTCAAGTTCCCATATTCGGGACGTAATGGATCTCAAGCGCATGATGATAACGGTCATGGTGGCGTTGGTTCCCGCAGTTGCAATGGCGCTCTATAATACGGGTCTGCAGGCCAATCTGGCAATTGCCGGACTTTCCATGGTTCCGGCAAGCAGTTGGCAACAAAGCGTTATAAGTTGGCTTGGAATTGGCTTCAATCCACAGAATATAGTTGCCAATATAATTCATGGCGCTCTTTATTTTTTTCCGGTTTATATCCTTACACTGGCGGTTGGTGGATTCTGGGAAGTGCTTTTTGCCTGTGTACGGAAACACGAAATCAACGAAGGATTTTTCGTCACGAGTCTTTTATTTCCGATGATTTTACCGCCCACAATTCCTTACTGGCAGGTTGCGCTGGGAATCAGTTTTGGTGTGGTCATCGGGAAAGAGGTTTTTGGTGGCGTTGGAATGAATATCCTGAATCCCGCCTTGGTTGGACGGGCATTTTTGTTTTTTGCTTACCCGGCCCAAATATCGGGCGATAAAGTCTGGGTAGCAGTGGATGGCGTCAGCAGTGCGACGCCACTGGCGCAATTAGCCGACCCTTTACTGCAATTTGGTACAAGCTGGTGGGATGCATTTATCGGTTTTATACCGGGATCAATGGGCGAAACCTCAACACTGGCCTGCCTGATTGGCGCGGTGATTTTAATTTATACCGGGGTTGGCTCCTGGCGGATAATACTGAGTGTGCTTGTTGGGATGCTTGCAACGTCACTGCTTCTCAATGTCATCGGTAGTGACGCGAATCCCATGTTCCAGGTGACACCGGTGTGGCATCTTGTACTGGGCGGATTTGCTTTTGGAACAGTTTTTATGGCAACCGATCCGGTGTCGGCTGCGATGACGGAAAAGGGAAAATATTTATATGGTTTGTTGATTGGATTTCTGGTTGTTTTGATTAGGGTGATTAATCCCGCATTTCCCGAAGGCATGATGCTGGCGATACTGTTCGGAAACGTTTTTGCACCAATCATCGACCGGATTTTTATCAATGCGAATGTCAAAAGGAGGCGGGCCCGCTATGTCAACGGATAGTACGCGTAAAACGGTTTTGGTGGCGTTTGGCGTTTGCCTGGTTTGTTCGGTACTGGTGTCCTCGGCGGCCGTAGGACTGAAAGGTATTCAGAATAAAAACCGGGAGCTGGATAAACTGAAAAATATTCTCAGCGCTGGTAATATTCCCATGGATAATGCCGATATTCGCCAGTTGTTTAATGAAAAGATTGAATCTGATTTAATCGATTTAAATAGCGGAACGGTAGTTTCGAAAAATAATTATACGGACTTACTAAATCCTGAGACCTTCGATATCAAGACAATGGCTAAAAATCCAAAATATAACCGGACTCTCAATGATGGTCAGGACATTGCGCAGATCAAACAGATTCCAAAAAATATGGTAGTCTACTGGGTCAAAGACCAGGGCAATGTTGAAAAAATTATTTTGCCGATTTATGGTAAAGGATTGTGGTCAACAATGTACGGATTTATTGCATTGGACAAAGACTTGGCGACAGTCAAAGGATTTACCTTTTATGAGCATGGCGAGACGCCGGGGTTGGGCGGCGAGGTCGATAATCCCGGCTGGAAAAAGAGTTGGGTTGGTAAGAAAATTATCAATGAGGCAGGGAAATTAGAAATCGAGGTAATTAAGGAAAAAGTCGATCCTACCGATGCCAATTCTGTGTATCAGGTCGATGGTCTTTCGGGTGCGACTATCACTACCCGTGGGGTGAATGCGTTGGTGCGCTTCTGGCTCAGTGAGAACGGTTACGGCCCCTTTCTTGATCGGTTAAAAAGCGGAGAGATGCAATGAGTAAGATGAAAAAAATACTGACGACTCCGGTTTTTAATGAAAATCCAATTGCTTTCCAGATTCTGGGAATCTGTTCAGCGCTGGCAGTCACATCGAAACTGGAAACCTCGATCGTCATGTCGCTGGCGGTGACATTTGTAACAGCTTTCTCAAATCTGTCGGTGAGTTTGATTCGTAAGCATATTCCCAGCAGTATCAGGATTATCGTGGAAATGACGATTATTGCGTCGTTGGTGATTATTGCCGATCAGATCATCAAAGCCTTTGCCTATGATGTCAGTAAGCAATTGTCGGTATACGTTGGATTAATCATCACCAATTGTATTATCATGGGACGCGCCGAAGCGTTTGCCTTGAAAAATCCACCCTGGGCGAGTTTCCTAGACGGTATAGGGAACGGCCTGGGCTATGCGGTAATCCTGCTGACGGTGGGTTTCTTTCGGGAACTGATCGGTTCGGGGAAACTATTGGGATTTCAGGTGTTGCCTGTCTATACCGAAGGTGGTTGGTACGTGCCAAATGGTTTATTTGTTCTGCCACCCAGTGCGTTTTTCCTGATTGGCTTGATAATCTGGGCATTACGAACCTGGAAACCGGAACAGGTACAGGAGGACTAGGCGATGCTGGAACACTATTTAAGTCTGTTTATCAAATCGATATTTATCGAAAATATGGCGCTGGCATTCTTTCTCGGAATGTGCACCTTTCTGGCGGTTTCCAAAAAAGTTGAGACGGCAGTTGGTCTGGGATTGGCCGTGGTTGTGGTTCAGGCGATTACCATGCCGGTGAATAATTTACTGTATCGTTTTGTGATTGCCGACGGAGCACTAGCCTGGGCAGGACTTCCCGATGTGGATTTGAGTTTCCTGGGATTGATCAGTTATATTGGTGTTATTGCGGCAATGGTCCAGATTCTGGAGATGGCTCTGGATAAATTTATGCCGAAGCTCTATCATGCACTGGGAATATTTCTTCCATTAATCACAGTCAACTGTGCGATTCTTGGTGGTTCTTTGTTCATGGTGGAACGCAATTATAACTTTCCTGAAAGTGTGGTGTTTGGACTAGGCTCCGGTGCCGGTTTTGCCTTGGCGATTATCGCCTTAGCCGGGATTCGGGAAAAAATGAAATACAGCAATGTTCCGGCCGGATTGAGAGGACTGGGCATTACATTTATCACAGTAGGACTGATGGCAATTGCTTTTATGTTATTTTCCGGAATTCAACTGTAAGGATCGTTCATGACGGGAGTAAGTCTAATAATTCTGGGTGCCGTAATGTTCACAGTGATCGTACTGGCACTGGTGGCTTTGATTCTCTTTGCCAAATCCAAACTGGTTGCCAGTGGGAATGTCACTATTACGATCAATGACGATCCCGAAAAGTCCATTGAAGTTCCTATCGGAGGAAAGCTGCTGAATGTTCTGGCTGATAATGAAATATTTCTGGCTTCAGCCTGTGGCGGCGGCGGTACCTGTGGATTGTGTAAATGCGTAATCACTGAAGGCGGCGGCCAGCTGTTACCGACTGAAACATCCCTGGTAAACCGCAAGGAAGCCCGCGAAGGCGTCCGTCTGAGTTGCCAGGTAGCCGTCAAAGAAGATTTGAAAATACAGATTCCGCCGGAAGTCTTCGATGTCCGGAAATGGCAATGCACGGTTAAATCCAATCGTGGAGTCGCTACTTATATAAAGGAGTTAATTCTGCAACTGCCAGAAGGTGAAGATGTCAATTTCCGGGCGGGGGGGTATATACAGG
>Ga0268277_1001258_pt1 | contig 17756 bp, 24 predicted proteins | sample saktaG_5_FD_190132 | JGI IMG/M metagenome (GOLD analysis project Ga0268277, IMG submission 190132) | Saline water microbial communities from Sakinaw Lake, British Columbia, Canada - sak_2010_1_5_50m | ecosystem: Environmental > Aquatic > Non-marine Saline and Alkaline > Saline ...
TTTGCGGCGTATATTTTGAATGAAGATGAAAATTACAGAGATTTTAATTTTCAGAATTTTCAAAAGATTTTTGATGTAATTCAGGAAATCATAGACATCCAACCAGAGGTTGAATAAAAATTAGGAGAATAAAATTATGGAAAATCAGACGGCGGTAGTGGGGATTGTGCCGCGAAAAAATCTGTGGAAAATGTTGCTTGACATTTTAATTAGCTATGTATACTATACTATACATAGCTATAATATAACGAATTATGTCTAAAAATCCGCAAAAATACCTTGAAGCCCTTGGTATACATAACTTACGACAGGCCTTGGATGTGTATAATCCATGGTGGAAGACGGGGTCATTTTCAGTCCCAGGAGTTCCCAACTTCAAGCGAGACGCGTTTGTTCAAGCTATGCGCCATACGGAAGCAAATCATGGGCTCGCTTTATTAATCAACGGCCCGCGACGCGTTGGTAAGACAACCATCATAAATCAAGTTATTCGTTGTCTAATTGAAGAAAAGAAAGTTCCAGTGAATAGAATTCTGTTTTTTTCGCTTGACGATCCGTTAATCCAACAGTTGCCACAAAAAGATCAGGGCACTTTATTTGAAGCATTGCTCGCGCAATGGGCGAAAGTTGCCGGCACCGCGCTTCGAACATCGCCGAATGCGCTGTATTGTTTTCTTGATGAAATTCAGCGTTTGCCGCGTTGGGAATTATACATTAAGCGCTATGTTGATTTGCGGTATCCGATTCGTTTTATTATCTCTGGCTCTGCTTCTCATACTATTTTCAGGAAATCTTTGGAAAGTTTGCTAGGCAGATTGGTTGATATTTCTTTGCCGCCGTTTACTTTCCGTGAATTTGTTCGCTTCCATTATTCGGAGCACGAAGTTTTTTTGAGCAAATTAGCGGGGGATGTTTTAGATATTGGTGAATCCTCTTCGGTGATTCAATTTAATCGGCGTTTAAACGAAGAAATAAAACCAAGCGCAATAGAGCAATGGAATCGTTATGCAGATGAATATGCCCAAAAGGGAGGCTTTCCTCAATTATGGATGATGGGCACTGCCGCCGAGCGTTCTGCGTTTATTGACCAACAGTTTGTTGAACGCGTCACATTAGAAGATTTGCGTCTTGTTAAAGAAATAAGGCGGCCGGAGATTTTTCACCAATTTTTGCGCTATGCTTTTGCTCGGACAGGACAGGAATATAATCTTGAGGAATTAGCATCGCTTATTCATACAACGCGCGTAACGCTTACTGAAGCATTACCGCTTCTTTTACAAACAGAGTTAATCCGTAAAGTTGAACGATTCACCGGCAAGCCAGTACGATTGCGTTCTACGCATGCCAAATTATACGCGGCTGACCTTGTGCTTATGCAAGGAATAACAAAAATTGTTACTTCTCTTGAAGGCGAGGAGCGTGGTAGGATTGCGGAGACGCTTGCCCACAATGTGATCCAGCTATTTCCTGGCGTCTCCGATATCTCGTATTATCGTGAGCCAAGTGGTCAGCAGGAGATTGATTTTGTGGCACGGGTCGGGAGTCGCGTGGTGCCGATTGAAATTGTTTATAAAAACCAAATGGATAGTCGCCATCGTGATTCAATTCGCGCATTTTTGGAAACACATGGAAAGCAAAATAGTTTTGGCATTCTAGTTACAAAGGAAAGCTGGAAAATTGAACAACCAATTCTTGAAATGCCCTTACCGATTTTTTTGTTGGCGGCTTAGATTGTCGGAGCAAAAAGTTGGAAGTTAATTGAGAAATAAATTTATGCAAAAACATGCGGCTTTAGTTGGGATTGTTCCACGAAAAAATCTTTGGGATGTGATTCAAAATGAGAAGTGGTATCACATTCCGGTTGAGTCAGCGCCCAAAAACGCGGGGGTTGTCGAGCACTTGGGCTTTTACTTTCCGGCTGTTTTTGGCGATAAATTGAAATACAAAGTAAGTTATTACGCTAAAGTTAAAAAGGTAGATGTTGTTAAAAGAATTTGTCTCTTTCCCATGGAGCCAGAACACAAAAGAGCCAATAGCGACTATTACCAGTTTCATTTAGAGCAAATCAAAGCATTGCCAAGGCCTATTCCAAGCATTAGCTGGCGAAGGATTGTCCATATTCCCACAAGCTACGAAAAATTATTTTCAGCAAAAGAGATTAATGATTTATACGATACCAGCCCATTGGAAGATAAAATGTATCTGGAAATGAAAGAACGAAAAATTTGGGCCGAAAGGCAGTTATATGTGAGGGCAGGCGGGCGGAATTTTTGCTTGGACTTTGGCATATCGTGCAACAAGGGCAAAATTGATGTTGAGTGCGATGGCGAGGCATACCATACTTTGCCCGAGGCGCTAACTAAAGACAGGCAGAGAAACAACCAATTGAACAGCTTGGGCTGGAATGTGTTAAGATTTAGCGGAAAAGAAATTTATCGGACTATTTGGGATTGTTTTGGAACAATTGAAAGAACCATCAGGACTTTGGGCGGAGTTTCGGAAGTTAAAATTTTTAATTAAAATATATGGCAGGCCATTTGATTAACATAAATTTTGTGGAAATGATAAAAGGAATATTTGGAACTGCTTTTTGGTTTGTTTGGTTTTTCATGAAAGAGTTTTGGTGGGTTTTTTTGATTTTAATTTTAATTAAAATTATACCGTGGTTTATTTCAGCTAAAATTAAAAAAAGGAAAAGTGCAAAAAGATTTAAAGCTGGAGAAGCTTGGCGGTCTGACAGAGATTTAATTTATTGGTTGAGAGGAATGAATCCAGCGGAGTTTGAAGAATATATTGCAGATTTATTTTCGAAATTAGGATATCAAACAAAAGTTACTGGCGGTTCGCATGATGGAGGGGTAGATGTGATAGCCGAGAAAGACGGCATAACACACTATATTCAGTGTAAAAAATATTTTTCAAAGCACGAGGTTGGCTCACCAGAGGTTCGTAATTTTTATGGCGCCGTTGCTGACCATTTGGCCAAAGGTAAGGGTTATTTCATAACCACAAATAAATTTACACTTGAGGCCGAGCAGTTTGCCCAAGACAAGCCGATAGAGCTAATTGATAGCCATAGGCTTGTTGATTATATTCATTTGGCGAAGAAAGCCAAAGATAAACAATAGGCTACACAAATTCCATGATTTAAGCTAACCTTTAAGGGCCTTATAAAATAAGGTATTATGGATTAACAATTGAATAAAAGGCCTAACCCTTGGAGCAGTAAAGCTTTAAGGCATGGCCGCAAAACCCGCTAGAGATCAAAGGACTCCTCGTCAGAGTCACTCTAGCGGGTCATAGTGAAGGGATTTGAAGGGCGCAAGAGCGCGCAGCGCCCCGGCTCGAGTCGGAGCGAGAGGAATCCCACCCCTACCTCCGTCTTTCGCTAAAGCTACGGAATAGCATGCACTATGCATATTTTTGATGAATTCAACGAGGAGATTTCAGATGCCCAAGCTAAAGAAAGGGGTTTTTCCACAGCCAAGCGGTTGACATCATGGGAGAAAGGTGTACTATAAAAATATAAACGCCTCAACCAGCCGCAAGGTTCGTTGAGGTTTTCTTTTATGAAAACCATTCTTTTCGTAGATGGGAGAAATTTTATTACTTCAATAGGATCTATTATTAGTCCAGGCGGGAGCGGAAAAGTTGATTTTTCAATTTATGATTTCAAGGGGCTTTTTGACAAGGTGTTAAACGGCATAGAAATAGATAGGGAAGTTTTTTATTTTGGCCAGCTAACCAGACATTCTGAAACTCTTGAGAAGTCCGAAAAGCTTATTGAGGAGCAAAGAAAACTAAAAACCCATTTAGAAAACCAGGACTTTGAAGTCATTCTTGCTGGCAGAGTAAGAGGGCACATTGAAAAGTGCCTGAAGGGACACAAAACTCTCACTTTTAAAGAAAAAGGCGTTGATGTAAAGATAGCGGTAGATATGGTTACTTTGGCCTGCAATGGAGAACTAAAGCTGGCAATTATTGGCAGTTCTGATTCTGATTTGCAGCCAGCTGTAAAAGAATTAACTAAAAGAAATGTTGAAAGAGTATATCTTGGCTTTGAAGCCAGCCCTAACAAAGGATTAACATTTACCACTAATCGCACTATTCTTATTAGGAACTCTGAAATTTTTGAATTTGTCGGGAAAACTCTGGTGTAAAATATAAAAAATAACCATACCGCACGCACCATGTTTGAACATCGTCCAAACCTCCCCGCGAAATAATGAGCGAAGCGAATATATTTTGCGTGAGAGGAGCGAGGCAACTGCTTGCCTTGTGGTGGGATTTGAAGGGCGCAAGAGCGCGCAGCGCTCCGGCTCGAGTCGGAGCGAGAGGAATCCCACCCCTACCTCCGTCTTTCGCTAAAGCTACGGAATAGCATGCACTACGCATATTTTTGATGAATTCAACGAGGAGATTTCAGATGCCCAAGTAAAAGAAATAGGTATCGCTATTGATGAATCGGTAAGATTATTTTCATGAAGATTATTAAATATCTAACGTCCAGAGATAAAAGAACAATTAAGTATCTTCAAGAAACTAAAGACAGACATATTATTGAAACTGGCTATTATAATCTTGATGAACATATAGTTTGTATTTCTTCACAAATCGGCTGCCCGATGGGTTGTATCTTTTGTGCAACGACCGCTCCAATAGATTTGTTAAAAAATGCGAATAAACGCTTTATACGAAATTTAACTTCCCGCGAAATCGTTGCTCAAGCCAAAAATGTCTTATGCCTTGTAAATCAAAAAAATCTGAAGTCCAAAAGGATACTGTTTTCTTATATGGGGATGGGAGAACCATTTTTAAATTATGAAAATGTTGTAGAGAGCATAAAAATACTAAGCAAATTATTTCCTAATTCACGAACAACTGTTTCTACAATTGGCATAAGACCCGGCTTCATTAAAAAGCTGGCGCATGAACGAATCAATACAATATTAAAATTACATTTATCACTGCATGCATCGACTGATGCATTACGTAAAAAGATTTTGCCGGCCAGCAGCCAAATAAAACCCACGCTGGATGCGCTAAAATATTTTTCTTCAACAAGAAATACGCCCGCAAAAGTAAACTATATCCTAATCAAAAATATCAATGATTCAAAAAGACAGGCCATTCAATTGGCAAAATTATTGAAACCTTACTCTTTTACAGCCAAGTTAAGCAACTTGAATGATTTTAAAAATTTGAAATCATCTGGTAAAAATAAATTTAAGATGTTCGAAAAAGTGTTAAATTCTTCTGGAGTTCAAACTTCTAGATTTTTTTCAGCAGGAATTGATATTGAAGCCGGTTGCGGACAATTACGAAGGCATTTTTATGGCGAGCGGAGCCCGCGAAAAAATTGAAATCGTCTAATCCGAAAGGATCGTTATTTACCAAAGAAGGCAGTTTGCCCCTGCTTGTGCAGGAATAAAATATGAAAAATAAGAGACAAATTTTTATAATACACGGCGGGATGACATTTAAAAGCAAAAAAGATTATTTGCATTTTTTGAAGACTAGAAAGGTGTCTATTGAGAAAAAAAATAGTTGGACCGGGGATTATCTAGATAAGAAACTGGGCAGAAGCTTTGAAATCATCAGGCCGCGCATGCCCTTGCGGGAGAACGCTAAATACGAGGAATGGAAAATCTTTTTTGAAAGGTATATTCCTTATTTAAAAGGCAGTATTATTTTAATCGGGTCTTCACTGGGTGGAATTTTTCTTGCAAAGTATTTGTCTGAAAATAAGTTTCCTAAAAAAGTATTATCAACTTATTTAGTTTGCCCGCCTTTTGAAAATACCTTGGTTGGAGAAGATTTGGCCGGCGGATTCAAACTTAAATCTGACATATCTTTGATTGAGAGAAATTCCAAGAATCTTTACCTGCTATTTTCAAAAGATGATGATGTGGTTCCAATTTCTCATGCTGAAAAATATAGGAAAAAGTTAAAAAACGCCAAGGTTATTGTGTATAAGAGTAAAAATGGACATTTTGAGGTAGCCAAATTTCCAGAAATTATTAAGATGATCAAGAATGATATTTTTTAAAAACTTGCAACAATACAAGAATGTGGCGCACGGGGTTTTGGAGAGGAAAGACGGTTCGGTGAACCCGTTTTCTAACGTGAGGGCGGAAGAAAATGTTTTGCGGGCCGTGAAAAACTCGGGCTATGGCCAAACAACTGTTGATAACTTGATTTTTGCTGATCAGGCGCACGGCAATAATGTTTATTATTGCCCGCCGGGTATTGGCGGCTATATTAAATTAAACGCCGATGGATTGGCCTGCGCAAGCTTAGGGCAAATATTAATAGTTAAAACTGCTGATTGCCTGCCAATTTTAATCTATGACCCGGAAAAGAAGCAAGCGGCTGCTATCCATGCGGGCAGAAAGGGCCTGACAAAAGGCATTATTCAAAAGGCAATCGCGGCCTTAAACTCAAACAGCAAAACCCTTGTGCTTGGCGTTGGGCCTCATATTAAAAAATGCTGCTATTTTTTAAGAGAAAAAGACGAAAAATACGCCAGGGATCCTCAATGGCAAAAGTATGTTGAAGAAAGAGACGGCAAATACTATTTTGATTTAACGCGGATTGCCTTTGATCAGTTTCAGGATTTGGGCGTTAAAAAAGAAAATATTGAAGATATGGGCATTTGCACTTTTTGCGAGGCGAAAAGGTTTTTCTCGGCAAGAAAAAGGGATGCCACGCCGGATTTTTACGCCAAAGAAAAAGATAACTTTCCTTGCTTTGGAAGCTTCATAGGGCTGAAATAGATTATTTCGTTAAAGAATAAATATCATGAGTAATGAAAAAATATACCCGGCAAAGTTAGCGCCGGGCGATGAGGCGAGAGTGGTTGCTCCGTCTCACTCTTTGGCGGTTATCTCTGAAGAACTTAGGCGGATCGCGAACAAAAGATTTGCTGGGTTAGGGTTAAAGTTAAGTTTTGGGAAACATACGGAAGAGAAGGATGATTTTGCTTCCTCAAGCATACAATCTCGCGTGGAAGATTTTCACGACGCTTTTCGCGATAAAAATATCAAAGCCGTTATAGCTGTTTTAGGAGGGTTTAACAGCAACCAGCTGTTAAGATATTTAGATTGGAATTTGATTAAAAATAATCCTAAGATTTTCTGCGGTTATTCAGATATTACCGTTCTTAACAACGCGATACTCGCTAAAACAGGGCTGGTTTCTTATTCCGGGCCTCATTATTCAAGCTTTGGCCAAGGGTTTTATTTTGATTACACGTTAGAGTATTTTAAAAAGTGTTTGTTTTTTGATGTTTCTTTTGAAACAACCCCTAGTGAAAAATGGAGCGACGATTTATGGTACGAAAATCAAAAAGAAAGAGATCTTGTTGATAACGATGGTTTTTTAGTTATCAATGAGGGCGAGGCCTCGGGCGCTATAATTGGAGCAAATCTTTGCACCTTCAACCTATTGCAGGGCACTGAATACTTTCCGAGCTTAGATAATTCCATTCTTTTTATTGAGGACGACTATGAATCTTTGCCCCACACTTTTGACCGCGATTTGCAATCGTTGATTCACCTGCCTAATTTTAAAGATGTAAGGGGTGTTGTGATCGGCAGATTTCAAAAGGCCAGCAAAACCACCAATGAAATTTTAACGCAAATTGTTAAAAGCAAAAAAGAGTTAGATAATTTACCCGTTATAGCCAATGCAGATTTCGGGCATACTGACCCAAAAATAACTTTTCCCGTAGGCGGAGAAGCAAACATTGTTGCTAATCAAAAATGCCCCAAAATAGAATTTATAAGGCATTAAGATGGCTACAAAATGATTCCTGCTGCAATTTAGTCCGCTATATTTTGCGAGTCATAGATAGTCGGCTTCTGCTTGCGGGCTGCGTCTATTTTTCGTTTTTGATTATTTTAATCGCTTTGCCGTTAATCAGGCCGTCGGCGATTTTTTTGTAAGCTGAAGATAAAATTCTTTGAAAGGTGCTTTGGGATGTCGCCATTTTTCGGGCGCATTCGGTTTGTTCCAGCCCTTCAATGTTTTTTAAGCGCAGGGCTTCAATCTCTTCAAGGGACAAATCAACAACCTCCAAAAATCTCATAGGCACGCCTTGAGGTTTAAAGTAAGTTATGTTTGGGTCAAATTGTATTCTGCGGCATAATCTTGGTCTTGGCATAGTTCAAAAATTGTGATAATCTTTTAGACAAAGAAGGCGTTCCCGTCCCGATGGTTATACCGTCGGGACGGTTCCGATGCCTTCTTTTCTATTTTGTTTTGTTTTTCGCGGCTTGTTTTTCCGCTCGGAGGGCCTTTAGCTCGTTTTCCAGTAGTTTTTCCTCTTCCTCTAAAGACGAAAGTTCGTCTTTGGGGGAAAGGGCTTGTCTGGATCCCCAGCCGTAGCAGCCCCAGCCGCGTCTCAATCCGAGCCCGCAAGGGCCCATGCCCCGGCCGGTTCTCGGGCCGTAGCCCATAGGGCCGGTTCCGTCAAATCTTGGCATCTTTTTTAGCTCCGTTTGGGCAAGTTAAAGATAAAATAAAAATTAAAATGGCAAAGCGGAGTTTTCATTTACTAAGAGTGACCTTTATATTATGAGTATATACCCACAAAGGTTTTTTGTCAAGACATTTTATGCTAAAATTAGTTACATAAAATATTTTATAAAAAATAAAAATATATGACACAAAAACAAACGCAAGAAAATCTGTTGAAAGCGATAGCGGGCGAGTCAATAGCGCGCAATAAATACACTTTTTTCGCCGAGATAGCGCACAAAGAGGGCTACGAATGGATAGCCAGCGTTTTTGAAGAAACAGCCAGCAATGAGAGGGCGCACGCTCAAGAGGAGTTGGAAAAAATTACGGAAAAAGTTGAAATGACCAATGCCTATGACATCCATCCGTTGGCTGATACTTTACAGAATTTACGAAACGCAGCTGAGGGCGAAAAATACGAGTGGGGCGTGATGTACCCTGACTTTGAAAAAATAGCTCGCGAGGAAGGCGAAACCGATATCGCGGGCTTGTTTAAGGAAATTAGCGAGGTAGAGGAAAAACACGAAGAAAGGTACAACATTTTAGCTGACCGTTTGGCAAGCGGCAAAATGTTTGAGAGCGAGAAAGAAGTTGAGTGGAAATGCCTAAACTGCGGCTACATTCACAAGGGAACTTCCGCTCCCGAAAAATGCCCGCTTTGCCAAAAGCCGCAGGGCTGGTATATGCAGTTAGGGGCAGTGAGGTAATTTAAACGAATTTCTGTTTTCGCTATGGACAGCATTATTGAAGTTAATAACCTAACCAAAAAGTTTGGCGATTTAACGGCGGTTGACAGCATTTCCTTTGAAGTGAAAAAAGGAGAAGTTTTTGCTTTTTTGGGGCCGAATGGCGCGGGCAAGTCAACTACCATTAAAATGCTCACTACATTGCTTGAGCCGACAAGCGGCGAGGTTAAGGTTGCCGGGTTTGACGTTGGCAAACAGGAGAGTGAGGTGCGCCATAGTTTTGGCATTGTTTTTCAAGATCCTAGTTTAGATGAGGATTTAACCGCCTATGAAAATATGGATTTGCACGGCGTTTTATACGGCCTGAATAGAAAAGAGCGCAAAGAGCGCGTTGAGGGTCTGATGAAGTTCGTGGAACTGTGGGATAGACAAAAAGATTTAGTGAAGCGGTTTTCGGGCGGCATGAAAAGGCGTCTGGAGATAGCTCGGGGGCTTTTGCACCACCCCAAGATTTTATTTTTAGACGAGCCAACCTTGGGTTTAGACCCGCAAACGAGAAACCATATTTGGAATTATGTGAAAGATATGAATCAGCAAGAGCAGATGACGATTTTTTTTACCACTCATTATATGGAAGAAGCGCAAAGGATTGCTGGGCGGGTGGCGGTGATTGACCACGGAAAAATTATTGCCCAAGGCAGTCCGACAGAACTTTTGGCCCAGACCAGCACCCAATCATTGGAAGATGCTTTTCTGGTCCTCACTGGCCACGAGATCCGCGAAGAGGCCCCTGATAATTGGAGCATGATGCGCAATATAAGAAAAGCGAAAAGATAAATAGTTTCGTATTTATTTTAAAGTATGCGGGTTATATACATTTTCTGGCTAAGACAAATAAAAAAATATTACCGTTCAAAATCCAGGATTATCGGCTCTTTGGGCCAGCCGATATTGTTTTTGCTGGCCTTAGGTTTTGGTTTTGGGCCGATTTTTCAAAGAGCGGGGCAGGGCAATTATTTGCAGTTTTTGGCGCCGGGCGTGGTGGCTATGAGCATTATCTTTTTTTCGGTTTTTTCGGGCGTGGAGATTATCTTTGACCGGCAATTCGGATTCCTGAAAGAAACCCTGGCCGCCCCGGTGTCTAGAGTGAGTATTATGCTGGGCAGAACGTTGGGCGGGGCAACCGTGGCCACTTTGCAGGGTTTGCTGGTGATAGCTATTGCTATGATAGCCGGTTTTCGTTTTAATGTGCTTTCTTCCTTGCCTTTGCTGTTGTTGTTTATGTTTTTGATCGCTGTTGTGTTCACCGCCTTGGGCACAGCCATTGGCTCTTTGATGAGAGACTTTCACGGATTTCAACTGATTGTTAATTTTTTAATTATGCCGCTTTTCTTTTTATCCGGGGCATTGTTTCCCTTGGAGGGCTCGCCAAAAGCGATTATGACTATTGCCGCGCTTGATCCCCTTTCTTACGGGGTAGACGGTTTACGGGGGGCATTGATGCAAACAACGCATTTCGGATTGCATTTGGACTTGCTTGTTTTGATTTGCCTCTCGGCGGCCCTAATCGGGGTTGGCGCTTATTTTTTCTCAAAGGTTCAAGTTTAATAAATAAAAATTGTCTATGGCGCAAGAATTTAAACATAAAGCATTAGGCCTAAATGCCGATAAAAAGTTAATTTATACCGCGATGTCCAAGCATTTTTTTTATTGGCGGATGTTTATTTCCAAGTATGTTTTGGAACAAGGCGGGGTGCCGTTGAATCCCTTTATGATTTTTGATTATTTTTTGCTGGACACCATTGATAGAGATTTAGTGGTGGAGGGCAATAATAACTTAGTGCGTAAGTGCGATGAGGTTTGGGCCTTTGGTCCGGTTTCCAACGGCGTTTTAGCGGAAGTTAAAATTGCCAAAGCCCAAAACAAGCCCATTAGATATTTTGATATTCAAAAGCCGCATAACATCGTGCCCATTTCTAAAGAGCAGGCGCAAATGGAGAATGAGGTTAAAGATTTTAAAGCGGATCTTTAATTGAACTCAAGATATAAAACTATGAAAATAACCTATTTTGTGCACGGCACGACAATTGATAATGAAAATGGACTGGCCACGGGCTGGGCCGGTGGCGAGCTTTCGGAATTGGGCGTTAAACAGGCCAAAGAGCTGGGCGGCTTGGTGGCCGACCGGCATTTTGACGTAGTTTTTTGTTCGGATTTAAAAAGGGCGGTTGATTCAGCTTACCTTGGTTTTGAGGGCAAGTATAAAATAATTCCGGACATGAGATTAAGAGAGTGCAATTACGGCGATTTTAATCAGAAGCCCGAGGAATTTAAAGATGATATGACGCAATTCATTGAGACACCATTTTCTAACGGCGAAAGTTATAAGGATGTGGAAAAAAGAATGGCTGATTTTCTGAATTTTTTAAAAGAAAATTATAGCGGCAAACACATCGCCATAGTGGCCCATCAGGCGCCCCAGCTGGCTTTGGATATTTTGCTTAAAGGTAAAACATGGGAGCAGGCCATTGCCGAGGATTGGCGCAACAAAAAGGCCTGGCAGCCCGGCTGGGAGTATGAATTATGAACAGTAAAATAGTCCGGCATTTTAAAAAGAAAGACCCGGTTTTATTTGACTATCTTAAGCAAATCGGGCCGATTGAAGATTTGCAGGGTGATTTGCCTAAAAATTATTTTTTTAGAATTTGTAAGGAAATTGTCGGTCAACAGCTTTCCAGCAAGGCCGGCCATGTTATTCTCAGCCGATTCAAAAATGTTTTTTCCAAAGGCATTGTTTGCCCCGAAGCGGTTTTGGCGACTTCTCATGAAATTTTGCGCGATAGCGGCATTTCGCACGCTAAAGCCCGCTATATCCGCAATTTAGCCCAAGCCATAGCCGACGGCGATTTAGATTTTAAAAATTTTCAAAAATTGCCCGATGAACAAGTTGTTGAACAATTAATTAAAGTTAAGGGCATCGGCCCTTGGACAGCCCAAATGTTTTTGATGTTCACTATGGGCCGGGAAGATATTTTTTCGCCCGGCGATTTGGGCTTGAGAAAAGCCATAAAAAAGATTTACAAATTCAAAAAAGAGCCCGGCAGGAAACAAGTTGAAAAAATCGTCAGCCAATGGTCGCCCTACAAAACTTACGGTTGTTTGGTTTTGTGGGGGGTTATGGATTTGAAATAATTCATGTAGAATCTCAGAGATTCTTCGGCCATTAGGCCTCAGAATGACATAAACATATGGAAGAGATAAAATTGGGCAAATATCAACACTATAAAGGAAATTTCTACAAAGTTTTGGGCGCGGCCAAACACACCGAGACAATGGAGGACTTTGTGGTTTATAAATCATTGTCCGGCTCGCCGGAGTTCCCTTCGGGCACGCTCTGGATCAGGCCAAAAGAAATGTTTCTTGGACAAGTGGAAGTTAATGGCCAAAAGGTGACGCGTTTCAAATTTATTGAAAACGCTTGACTTTCGATGATTGTCGAAATACAATGGTATTTGTATGAGGAAAATCGAAACAATTTGGCATCACCTTTTACAGAACGCCTTGGCAGAAAAGCAGTTTAAGCATACCCAGCAAGGGCTGGCGAGTTTTTTTGGTTATTCGGTGAGCACTATCAATCATGCGCTTATTGTGCCCACGCAAATTGGCGCGATTCGCAAAGAATCAAAGTTTTTTGTTTTGGAAAATTTTCAGAAATTGCTTTATTATTGGGCCAGCGCGAGAAATTTAGAAAAAGATGTGATTTATAAAAGCCATTGCGCCTCAACAGTTAAAGAAATTGAAGGCCTTATTCCTTCACAAGGCATTTTTGCTTGTTATTCAGCGGCCAGCCGAATTTTTAACGAGCCCCCGGCTGACTATTCCAAAGTTTATTTTTATATTGACGAGCAAAACATAGAAAAAGCAAAACAACGGTTTCCGCTGGTAAAAGGCCAAGAAAATGTTTTTGTTTTAAAGGCGCCCGAGGTATTGAAAAATTATGGCCAAATAACAACCTTGCCCCAGACCTTTGTTGACATCTGGAATTTAAAGGATTGGTATGGCCAGGATTTTACTCGCGTCATAGAAAATAAAATCAATGGAATATTATCATAGTTTAATAACTGAAAAGAGCTGGCAAGAGCTGCTAAATTTAAGAAAGGCGGTTGATTTTGTCTTAATTGGCGGCTGGGCTGTTTATTTTTATACTAAAACGCTGAAGTCAAAGGATATAGACATTTTGGTGGACTTTGACCAGCTGCCGATAATAGAAAAACTATATCGTTTGAATAAAAATGAGAGATTAAGCAAGTATCAGGCGGTCAAGGAAGAAATAGAGATTGATATTTATCTGCCGCATTTTTCGCGAATTGGCATTCCGGTTGAGGAATTAATCAGTAAAACTACGCAAATTGAGGGCTTTAAGATACTTGATATTAATTATCTTTCGGCTCTAAAAATTTACACATTAGCGGATCGGGGCCGAACCCCGAAAGGCCGCAAGGATTTTTTGGACTTAATCTCCTTGATAATGTCGGGCAGGGTTGATTTAAAAAAAGCGCGGGAAATTATGAAGCAATTTAAAATAGAAAAGGCCATAAAGGTTTTGCAAGAGTTTCTGCGAGAGGCCGACCGGATAGAAGAGCTGGGTTTAAATGTTTATCAACTTTCAAAACTAAAGAAGCAAATTATTGAAAAATTAAAATATTAATTTATGCCCGATCCAATACCATCTCACGCCAAAATGGTTTTTAAGGGAAAGATTTTTGAAGTTTGGCAGTGGGAGCAAAAAATGTTTGACGGCTCAACCGCCATTTTTGAAAGATTGCGGCGGCCCAACACCGCACAAGTCGTGGCGGTTGTTGGCGATAAGATTTTGCTGCAAACCCAGCAGCAGCCCGACAATATGACGCCCTTCCCATCGTTGCCCGGCGGTAGGTGCGATAGTTTTGACGAAGATCCGCTGGCGGCCGCCAAAAGAGAGTTGTTGGAGGAAACCGGCTATGTTTCCGATAATTGGACGTTGTGGAAAGAGCAGAACCCGGTGGGCAAAATTCAATGGACAATTTATACTTTTATCGCCCGCGATTGCCAAAAACAGCAAGAGCCGCGTTTGGACGCGGGCGAAAAAATAGCTACCCGCTTAATTGATTTTGAGGAGTTTTTAATGCTGTCGGAGCATCCGCGTTTTTATGAAGGAGAGTTAAAGATGGCGTTGTTTGGAGCCCGCTTTGACGCAAAAGCAAAAGAGGAGCTGCGGCAATTGATTTTTGGCAAATAACTTGTAGAATTTAAAAGGTTTATGGAGGAGTACAGATAATTGGTAATCTACCACTCTTGAAAAGTGGCGTCCGTAAGGACTTGCGAGTTCGAGTCTCGCCTCCTCCGCAAAATAATGAGCGAAGCGAATATATTTTACGTGAGAGGAGCGAGGCAACTGCTTGCCTCGCGGCGGGACGAGAACGGCGGAGCGATGCCGAGCCAGCAGGCGAGGCCGCGAGCCGGTGGCCAGCCCGAGCCCGCCGACGGGCGGGCGAGAGACGAGGCCGAATCTCACCCCCTCCGCCAATTTCCAGAATTCGGATTTGGGACGGTTGTCAAGCTTATTGACATCTCTGTTGACAAACAATCTTACAAAGATTATACTGGGAATAACAATATGCTTGGTAAATTTATTTTAGAACAGCGCAAGAAACACAATCTAACGCAAGATTTTTTGGCGTCCAAGATTGGCGTTTCCCGTCCGACTTATATTCAGATAGAACAAGGCGAACGCGACCTAACTATTACCGAAGCAAGAATGCTGGCGGATATTTTTGGTATTGTTTTTGACGATTTTGTTCAAGGCAAGGACACTTCCGCTACGGTAGAAGTAAAAAAGGGTGTTAAAAAAATAAAAGAAGAAAAACAAGAAATGAGAATAAGCGTTCCTCAAAAAAATCTTGAGAAATTCAAAGAGGTTTTGCTTTATGTTTTATCAAAAGCAGGGGGTAAGCCGAATGTCGGCGAAGCCGTAATTTATAAACTGTTTTATTTTATTGATTTTGATTTTTACGAAAAATTTGAGGAACAGCTTGTTGGCGCGACATACATTAAAAATCATTACGGGCCTACGCCGATTGAGTTCAAACCTATTGTTGATGATATGATCAAAAACGGCGAAGTTGTAAAAGTAGAGGGAAAATATTTTAATTATCCGCAAAGAAAATATTTGGCGGTCAGGCGGCCAAATCTTAGCGTTTTATCCGGCCGCGAAATAGAACACATAGATGATGTTTTGGCGCGGCTTTCTGATAAAAACGCTAAAGAGATGGAAAATTATTCCCACGAGGACATTCCTTGGAAAACGGCGGAAAACGGCAAACCGCTTTCTTACGAGAGTGTTTTTTATCGTGACGAACATTACTCTGTAAGGAATTATGAAGACGAGCTATAATGAACTGCCGGAATTTTCCAAAGAATTTAAGCGGTTTTCAAAAAAATATAAATCGTTGCCCGGCGATTTGGTTGAATTTAAACGAATCATAGTTGTTGTTCCGCTGGGCAACAGTAAGCATTTTAATGTTATTAGCAAAATAGAACAGTGTTCTGTTATTAAAGCCCGTTTATTTTGTCGTTATTTAAAGGGTTCGTCTCTTCGCGTTATCTACGCTTTTCATTATCAAAGTTGTAAAATTGATTTTATTGAAATATATTTTAAAGGTGAAAAAGAAAACGAAGACCGCGAAAGAATTAAGGATTATTTGAAAAATTTTTTCTAATAATATTATTGGTTGGAGATGTCCGCGGCAAAGGATAGGGAAATGTTTCTTTGCAATTTATGTTCTATACTTATCAATACGCTTACCTTATTGGTAACATCTTCTTTTTGTTTGTTTGGCTGGTGCTTTTTTTGTGCCGCCGCAATACGCGCAAGGAGATGTTGGTTATGTCGCTTTTAGTTGCTCCAATGGGCCCCCTGTCGGAGTTTTTTTATCTGCGTGATTATTGGCGGCCTGAACTATTCAACGGTTGGCCAATCGGTCTGGAGGATTTGCTTTTCGCTTTTTTAATCGGCGGTATCGCTTCTGTCATATACGAAGAGTTTTTCGGCAGACAATATGTTAAAAGACAAAATATGTCTCATCTAAAGTGGATGCCTGTTTTTGCTTTTTTTGGTGTGGCCTGGATGATCGGGGGCAATATATTTTTAGGATTTAATTCCATTTATGTTTCAAGCTTGGGATTCTTGATAATTGGCATGTTGATGATTTTTTTACGCCGCGACCTTTTCGTTAACGCATTGTTGAGCGGACTTCTTGTGGCAGGGATAATGTTCGCTTTTTATCTTGTAAACGGAGCAATCTTTGGGGGCGGCATTGTTCAAAGATGGTGGCTTTTACAAAACATTTCCGGCATTATCATATTTGGAGCGCCGATTGAAGAATTGCTTTGGGGTTTTGGCTGGGGTTTTTTGGCGGGCCCTGTCTACGAGTTCGTCAATGGCTTGAAGGCTGAAACCAAGGGAAAGGGAGAAGATTAGCTTTCTTCAATACTAATGCCGTGTCGGGAGGGTCAGGGGTCAAACGGCTCGCGGGCTACGGTTATGCCCCAGACGGAGCGGGCGCCCGCGGCGTTGAGGATTTTGGCCGCCTCTTCCATTGTGGCGCCAGTGGTGAAAACGTCATCAACCAGGAAAATCTTTTTGCCCGCTATTTGAGCGGGATTTTTTATGGCGAAAACCCCGTTGAGGTTTTTGGCGCGTTCTTGCGAGGAAAGCCCCACCTGGGGAGCGGTTTTTTTGATTTTGAGCAGAACATCGCTGGAAAAAGGCGTCTGGAAATAGGCGGCAACAATTTCGGCTATTAATTCTGATTGGTTATAGCCGCGTTTTCTCTTTTTGGCTTTGTGCAGGGGTACGGGTATTATGGCGGAGTTTTCCCCATTTTTGAAAACCATTGTATTTTTGGTTTTTATAAAGTGTGTTATGATAAGAAAAGCTAATGTTGGAGCGAGCGCTTTAAGGTAGGGTTTGTACTTAAATTGAGTAATCATTTTTTTCACGAGTTTGTCCTGATAGGAAGCGGCGAAGTAAAGGCCGTCAAGGCGGAATGAACGATGGTCAGGGCAAACGCCTTTTTGGAATACCCGGTTCGGCTTGCCGCAGAAAGGGCAAAAAATAAAATCAGTAATTTCAATTAAAGCAAGACAGTCAGGGCAGAGCAGCGCTCCTTCTTTATCGCAATTTAAGCAAAACTGCGGGAACAAGGCGCTCAAAATTATTTTTTTTGGGCTTATCATTATTTATAGTATAACTTTTTATGCAACTTTTTTCTAAACGGCGGGCCTTGGGTATTGATATAGGGGCTGCTACCATTAAGGTGGTAGAGCTGTCTGCGTCTGGCGACAAAAAGACATTGGAAAATTACTTAGAATTCAAATTGCCAAGAAGCAATTCGCCCCTAAAGACATTTTACGGCAACTCTATGCTGCTTTTGAGCAATGAGGTTTCCGATATTTTGCAGGCATTATTTAAAAGAGCTAAAATAGAAGTGAAAAAAGCGGCTTTTTCTA
>Ga0268277_1001282_pt1 | contig 17464 bp, 13 predicted proteins | sample saktaG_5_FD_190132 | JGI IMG/M metagenome (GOLD analysis project Ga0268277, IMG submission 190132) | Saline water microbial communities from Sakinaw Lake, British Columbia, Canada - sak_2010_1_5_50m | ecosystem: Environmental > Aquatic > Non-marine Saline and Alkaline > Saline ...
TATACCGCATGACTGGTTCTTCTCAGTTCCATGCCATATGTATAGCATGTTCAGGCCTGCCTCCGGCAGGAAAACTTTTCATCCCCGTTTACAAAACGGGGTATTCAAGTTTTAATATTTCATAAAATTTTTACGAAAACCGCCAGAAATCCATTAATCCCCGTGCAAAGCACGGGGTATTCTGGCATTTTATATAAATATACCGGCAAACTACCGGTTATTACACACCTCAGGTACCACCGTAGCCTATTTTTACTTTATCTCCCTCAACAATAACGGGTACCTGTCGTGTGCCACCTGAATATTTCAGCATTTCTGCTAATTTTGAGCTGTCTTTTTTAACATCCACGTATGTTGCCCTGTCTCCATAGGCTGACCTAGCCTCATCAGTATAGGGTCAACCCGCCTTCCCGTAAATAATGACCTTTTCTTCCATGGACAATACCTCCTCCTTTAAACCCAGAATTTAGGGTTGAAATTTTCACATCGCTCATATTTTTTAGACACTTGTTTCCCCTATGCTTTCATGATTTCTTCGTGTATCCTTCCAGCCTGTAATAAAAAGGCCTCAAGTTTTGCCGTAATGATCTGGGGGAACCGATTTCCATCACTCTCAATCGCCAGAAATGGAAGATCATGAATTTTTTCAGAAAGATCTTTCATTTTTTTATTATTGTTCCCCGTAGCTAATTTTCCCTCCATGTTCATTTCCCTGGTTAAAATCGCCTCAGCCAGCCTGTTGGGCATACACCCAAACGGTCCAATCGCAATTACCCCGCAGTAATAGTCGAGTACATCATTTATTGCCGCACCCGTAGTTAAAATGGCCTCACCTACAAGTTCAGGACTCATCAGATGACGGGTGTGTTTTATAATATGATCTACATCTTCCAATTTATTGGTGCAAAGATTAGACTTTGAAAGTATTTCCCGGAATGCCCTTTCATACCTTTTCATATAGAATGTTCGGATAAACAATGAAAGCCTGTCCTTTATGGTGTAATAACCGGTTGACAATTTATTCTGAACACACCAGTTGGTATAATAAACCCATTCTGCCAATGTGGATACCTTAGTTGCAAAGCCCCTTTGAGCAAGTTCTTCCACAATGAACTGTCTTGAAATACCGTCATGACGAACGAAAATTTCCCCTGTAAGCAAAACAGTCGGTGAATCTTCCAGGCACCTTTTTAATTTTATTTTTCTTAGATTTTCCGTTACCAGCTCCAGAACCTTCATTATTTCTTTAAAACCCGATTGGGATTCCAACGCCCCTATAATTCTCTTCCACTCCCTCTCAAAGGAACCCATGGCTAAATCCAAATCCACTGCATTGGTTAACAAACTGGAATAGATCTCCTCAAAAATGTCTGCAAGCAAGACGCCAGACCATAGTTTTGCTGTCAGATTCTGTCCCGGAATGCCTGCATAACTGTTTTCGGCAGAGAGGGAAAATAGTGCGACATTTTCCAATTCTAACTTGGAAATCAGATCTTTCGTAAATTCGGAATACTGACCAAATCTACACGGACCCGAGGCAGTAGGCATAAAATAGATCAGTAGTTCGTCATTATTTTTCCTTTCATCAATGTACTTCAAAATGCTCCCAACAGTAATCAAAAGGGGAAGGCATTCTTTACAGGACGTATTTCCCCGACCAAACTTGAGAGTTTCCTCATCGGCGGGCGGAAGGGCTGAAGAACGAACACCCAGGCCATTAAAAACAGCAACACCCGCTTCTGAAATAAATCTTCCCATTGAAGGAAATATGAGATGGACTTTCGGATCAATAACAGGATGTTTTTTATTATTTGAATCGATAAATACCGATTGATTATGATTCAGATTTACCCTGGCAGGTACAAAATGCCTTGTAACATCAGTTATCTTTCTTTCCTTTTCCAGTTCCCTGTATCTTCTAATAATATCTATAAATGCTTCAATCCTGGTTTCTAATCCCGCATCTGCCACATGACTGTCTAACTCCAGGGTTAGAGAAGGTTTCCTCCCCATAATATCCCGGAAATATCCGACAAGAAAGGAGTCGGGTCCACATGAGAAGTTGGTAATGTAGCATCCAAAAAGCTGGGGATGTTTTTTAATAAATCTTGCCCCTTTCAGAATACGCTGCCCGGCAGACCAGTACATCTGATCTCTACCCGGTTCTTCTTTCATGGGAAGACAGTTAGAAGGGATGACTTTTATATTCCTTGAAGCAAACTTGTTCGGAATACCCATATGGGCTTCCGACACGAGGGCATTGTATGATTTTCCAAAAATGACTACGGCCATTTCGCCCGGGTCTTCTTCAAGTTCCCTTAACGCCTGTATGCCGGCCTTTTTCATCTCTTCAAAGGCATTCTCCTGTTTCTCTATTGCCTTTGCATATGCCGGGCGGGCCTTTCTCTTTGCCACACCCAATTTTCTTGCCATCGAAATAAAGTCAGGCTCTAACGGTTCAAATCCTCCGGAAAAATCGATAACCGGATTCAAAATTCTCCCCTTTGCCTTTAGGCTTTTGTATGTTTCATGATCCTTAAAGGAAGACGCAAGATAGAATGGCTCACCCTGTAAAAGTGGGCATGTTACACCCTTTTGGAGACCATTTTCCACGTAATCTCCCTTAATTTGAGGGAGGAACAGGTAGTCCGGCTTTTTCTCCATAAGATCGAAGAAATACCCGTGAGCGATCTCGGCCGGATAACAAAAGGGGGCACTCTGTCGATTCATTCCCTCCTGTTTCAAGACATCAGGAAGCACGACCTTAAAGCCAAGTCGGGAAAAGAAATTGTAGTAAAGTGGAAAGTATGTATTGACCAGAAAAGATTTGTTAATCCCTATGGTCCCGGAATTCTCCGATACACCGAGCGTTTCCGGTGATGGTTTATACTTACAAAATATCAGTTTTTCATAATGGGCAACAAGATTGATTTCTTCTGCATTTACCTTTACGTGAGACCGCAAATTATACCACCTGTTACAGGCACCACCAAAGGGATATACCTTTCCCTCGATTTTGATTCTTGCTATTTCACATTTCCGGTCACATTTCTCCTTGCCGCCATCACATATAAAGGAGTCTCCATACTCTAATTCCCTATCACTTAGCTGTTTTAATAAGAAGGAACTTTCCTCCATTAAACCAAGACTCAGTCTACATTTTATCTCTAAAGCCACGCCAAAGGCACCTATAAGCCCTGGATCGGGTGGCACAATGATACGTTTTCCCGTAATGGAAGCCATGGCCAATGGTACGGCTTCGTTCAAACAGACACCTCCCTGCATGAAAACTTTCTTTCCTACCGGTCTGTTCCCCTTTACGCGACTGTCATAATTCATACATATGGAGTAAACCAGACCGGCAACGATATCTTCTCTGGCAACTCCCTCGTTGAATGCATTTTTAATGTCACTGCTGATAAATGCCGCGCACTGGTCATTGAAATTAGGGGGACTTTCTCCCTGAAGAGCGATATGGGCGATCTCTTCCATCTCGATCCCGAGGGTCTCTTTTGCCGCCTCCTCCAGGAAAGATCCCGTGCCTGCACTGCATGCTTCATTCATGGCATAATCGGACGGAACTCCATTTGTTATGTACGTGTATTTTGCATCCTGACCTCCGATTTCGAATATGGTATCCACATCCTTATCAAAGTAAAGTGCGCCCGTTGCATGAGCTATAATTTCGTTTATAATTCCTTCGGTCATCGCATGCAAACCGGCTATCTGCCTGCCTGATCCTGTAACTCCCAGTCCGACGATATGTATTTTATCCGCAAGAGCACCAAGTTGATCACAAAGACCGGCATAACATTCCCTTGATGCCCGTACAGGATTGCCATTCGTCCGTAAATAGACAGAAGATAAAATAATGTCGTCTTCTATTCGTAATATAACAGCCTTCGTTGTTGTAGAACCAACATCAAGCCCCAGAATACAGCGGTCACCTTCCCTGGCCTTCCCCCTTTCTGCCGTTTTAAAGTCAACCACAGCCTCATAATTTCTCAACGGTGGAAGACGAAAGAAGATTTTCTGATCCTTTTTTAGAAGATGTTCCACCCCATGGAAAGGAATCGTATTATTATCTAATGCCCACAGTGCACATCCCAGCGCTTCAAAGTAAGGCGCTTCCCCTGGAACAACCAGACCTGCTATTTCTCTTTTCAGATAATCGATCATAACGGAATTCTGCGCGCAGCCCCCGATTATCATGATATCATTCCTGGGAATCTGCTTTAGAAGTTCAATAACCTTCCCCGCCATCATCTGACAGAGCCCTGCTGTAACCCGCTCTTTAGGTACCCCCTTGTTTGTCGCATGGGTACAATCACTCTTGCAAAAAACACTGCAGCGGCCTGAAACTTTATAAGGCTTTTCTGTTTGAGCAAACTGAACCGCTTCCTCATGAGAAATTCCCATCCTCCTGATCTGTTGCAGAAAAAATTCTCCCGTTCCTGATGCACATTTGTTTCCTGCCTGTATTGATGATATTCTGCCATCTTTGCCGAGCACATAAACCATAAAGGTTTCTCCACCGGCACTTACAATGGCATTGAAGCGGGTTCCATTGCCATATAACCAGGAAAGGGCCGTTTCCACGGCCTCAGGCTCAGTAATAGACGAAAGATTTATATACCTGCTGAATTTTCTGCCGGTTACGGCAATTCTTGAATATTGTTCTAAATCTAAATTCTTGAGGATTGCCAGGAGGGCTTCTTGAGGATTACCATTGTGTGGTTTCACAAAGGTATTACCTAAAGAAATTTTGTCATTATTATCTTTTAACAGTTCGACAACTGACAGTGTTGAGGCACCTGTACATAAACCAAGTGATTTCATAAAGTGAGACCTTTGCAAAACGCCCCCTTTCGCCCAATTTCAGCGTCAGGCTCAATTTTTAATCCTCAAAATACTCAATGTATTCCTGCGGTTAATATTTTCGCCTTCCTTGAACTTGAACGAAATTGAACATTTTTCAAAGGTCTCATAGCATCGCCTCTTCCAATCAGGATAATTATAAAAATTATCATTATGACGCGCCGTTCTAAACGCTCATGAAAAGAAATAAGCGAACCAGAGATGTTCTAACGTTTCGGCACAAAAGGCGAAAACCTGTATATTTTACCATGCACCTCAAAACTCACTCTATCTTCTTCGTTTTCTTTCAATCTTCCTTCAATCACACGGCGGCAACCAAAGTCGTGAAATGAAACCTGGTGAGTCGGGATATCCTTTTCATCCAGGTCTTTATAATATTTTTCTTTTTGTGAGTCATTGAGCTCACGAATAAACAGTTTCTGACAACGTTCTCGATACTCCTCTTCTCCGGCAGTAACCGAAACGACATAATTACCATGAAACGGCGTGTGCATTTTAATTTTCGTTTTCATTTTAATATCCCTTGATATCTACTCTTTAGTGTTTATCTTAACCATAATAGCCCTGCAACATTCACCGTTCCTGATAACAAAGCGATCCGGCATCTCGCTGAGTTGATATTGACCGCTTGCCTCAATTTCCAGGTCATCTTTAGTAATATCCCCTTCCTTTGGGATAAACAACATCCTGCCGATTGGAATTGTCCCTTTTTTCAGTAAGGCCATAATGCCACCTCTCGTAATAAATTTCTTGATAAGAATGAACAAGATTCGAGGAAATATAAGAAAGAGAGTATCATGTGTCAAGGATTAAAACATCATCATATTCAATCGATGGAACATTTGCCACTTTTGACCCGTTCGACCGAGCGTTCGACTGAGCGTTCGACTGAGCTCACGCCGAAGTCTCACGACGAAGTCTCACGACGAAGTCTCACGACGAAGCCTGATTTTACACCATTGCCCCTGTGCAAAACGACATGACAATGGTATAAAAGGCCATCCGGTAGTCAATAATTGCAAATTTTGCTGTATGAACAGCTCGCTTTTTGTGCTATGGCTCAAAAGACACAATGCATTATCTCTCAAATGATGTTGTAACCTTAACAGGAAGGTAATTTAAAATGGACCTGGGAGATTTGGTAGTCATAGAAAAGCGGGAACACCCATACCATGGCAAAGAAGGTAAAATTGTCGGAAGAAGGGGCAATAGAGCTCCAGGAGATCCGTGGTATCTGGTGTACGTAATGATGAGGGGAAGGAGTTATCTTGTGCCGGGATCAATGTTGAAGATTGTTAAGAAGAAGACCGCTGATAATGAAAATCTGTTATGGCCCCTGACCGGTAAGATAACGAAGGAAAAACCTTCTTAGGAGGCTTTATTCTCAACAACTGCGTTTTTTGCGCAGATGCTGGCGCCAGCTTATGCGAATAAGACAAAGAATTTTGGCCTGCCTGTGCGTGTCCGCACGCAGACAGGTTGCAGCTTTGCTGTCTTGGAAACGTAGGGCAGGGCTTTAGCCCTGCGTAAAGCCCAATGCAAGGCTAAAGCCTTGCCCTACATGCAAGTCAACACCTCTTTGGTTGCGGCTTTGCCGCATTAGGGTCTTCTTTTGCCATGTTGCACACCTGATTTCGTTACCACCCCTGTGACCAGATCACCAGGAGTTAGATCAAAGGCAGGATAATATGCCTTTACATCCGGGCCGCTGATAGGAATTCCCCTAAACTCAAGGACTTCCTGAGGGTCTCTTTCTTCGATAGGAATATCTTCCCCTTTTAGAGTACGTTTGTCAGGTCCGCCATATCCAAGAATGTAAAAGGGAATGTTATAATACTTCGCCAAAATGGCAAGTTGCAAGGTCCCCACTTTGTTGGCCACCGTCCCGTCCATAGCAATACGATCCGCAGCGGTGAAAACTTTATCTATTATACCCCTGGACATAAAATGTGCCGCCATGTTGTCTGTAATAAGTGTTGTTTCCAGATCAAGCTGGCTTGCAGACCATGCGGTGAGCCTTGCTCCCTGTAGATAGGGCCTCGTTTCCGTGCAGATAACCTTTATCTCTTTACCATTTTCCTTCGCGTATTCAAGCATATAGAGAAGTCCAGCTCCGGCAAAACAGTGAGTAAGAATGGTGTCACCCGAAACAAGCAGCGTTTCGGCATGTCTTCCCGTATCCTGAGAAATTTCTCTCTGCCTGGCAAGCACATCCTCAAGAAATCCGAGAATAACATAGGAAGTCTTTTGTTTGCTTTTCTTTACCAGCTCCACAATTCTATTCAGGAGAGCGGCCAGATGAAAGCCGGTAGGACGTGTGGCACGGAGGCGCGCCGCCACACTTTCCAGCTTCTTTATATCCACCTCTCCTGTAGTATCTTCCAGATCCACGGCCGCAAGGTAAAGACCAAAGCCCGCAGTGATTGCGATGTCTCCGGCACCCTGTATTACCATATCTTCTATTGCCTGAGCCACCTCCTCATAGTTGCGGCACGTTACCGGAACTACTTCATTGGGAAGTTTTCGCCGGTCAATCATGACCAGCGTTTTATTTTCAAGGTAAACGTTATTTTCCAGGTTCATCAAGAGGGGTTCCTTCAAAACAAAACCTCCTTATCCAAAATTCTGATAATCCGAAGAACGAAGCACAATTTACGTTATTCGTAAAACGCAAACTGTAAAACGTTATTCGATTTTCGGATTTCTAATTATCGATCTTTCCACTCGGGCCGGCGCTTTTCTATAAACGCATTGATTCCTTCCCAGGCATCCTCGGTTAAACAATCCATAGCGATCATTTCCTTGGCATAGCCATAGGCAGCAACTTCGCTGATATCGACCTGTTCGTAAAATGCCTGTTTCCCGGAAGAAAGTGTGTAGCGGCTGTACTGAGCTATACTCTGTGCCCATGAGCGAGTCTCATCTTCCAATTTATCAAGAGGAACAACTCGATTGAGCAGGCCAAAGCGTTCCGCTTCCTCAGCGGAAACAAAGCGCCCCGAAAGAAGCATCTCCATGGCACGTCTCCTCCCGATGACCCTGACCAGAGGCACCATGGGAGTAATACAAAACAGACCTATCAATACACCCGGAGTCTGAAACTTTGCATTTTCTTCAGCTATGGCCAGGTCACAGGCCGCAACCAGCTGACACCCGGCTGCCGTGGCAACCCCTTGAACCTGGGCAATGACGGGCTGGGGAATTTGATGAAGCCGCTGCATCATCTTTGAACAGGTGGAAAAAACATTTCTAAAGTGATGAATGTCTTTACCATGTCCCATCATTTCCTTTAAATCATGGCCGGGACAGAAAGTGGGGCCGTTGCCGCGAATAACGACAACCCGAATATCCGGGTCCTTTTCCACCATGTCGAGCTTGTCCAGCATATCGTTCATGAGATCCAGAGACAGAGCATTTCTCTGCTCCGGGCGATTCAAAACCAGCCAGCCAACATGGCCGTCCTTTTCCAACAATACGGGTTCCTTCATACATTCACCATCCTTTTCAAATGTAATAATGAAAGCTTTGATAAATCGAGAAACAGGGTTTTGAAAACGAATTAAGATTTTTCAGAAGCAATTCCTATCGAAGCATAACTGTCTGTCTGAAACTTCGACGGTCACAAATACATTTATTTGATCCGCCTCAGGCGGAACAATCCGAATTTGCAGAAAAGCAAAAGGGGAAATAATTAAAAATATTCTAATCTTTGAGAAATTTTGTTTTCAAAACTCTCAGGAATTAAAGCCCTTCCCTCAATTTTGCCGGCGAGAGAAGGGCTTCATAACAATATGACTTATCAAACAGGAACAAATCATGTCCCGGTTTACTTGCTTCTATTCAGGTATCGTGAAACGCCAGGCACAGAACCATTCCTCCGGATGCTCATCGGGAGGACAGCCAATGCATTCAGTTTTAATTCGCGAATCAATGCCTTCTGCAAAGTAACTGTACTCAACCAGGCCTGCAGATTTGCACGGGTAATCGTCAAGGCCTCTCCGTTTTCTCGCCGACTGCACACGGCAGTCGTTCATCTGAAAGACAACGGTATTCTCGTCCTCATCGATAATGGACTGTACGTTAATAAATGCGTACATTCTAAATCTCAATGCCTTTTTCAATCCTTCCAGTCCCGGGTGCTCCCCAAGGCCTAAAAACTGCTTGATGGACCACGCCTCAACGGGAGAAAATCGGGTCCACGTGGAATCATTGCAACGTTTAGCATCATACATATCGCGATCAAACTCAACAGCCTGAAACCAGATACCGTCATTGGCAATCCAGTTTACACCAAGGTTATTCATCACAGTGAGAAGTTTATCTTTCGGCATATCCAGTAGAGGTTTGGGTATCCCATCCACCATTTCAAAACCAAAGACTTTGGCCAGCCTGTTCATCTGTATGTTATAACTATCATTATGCGCCTTCTTCAGGATATGCAGAGCCTTTTCCATCCCCACCTGGTGTTCGACCTCTCTGAACCACAGGGTGTAATGAACCATAGTTCTGTGAAACATGTTCAGAACAAACTGCGCCATCTGTTCCTGACTCAGATCTTCAGGTCTCTCAATCTCATTGCCCATTTTACTCTCCTTCCCTCCTTTTTTTTATCTATCAATACCTTTTAAGGTACTTTAAAAACCCGAATATATTAAAGATGAAGAGGAGTTCAGCCCTCCCGTGTAAAAGACAAGAAAAAATCGAATAAGCATCAAAGAAAGATTCATTGCACCCTTTGTTTGCACACTGCGATGAAAAGGTCACTTAATTATGGCGAGAATAACCATTGTGATGTGACGAATATAGGAAAGAGAAAGATGTGTGTCAAGGATAAAAAAGCAATGTCAGCATAATAACTTGACTATTTCTGGAATTCCTGTATTTTTTCAAACGATTGCCAGTGTTGTTAGGTACTAAACATTAATCCTTCCAATGTGATTTCAAACATCTGACAAAGTAATAAAAAGATGTCAACACCTGAACAAATTATTGAACTGGTTGAGCGCTTCGACCGCAACCTCGATTCGTATCGGTCAGGCAAATACAACGAGGCCCAGGTTCGTCAGGAGTTTATCAATCCTTTCTTCGAAACCCTGGGTTGGGATATCTATAACAGGCAAGGTTATGCCGAGGCATACAAAGACGTAATTCATGAGGATGCCATTAAAGTGGGCAGTGCCACGAAGGCTCCTGATTACTGCTTCCGCATTGGTGGAACGCGAAAATTCTTCCTGGAAGCAAAGAAACCCTCGGTCAATATCAGGGAAGATATCAGTCCGGCCTACCAGCTTCGCCGATATGTTTGGTCGGCAAAATTACCACTCAGCATTCTGACGGATTTTGAGGAATTCGCCGTCTATGATAGCCGGATAAAACCGGTCAGAACCGATAAGGCATCAACAGCAAGGATTTTTTACCTGACGTGCACTGATTACATCAACCGGTGGGATGAGATTGCATCTATCTTCTCCCGCGACGCAATCCTCAAAGGTTCATTTGACAGATATGTCGAGTCAAGCAAGGTAAAGCGGGGAACCGCCGGGGTGGACACAGCGTTTCTCGAAGAAATTGATCGGTGGCGTGAAGTACTGGCGCGCAATCTTGCCCTGCGGAATCCCGGCCTGAAAAAACGCGAATTGAATTTTGCCGTCCAGCGTACCATTGATCGTATAGTTTTTCTCCGTATCTGTGAAGACCGGGGCATCGAACCATACGGACGGCTTATGTCTTTGAGAAACGGTGCACAGACCTACCGGCGACTCTGCCAGATATTTCAGCAGGCCGATGATCGTTATAACTCCGGCCTTTTTCACTTCAGGAAGGAAAAGGATCGCACATCTCCCCCCGATGATCTTACACTTGATCTCACAATTGACGACAAAACCCTCAAGGATATTTTCAGAAATCTCTATTACCCGGACAGCCCGTATGAATTTTCCGTCCTTCCGGCAGATATTCTGGGGCAGGTCTATGAACGGTTTCTGGGAAAGGTAATCCGTCTTACCTCCGGCAACCGGGCCGTTGTTGAAGATAAACCTGAGGTCAAGAAGGCAGGAGGCGTTTATTACACACCAACCTACATTGTCGATTACATCGTAAAACAAACCGTCGGCAAGCTAATTGAGGGCAAAAAGCCGGGTCCCCGCGGGGCGGCAAGCAAACTGAAAATCCTCGATCCTGCATGCGGCTCCGGTTCCTTTCTCATCGGCGCTTATCAATATCTTCTCGACTGGCACCAGGATCAATACATTGCCGATAGTCCGGAGAAATGGGCCAAAGGACGCAAACCACGCCTTTATCAGGGACCCGGCGGTGACTGGAGACTAACTACCGATGAGCGAAAGCGTATCCTTCTCAACAACATTTATGGCGTGGACATCGACGCTCAGGCCGTGGAAGTGACCAAACTTTCACTTCTTCTCAAGGTGCTGGAGGACGAAAGCGCTGAAACAATCGGAAAAACACTCGAACTTTTCCACGAACGCGCCCTGCCCGACCTGGGAAGCAATATCAAATGCGGCAATTCTCTTATCGGTCCCGATTTCTACGAAGAACAGCAAATGAGCTTTCTCGATGAAGAAGAAATGTACCGCATCAATGTCTTTGACTGGGAGGCTGAATTTCCTGAAATCATGCAGGATGGAGGTTTCGATGCGGTGATCGGGAATCCGCCGTATGGTATGGTTACCACTGTGGAGTTTAAAATCTTCTTTGAAAATCGTTTTGAAGCAACTGAGGGGAGATTTGACACGTATGAGATATTTATTGAGAAAGGGATTAAGCTTTGTCGTAGACTGGGTCTACTGGGATACATCGTGCCAAGCCCTCTGCTCAGCAATCTGTACGCCCGAAGACTACGTCAGTATATTCTTGACAATTGCATGGTCAAAGAAATAAACAATTTTGGTATGGATGTTTTTGCTGATCCGACGATCCATACCTGCATTATTATAGCATCAAGAGGACAGGCAACTAACCAAAGAGTAAAAATCAGAAAGCAGGTCATCTCAACACAGCAGTTGTACAACTATTATGACTATGAAGTCCCTCAATCACAGTTGGGCAATAATCCCAACTCGACCTTTGACATATTCATGGACCCCACCACACAGAAGCTCGCCAAGAAGCTATATTTAAACTCACGTTCCTTGGGGGATATATGCTTCATCCGCCAGTGCATCAAGACCGGCAACAATAAAAAGCATGTAAAATCCTCAGATGTGATCTTGGATGGTCCTTGGAAACCAACACTTGGCGGCAGGTCGATTGGGCGATACATGACATTCGAAAAAAATCTGTACGTGAACTATGGTCCGTGGCTTGCTCGCAACTGGAAAAATAAATCGTTCTATGAAATTCCCAAGATCGTCGTTCGTGAGACGGGGAAGCGCATCATCGCCACAGTGGATTTGGAGAACCGTTATGTGCTCAGCACACTTTACGCAGTGTATCCCAAGATAGCAAATGAATCTACACTGTTATCATACTTACTGGGGCTACTCAATTCACAACTTTCCACATACTTCATCAAGGTAATTGCATTCGATCTAACCAAGGGTGCATTCACAAAGGTGCGGACCAACCAACTGGCTCGCCTCCCCATCCGTACCATCAACTTCTCCGACCCCGCCGACAAGACCCGCCACGACCGGATGGTAGAACTCGTCGAACGTATGCTTGATCTCAACAAACAATTAGCCGAAGCCAGGGAGCCCCAGACTAAAACCGTCCTCCAACGTCAGATTTAGACCACAGACCGGCAAATTGATCGGTTGGTTTATGAATTGTACGATCTGACGGAAGAGGAGATCAGGATCGTCGAAAGGTCATAAATCACAAGGGAAACAAGGAACGTGACTTAGCCATTTAGGAGAAATGCCAGAACTGGCATTTCTCCTAAATACTGATCCGCACTTCATCAAACAGTTTCCTGTTGTTAGAGGTGTTTTCAAGTGTTGACATATGATATTCTTGTTTGATAAAAGTAGTAGCAAAATTGAAGATAATAGGGCAAGGCAAATTTGCCCGAAAATACATTCAATATCGTTATATCAAGGCAAATTGGCCTGTCAATCAATGGTTCCTCAAGGCGCTTCGCGCCTTGAGGAATGCCGAGTTGCCGGATACCCGGCCGACCGAATGGTTCTCCGGCGCGGAGCGCCTTGCGAACCAATCGTTCGACCGGCAAATTTTCCTGCATAATCGGACGCTCCGCGCCCATTATGCCGCTAAAATTTGCCCGCCAACTCGGCATTATAATAAAAACTCATGGGTACAATAACCGTGACCGTATGTACGCAATTAACATTCCGACTATGAAGCTCCCTAAACCCCATATCAAGGCAATAAGGAGAGCACAATGTTTTCGACAGAAATCACAATCTCCTTCAGTCTTATAATCGCTCTCGTTGGTTATCTTGTTTATAACCGTCTTAGTATTGATAGGGACAGAAGGCGCGAATTTAATGACCTGATCAACCCCATTCGTAGCGAACTCTTGAGTGTGAAAAACAACCCCCGTTCCGGTTTGACTGGAACATGGGGAATAGCTTTGTCCATCATATGTGAAAAGCTCCCATTCTGGAAAAGAAAAGGCTTCAACAGAGCTATTGAAAATTATAAAAAAAGCAAAAGCAGCGAGAATATTAATACAAATATAGATGGAATGGGAGGGTGGTCTTATAAAGATGCTGAATGGATTGTTCATGCTGTCAATGACCTCCTGAAATATTTAAAACCTAAATAAATATTATTATAATCGGGTAAGGGGGAGTTTCTCTCTCCCCCTCCCCACAACACCCTGCATGCGGGTCCGCACAGGGCGTTTCATCAAGATTACCGGGCCGTAGCCGGGTAATGAATCCTCACCAACTGTTCTTTGACAGAAGTGATGACTTGAGGCTAGTTCTTCCGTTAAGCGCCTGAACAATACTCATCCGTTCGGATTCAATGTATATTCAGAACTCATGGATACTTTTCCTCTCCTTGATGTTCAGCCCTTCACCATGTCCGAGACATTACTCCCGGCGTTTGGCTACTATGGCCTCTGCTGACTCCTGTTTTCACACCATACGAATTGCTCCGCATGACGCTGCACAATTCATTTCCTGTCTGCTCATCTTTGTTTCGTATCTCACAAATGGGGCAGAGTCTTCCGTCATCTGTGCCGGGACATTTGGGAACCGGTGGCCCCTTCCGGTGATTTCACTGGAAACAACATTATGCCGCATGGAAAACAGGTCTCCCCGGATAAGAACGTGAACTTCCTTTGTGCAGCCGCGCCATTTACCGTATCCCCTGTTCCTCGGACTTTGACATGTGGTGCTGCCTTACCCAGGGACTCGGCCTTATATGACGTTTCTGTTCGTCGGCTCACAAATTTGCACTCCGGCTTCCTTCAGACCCCACCTCACGGTAACGCCCTTGCCTTCGGCTAGTAATTCATGCTAAGTTATTAACTTAACACAGGAACACTTACGGGGGACTTGAACCCCATAAGCTCACGCCCATGCCGGGCGTACACCCGGTAATCCACCGGACCCTCGTTCCTCGGGCCGGTGATCCGCATGTTAGCTGACTACATTTGAGAAGCGTCTTTGATTTACCGAAAGGATCAATCATGATGAATATCGCACAACAATTCATGGGAAGCGAAAATACTTTACAACGAGTTCTTGTAATATTGTTCCTGGCACTTGGATCTCATGGCATCGTCTTGATGGTCAAAGCACTATGGAAGCATCTAAAGGGAATCACCTCTTCCAGGCCTCAATCGAAGTTCAAATCTGTTGCAAGCCTGACACAGAGCTTTCTTATTTTTATACTTTATTTCGGAGCGTTCGGGCTTATCCTTCGCGAGCTGGGTGTCTCTTTAACCGCCTATTTAGCTAGCGCTTCTGTCCTCGGTTTGGCAATCGGTTTTGGCTCTCAAGGATTGGTCCAGGATGTTGTAACGGGTTTGACATTGGTTCTGTCAGATTTGATTAACATTGGGAATATGGTGGAAATCGGGGGCCAGACAGGAATAATTCGTTCCATTGGAATGCGTTTCATTGTTATCGAGAACGCCCTTGGCGCAGAGGTGTTTATTCCGAATCGAAGCATAATGAATGTAATTAGTTATTCTCGCGGCTACGTGAGATGTATCGTTGATGTGACTCTATCAAATGAGCCTGGATCAAGAGATAAGATGAAGGGATTAATCGAAGAAACCACCAATTCCTTTGTGAAACAATTCCCGGGTGTCCTCGTAAAGCCAGTCAGTATTGAAGGTGTTATTAAAACTGCTCCCGAAAAAGAAATTCTCCGTATCAAGTTCAGAATTTGGCCGGGCCGAGGTACCCCTATCGAAACCTTGTTCAGACAGGAATTGATTCAAAGATTTAAAATAATTGATTCTTCTTATTCCGACTGGATGATATCAGTAAATTACGAAGTAGAGAAAACACCTTCAAAATAATAGCCTATCATGCGGTAGCTAATCGGGTAGCCGGGGGTTTTTCTCCCCCAGCCCCCACACCACCCAAGCAAGCGGGTCTACCCCAAGGGCACTTCCTGTGGGCGCGCACTGGGCGGTTCCCTGAGAGTTTTAGAATACGATCAGAATCCTGATTGCATCCCAGGGCTGGCTACGATCAATACGCCGATAATAATAGCTCCCCCTGACGGGTTCATCGCTTTTTCGAGTATGACTGGCTCCTCCCTGCTCTCAAAGGTTCGGCCCTTCACCATGTCCCGGGCATTACCCTTGGCGTTTGGCTAATATGGCCTCTGCTGACTTCTGCTCAATCACCCTGTGAGTTGCCCCACAAGGCGCGGCTCTTCACGTATCTTACGTTCCCATCCTGCCTGCTTCCTTGTTTCGCTCGTTTCAAGGTGGAAGCTTACCTTAAAACGCCGGGACTTGGTCAGCCGGTCGCCCCAACCGGCACTTTCACCGGATGGCATGAAGACTCCTGCGAGCTGCATGTCGAGCAGATCTCCCCGGACTCTTTTCAGTACCTCCTTGAGGGGTATAAGAACGTGAACTTTCGCTACACAACCGTAGCATTTACCATATCTCCTGAACCCTGGGCTTCGTTATGTTGTGCTAACTTACCCGGAGACTTGGCCTTGTATGCTATTTCTGTCCGTCGGCTCATAGCTTTGCACTCCGGCTTCCTTCAGACCCTTCCTCACGGAAACGCCCTTGCCTTCGGCTAATACTTTTGCTAAATTACTAAAACTTTAGCAGGGTTCACGTATAGGGGACTTTCACCCCATAAGTTCACGCCCATGCCGGGCGTACACAAAAGCATTCACCAGACGGCAAGAAGCGCGGCGGCGCTGACGCGGCAAGCTTGGGTGGGCCGCTGGTGATGCAGGTCGTTGGGTGAAAGAATAAAAAAGTATTGACTTTTTTTATACCATTGGTTATACTTGTCAACAAATGATGGAGGTATATATCAAATGGCAAATATGAAGACAGCAATATCGATTGAGAAATCCATTTTTGACCAGATGAATGCTCTCGCAAAAAAATCAAAAATATCAAGAAGTCGTTTGTTTGCAATAGCTGCGCGGGAATTCATACAACGAAATAACAATATCGATCTGCTAAAATCGCTTAACGCTGCATACAAAGATTTGCCTGAAATCGAACCGATTGTGGCTAAAATGCGATCAACTCATTACAAAATAGTTAAAGATCAATGGTAATTAACCAAGGCGATGTTTTTGGGATAGATTTCGGCGAACCTACTGGGTCTGAACCTGGCTACCGGCACCCCCATGTTGTTATTCAAAACAATCTCTTTAATCGCAGTCGAATCAATACAGTTGTAGTTTGCGCCCTAACATCCAATTTAAAACGTGCTGCCGCTCCAGGTAATGTATTATTAAATAGAGGCGAAGCCAATTTATCAAAAGGAAGTGTTGTCAATATTTCCCAAGTATTCACAGTTAACAAAAGCGATTTGTCAGAAAGAATCGGAACCCTGTCTAAAGAAAGGCTTTATCAAATATTAGAAGGCATAAAACTTCTTACAGAACCTCGTGAAATTGACTGAAAATGGTAGCGGCACCCAATCGGGTAGCCGGATAATGAATGTTCACCCATAGTTTCTTGATGAAAATCAGCCCTTGTTTCTTCAGCCATTGATTAGTCATGCCGCTTTGTGTGGCCAGCGTTCGGGAAAGCCTCCAGTACCCTTTACGGCTCAATCCCACCGATATGGCAGCGTTAAGCGAAGCACCGAGTTTAAGCAGCTCCCTGACCTGACTTTTGTATGAAAAAAGCAGAAAAGCAGGGGTCACCCATTCAAGGTGAGGTCAAGAAAAAAAACACCTCTCCATTGCAAAAATAGCGTTTCTTTTTTGCTTGTCCATCAAGTGGGCATATCGGCACAGCTTCGCTTTGTCCTTCCGTCCGCACCCGTTGCTTCAATCTTATCGGTTAGCAATCAGTGTATCACTGATACGCACCAGTCACCCATCGGGATCAAGGCTGTTATATTATGACATCAGCCCCTGGTCCATTTTTGGACCCCAGAAAACCATCGGTTCCATGCCGTGTCCAATTGTTTGTGTCACAAATCTTACGGTTTTT
>Ga0268277_1001283_pt1 | contig 17456 bp, 13 predicted proteins | sample saktaG_5_FD_190132 | JGI IMG/M metagenome (GOLD analysis project Ga0268277, IMG submission 190132) | Saline water microbial communities from Sakinaw Lake, British Columbia, Canada - sak_2010_1_5_50m | ecosystem: Environmental > Aquatic > Non-marine Saline and Alkaline > Saline ...
TTACCGGATCATTATACCTATTCCGAAATTTTTCATTCATGATAAAATCAATCTGTAATAAAAAACTGATATTATTATTGAGATGACGATAAAAAGCATAATTGCTCAAGCCCAACGAAATCTTACGAAAATCGCCATATACAGACAAATAAGAGTGGTACATGGGCGCTAATGTTAAATTCATAGCCAAAAAGGGTGAATGACCTGGTCGGACCTTTTTTATTTGAATATTATTTAATGAATGGAGGTATTCAACATATCCAAACGCAATGCTCGTTTTCCAGAAGTTTCCTCTATTGGGCAACATTTGTAGCCGAACATAAAAATCCTGGCTGTTAAATTTGTTCATATCCCAATAAACATCCATATCAAATTCTAATAACCATAATCGATACCCATACGAAATATTTTCAAATGAAAAGGGAGTTATGCCTATTTTTGTGTACAATTCATGCCTGGTTGTAATGAGTTCACCGTTACGCATACTGATGATACGATGAGGGGGTATATCATTAAGAAAATCACGATAAAAGTTTTCTTGCTTGTATAAAAGTCGCATCTTGTCGCGAATAGACTCCGTTTTACGAGACAGTTGATTGTGTCTTTTCTCAATTTCGATTTCATGTTTTTCTTCTAATATTTCTTCCTGCTTTTGATCACTGCGTAGCATTGCACGTGTGTAATCCAAATCTTCTTCTTTTTTCCGTTGTTTGAGTTTTTGATTGGCTATGCGTTCTTCCAGTTCTTTTTCCCGAATTTTGATTGTTCTGTCGATTTCATCTTTGACCAGTTGTTCGTAATTATCTTTATCAATTAAGATTAAACTGTCGCATTGCCTCACGAAAAATGACACTTGACTAAAGTACTTGCCTCATGGGAAATGTAACCCGATACTTATTCAAAGAAATAAGTGGAGGGCTCCAAAATGAGGTTAGCAATGAGTTACAGAACGAGGCGGGAGTTATTGGTTCAGTTGATTCCACGTTACCGAGAAGCAGATCGAAATCAAAAGCAGGCTATGCTAAATGAATTTGTAGCATCAACTGGTTATGACCGAAAGTATGCGATCCGATTACTATCATCAAAAAGCCTACCGGTTGTAACAAAAATATGTAGACCACGTGTTCCGTATTATGGTAATGAGGATCAGGAAACCATCAAGTTGGCTTGGGCGGCAGCAAATTTTATTGCCGCAAAAAGGCTTGCCCCTTTTCTTAAAGAACTTATTCCGGCTTTAGAACGTCACGGCCATTTAACCTTAAATAATACAACCCGGGAAAAAGTCACCTCGATAAGTGCGTCTACTATTGATCGCATTTTAGGCCCCCAACGCAAGCGATACAACGGCCGTGGTATTAGTACGACCAAACCTGGATTTCTTTTAAAAAAACAAATCCCAATAAGAACTTATGCAGATTGGGACGAAAATAAGCCCGGATTCTTTGAAGCAGATCTTGTTGCACATTGTGGTGGCAATACAAGTGGAGCCTTTCTGTACTCATTAGTTCTTACTGATGTGGTAACCGGGTGGGTTGAATGTTTACCTTTATTGTCCAAGCACCAAGGTAGTGTTATCCAAGCTTTTGGATTTGCCATGCAGCTCATTCCATTCCCAATATTAGGGCTGGACACCGACAATGGTTGTGAATTTATTAATCAAGAACTTTTAGACTTCTGTAAGCAAAACCGGATTACTTTTACAAGAGGCCGCGCTTATAAAAAGAATGATCAGTGTTTTGTTGAACAAAAAAATGGCGTTGTTGTCAGACAGATGGTGGGTTACGATAGATTTGAAGGTATGCAGGCCTATAAACAACTTAATGAACTCTACCGGGCAACCAGATTGTACGTGAACTTTTTCCAACCATCTATGAAACTCCATATAAAACATCGGGAAGGAGCAAAAGTTCAACGAACCTATGATCCTGCCAAAACACCTTTTCATCGTCTATTAACCAAAGATGTTTTAAATAAAGAAAAACAAAATTATCTGAAAAATGTTTTTGAATCTCTTGATCCAATCCGCCTATTACAGCAAATAAGAAATATTCAGGATTCTTTATGGAAACATGTTGTTCCGGTCTTATCTGAATCTCTGAAGGTTAAAGACCCACTGATGTTTGATTCAAATAAATGCATCTCAACAAAGCCTGCCAGATTGGACAACATGGCGATTGACTTTATGAATAAATCCCTGGAGAATGAAAAACGAAAGTATCGACTGACCAAAAAACCAAGAGTTCCTCATACTTGGAGAACCCGTGAGAATCCTTTTGAAAAGGTTTGGAGTGAAGTGTGCATGTGGTTAGAAGAACGACCCGAGCTAACGGCAAAATCTATTTTTGAGGATCTTCAACAACAATATCCTGGTGAATTTAAAGATGGCCAACTCAGAACTTTGCAAAGGCATGTTAAAGTATGGCGATCAAAAGCAATATTAACTTTTAATTATGATTGGCTGAAAGAAGAATTATTGGTAGAAGGAAAATTTAAAACTAAATTACATGGTAAGATTACTCATGAGGCAGTTCTTTGATTACGGTATGATTTACTCATGAGGCAAGACGTGTGGGAATAGTAGTTGACGTTAATCAACATTCCCCGGACGGGGATGTCCGATATGCAGGTACTACGAGTTAAAAATCTTCTAAGCTATAAATTTATCTTTTCATTGCCCCCAGTCACTTGTCAAGCCGGCATTGACCGGATCTATCTCAATTTAGATAAACACATTTATTATACAAATATATTTTAGATATAATAATCAGAACACACACGTTACCAAAGGTGACCTGAATGATTGAGATGTTGATTGGTTCTTTTTGCTGTAATACTCTTATGATTTTTTATAATTCATGTAAAAGAATAGTGAGTCACCCTTGTCTGGAGCGATGATTTGATCAAACTATAGATATGTTTTGGCAGAATACAGCATACTTATAGGTCTGATGTTTTTCGGTTCAAAATTTTAGGAAGGACAATATAGTGTACCTATAAACAGAAAAGCCCACTATTAAGTGGGCTTTTTAATGCGGGGCCGACGAGACTCGAACTCGCAACTTCTGGCGTGACAGGCCAGTGCGTTCAAGACGAGAAAAAGGGGGCCATATCCGGTGGTTGAACGGTGGTTAAATCAGTTATAACAAAAAAGCCCGATTTGTGGTCGGGCTTTATGAGATTATGTTGTATTAAGGTTACTTAATCAGCAACATCTTCTTCACTTGCTGGAATCCATCGGCCTTGATCTGATAAAAATAGACTCCGGAACTGTATCCAGACGCATCCCACTGTATCTGATACGTACCGGCATTTTGGTGCTGGTTGACCAGTGTCTGGACCAAGCGGCCGGTGATGTCGTAAATAGACAGGGTAACATCTGAAGACTTCGGGAGATCGTAGAAAATGGTCGTTACGGGATTAAACGGATTGGGAAAATTCTGAAAAAGTATAAATGCTTTAGGCAACGGGACACTATTTTGCTGAACCGATGTTGTAACTTCCCGGAGTATATCCAGATAGAGAGTACTATATCCTTCGTAGGAAAGTCCTCTTGTATAGTCATGGCCGGATAGACTGTTGTCTTGACTGGTGACAGGAGCCAGACTGACCGGTTCAATCTGAGTATCCTCATGCCATTCGTTCCATGAGGTCACCATGATGATATTGCCCACCGTTGAGTCGACCAGTGCTTTGGCTCCGAGAAACATTGTACGAAAGAGTGATCCACTGCTATCCGCTGGTGCAATCCGGCGGGAGAGTGGAGAATGACCTGTGCGTACGCCTGTATCATTAAATTCAGGAGTTGTACCGGGAATAAATCCAACATTCAGGCTCTGTGCTAGAGATTTCCATCCAGCCTGTGCTGCATAATACGCATCAACAGAAGCATGTGTTGCGTACCCGGAAGTTCCCATGCTTCCATAAACATCATAGTTCGTAATTGCATCCAGCAACCCTACCGCAGTTGAGTAAGCGGGTGGATAACCAAAATCCTGATCACCGATAATGTAGAGCTGGTACCCGGCGTCCGATGCGGCTGTGCGCATGATCGTGACTGTACTATCGAGTATCCCCATAGCACTTAGGACACGAGTGAGATAGACAATCATTCCTACACATAACAGAATGAATATTTCTAGGTCTATGATAACAAAAATTATGCTTCTTTCATTTAAACCAACAAATTTCTATCATATTATTCTTGATTAAATGAATTTGATAAAATCAAAATATGTTTCATTATCGACGGAAAAAGGATTCGTTACTTGAATTTTCAGTTTATAGAATCAGTTGGGAAATCTTACACGCATGGGCTGCCCAACTCAATATCGGTGTGAATAATAGGAAAAATATAGAGATTCCGCATCAGCCGATAGCCTCTTTTAATGACGCAAGAAAGTGCTTTTTCATTATAATAAATTTTTCCAAATCCTTTTCTTTTGTATTCACAAATTCACTGACTGCCCGCAAGGCAGCTCCACGAACTATCGATTCCAGGTCTGCACCAACCAACCCTTCGGTTTCTGCAACGAGCCAGTCGGTCGAAAAATCACTGGAAACCGGTTTTTTACCTAAATGAATAGCCAGAATTGCTTTGCGGGCCTGAGCGTCGGGAACTGGTAATTCGAGATGCACTTCTAATCTTCCGGAGCGCAGCAAGGCCGGGTCAATCATATCCAAGCGGTTGGTGGCCGCGAGGATAGTCACACCTCTAAGTTCTTCGATTCCGTCAATTTCCGTAAGCAGCTGACTCAATACACGATCTATCACACCGGAGTCACCCCTGGCAGCGGATCGAACGGGAGCAAGCGCTTCTACTTCATCCAGGAAAATGATACTTGGCGACGATTGCCGCGCCTTTCTGAATATTTCGCGAATGCCTTGTTCGGCTTCACCAATCCACTTGGATAATATTTCAGGTCCTTTTACTGAAATGAAATTGGCTTCACTTTCCGTGGCTACGGCTTTGGCAAGCAGGGTCTTGCCGGTACCCGGACTTCCATAGAGCAAAATACCTTTAGGCGGCGCGGTATCCGCTTTTTGAAACAGTTCGGGATATTTTAACGGATATTCAATGCATTCTACGAGACGCTGTTTGATTTCATCCAGTCCCCCTACATCTCCCCATTTTACATTGGGAATTTCTATAGCAATTTCCCGTATGGCGCTGGGTTCTACTTCATTGAGGGCTTCCTGGAAATTTTGTTGAGTCACTTTCAAACTGCTCAGCTCTTCATAAGGTATATAGTCAGAACTAAAATCTACCTTCGGGAAAAAACTCCGCAGACAGCTCATGGCCGCTTCCCGGCAAACGGCTTCCAGATCGGCGCCGACAAATCCATGAGTAACGGCCGCCAACCGGTCAAGATCGACATCCTCCCCAAGAGGCATGCCTCTGGTATGGATTTCCAGGATTTCCTTACGGCCGTTTTTATCAGGAATCCCAATACTGATTTCCCTGTCAAATCTTCCTGGTCTCCTGAGTGCCGGATCAAGAACATTGGGTATATTCGTAGCGCCAATCACCAGAACCTGGCCTCTGGATTTCATACCATCCATTAAAGCCAACAGTTGCGCGACCACGCGTTTTTCTACGTCTCCGATGACTTTTTCCCGCTTGGGAGCGATGGCGTCTATTTCATCCAGAAAAATGATACTGGGCGCATGTTTTTCGGCGTCCTGGAAGATATTGCGCAAATTGGCTTCGCTCTCGCCGTAAAACTTATGGATTATTTCCGGACCGTTTACCGACAGAAAGTAGGCTTCGGTTTCCTGGGCGACAGCCCTGGCGATCAAGGTTTTCCCTGTTCCCGGTGGACCGATCAGCAGAACTCCCTTTGGCGGTTCAATACCGAGTCTTTTGAAAATAGAGGGATATTTAAGAGGAAGTTCGATCATTTCCCGAACACGTTGAATCTCCCTGTGTAATCCGCCAATGTCTTCATAGGATATACGTCCCTTAACCGCTTCAGCCGTTTTTTCTTCGGCAATTTCTATTGCCGTCTGGGAGTCGATCACAACGGGGCCGTCGGGAAAAGTCTTTGAAACCAGGAATTCCTGAGCCGTAGTTCCGAAAAGCAGAGCCCGAATCTTATCTCCAACCATTACAGGAAGACCTTCCATTATTTTTCCAAGATAGCTATGTCTTGTTCTTCCTGATAATGAAACAGTTAATGGAGTAAGTAATATTTTTCTGGCTGGTTGAGATTCAACCGGTGCCAAAGTTACTTTCTCATCAATTCCAACACCGGCATTATGGCGAATAAGTCCATCAATCTGGACAATACCTTTTCCACGCATATCTTGAAAAGTTGGCATAGCTTTAACGACAGTCTTTCTTTTACCCTCAATCTCTAATGTTTCGCCAATCTGTATTTTGATTTTTTTTATCAATTCGGGATCAAGTCTGGCAATGCCCCTGCCAACATCTTTCGGTAAAGACTCCGCAACTCGTAATGTAATTTGCCCAGGGATGTTCATAGTTAGTCTCCGTTCTTGATTATTTTTTCTTAAAGCGAACTTCAAATACTCCGTTTTTATGTGAGCGAGATAACGCTTCCGGTTCTACCTGCGTAGGCAGCAGAATTTCTTTGCGATATTTTCTTTTTACTCCCTCAGCAGACAGGATAAGCACATCACCTTTTATTTCCAATTTTACATCCTGCTCATTTACACCCGGCATTTCAGCTACTATCTGAACTTCGCTATCCTCTTCAAAAATATCAACAATAGGTTCGCGAGTTTCTTCAACAACTGGTCCCTTCGGAGTGGATTTAACGTTGCCAAAAGGCTCAACGGTGGGTTTACCACCCAGCCCCATTTTTACGGAGAACCCATAGACTCCTTTTAGGTCTTTCAGGGCTCCTTCTCCCTGGAATTCTTTTGTTTTTTCTACAAATTCCTCGCCTTTTTCCGACATTTTACCAACAAGATCAACAAAGTTGCCAATACCCTTAAAAAGATTCCCCAAACCTAAATCAATATGAATACCGGGCTCATCTCCCGACTGTTTTTTTTCACTATCTGCCATGATAACCTCCTACTAATTTATTGATTAATACTTTAAAGAAATATTCATTTAAATTCTAACGGTTTACCAATGCTTTTCTTCACACCTGTCAGGTTTATTAAATATTTCTCCATCAGATTAGATTAATCTTGTAAACCTGACAGGTGTATTAAACTCTATCTTACCAGCAAACACTTATTTACCTCGCTATATTCTCCCGCTTCAATTTTATAAATATAAATCCCGGAACTCAGACCGCCCGCATCCCAGACAACCAAATGACTACCACGATCTTTTTGCTCATTAACCAATGTCTCAACGAGTTTGCCCCTGACGTCATAAATGGAGACTTTTACAAATGACGCCGACGGTAACTGATAAGAAATCGTTGTAGTAGGATTAAACGGATTCGGATAGGCGCGTTGTAAACCAAACTCAACCGGAATCTTTACGTCCTCAGCATTAACCTTGATCTCGACTGACTTATGCCAGGTCACTTTTCCGTTATAATCCACATCTCCAAGCCGGTACTGATATGTTACACCGGACAGGACTGCCGTGTCGGTGAATTGATACTCATGTTTTTCCGTGGTTGAGCCGTGCCCTTCCAGAGATGCATCGTACACATAACTGGCAATCTCTTCCCAATTTGAACTTTCCAATTTCAACTTTCTACTTACGAGAAATCCGAGGTTTTCAATCTCCGATTCAGTCGTCCATGACACCAATACTCCTCCACTCCGAAACTCCACTTTGAATCCGGTAAGTTCGACAGGGAGAGAAACATCAGTTACATAATTATCCAATGAAGTAGGGTTGCCAGTCTGGTCCCATTCTGTTACAACTTCATCGTCTGGACAGGCATCAAAAGTGCCGTAAGCAGGATTATCACCTGTAATATAGAATTGAATATCAGCAACACTCTCGGTGATTGTTGTTTTTGGTACACGAATCTCTACAAATCCATCGATATCATTATCTCTAATTTCATCAGCATATTCCGTATTACCTATGTCGGTATCTACTCCATTCCATGCTGAACCATTCCAAATATTAATTTCAGCGTAATGGTCATTAAAATAACCTCTTACAACGTAATCGGGTTTATTTATATGATCATATGTAACTGACAATGACCAGGAATCAGTAGAACTTCCTCCAGTCTTTGTATTCAAGAGAAAAGCCCAGCAGGCCCACCAACTAGCATGTACATCTGCCCCCAAATAAATATAACTGGCATCATCAGTCACATATATTTTTTTCGCATTAAAAACACTAAAACCGGCATTGCCATCAGCTACTGCAACAGGATTTCCCCAGACTCCTGTCCCATCAAAATATCCGTCCAATTCTGGAGTTCCTGCAACCAATACTAAGGGAAAAATCATTAACACTACTACCAATTTCTTCATTTTTGTCTCCTTTGCTTAATTTTACTGTGCATTTAGTGTTTGTTTTATTGTCATAAATTGTATGATGTGTTCTGGAAAATGTGTATATAATTCATCAGCATACAAGGCATCGTAAGTATGCGTGATAAAATTTTGGCTATTCATATTATTCAACCAGGTATTGAAGGTGGATGAAACCCCGCAGTCGGTATTATCCATATAAGTCAGTGTTCTTTCACTGCTTCATTTGGCATCGTCTGTTGTTCTGTTGCTTGTTTCATCGAATTTGTAATACGCTATAAGATAAGCTTCACTACCGCTGAGTTCTTGGTACATATTTTGACGGATTTCGGTTTCGGTACGGGCGTCATTCCAAATACGAACTTCATCCAATTTTCCATCTAAGTGGCGTTCATGGGTATTGGCTCTACCTAAAACAATTTTTTCATTAGAAGTAAAGTTTCCTGTTTGTGCTCGGGATGCATCCTCCACTCCATTAATATATATATGCATATTTGAGCCATCATAAGTACCTGCAATATGATACCATATTCCCGTTTCAAGGATTGAACTACTTGTTAATTGTTGCTGTTCAGTTGATATATGAAGCACAAATTCAATTTTGTTTCCGGCTGGTATGTCTGCATCACCTAATCTTAAAAAGGCTGAATTTGAAACATCTTCCGTTCCTACCAGCTGTGAGATATATGGTGTTACTGTTTGAAAAGCATCGACATATATCCATGCTTCTAAAGTCAGTGCACCACCAGATAGATTTATTGTATTATTTGAGATGACGTAGTCATTATCCCCATCAAAATCCAGGCAGTTGTTTTGGGCGAATAAACTCACACTCATTGCTAATACAAATATCAGCATAAATCCGAGAACTAAACTTAACTTTTTCCCCGCTGAATCGGGATTAATCATAGATTTTAACATTTTTTTCTCCCTTCGGCAGAGATTCGGCAATACGTAAAACCACCTGTTTGTTTGTAATCATGGTACTATTCCTGTTTATTAATAAGCAAGTGACATCCAATATGTGCTTTGCGCGAACTGCCCGAAAGACCTGTCTGCCGAAACGGCAGTACAGGCAGGCGCAGTCAGGCGGGAAAGTATCATTTCAACTTACCTCTTTTTGGATCATCTCTTTAATAGATTTAAGAAGATCGCTTACACCATAGGGTTTCTGTAAAAACCGGAATCCTCTCTTTTTTATCTCAGACCATTGCGATTTTTTATCTGAATAACCACTGCACAGCAGCACCTGAAGATCGGGCTTGCCCGAAAGAAGTTCATCGACCAATTCAAGACCGCTTTTACCCGGCATAACAACATCGCTAAAGACCAGGTCAAAATTCCCGGATTCATTCTTAAAAAGATCAAACGCCTCTTTTGCATTGGCAGCTTCAAATATGGTGTAACCATTTTTACGCAGCGCCTCTGCGGCAAATCCGCGTATTCCTTCTTCATCTTCTACCAGCAGGATTCGCTCGCCATTCCCCTGAAGATTCTCAAAAGAAATTGTATCTTTTGTTATATCATCTATCTTTTCGGAAACAGCCGGCAGGTAAACTTTGAAAATTGTGCCCGTTCCCGGTTCGCTATAAACATTAATCCAGCCAGCATGCTGCTTGATAATTCCATATACAACCGACAAACCAAGCCCGGTGCCGACGCCAACATCTTTCGTAGTAAAAAATGGCTCGAAAATCTTGTCGAGGATTGCTTTATCGATCCCTGCTCCTGAATCCTCAACCGAGAAACGAACAAATCTGCCCGGCAAGGCTTCGGGAATAACCTTAGATAGGTTTTTGTCAATAACTACATTTTCTGTTTTAACAGTGATTTTACCACCATCCGGCATGGCGTCTTGGGCATTAACCACAAGATTCATTATTACCTGCTCTATCTGGCCGGGATCAACTTTGACGTGCACAAGATCAGGCTCCAGAACAGTATCTATCTTAATATCCTCGCCGATAAGACGCCCTAACATTTTCTCTACATCGGTAACTACCGTATTTAAATCCAGTACCTTTGGTTCAAGTACCTGCTTGCGGCTAAATGCCAGAAGCTGCCGGGTCAGAGAAGCGGCTTGTTCACCTGCTTTCATAATCTTTTCAACATTCTTCCGCAGTGGATTATTCTTGTCAAGGCAATCTAACATAAGTTGACTATATCCTGAAATGATCGTCAACAGGTTGTTGAAATCGTGGGCAATTCCGCCTGTAAGGCTTCCGATAGATTCCATTTTTTGTGATTGAAGAAGCTGCGCTTGTAAATTTTCTCTTTCCTTTTCGGATTGCTTAAGTTTAGTGATATCACGCGATACACCCATAATGCCTAAAAACTCACCACTCTTATCACGCAGAATAGAAGCCGAAAGGAAAGCGGGAAATAGCTCGCCATTCTTACGCTTATTCATTATTTCTGCAGAGAATTGTCCTGTTTTTTTAGCTGTGTTATGAGCCTTCACCCCCTCCGACGGATTGGCATAGAGGATGTCGATATGCTTGCCCAGAACTTCCGCTTTAATGTAACCGAACGATTCCTGAGCCGCCTTATTAAATTCGACGATTCTGCGTTCCTTATCCACTGCGATGATCATATTCAGTGAACTATCAATCAGGTTTCTGGCGTACTTATGGGCCGATTTTAACTCTTCAACCATCCGCTTGCGCTCGGTGATATCGCGCATGGATATAATCTCAGCCGGTTTGCCTTTCCAGATAGTTTTAGCGGCAGTTATTTCAATCTGAATTTCTTTACCGTCTTTTCGTAAACAGGCGCCTCCAAAATAACTGGGAGAAGTTCTATTTTCTATTCTATTCCTGATCCGTTCCGTTACTTCTTCGACATCTGCGGAAGGAGTCAGATCTTTTACATTAAGTTTTAATAACTCATCGATGCTATAGCCCGAAATTTCTGCCGCACTTTTATTCGAATACAGGTAATTACCGCTTATATCATTGATCATTATTCCATCAAAAGAATTTTCTACAAGCGCTCTGAAATTCTTTTCACTTTCTTCCAGGGCTTTTACCGCCTGTTTTCGTTCTGTAACGTCCAACAGGCTGCCAACAATCTTAACCGTCGTCCCGTGTTCATCTCTTATCAATTTTTTAGTATCATGCAGCCAGATATATTTCCCCTCTTTTTTCCGGAAGCGATATTCAATTTCTAAATTTTCTGTTTTTGATATTGTTAACATCTTTTCTAAAACAAATTCTCTATCTTCCGGATGAATGTGATCAATCCAAAATTTTGGATCTTTGATAAAATTAAACGAAAGGTAACCGGTTATTATAAATACATTCTCACTTGAATAAGTGATACTATAATCACCGGAAGTTTCACAAGAATAGATCACAGTCGTTGAAGAATACAGAAGATGCTGCAAACGTTCATTAGCCATAAGTATTTTTGCTTCGGTTTGTTTAAGATCGGTAATATCCTTCGAAATAACAGTTATAGAAGCTACCGCGCCGGTTTCCGGATTCATGACCGGATTTAAAGTTCGCAGGAAATATCTTCCGTCTGTGGCGCTTTGATAATTAAAAGTGGATGGCTTTTTTGATTCAAAGACCTTGTGAATCCTCTTTGAAAACAATTTCGTTCCTTCAGGAGAATGAAATTCACCGTAATTGTGTCCAAAAACCTGGGGCCCGGATTTTCCAAACCTTGATAGAAGTTCCTTATTTGCGTAAATGTATTCAAGATCTCGATTAATAAGGTAAATAGGGTCGACGCTGGATTCTATTAAAGAGCGATGTTTTTCCTCGCTTCTCTGTAATGCCAACTCTGCCTGCTTGCGCCGCTTTTCCATCTCCATATCGTGAATAGCGAACGCTATATCGCCAGCCACCTCCTGCAAGAGTGCTCCCTCCTCATCGTTGACAGAAATACCGGGTGCAAGTAATACGGCAAGCAGTCCCAATAACCTGCCGTCAAGCTCAATCCGGATGATAGCAGCTTTTTTACTGACACATACATCTTTAAAAAAGCAATCACCGCAGGTTCCGAATTTATCAACGATGAGAATCTTTTCCTTCTGAGCGAGGGCTTTTTTGATGCAGTGCGGGTAATCGCCGCTTAACACATGTTTTATAAAGCGGGATACTCCTGTTTTAAAACCGGAACCTTTGACTACGGAGAAGGTTTTTTCATCTCCTGATATTCCTATCCAGACGGCACTGTAGCCCCGAGTCTCTATCAGTACATCGCACGCCTTCTGTAAGAGACGAGCTTTGTCCTTCTCCACTACAAGCAGCTGGTTGACATTCCGGATTGCTTTGAGGATGCTATTCAAATGCACAATACGGTTTTCTGCCTGCTTGCGCTTTGTGATATCAGTATGGACTGCGACCTGGACTCTTCCATATACAGGATGTTCAAACATCGAAATACTGGCGTCACACAAAAAGGGCGTACCCTCTTTCTTTACGTTGTAAACTTCCCCACGCCACACACCGGTTTTCTTCAAAGAGCGCTGGATGTCCTTTGCTATATCTTCAGGACTTTTCTCAGTGGGGGCATTTATTACAGAGACATGCTTCCCGCTAATTTCCCCGGGACCATACCCAAACATCTTCTCAAATGTGGGATTAGCATAGACAATTGTGCCGTCGCGCGCTAGAATAAGACAAACACCTTCAGCCATATTCGCGGTAATTGCCCTTTGAAGACTTAGCACCTCCTCCACCTCAGCCAGCCGAAGCTCAAGATCTTCGTATGTCGGTTTTCGCTCACTCATTACTTTATTTCTTCTTAAAGCGAGCCTCGAAGATACCGTTTTTATGAGAACGTGACAGGGCTTCAGGCTCTACCTGTGAAGGGAGCAGCAGCTCTTTATGGTATTTTCTATCTGAGCCTACTGCAGACAAGATGAGAATATCACCTTTTATTTCCAGCTCCACATCCTTCTCTTCAACACCGGGCATCTCCGCTAAAATCTGGATTTCATTTTCTTCTTCAAAGATATCTACAATGGGTTCACGGGCCTCTTCCACAACCGGACCTTTCGGAGTGGTTTTGACGTTCCCAAAGGGTTCGACCGTCGGTTTTCCGCCCAGTCCGACTTTTACCGAGAATCCATAGATTCCTTTAAGATCTTTCAGGGCCCCTTCTCCATGGAATTCTTTTGTTTTTTCTACAAATTCCTCGCCTTTTTCGGTCATTTGCCCGACGAGATCAATAAAATTCCCGATCCCTTTGAAAAGCTTTCCAAAACCCAAATCGATGTGGAGGGTTTCATCATCTTTTTTATTTTTCGCATCATTTACCATACTATTTCTCCTTTTTTAATTATTTTCAACTTCAGTATTTAACGTGAGTTCGATATAATCAATCACTGTTTCTCCGGATAGATAAAAACCGTTTGCCAGAGTCATCCCTACGGGAGAAACGGTTCCCTGAGTATGGATGTTTTGAGATAACCCCCGAATTCTCCAACGGGAGTCCCTGATGGGAAATTCGGGGGTTACTTTTTAAATCAGGGAAAAAGTAAACTGTTTTTCTCATGGAGATGCCTTTGGCAAATAGTTTCCATCAGTAATTTTCTGAGCATTTTCTTACATCGAACTTACGTTATTTATATAATCTCATCTCAACTATTTTCAGATGGGGAACTCTTTTCAAGATTTTCGATGCGTTCCAATAGTTTTTTATTTTGCTCTTCCAATTCATGGCTTTTGGTCGATAAATAGGGATCGGTCTCCCACCAGTTTATGCCTATTTCCCTGGCTTTATCAACGGAGCATATCAACAGTCTTATCTTGATTGTGAGGAGCTCAATATCGGCTAATTTAATCAGTATATCACCGGCGATGACAATTCCTTTGTCAAGTACTCTTTCCAGAATATCCGCCAGGTTGGATGCCTGAATTCCATGTGCGATTTGGTCTGTCATATCAACACCTCTGTAAATTTAGGGAAAGTAGGATTTTCTGATTTGCTAATCTCTCTTTTCAGTCTTTTCATGTATTCTAAATCTTCCTTAAGTTCACTCACGATTTGGATCAGTAGATAGACAGGTATTTTTCACGGTTCCAATCATTCTAAAAATGGAATCTCATACCCGTTAAATTCCTGAACATATTCATTTACATGTGTACCATTTCCGTCTGGTTTGCCTGAAATTTTACCCTCACTATTAAAATAAATTATCGCTGACTTCGGAGATAAATGAAATGCCATTAAAATACCGGATTCGGTTAATTCACCGGTAACATTCTCTATTTCTGTATTTATCATTCTGTCGATATATTTTCTGTAAGTTTTATTGTTTTCTATTAATAATAACTTAAAGGCATCTATCTGTGATTCCGGATTATTTAAAAATTGGGTTTCACTAACATTTATGCCAATGCTTTTTAATGTAGCTGGACAAAATTGAAATGCACCCAACATTCCATACTCATTAACAACATTAAATCTACCCGAAGATTCTCTTTGTATCACATGTTCGACAAATTCTTCAAATGGCATTAGTTCATATCCATTTATTTCGACAGTATTTTCAATTTCTTTTCCCTCTTCTTGCATCGTAACTGGCTTAATGAAACAATTAACAGTTAAATAAGTAGTAGTAATAACTATAAGTATTGATATAACTATTAAGGATATTGATTTTCGACGAAGTCTAAAAATCATGATATCTCACCTCTGAATACTTTCTTAAAATAACCTGACATAACATACAGAACCGATGATTTTTTGTACATGTCTAATTCGTCGTCAATTGCTTGTGGATAATGTCTTGGTAATTTTTTCACTCATATCTGTACTTCCTCTGTCAAATTTATTATAATCTTTGGCATCCCAATTCTGATAGTTCTCAAGAGCTACATCAGATTTCCTAAAGGGCCTAAATTTATATTCAGATCATCATCCTGAATTCCAAAGACAAGTTTAAGTTCTTCGACTTTTTTATCCAGTGCTAAAAACGTCAAGCCCAGTTTTTGCATATCGACATCAGTCATGGTTTTTCGCTTGATTCGACGCATAACCTCCCTTTCCATTAATCTTTTTATCAGCACAACAAGAGTCATTACCAGTTTGGCCAGACCCTGTTCGGTCTCTTTGGGATTCTCTGCTCTAATAAGAGTTGAGATGTTACTTTCCGCTTTTTCAATCTCTCTTTCCAGCTTTTGCATATACTCTGATTCTTCAGTAGTCGGTTTACGATACGGATCGGTACCAGGGCCACCGCTGAGTTCCTGGAGTTTGGAACTTGAGGTGGCAACGAGTCTTAAACCGATGTAAATGAGATCGACATCAGCCATCCTCACAGCCAGATCGCCAACTACGACAGCGCCCGTCTCAAGGACTTTATCCAGAGCATCGAGCAGGGTTACCTCTTTATTCTTTACGTAGTGATTCATATGCTTATAGCCTTGTGAAATTATAAGGAGGCCAGGGACCGCTGTATTCTAACCGAAAACCTTGAGACCCCATTTCTGCGCTCAACCGTTTAATTTCCGATTTGAAATTTTCAATTCTGCCTTCCTGGATCAGATAAAATGCGTTCAAAACCATAGGCTCTGATTTTCCGGTAAGCTCTTTTTCCAGAATTTTCCCTTTCAGACCGGTTTCCGATTGATGTTCAAGATCGAGAAATATGGCGTCCATATAGGTTCCAATTGCATTATTTACCTCAGAATCGACAAGATCTCTGATCTGCTTCTCGAAAAAGTAAGCCGCGCCCTTTGACATAGAGACCAGCTCTTTTGCTTTGGCTTTTATGACTTCGTTCCCATTTTTGACCTTATCCTCTAAGGCCTGGCTATCTGCTAAATAGATTTTGACGCCCCATTCCTGCTTTCCCTGCAGATCGGTCAAAGTTCTTTCAAATTTCGAATAGTTCTTTTCAATGGTTTGTTGAATACTTGCCCGACTGGTAAAAATAGTGCCAAAGCACATTGGAATGACTGCTATGATTTTACCATCGCACTGCATAGCTGCTTCAATTACCGCTTCATGAATAAGCGCTTTTTCTTTTATCCAATTCAAATCATTCTGGGCTTTCTGCTGGATTTCTTCAGAATCATATTCCCTAACCGACACCTCGCTGACCACAGCTTCCAAATTTTGATACGGGAGTGTAAAGACAGTCCCCCCATCTATTCCTTTTGTGAGTAATTTTGAATCGGTTTTCCCTCTGATACAATACAGATAAATGGCACTTTTTTCTTTCACTCAGCTTCCTCCGAATTATCCGATTTTGACAACCTGTCCAATAGTTCCGTTTCCTTTTTTTGATATTCCTCTTCGGATATTTCGCCCGATTCGACCTTCATGGAAATATCCAGCATCTCTCTTTTGATTGCATCGGGACTATAGTATTCCTGATCAACGGCTTCGCTGACTTTTTGGGCGATCCAGACCACAAACTTTAACACAGTAATACGCCTCTCTCCCTAAAATTTCAAATGAATATCCACAAAACTCGCCGGTGGAGTTGGGCCGGTATATTTAAATTGAACTTTCCCTATCCGTTTCTCGGCGGCTTCATTTACCAGCTGGTCTAGTTGGGATTCCATCTGATTATTTACCAGCACGGCTAAATTTAAAAACATCAGCTCGCCAAAGATTTTCCCCTTCGTCTGTTGCAAGGCTACAGAGGATATCTCAGTAGTTATGGCTTCTGCTTCTTTTTCACTTTCGGCGATAAGCGCGCGTTCGACCATCTGGCCCAGTTCGATGCTTTTATAGTGTCCGGCTTGTCCCTTTAATTTTTGGACGGAGTCCCGGAAAGATCGGATATTCGGATAGTTGTTAATGATATGCTCGTAGATATACTTTTTCACCCAGAAAGCCTTTATGTTTAGCTCCCGTTTTCCCTGGAAATATTGCAGCTTTGATCGAATAATTGACGAACTTTTATTCAGACCATCATATAAAACGCCCTTAGTTTGAGCCACAATTCCGAATCGCATCGGTAGAATAGTATATTGTTCCATGAGGGATTCTAAAAGCTTTTGATGGGCCATCAGATTATCCCGCGTGGGTTGGATGGCTTTCCCATTAACCGCGCTATAAAGCACAGACCA
>Ga0268277_1001288_pt1 | contig 17405 bp, 17 predicted proteins | sample saktaG_5_FD_190132 | JGI IMG/M metagenome (GOLD analysis project Ga0268277, IMG submission 190132) | Saline water microbial communities from Sakinaw Lake, British Columbia, Canada - sak_2010_1_5_50m | ecosystem: Environmental > Aquatic > Non-marine Saline and Alkaline > Saline ...
AATTTTCGGACCCCAGGATTTTATAATTTTTAACAGCTCCTTGGTATTATTTAAAAATTCATTGCCTTTCTTTTTGTATTTTGGGTCAGACATAACCAGCTCTATAGCTTCATCTTTATTAACAAACAGGATATTAGTTTTAGCTATAAACTTTCTTAGTTTTTTTACTCCACTATTAAGCTGGACATGACCCGGGTTCCAACCCACTTTTAAACCCTTAACGGAAAATACTTTTTTTAAAACTTCCTCCCATTTACCTGATAAAGAAGCCACGAAAGCCCATTTAGTATTTTTTAAACTCCCTAATTCCTTATTCCTAATTCCTAATTCTGAGTTAGCCGCTCGGTTGGAAAAAACGATTTTCTCCGGGTTGATTAAGATAAAAGAAAATCCGGTTTCAACGCCTTTTATTTTCTGCGCCAGTTTCGTGTCCACTTTATGCTTTTTTAAATTAGCTAAGATCCTTTTCCCCCGCTCATCATCGCCAATGGCAATTAAACTCGCTGCCCAAAAACCCAGGCCGGCAAAGTTAACCGCGGCGTTAGCCGCCCCGCCGCCAAAAGTGGAATAGGACTTATCAATTTTAATTTTGGCGCCGTGCTCAAAAGCCAGCAATTTCTGCCTTAAAATATCTTTTTTATTGTCTATTGGAATTCCTTCGCGGGTATAAAAAGTTATATCTTCGGTCGCTCCGCCAATAGTTATCATGTCGTATTTCACCCCGTTAGAAATTTTTTTACTTTTTTTTTCCATAATAATATTTTATCTATTTTTAAAATATCTTGTTCCACGCTAAAAATTTCGTTATTCTTTCTAGCTAACTAAATTTCTAACGGGGTTCACCCCGCTTAGAAACCTATTTCTAACGGGGTTCATATTTTTATTTTTATCCCGAGTAATCCGGGATTGACAAAATACTCATTATATGCTATCCTATTATATTGAATAAAATCGCACATTATAACTTGATTTTAACACATTTCCTCGAAAGGAGAAAGGCGGGAAACGATGAAAGTGGAAAAAACTATTTATTTGGTGACCCATGGGGAAAAGCATTCTGGTTTGGTGAAACCCGAAGAAGAGAATTCTGGGCCAAACCCGGGCATGACAGAAGAAGGCAAAGAAAGAGTGGCGGCTTTAAAACCAAACCTAGATGAACTTCTGCCTTGTGGTCCGGCGGTAATCCATTGCGGTACCGGTCGCCGGCACATTGATACCCTTGAAGCGCTGGGGTTCCCCACAACGAGTCAAAACAGGCCGCTTTATTCCGATCTTTGGGGAAGCCCCGCCTCCCTCGAAAGGATTGGAGGGGAAAAAATAATAATTTTCGCTGATGGCACTATCACCGACTGGGAACATTACAAGACCACCAAACATTTGGGCAAAGAAGTAACTTCCAGAGTCATTGCCGGATTGGACAATAATTCTCTGATTTGTTCCGGGCGGCCAGTCCTGGTCCGGTTAGGAAGAAGGCCGGAAGAGTGCGAGTCTGGCGCTATTTACGCCCTGCACGTCATGGACGACGGTTCAATTCAGATTGAACTTCTCGTTTCGGGCGTGAATCTCTCGGACGGTGCTGAAGGCGCAAAAGTGTAAAAAAATCTCACAAGTATTAGGCGGCGGATTGCTTAGCAACTTAGCAACCGCCGTTTTTTTATTTTAAAATTCTTACTAGCCGTTTTAAATTTTTAAACCTTTCTCCCTCAATTCTTCTGTTTTCTTTTGAGAGCATTCTTCACATCTGAATTTCGGGGCTTTATCATCACTTTTGTCATAATTGTTTGTTTTTACTAATCTATAGCCCCGAGCAATTTTACCGCAGTCTGAACACTGAATATTCTCCTTAACTTCCCACTGTGATTCTAATATTTTAGAAGTGAATATAAACCTATCAACCCAAAAAAATATTAAGCCTCCAATAAAGTTGGCAATTGCTGTGGCAACCCATTCGTTTAAAGAAGAGAGCCAGATCAGAATAAGGGCAAGAGAGGGAGTGCTTAACTGCCATCTGCACAAATAAAGAAAATACCTTTTAAAATTAATTCTCATATTTTTTATTTTTTTAATCATAAACATATGCTAAAAAAATTACAGATTCCGGGAAGACCGGTCTAAAAATACCGGCTTTAATCTCTTGCTTGCGAAATTGACAATATAAAACAGTAAAAATACGGATAATAAATTAAAAAATAATTGGAAACCTAAAGCCAGCCAAAACTCTTTCCCTCCCAAGACGCTTACTTTTATTTCCGGAAAGCTAAATATATAAGTCAGCAAATAAAAAAGAAAGCTATAAAAAAGGGTAGAAAAAAAAGTTAAAGCCATAAAAGAATAAAGAGAGCGGTCAGTAAAAAAATTAGCCAGCAGAAAATTAGCCAGTAAAACTGTTAAAAATAAAGAAATTAAGTAAACGCCGAAAGGAAGGAAAGAATAGGTATCAAGCAAGAACCCGGCGCCTATCGCCCACCACAAAGATAATTTAAAGCCGCTAAACATAAGGATGAAAATTAGAATAACCAATATTAAGTTAAAATGGCTTATTCTAAAAGGCAGGGCGGCAATAAAAGATATCTGCCAAACAGACAAAATGTATATTAAAATCAAATTCAAAAAAATTCTTAAATACATATTAATCTCCCACAAATTACGAATCTATTACAAATTTACGAATTTTCTTCAAAACGTTTTGTATTATATTTGTAAATTAGTAAGGAATTCGTAATTCGTAGATATATTTAATTTTCCCGCGGCCGCAAAACCGACACTATCGTCAGCTCATCTAAATTAATTAAAGGTTCAATAGTCGCCCTCTGCCAGACTTCATTGCTGGTTTTATCTACCTCAACTATTTTCCCTATGACTAAGCCGGCTGGAATATTCTTTTCCAGGCCCGAGGTGACCGCCGTATCGCCAACCTTTATTTCCTCTGCCTGGGGGATAAAATTCATCCTTATGGTCAGGCCCAACTCGCCTTCCGCAATGCCAACAGTTTTATTTACGCTGCCTGGCTGTTCCTGCCCCTCCTGGATCGCCGCGGCCAATTTACAATTGCTGCCGGTAGAAAGATAAATTTTTGCCGTGTTCTCCTTCACTTCGGCTATCTTGCCGACAATAATCCCTTCGCTATTTACCACGGCTAAACCAGGGGCTAAGGCGTCTGCCGCCCCCTTATCAATAATTAGGCTTTGCTGGCCACTAACCGGATCAGCAAACATCCCCCGGGAAATAACATTGGTTAAGATATAATTAAATTCATTTTTTGTGGAAAATTTTAAATACTGGCGCAGTTTCTTATTTTCTTCTTCAATTGATTTAAGCCTGGCGTTTTCCGCCTTAATCTGGTTTATCTCTGCTTGAAGATCTTTTAGGGTGGCCAGCAGTTCTTCCTTATCTGCCCGTTCGCTTAACGCTAGCCGCAGAGAAGAGCTTACCGAATAAAGCTGGCCGGCAATTGGGCTTATTGCCCGCGCCGTAATATTCTCAAGAGGAGACAAAACTTTGATAAAATGCAAAAAAATAAGCAGCCCGATAACTGCTATAAATAAAATAATATTATTTTTCGTCTTTATTTTGAACATATGTTAAATAATAAAATAATATGAAAATAAAATAATATGAAAAACTAACTTAATTGCTTTTAATTTGTTCCTTTGATTATCTTGTATTATTTTATATTATTTTGTTATTTTATTTTTATATTATTTATAACTCCTCGCTACTGGGCAGAACCACTTTACTTAATAATTCCTGGTCATCGAGAAGTATGCCTGTTCCCCTGACAACACAGGTTAAGGGATCATCCGCCACGCGTACCGGGATCTTCGTGTTTTGCGCAATTTCTTTATCAAGCCCCCGCAGCAAGGCGCTGCCGCCGGTTAAAAATATCCCATGTTCATAAATATCAGATACTAATTCCGGCGGAGTTGTTTCTAAAGTTATTTTTATGTTATCAATGATTTGCTTTATCGTGCGGCTCATCGCTTCTCTAATTTGGCTATCGTTAATTATTATCCCTTTGGGCAAGCCGTTGATTAAATCTCTGCCCCTCACTTCCATCTCTAAAGAATCTTTTAGGGGAGTAGCCGAACCGATTTTTATTTTTACTTCTTCGGCCAGCTGCTCTCCAACTAAAATATTAAATTCTTCCCTGATATACTCAACAATGTTGTTATCAAGCTCATTGCCGGCCAGCCGCAAAGATTTCCAGGTAACCACCCCGGCCAAAGAAATAACGGCAATTTCCGTTGTGCCTCCCCCGATATCAACCACCATCGTCGCGGTCGGTTCAATAACCGGCAGACGCGCTCCTACCGCCGCCGCCATACATTCTTCTACTAAAAAAACCTGCCGCGCCCCGGCGGATTTAGCTGCATCCTCTACGGCCTTTCTTTCTACTTCCGTGATATCCAAAGGAATGCCGATTACTACCCGCGGCCGGGGAATTAAAGTAAAGCTTTCGCCATGAACCTTGTCAATAAAATATTTAAGCATCTTTTCCGTCACTTCAAAATCAGAAATCACCCCGTCCACCAAGGGCTTTATGGCCTGGATGTGGGCCGGGGTTTTTCCAATCATTTTTTTCGCCTCTTCGCCCACGGCCAAAATTTCGTCCGTGCGCATATTAACCGCGACTACAGACGGTTCATTTATAACGATACCCTTATCACTAGAATAAACCAGGGTATTTTTTGTACCCAAATCAATACCCAGGTCCTTGCTAAATTTTCCTAAGATTTTATTAAACACAAAAATATAAATTGTTAAATTATTACATTGCCAAATTGCTAGCTATAATTACAAAGCAATTTAATAATTTAGCAATTTAACAATCTTATCAATTTTTACTAATTTCACTTCTTTCTCATCCCGCTTCTTCACTTCCACACTATCTTTGGCTAAAGTTTTCTCGCTCACTACCAGCCGATATGGGCAGCCAATTAAATCCGCTTCCGCGAATTTCTCTCCCGCACTCACGTCCTCCCGGTCATCATATAAAACTTCGATTCCAACTTTCTTTAAATCTTCATAAACTTTATCAACCACCTTATCAATTTTGATTTTTGATTTTTGATTTTTGATTTTGAGGAGCGAAGCGACGAACGGGGCAATTTCTTCCGGCCAGAGTATCCCTCGCTCATCATGGCAAACTTCCACAATCGTTCCCATTACCCGGCTTGGGCCAAGGCCGTAGCAGCCCATGATTATATCCTGCTTTTTGCCTTTTTCATCCATATACTGGAAACCAAAGGGCTTGGAAAAACGGGTGCCTAGTTTAAAGATATTTCCCACTTCAACCGCCTTCTCTTCTTGGAAATCCTTTTTCTTGCATTTTGGGCAAATTTTTTGCTCCTCAATAATCTCTTTATTTATGGCAACTTTGCATTTTTTACAGATATAAATAGTATCTTCCCCGGTTTTAGCTAAACTCTGGAACTCATGGGAATATTTAGAAAAAGTCCCACCCAAAGCATAAGTTAAATAGGTAAGGCCGCCTAAACCACAGCGGGCAAATATCTTAAAATAACTCTTAATTACTATTTCATAGAATCTATCCAAGTCCTTTTCATCCGTATGAAAAGAATACAAATCTTTCATGGAAAACTCCCGGCCTCTTATTAGACCGGCTTTAGCCCGAAGTTCATTCCTGAATTTAGTCTGAATCTGGTAAACGGCGGTCGGCAGGTCTTTATAGGAAAAAACAAATTTTTTTACCAAAGGCGTCACTATCTCCTCATGCGTTGCTCCCAACCCGTATTCTTTTTTATCTCCTCCGGCTAATCTGAATAAAGCGTCAAAATTTTCCCAACGATTGGTTGTCGCCCAGGCTTCTTTCGGGATTAAAGCCGGCATTAAAATTTCCTGGCCGCCAATAGCATCCATTTCCTCCCTGATGATCTGGCAGATTTTATCATGGACCTTGAGCCCCAAAGGTAAAAAAGAATAAACGCCGGCTGCTACCTTATCAATAAACCCGGCCCTGATTAACTCTTTGGCATTAAAACTGGTTTCGTCCTTAGGCAGCTCTTTTATAGTTTTAGTAAAAAGTTTGGATTGAAGCATAAAATCAATTTTCAATTTTCAATTTTCAATTTTCAATTATTTTTAAAATTGAAGACTATACCACTGAAAATTGTTTTTTATAGTAAATAATCGATGACCAAAATTAATGATATATTAGTGTATAAAATTTGTATACAGCCCCGGTTTTTAAACTCTTCTGTATATGATTATTTTATCTTAAAATCACCTTCTTGTCAAAAAGAAAAAACCACCAGCCAAACTGGTGATTTTAAAAGACCAAATCTTACATAAAATCAAACCTTCATCTACCTAGCCCCTAATTACCTAAATTATCTTCCCATTTTCTTTAAAGCCTGCCTGATTCTTTCTCCGCTGTCCTTAATTTTTTTATCCACCTGCCTCAGGGCTTCCCGCGCCTGCGACATAGAATAGCCCAAGGCCATTAAAGCGTCAATCTCTTCACCGCTCACCGCTGCCCCGTCACCTGCTTTCTGTTTGCCTTGATAAGCTAGCCCATCAATTTTTTCCCTTAACTCAAGCACAACCCTTTCCGCGGTTTTCCGGCCAATGCCGGAAACTTTAGTTAAAAGAGAGGGGTCGCCGCGGGAAATAGATTCCTTAATATTCCCCACACTGGCGATAGCTAAAACCCCTAAAGCCGACTTTGGCCCGACTCCAGAAATAGAAAGTAATAACTCAAAAAATTCTAACTCTTCCGGAGTTTTAAACCCATATAAATCCAGAGCATCTTCCCTGACGTATTGGTGGGTATATAATTCCGCTTCTTTTCCGGTTTCCAGCTTAATCAAGGCGGTCGGATTAAGGAAAACTTTATAGCCGACATTGCCAACTTCCACGATCGCAAAGTTCTGCCCCTTGTTTAAAATTTTTCCTTTCAAGTATGAAATCATATTTTATAACTCTCTAATTTTAACTCTACGCCGCAAAACGCTGTACTCCGGCACATTTTCATTAACTTCTAAAATAACCACGTCCTCGCTGCCTCCGCCGTGCGCTTCCCTTATTTTTTCCCCGGTTTTAGCATCTATCATTCTTTTCAACCTCATCTTTATTATATCATAACTTGGCCTTAAAATCTCAATCTCGTCTCCAATCTTCATGGTGTTATGCACTTCGACAAAAATAGCGCCCTGGTTATATTTTTTATTTTTTATTACCTGCCCGCAGAATTCCCATTCCGGAATCTTGTGCGAATTATTAAGATTTTGCGCGGCCTTGCCTTTTTTAAACATAAAGCCCTCGGTATAACCCCGATGATACAATTTTTCTCCCAGTTCTTTATATAAAAAATTCAGTTCCTTGTTTTCTTGTTTTTTTGCTTGCCCCGCAAAGCCTTGGCGTAGTGGGATTTTCTTGTTTTTTTGAATAATGTCTATTGCCTTTCTATACGCCCCGACTACATTCGCTAAATAATAAACGCTCTTGGCCCGGCCTTCAATTTTAAAAGCGCTTATGCCCGCTTTAATTAATTCCGGAACCTTTTTGATTAAGCACAAATCTTTTGAATTTAAAATATAACTGCCATGTTTTTCCTCTACTAACTCCAAAGTTTCGTGGTTTTCCGCCGATATGAAATAATCCCAGCGGCAGGGCTGCGAGCAGTCTCCTAAATTGGCGTTCCGGTCGTTAAAATATTTTGAAAGAAAGCACCGCCCGGAATAAGCCACGCACAAAGCCCCGTGGATAAAGCATTCCAGCTCCAGTTTTGGCACTCTTTTTTTTATCTCTTTGATTTCCTCTAAACTTAACTCCCGGCTTAAGATTATTCTTTTTGCTCCCTGCTTAAGCCAGAACTCAGCCGCTTGCCAATTAGTGCAATTGGCCTGGGTAGATAAAATTATTTTTGCCTTGGGCCAGATTCTTTTTACCTCTCCCAGAACTGCCGAGTCAGAGATAAATAAGCCGTCAACTCCGATTTTTTTTAATTTTTTTATATGCTCCGGCAGTTTTTTTAGATGTTCATTGTGAGCCAATATATTAACCGTGGCATAAACTTTTTTCCCTAAACCATGGGCATATTTAGTCGCCCCGCTAATCCCAGCCAAGGTAAAATCATTAACTCGGACGCGCAAGGAAAAATCCGGTATACCCAAATAAACCGCGTCCGCCCCAAAGGCAAAGGCGGTTTTCATTTTTTCCAAATTGCCGGCAGGCGCGATCAACTCCGGCTTTTTTATTTTTAGGTTTCCCATTATGACTTTTTAACTAAAGCAGCTCGTTACCCGAGCTGCTTTATATTAAATACTATATACCAAATACCAGCCCCTATTTTCTCTTCACCCTGATCAACCCTGAAACCGGCACTACTTCTATTCCTTTCTTTTCTAATTGATCTAAAAATAAATTCAGCCCCAAAGAGTCAGACGCTATATGCCCGGCAATCACCACGTTAATATGATATTTTTCCGCTTCCTTTCTCCATTCTTCGCTCATATGCATACCGATGATTGTGCCAATACCGTATTGGGACATTTTTTCATAAATATCCTTAGACCCTGACGTCCCGCCGGTAAATTCCGTTACCACTACTTTGCCGCATCTGGCCTCCGGGTTACCAACGAATAGTTTCGGACCGGCCTTGCGCTTAATCGCTTCTTTAAATTCAGGAATTTCTTTAAGAATTTTTAAAATATCCTCTACAAATTCCGGTTTCTTTCTTTTTAATAATTTCTCCAAATAATTCGCGCCTAAATTATCGCAAGGAGTATGAACACACATATAATTCATCTTTAAAATTCTGGCCATATCAACCGAACGGTTATGGTTAGCCGAGGAAACGCTTCTCCCCACTTCGGAAATTCTGGGCTTTATAACTGACTCGGCAATATTAATCGGTACGCCATAACCGGCCAAAACTTCAGCCTGCAGGCTCATTACCCCGTGCAAGTCAGCTAAAGCCGGCCCTTCCGGATGATGGGCAATTACTAAATCTATATCGCCCATCTTGTCGGCCAGCAATAATTCTTCTCCTTCCATATCAATTCCTATCAAAACCTTTTTAATTTCCTTCTTGCCGCCGGAAAACAAAATCCGGGAATCGCTATAAGGATTGGTTAGTTTTTCCTTGTCAAATTCGGCTTTTGCTTCTTTATCCATTTTTTCATATTTAGCTTTCAGCCGCTCTAAATTCCTTTTTACTTTTGCCTCGCCGCGAAGGTCAGCTTTAATGCCCATCTTCACCGCCAAGTCGTAGATTTGTTGTACAGTCATATATTTCGCAAATCGCGTAACGCGTAACGCATAAATTAAATATTATGTTATTGTTTACATTTTTTCTTATCTTTCCACCATTCCCAAATATATGCAAAAATGATCACTATTAATCCTGTTGGTAAAAACCAAACCGGATTAATTTTGTAAAAACATCTTTTTATCTTTGACTCCGGAATAATGCCAAATTTAACCTCGCCCTTCCCATCTTTATAATTTACAAAAATATCATCATTAGTATAACCAAGATAAGGATAAGAAAGATAATCGCCAAATGACCAAACTCTAACATCTATTTTTTTTCCCGGCCTAATTTCTCCCAACTCAATTAATTTATTAAAATAAAAAACTTTTCTCTCCGTAGAAGATTCTACAACTGCGATTCCCGAAAAGGGGGTATCAATAATTACCTCTTCAGCTTGCATGTTGCCAGCATTCTTAACTAAAATTTTCCAAAAAAGTTTATCATTATATCTATAAGAGTCGTAGTAAAAACCACTTTCCAATAAATTCATTAATGTAGTGGAGGCAATACTAACATCTTGAGCAACAATTGATATTTTATCTGGTTCATCTTTTTTTATATACTTCATGAAATCGACAACATACGGTGGAAGTTCATATAAATAATAATCACATGAAGCTATAACTCGTGGCCCATTTGGGTAAAATTCTTTATAAACAAAGATAACACCTTGAATTAATAGAACAAGCGTGGCTAATACGCCAATTACCGCGCCTATCTTTTTAAAAATTTCTTTTAGATTTAGATTATTGCTTTCATCCATATTTTTTATGTGTAAAAATCACCAAGGGGTTTGGGGTGCGAACTGAGCGCCAGGGCGCTGGTCGCCGGTCTCTGCACCGGCGAAATAACCTTTGGTTATTTTAAAATTAAAGGTTATGCAGCGGGTGTAGAAACCCGCTGCCAGCGGCCTACTTTTGGTTACCTGCCTCGCCGGCAAGACTGGCAAAAGTAAGTCTAAGCGAAGCGTTAATCTTATAAATCATACACAAATATTCCCCTTATGTCAACTTACCACGAACCAGACGACCCTCCGCCGCCGGAAGAACCGCCGCCAAAACCGCCAAATCCGCCGCCGCCAAATCCGCCGCCCCTGCCTCGTCCGCCAATCCACCAAGGGATTGTGCCTATGGCTTTATGCTTAGCGTAATTCTTGGAAATTATAAAATCAAAAAGTAGACCAAAGGGAACTAAAACCGCGATAGAAACCAGGCCAAAAATAACAAAGCCCTTTATTATCCCGATTACTACGCCGATTACCGCCCCAATAACTCCGCCAGCCCACCAGGATTTGCTCCGGCCTAAAATGCTCGCTATCCACATTATGGCAAAAAGACCCAGCCAAAAAATAGTTCCCCAATTAAAACCTCCTGATTCTTTACTCCCCTGGCTTTCTGGCACATACTCGCCCTGAGTCGCCGCTATTATTTTATCAACAGCCTGGTCTATACCCTGATAATATTTCTCTTCGGCAAAAGCCGGCTTCATTATGTCATCAATAATCCAAAAACTCTGCGCGTCGGTTAAAGCGCCTTCCAGGCCGTAACCCACTTCAATCCGCATTTTTCTATCTTCCTTGGCAATCAGCATTAAAATACCATTGTCATTTTTCGCTTTGCCGATTTTCCAATCTTCAAAAAGCTTGATCGCAAAATTTTCAATCATATCACCGTCTAGATTGGGAACAACTACGACAGAAATTTCATTGCTGGTTTCTTTTTCAAAATCAGCCAATTTAGTCTCTAGACTCTGCCTTTCACTTTCGCTCATCATTCCCGCATAATCATTAACAAAACCAGTCGGTGTCCCCGGATTGTAATAAGCTACAGTAGGTGTCATTAGAAAAAACGACAGCAATACTGCAAAAAATATTTTGAATTTTGTCATTTGAATTTTGAATTTAAAATTTAACTTCCGGTGCTACCTCTGAACCTTCAACTGACTCAAAATAAGTCTTTTCCGCAAAAGAAAACATAGCCGCAAACCATTTAGCCGGAACGCGTTTGACCATGACATTAAAATCACGGGCCATATCATTATATCTCTTGCGCTCTACGCTGATCCGGTTCTCCGTGCCTTCTAATTGCACCATTAAAGTCTGGACATTTTCCGCTGACTTTAACTCCGGATAATTTTCCATAATTACCAATAGGCGAGCTAAAGCACTTTCTACCTGCCCAGCCGCTTCTGCTCTGGCATTAGGCGTAGCTGCCCCAGCATATTTAGTCCTGGCTTCGGCAATGTTACCGAAGACTTCCTGCTCCTGCGCCATTATGCCCTTTACTGATTCAACCAAATTTGGGATTAAATCAAAACGGCGTTGATATTGGGTCTCTACCTGCGCCCAGGCGTTATCAACGTTTTCCGATCCGGTAACCATCTTGTTATAAAGGCTCCAGCCGTAGCCGGCCACAATAACCACGACGATTACCAGCACGATTAAAAATTTTTTCATAATTTTTAGTACGTACTTAAGTCTGTTCCAAAGTACGTTCCTTTATATTATTAATATTTAAGCTAATTTTTTTACTTCTAACTTCACGTTATTTCCCCTTGCCTTGGTCGCATACCAACCCGTTAATAATCCAGCCATTTTCAAAATTTCTTCTTCATTTTTAATCTCGTCTAATTTCAACTCGCGAACATCCAATTCTTTCGGAATTTGCAATCCGGAGCTTAGCTCCGAAGCTTCGGAGCTAAGCTCCTTAAACTTCAAATTTCTCACCACCGTTAGCGGTCCTTTCACCTCTCCCAACTCCATTATTATATCACCCTTTTTTGCTAACTTCTCCAACGTCTGACAATCTTCTTTGTCTCTTCCCACCACCACAAGCACTTTTTTAAGTCCTAACCAGAAAACACGGCCGTGCTTTAATAACTCTATATCTTCCGGCCCGCATTTTGGCCAATTTTTTATCATCTCCCGCGCTCTTTGGCTAAAAGCCGGGTCAGTTAATAAACAGCCGCCAGCCGGAGAAGGATAATCTTTAAGGCCGTATTTTTTTGCTAATTCCATTTGTCTTCCTCTTGTTCGGCCGCTTATATCAAGTAATTTTTTTCTGTCTACCAGCCCATTTTTTTCTAATTCCGTTTCCGGCAAAAGCAAAGCTGATAAAGGCCGCAAGACTTCTACCCCGGCTAATTTTTTCACTCTTTCCAAAGCGCCGCCATTTTGCGACATCGGCCTCTGCCCCAAAACTTCACCCGTGGCAATAAAATCATAACCTTCCCTCTCGGCTACTTCTCCGGCCCCTTTTATCATTAAGGCATGGCAGTCAATACAAGGATTAAGGCATTTGCCATAACCCGAAGCCGGATTTTTTACCATCTCCAAATGCTCTTTTTTAAAATCTACCTTTTTCAGTTCAATGCCTAATTGCTGCACCGCTTTCTCGGCTTTTTCCGCTCCGAAAAAGCAACTGATAAAACTAATCCCCGTTACTTCAATCCCCTGTTCGGCTAAAATTTTAGCTGCCAGCATAGAATCCAACCCGCCGGACAGTAATACTAAAGCTTTTATCTTCTTCTTCATAAATATTAAAAACCAATAATCTGATAGCCATACTTATCAACTTCTTCTTTTGGCCAAAAATTCGTTTCATTTACTTTTAAAATATACTTTACTTCCTTTTCTAAACTCCGGCCCGTATATTCTTTTTTGTCCGGATTCCATTCCCGCAGAACGAAAATATCGCCTTCGCCAATATTAAAATCCGCCAGCCGCAAATCAAATTTTTTCTTATCGTCTAAAATCGCCTGAAAATATTCTGGCCAAATTTTTTTCTCAATTTTCATATTATGGTTTTTCTCAATTTTGTCATTCCGAATCCCGACGCCTCGGGATGAGGAATCTATAATACGTTATTCGGACTGCTAACGCTGTATTATAGATCTCTCCCCCGCGTGGCGGGGTCGAGATGACAAAAAACACAATTATTTCTGCTTTTTTTCGGCTTTCAAACCAACTTCTATTTCATTAATCTTCACTTTCTTGCCTTCTCCGCCCTTGCGGATTTCATCAGCTAAAGTATCTTTTTTGATCTCTTCGCCGAATTTCTCAAATACCTCTTTTATTTTCTTATTTTCTGTTTCGTAATAAATAATAGCTCTGTCTTGGATCGTCATGCCCGCTTCCTTGCGCAAGTTATTTATCGCCCGAACCAACTCCCGCTTTATCCCTTCCTTAATTAATTCCGGGGTCATTCTTGTATCCAGCTCAACCGCTAATTCGCTTCCTTCAATAAATTCCATTTTCTTTACATTCAATTCATCTTTTATTAAATTAAAATATTCTTCCCTTAATTTAATATGTAAAATTCGTAATTGGCTTAAAGGCTGTCTAACTTTGATTCCGGCTTTATCCCGCTCCGCTAACCCCAGTTCAGCAATTTTTCTAACAAAAATCATATCATCTAAAATTTTTTCATCAATCCAATCTTTCTTAACTGGAGCCCACTCTTTTAAGTGAACAGACTCAACATCAGCACCTAATTCCTGATAAATATGTTCGGCTATAAAAGGCATAAACGGCGCCATAATCCGCGCCAGATGATATAAAGTCCGGCGTAAAGTTTTTAAAGCCCGCATTTTGTCTAATTCATCATCGCCTTTAAACCTATCCCGCGAACGGCGGACATACCAGGTTGATAAATCATTTATAAAAATCGGAATTTCGCGGATAGCGTGCAAATCATAATTATCCATCTTTTCCGTAATAATTTGTTTTGTTTGCTCTAATCTGGCTGTTATCCATTTATCTAAAACATTAACTAAGTCTTTTTTTTCTAAATCTTCCACCTTTAAATCAGCGGCAAACATTTTATAAAAAGACAAAACATTAAGTAAAATATTTAAAAATCTGGTTTGTTCAACCATATCTTTCTCGGAAAAATTTATATTGTCGGCTTTCATGACCGGCGAAGCGCAAAGATAATAACGCAGAAGGTCAGCTCCGTACTTATCCATAACTTCCATCGGATCCGGATAATTATTAAGCCGCTTAGACATTTTTTTGCCGTCTTCGGCCAAAACTATGCCGTTAACAATAACGTTTTTAAAAGCGTGGCTTTTCTTTATGCCGGTCGCAATGGCGTGCAAATAATAAAACCAAGCCCGGGTCTGGTCAACGCCTTCGGCAATAAACTCGGCCGGGAAATTGGCTTCAAATTTTTTCTTATTCTCAAACGGATAATGCATCTGCGCATAAGGCATAGACCCGGACTCAAACCAGCAATCTATCACGTCCGGAATGCGTTTCATTTCTCCTTTGCATTTTTGGCATGGAAAAGTAATTTTATCAACCACATGCTTATGTAAATCCGTAATTTTTTCTCCGCCTTGCCCGCCGGAGCCTTCTTGCCCACCATAGCCTCGGCGGAGGCGGGGGCGAAGGCGAGTTAATTTTTCCAGTTCCTTGACCGACCCGATTACTTTTCTCTCTCCGCAGGAACACTCCCAAATCGGAATTGCCGAAGCCCAATATCTTTGCCGCGAAATTGACCAGTCCCGCGCCCCTTCTAACCAATTGCCAAATCTACCTTCTTTAATATGAGCCGGCACCCAATTTATTTTTTTGGCCAATTTAAGCATTTTCTTTTTTATCTTCGTAATCTTAACAAACCAGGAAGAAGTGGCGTAATTAAGTAAAGGCGTTTCGCAGCGCCAGCAATGCGGATAACTGTGTTCATATTTTTCTTTACTAAATAAAAGACTTTTGCCGTCCAAATATTTCATAACTTCTACATCTGTTTTCATAACATCATCAGCTGGTTTAACGTGCATTCCGGCAAAATCTTTGGCCTCTTCTCTAATAACTCCGTCCATACCGACATGTTGGACAAAAGGCAGTTTCTCTTTCTTGCCCAGATTCATATCATCTTCACCAAAAGCCGGAGCAATATGAACTATGCCCGTGCCTTCTTCAGTTGTTACAAAATCCGCGGCATATACTTTCCAGCCGTTTTCCCTATTTTCTAATTTTTCATCAGAAGAATAATAATCAAATAATGGCTTGTATTTTTTGCCAACAAATTTGCTCCCCTTTAATTCATCCCCCTCTATCTTTAGAGTATGGCCAGAAAACATAAATCCTCGAGAGTCTTTATCAAGCTTCTCAAGAATTGATTTTGCTATATAAACATATTCGTTCTTATATATTTCGTAATGATCGGAACCAACTTTTTGTATTTGAGCTTCTGGCAATATCTTTGCTTTTACATAATCAATTTTTTCTCCCACTGCCAAAGCCACATTTCCAATCAAAGTCCAGGGCGTCGTGGTCCAAGCTAAAAAATAAGTTCCAGGCTCGTCTTCCAGTTCAAATTTCACTGTCACAGACAAATCTTTCACTATTTTATACCCTTCTGCCACTTCTGATTGCGACAGAGTTGTCTCGCATCTGGGGCAGATATGCATTGACCGGTAATCTTTATAAATTAAACCTTTGTCCCAAAGCTCTTTAAATACCCACCAAACGCTTTCCATATAATCCAAATCCATAGTTTTGTAAGCGTTTTTCATATCCACCCACCGGCCCATTCTTCTTACAGTTTTCTCCCATTCTTTGGCATAAACCAAAACCTTACTTCGGCATTGCTCATTGAATTTATCTACCCCCATTTTCTCAATATCTTTCTTGCTCTTGGTTTTCATTTCCTTTTCCACAATATTTTCAATCGGCAAACCGTGGCAATCCCAGCCCCATCTGCGCTCCACCCGACAACCTTTCATTGTCCAATACCGCGGCACAATATCTTTCATCAAACTGGCCACAATATGGCCGTAATGGGGCGTGCCGGTCGCAAACGGCGGCCCATCATAAAAAACATAATCCTTAATGCCCCCTTTAGCAAAGGGGGGTTGGGGGGATTTGCCCTTTCGAAAAGGGGGGTTGGGGGGATTATTTACTGATTTTTCAAAAATCTTATTTTTCTCCCAAAAATTCAAAATCTCCTCTTCCATAGCCGGAAAGGAGTTCTTTCTCTCTATATTTTTGTTATTTTTATCTGCCATAAATAAAAAATCATGCTTCATGACTTATATCTATAAAATAACCTAAAAAATGATAAAAGTCAAAAGAAAAACCCGTAGCATCAATCCACCACGGGTTAACTTTTTTCCCCTTTCTTTTTATAACCGAAGACTTTTCCTACAACCCATACTTTTTTTCGCAAGGAAAACATATGGTCTTTTTTTCTTGAATTCTCTTTTTGCTCAAACCTTGCTTACATCTCCAGCAGATATGAGAAAAGCCTGATGATTTTTTGCCTCCTCGGGCAACCTTACGGAATTTTACGTCGTGATTATGGGCCACGAATTACACCCTCCCCTTTATAAGGTTAATGTGCTGTTATGTTTAAAATAGCTTAATTTATTTTCTAAAATTAGTCAAATCTTCTCTCCGCAGGATATCGTAAACCCATAAAGGGTTTGCGATATCCTTTTCACCTATTTCTCATTCCATACAACTTCTAAAGCACAGTAATCATCCTTGCTTTTCCCATATTTACCAACCATAAAATGTAAATGCGGACCAAGATGCGCCAACCAACCCGTCGCTCCGCTATACCCGATAATCTGCCCTCTTTTAATTTTATCTCCAATTTTTACCTACTATGACATTAAATTCAGAACATTTTCCCACCCTTTGGCACCTTTTTCGTCGGAGTTAACAATACTACATCTCCATTTTCATCCGACAATCCGAGAGTCAGAACTTCAGATGCGAACGGGCCAATCTGTTTAGGCGGAAAATTTACTACTCCTATCACCTGTTTTCCTAAGAGCTCCTCCTTAGTATAATGCTTCGTAATTTGAACCGATGATTTTTTAATGCCAATTTCCGGGCCAAAATCTATAGTAAGCTTGTAAGCTGGCTTTTTAGCCTCTGGGAAATTTTCCGCGTTCACAATTTCCCCAACTCTTATATCTACTTTTTCAAAATCTTGATAGTTAATCATAAACTTTAACCCTTAAAATATTTATCAAATGTTCCCTCCGGCGTTTGTCCGGTTGTATCAATAAAATTATCTCTACCCACCGCATCTCTAATAGCTTCAAATTCGGCCCGAACAGCTACTATGCGTAGAGTTCCGGTTGTCCAGCATTTACGCTCCTTGTCTCTTTTTAT
>Ga0268277_1001291_pt1 | contig 17399 bp, 11 predicted proteins | sample saktaG_5_FD_190132 | JGI IMG/M metagenome (GOLD analysis project Ga0268277, IMG submission 190132) | Saline water microbial communities from Sakinaw Lake, British Columbia, Canada - sak_2010_1_5_50m | ecosystem: Environmental > Aquatic > Non-marine Saline and Alkaline > Saline ...
CCACGATGATAAGCCCGGCAATACCGGTTGCAATCAGTGCGAGCTGCACCGGTTCGTTGTCGCCAGCCACCGCGATATCTTTTTCCGTCAGTTTCTTTCTGGCAATCTCAGGGGCGTCAAGTGCAATGATGACCCTGCCCCCCAGTATTTCCGTCCCCCTCACTACCACACGGGCAGAGAGGATCCGGGCGAGGGTGTCGAGGGGGAGCGGCGAGATGGCAAGCTCTCCGATCTTCAGCCGGTGGACGTATGCACGGGCGAGCCCGTGTTCACCTATCACGCCGACAAGTTTTCCCTGCTCATCGGTGACCGGCACGTTCCGGATGTTGTGCGTGTCCATGAGTGCGGCAACATCGACAGCGGGGACATCCTGTGTTACGCTGATCCGCGCAATTACAAGATCGGAAACACGGGGTTCCACGCTTTCGACAAACGCCGGGGGTTTCATGCCGAATGTCTCGAGCGCGAAACACGTCTCGCTGTTCAGTTCGCCGCAGCGGGCGGCAAGAAACTTGCCCGGCTCTGTATGGTTTTTAAATGCCGCGTACCCGATCACACTCGCGATGCAGTCTGTATCCGGCTGTTTGTGACCGATAATCAACACGTTATCCAGGACGACTCCCCCACGCGGTAATCTTTTCCCTAGTATTGCAGGGTTGTGGATAAATACTATCGCGGCGGGTAATTAAGACGTGGGGACTGCGAACGGAACCACCCCCATATCCATCTTTTGGCATTCAGTTGGACCTGAAAGGACCGACACGGGACTGTCTCGCATGGGTCGTCTGGAATTTTTTTAAAGAAATATTCCAAAATGCATAAGTTTTGGAGTATTTTGTATGAGGCGTGCACATCCTTTATCAGCTTCACATGGCAGCGGTGCATGGGAAAAATGGCCATAAGTCAAAATCGCAAGCGATAATTATACCGTGAAATATTGTTAGGTATGGCATGGCATGGCGGTCGTATCTTTGGTATTTTTGCGGAATTGCCCTTATGGGACAAATTGTAATTGTTATAATTATTGCTTTCGGGGTCTTTTGTATTCTTTATTTTTTACTTGCTCAACCACTGATATATTTTATTCCTTTGTAAGTGGGAAGACCCAACGGAATTAATCCATCAGCATCATTTTACAGACCGGGCAGAACTGCCAGGGGATACCGATCCACTTTTGTTTCACTTTTTATCATTTATGGGGGTGGTCTTGATGTGACAGCGGTGCATGGCTCCATGCGCTTGCGGGCACGGGATGTACGCGCTTCATACAAAATACTCCATTAATGGAGTGTTTCCTTAAAAAATAAGGACAAACTACTTTTTTCCCATCTTATAAAAAGGTAAAAGTTTCAGGCACGAGCGTCTGGAGATCGACAGCAACGGCCTGCGCCGGCGTGGGGTTGACGTTCATCTGTTTCTGGAACACGGTCTGGGACTGCCATGTGCCGGCATTGATGCCCAGCACCCCGCGATAGGTCGTAATCCCCCGGATATGGACGTGACCGGTGTGGAGGATCTCGGGGACCGGATCGATGATCATCCTGTCCTGCCTGCCAGTGGCAATAGGGGTTTTCCTGCCGTATGCCGGGGCAAGGTGCCGGCGCTGGAGCATCTCCTCCATCATCTTTCCGCTCTTCTCATAACTGGCACCGGGGATCAGCCCGATCATATCATCGATCGACCGCCCGTGGTACATCAGTATCCGGACACCCTGCAGGTTGACCAGTGCCGGGTTCTCGACAAGGATACAGTTATCGGGAAATCTTTTACAAAACTGCTCCGGGATCACAGGCTGGGGCTCCGCTCCCCGCACCACGTCATGATTTCCCGGGGCAACGATGATCTGCATCCGTGAGGGAAGGTCACGGAGCATCCCGGCAAACCGGTCGTACTGCTCGTAGATGTTCTTGATCTCCAGTTCCTGCTCCTGGCCGGGAAACACCCCGATACCATCGACAAGGTCGCCGGCGATCAGCAGGTATCCCGGGGGGTCATCCTGCAGCCAGTCAGCAAACCGGTTCCATTCCTTCTCAAGAAACGTGTTGCTGCCCACGTGCGTATCCGAGATCAGCACCGCACATCCGGGTGTATCGCTTGTAAACGGGGTATTGTCGATGCGGATGTCGGGGCGGAAGAGCTGTTCGCCAAAGAAGAGTTTCCCGTCGTGCGACAGTTTACCGCGGACACCGATGGTCTCGTCAGGGATGATCCGTTCCGCATCGGAAAATACCGGACGGTCTTTCCTGAAGAGCACAGGGATAGTGCCGGTGGGGTCTTCGAGCTCGGCAATGCGGTGACCGTTCTTGGTGCTCTTGACCTCGACAATCATGCCGATGACCGTGCATTCTTCCTGCCGGTACCGGGTGGAGCGGATAAGCCCCTCGATTGGCATTGCCCCGGTACGGCTCCGGATCATGCCGCCCAGCCGCTGGTACCGGTCCCGGAAATAGTGGAGGAAGTCGGCGGTCCCGTTGACGCCACCGGATGTGCCTGCACTCCCGCTGACAACATCGACCGCCGGGGTTGTGAGAAAGCGGGTCCCGTCGCGTAGCGTGTTTATGCCGGGGATACATTTTGACGTGACAACAACGGTGCCCGGCGGGGCCTGCGCAATGATCTGCCCGACAAGATCCATGTTATCCTGCTCCTGGATGTACCGCACGACATCGGGGTGCACCTGGTGTTTTGCCTCAAGGAACCGGAGCGCGATCTGCTGCGCATCGAGCATGAATAATGTATTGCCGGCCTAATGGATATAGCATATCGCAACGATCATTTTACGCCGGGGCATCCGGCTGTTTTTTGTGGTTTAACAAAAAATTTTGCCCTGTCCCTGAAACAGAACCTGTGGTTTCCCGATTTTGCCCCCGGCATATCCGCACCGCCCTTGCGATTACACACCCTGGTCAACGGAACGGTGCGGTATATTAATCGTCACATCAAACAAAATGCAGGAGAATGGCAGAGGAGAAAGAGCAAACGGGCATTCGGGCACGTATCGTGCAGTTCCGGACGAGCGGGCACTGGGCCGTCTCGCTTGCCCGGGACATCCTGTGGCTCGTTGCTGTTGTCGGGGGGATCGCGCTCGCGCTGTACCTTATCTGCGGGACGTGGCCGGCAGTCGTCACTATCGAATCCGAGAGCATGGTGCCCCACATGAACGTGGGCGATCTGGTCGTTGTCGTGCAGAAGGACCGGTACGGGGAATTCCGGACCTGGGATGATGGCAGGAGCACCAATACGACACGGTTTGGTGATTACGGCGATGTGATCATCTACCAGCCGAACGGCGCACAAAATCCTGTTGTGCCCATCCCATTTATCTCGTCGGGAGTTCATGCGATCATCCACCGTGCAATGACACAGGCAGGCGCCGGCGAGCCGGTTCCCACGTATATCAATCCTTACCGGGGGCAGCATACCCCTCCCGAGTATCTCCCGATGAGCGCCAGTACCCTGACCATTGACGGGTATACCGTCCTGTATACCGGCACCCTCAATGCAACCGAAAAAATTGTTCTTGGAAAAAAGGACCTCTACATCCAGACTTCTGGCGGGCGATACGTCCTGCCCGCCGATCTCATACTACCCGGTGCCGGGTATGTGTGGGCGCAGGGTGAACCGTCAGTGCATGCCGGGTATATTACGAAGGGGGACAATAATATCGCAAGCGACCAGGGGAGCACCATTGCAGGGCTCGGGACGCTTGAGCCCGTAAAGGAGGAGTGGGTTATCGGGAAAGCACTCTTCGCAATCCCGCTTGTCGGGTTGCTTCCGCTCCATATTTTTGAAGTGATCATCGTGATCGTTGCCATCATGGTGATCCATGAACTGTACCTGCGGCGAAAAGAGAACGGGCCGGAGAAACCGCAGAAGAAGGCCGGAAAGAAACGGCGATGACCGGCAGGGTACTCACGGCACGTGTTTCACGGCAGTCCCTGACAGGTTCACCCGTTCAAGCGCAAGTGCCGCCTGGTTGGCAAATGCCGTGAGGATACGTGACTGTTCGGGTGTAATGATGCCATCCACTTCAGCAGGTTTCACCCCCATGATCCCCAGGATCCCCTGCGATGTCCGGACCGGGATGTACCTGAGCCGTGACCCGTGCAGCGTATCGGTATCATAGCCTGCGACCGCCCCGTGTTTGTATGCCCAGGTCGCTACCGCAATATCATCAGCCTCAAGGCTGATCCCGAAACCTGAAGGGTGGACAACGGTCCCGGTTTCATCCGGGAGGAGGAATGTACTCTCCCACCCGAAGATCTCGCTGATGTGCTTTCCAACGACAGCGATGATTGAGCCGGTATCCACTGCAGTCGCGAGATCCTGGGAAAGTGCGTACAATGTACTCGTCTCGTTCTCGCGGGCCTGAGCGGCAAGGGCATGTTCGCGCACCCTTGCAACAAGCAGGCTGACCAGCGCACCAACGCCGATCATTCCGGTTAAGGTGATGAAATACTCGATATCGCTTACCCTGAACGTGAAAAACGGGGGAATAAAAACAAAGTCAAAGGCCAGTATCCCGATCACCGCAGTAAAAATTGCCGGGCGCATCCCCCACCGGTACGCGGCAGCAACGACGGCAAGGACATACAGCATCATCAGGTTCGCCGGGGAGATGATCGATTTGACCAGCAACCCGATGACCGTAACCATGGCGATGAGCGCGAAGCTGTTGATGAACCCGTGAGGAGGTGCTGCGGGAAGGAGCGTCTCCAGTTCAACAATTTTCTTTGGAGGGGTGTCACTGCTGCTGATGACATGGACATCGATCGTGCCGCTGTTATGGATCAGCTGGTCGACAACAGAGCCGAACACAAACTCCTGCCACCGCGGGCGCAGGGTTTTCCCGATAATGATCCGTGTTATATTATGTTTCCGGGCATACCCGATTGTCGTGTCAGCAACATTAAGCCCGAAGACCGTAACCGTTTTTGCCCCCAGCTTTTCTGCCAGCTGGATGGATCGCCAGACCTGTTCCTTTGCCTCATTCTTGAGCCCGCGGTGCGACGGCGTCTCGACATAGATCGCTGTCCAGCGGGCATTCATGCGGTCCGCCTGCCGCCGTGCAACCCTCACCAGCCGTTCCGAGAGCGGGCTCGGGCCGATGCAGACAAGGAGGTTTTCCTTTGCCGCCCATGGCCCGGAGATCGCACGGATCTGCATGTACGCGAGCATCTGTTCGTCGATCCGTTCGGCAGCCCGGCGGAGCGTGAGTTCCCGCAGGGCATACAGGTTCCCCTCGTTGAAGAATTTGTCGATGGCCTGAGCGGCAAGTTCGGGGACATATACCTTCCCCTCTTTTAACCTCTGGAGGAGTTCCTGCGGCGGGAGGTCGACCAGTTCGATCTCGGACGCTTCGTCGATCACCCGGTCCGGGATGGTCTCTTTGACGGTGACACCGGTGATCTGCGCCACAACGTCATTAAGGCTCTCAAGGTGCTGGATGTTGAGCGTGGTATAGACGTCGATCCCTGCATCGAGGATCTCCTCGACGTCCTGGTACCGCTTCGGGTGGCGTGACCCCGGCGCGTTGGTGTGGGCAAGTTCATCGACAAGAACGAGCTGCGGTCTGGTGGAGAGAATCGCATCAATATCCATCTCGGCAAGATGTACGTTACGGTATTCCACCGTCTTTTGCGGGATCGCATCCAGCCCTTCAAGCAACTCATCCGTCTCCGGCCTGCCATGGGTCTCGACGTACCCCATCTTCACGTCGATTCCCTCCTGTTTGCGGAGGTGCGCCGCTTGCAGCATGCCGTATGTCTTGCCTACACCCGCGACGTAGCCAAGGAATATCTTCAGCTTCCCCCGCCGTTTCTGCCGCTCCTCGCCCTGCACGCGGGCAAGGAGTACATCCGGATCGGGGCGCTGTTCAGGGACGACCATACAATCTATACACCCATGAGTACGAGCAGCATATCGATAACCTTTATCCCGATGAACGGGGCGATAAGCCCGCCAATGCCGTAGATGATGATGTTTTTCCGCAAAGCCTCTTCTGCCGTCATAGGGCGGTAGGCAATACCGGCGAGCGCCAGCGGGATTAAAGCGACGATAATGAGCGCGTTGAAGATCACGGCAGCAAGGATCCCGTGCCGGAGGCCCATGATATTGAGCGCCACGAGTGCCGGGTATGTGGACATGAAGGCAACGGGGATGATGGCGAAGTACTTTGCCACGTCGTTTGCGATCGAGAACGTGGTCAGGGCCCCCCGTGTCATCAGGAGCTGCTTTCCGATCTCCACGATCTCGATCAGTTTCGTGGGATTGGAGTCGAGGTCGACCATATTCGCTGCCTCCCGGGCCGGCTGGGTACCGGTGTTCATGGCAACAGCAACATCAGCTTGCGCGAGTGCAGGGGCATCGTTTGTCCCGTCTCCGGTCATGGCGACCATCCGGCCGCCGGCTTGGTATTCGCGGATCAACCGAAGCTTGCTCTCGGGAGTCGCTTCCGCAAGGAAATCGTCAACCCCGGCCTCGGCGGCGATTGTCGCGGCGGTGAGCCGGTTGTCGCCGGTAATCATCACGGTCTTGATCCCCATCCTGCGCAGCTGGGAAAACCGTTCCTTGATCCCGCCCTTGACGATGTCTTTCAAGTGGATGACGCCGAGCGCCTCACCGTTCCGGGTCACGACGAGCGGTGTCCCTCCCGCCTGCGCGATGGCGTCGACCGTATGTTTCAGATCCTCCGATACGGATGACTGATCGCATCTCTGTATGTGAGCAAACACCGCGTCTGCTGCCCCTTTCCTGATATGCACGTCGCCATAGTCGACGCCGCTCATCCGCGTATGGCTGGAGAACGGGATGAACTTCATCTCAGGTGCAGACTCTGATACGCCGACGCTCCTGCCCCGCAACCCGTACTTCTCCTTCATCAATACGACGATACTGCGCCCTTCCGGGGTCTCGTCTGAGAAGGATGCCAGCTGCGCCGTCTCCGCGAGGTCCATGATCCCTGTCCCGTCGACCGGGATCAGCTCCACCGCCTGACGGTTCCCGAGCGTAATGGTGCCCGTCTTGTCCAGCAGCAGGACGTCCACGTCCCCCGCAGCCTCGATGGCTTTCCCGGACGTCGTGATAACGTTCCGGCGGATGAGCCGGTCCATGCCTGCGATCCCGATGGCGGAGAGCAGCCCGCCAATTGTTGTCGGGGCGAGGCAGACGAAGAGCGCGACCAGCACGGTGATCGTGACCGGCGTACCGGACCCCGCGGTTTCCACGCTGTACCGTGAGAAGGCGTACAATGTTCCGCATACGACAACAAAGACGGCAGTCAGCCCGATGAGGAGGATACTGAGCGCGATCTCGTTGGGGGTCTTCTGCCGCTTTGCACCTTCAATCAGGCAGATCATGTGGTCGAGGAAGCCTTCCCCGGGGTTCGCGCTCGCACGGACGATGAGCCAGTCGGAAAGGATCACCGTGCCTCCGGTAACCGCGCTCCGGTCGCCGCCGGATTCGCGGATGACCGGTGCGCTCTCGCCGGTGATCGCACTCTCGTTGACTGACGCGACGCCTTCCACAACCTCGCCGTCAACCGGGATGGTGTCGCCGGCCCTGACATAGAAGAGATCGGTCTTGTGCAGCGTCGAGGATGAGACAATCGTATAATCAGGCTCTGCCGGCTCTCTCCCTTTCACGATCCCGTACCCGAGGTAGAGCTTCTTTGCCACCGTGTCCTGCCGCATCTTCCGCAGGGATTCTGCCTGTGCCTTGCCCCGTCCTTCTGCGAGAGCCTCGGCGAAGTTGGCAAAGAGCACCGTGAACCAGAGCCATGCGGCGATCGCCCCGATGAACCCTGCCGGCGCCTCACCGGCCCCAAGGAGCGACTGGATGAAGAGCAGGGTTGTGAGCCCGCTGCCGACCTCGACAGTAAACATGACGGGGTTGCGGATCATGAGCCGCGGGTCGAGCTTGTATACCGCGTCGATAATCGCCCGGCGGTAGAGTGTCGGCAGGACGGCGTGGGGGTCCCGGACCGGTTTGAGGTCAGACATGGGCCACACTCCCTGCCACCCGGATGAGGTGTTCGGCGACGGGCCCGAGCGCAAGCACCGGGAAGAAACTGAGCGCCCCGATGATGAGCACGACAAAGATAAGCCATATGATGAAGAGCGGGCGGTGGTCGCGCAGCGTGCCCCCGCTCACCGGGATAATCTTCTTTGCAGCAAATGACCCGGCCAGTGCAAGTGTCAGGATGGCGACTGCATACCGCCCGATGAACATGCAGACGGCGGTTGCAATATTATAGAAAAGGCTGTTTGATGACAGCCCGGCAAATGCGCTGCCATTGTTTTGCGATGGGGAGGCAAAGGCGTACATGATCTCGGAAAACCCGTGGGGGCCCGGATTGAGGACGGCTGTTCTTCCTGCATCGGTCGCAACCGCTGCCGCCATCCCAGTGAGAATAAGAAAGATGGGGATGAGGATGATAATAGTGGCAAGTTTCATCTCGTACGGCTCGATCTTCTTGCCAAGGTATTCGGGGGTACGCCCGACCATGAGGCCGGCGATGAACATGGCGATGATGACAAAGACCAGCATCCCGTACAGGCCGGATCCGACGCCCCCGTACACGACTTCCCCGAGCATCATGCTGAACAGGGGCACAAGGCCCCCGAGCGGGGTGAAGGAGTCGTGCATCGAGTTTACCGCCCCGCAGGACGTTACGGTGGTCGTGACCGCAAAGAGCGCGGATGGAATTATCCCGAACCGCACTTCCTTGCCCTCCATGTTGCCGCCCGGCTGGATACCGGTCGTGCTCTGGTCGATCCCAATCCCGGTAAAGGCAGGGTTTCCACCGTGCTCCGCCCAGATGGCAAACCCGAGAAGCGGGATGAACATGATCGTCATGGCAAGAAGGATGCTGATGCCCTTGCGTCCTGCCCCGACCATCTTTCCGAACGCGTAGCAGAGCGCCGAAGGGATAAGGAGGATCGCTACGACTTCTACAAAATTGGAGAACGGTGACGGGTTCTCGAACGGGTGGGCTGAGTTTGCAGAAAAGAACCCGCCGCCGTTTGTGCCGAGCACCTTGATCGCGACCTGCGACGCGGCGGGCCCGAGCGGGATTGTCTGGGTGGTGACGAGTGCGCCGGTGGCATCCTTCACGGGATCGAGGAGCGGCACGGTGACGGGGCCGGAGAACGTCTGGACGCTCCCCTGCGAGACGAGAATGAGTGCGATGACCACGCTGATGGGAAGGAGAATCATGACGCTCCTGATGAGCAGCACCCAGAAGTTCCCGATCGTTGATGCAGACTTCCGCGAGAGACCGTAGATGAGACCGACAAGGACTGCCATTCCCACTGCCGCAGAAATGAAATTCTGCACGGCAAGCCCCGCCATCTGCGTCAGGTAACTGACCGTAGTCTCGGGGACGTATGCCTGCCAGTTGGTGTTGGTGGCAAAGCTGACCGCGGTGTTGAGCGAGAGGTCCCACGGGACAGGGCCGGCGCCGGCAGGGTTGAGCGGGAGGAACTGCTGCACTTCCAGAAGCAGGAATACAAACACGATACAGATGGCAGAAAAGACCATCATCGCGACTGAGAATGTCTTCCAGTCCATCTCGTCGCCTGCCTCCACTCCCGATATTGTGAGGAGCCGGCGTTCGAGAGGGTCAATGACCGGCGTAAGAAGGTTTTTTTGCCCGGTAAACACCCGCCACATGAACCTGCCAAGCGGTACGACAGTCACCACAAAGACAGAAAAAAAGAGCGCGAGCACTGCCCAGTCCGCCATCTGCCTGCCGGATGCCGGTGAGGAAAAGGGGTCAGCCTGCTGCCGGGGTTCCGGAATTATATGCGATGCACTCAGGTCGTCAAGGGCGAGGTTGAGCCTGAGGACATTGATATGGGCCGTACCGAAGATCCAGAACTGGCGGGGTTCGGCATACTGGTTGACGAGCGCCAGTACGTCTTCCTCGATCAGGTTGCGCTCCCGGGCGACGCGGGGTACTTGGTAGTATGCCGCAGCTACTGAGATATCGGGATCAAGCCCGCTTCCCGATGCGGTGACGAGATCGACCGGGATCGGTTGGGTATTCGTCGGATCTGCCGCTTGCAGGGCCCCGGCACGGGCTTTCACCGCATCCGCAAGCGCGGGGTTTGAGGGGCCGAGGTTCGATCCGGATGAGCCCATTGCATTATATGGGACAAGTGGTGTGGCAGACGGGCGGCCCCAGAAATATTCCGGGGATGTGAATGGCTGCCCGATCAACGCCGAACCGACAACCTTCCCGTCATGAACAATGAGGTTGCCGTTTGCCTGGGCCGGGAAGGCAACCTGCGCAATGCCGGTGATGACCAGAGGGTAGAGGAGGCCCACGAGAACCGTGAGCAGTACAAAGACCAGGACTGCAGGTCGTATCTGCTTTTTCATCATTGACTGAACCGGTTCTGCAGGCATGCACTGACCGCCTCAATCGTGATGCGCTTCCGCCTGCCATGACGGGAGTGTTCACTGTACCAGCGTGCAGATTGTTAGTATATACGCCCTTTGATGACATTCTGCGATCACAAAAAAAGACAATTATCTGATCCGGCCCGGACTATCTCGTTGTCTACCGGTAGTCCGGTACGGGAAATCCCCGGTTCATCACCATTTCCATTCTGATATGGCGGCCCAATCAGCCTTCTCCATCAGCTTGAAGAGTTCCGGGCATGAGAATAAGCATAAAAATACACCCCAAACATGGTGTATTATTTAAAATAATCAGAGCAGTTCCAGCGCCTGCTTACCGGTCATGCCGGTCTTGATCCCGCGACCCATCGCCGAGCGGTTCGCTTCCTTGACGATACCTTTCAGGATATCATCAGTATCGACAATCGACGGGCCGACTGATGGCCTCACCTTTGCTGCGGGATAACTGAACGAATCGAGTGCCGCGACGTCAAATGCCCCGCACCCCACCATACCGACATCTGTTCTGATAGCGACAAGATTTGCCGGACCAAGGGGGATGACAAAACCATCAGCCATTTTTTTTGCGAGTTTGACTTTATGCTGCTCCATACCAACCTCTCAGCACACGTAAGCGGTACGGAAATAATAAGATATGGAACGTAATTGCGCTGGATTTATCGTGCCGGGTGCGCTATACTGCGGAAAGCAGGATGTGAAGGATTTATGGATAAGTTCAAAGAAATTCTGGAGGATGTCGCGGCAGGTCACCGCCTGAATTCACGCGAAGCACTCCTGCTCTTTGGGATCCATGGCCGGGATGTCTGGGATGTGGCAGCAGCTGCAGACTCTTTGAGGCAGGAGAAGGCCGGCGATGCGGTGACCTATGTCCGCAACCAGAACATCAACGTCACCAACCTCTGCGTCAATGCCTGCGGGTTCTGCGGGTTCTCGAAAAAACCCGGTGATGAAGGTATCTATTTTCATGACCGTGCGGCAATTTTAAAAAAAGCAACGCTCGCACACAAGAGAGGCGTCACCGAGATATGCACGGTGAGCGGGCTTCATCCAGATTTTACCGCGCAGTCCTATTGTGATACGTACCGGTGGATCCGCGAGGCGGCGCCGGGCGTCCACATCCACGCGAGCAACCCGATGGAGGTCGCATATGCGGCAAAAAAGAGCAGGATCTCTACCGAGGACGTCCTCGTCCGGATGCAGGATGCCGGGCTGGGATCGATGTGCGGTACGGCAGCAGAGATCCTTATCGACAAAGTGCGCAAGAAGATCTGCCCGCAGAAGGTCAGCACGAAAGAATGGGTGCGGATCATCAAAGAGGCGCATAACCTCGGTATTCCCACGACTGCGACCATCATGTACGGGCACGGTGAAACTGACCTTGACCGGGTCAGGCACCTCGAAATCCTGCGCGAAATCCAGGACGATACCGGGGGTTTTACCGAATTTGTCCCGCTCTCGTTCATCCACATGAATACCCCGCTCTACAAAAAAGGGCTGGCCTGTGCAGGGGCAACGGGCAGGGAAGACCTGCTCATGGTCGCGGTCTCGCGCCTGTTTCTGGACAACTTCAAGAATATCCAGGTCTCGTGGGTGAAGGAAGGCATCAAGCTGGCACAGCTCGGGCTGCTTGCCGGTGCAAACGATCTCGGCGGCACGATGTTTGAAGAGAGCATCTCGAAAGGGGCAGGCGCCACCAACACCGATTACCTTGACCCGGAAGAGATGCGGAGGGTTGCCGGGGATATCGGGAGGAAGCTTGTCCGGCGCACCACGCTTTATGAGTTGTTACCCTGACCTTTTTTTATAAAAGGAGATGGAATTTCCCGTTCTCGAATCATCCGGCAGATTTCCCCGTCTTCTGAAATTGTTTTTCTTCCACAAGATAATTGATCACATTCTCTGAGATATCCGCCGCATATTCCCCGACTCTCCTGAGACTCTCCGTGATGTAGCCGAGCGCGATGGCATCGGGAGTCTCTTGCTGGAGCACGAGATTGTTGATCTCTCCGCACAGGGATTCGAGCACCTGTACGGACTCGATGTTCTTGTGCGACTTTTTCATATCGTTATTGAAAAACGAAACAATGCTCCGGTCGAAGATGCCGACCGAAAGCTCGCTTGCCTTTGCGATCTTTTCGATGATTGCCGGATCGAGATCTTTTGTCAGGATTGCCTGTGCGTTGTCTACAATCCGTTCCGCATGATCGCCAATCCGCTCGATGATCCGGCTGATTACGAAGTAGTGCACCGCCGTTCCCGGGGTAATCCCCATCTTTTTTGAGAGTGCGACATTGGACAGGATCATGTGTGCCTGCCGGGCGATGAGCCAGTGGAGACGATCCACGTCATTGTCGCGGGCGGTTACGTCAGCAGCAAGCAACGGGTTTCCTGTTCTGATCGCCGTGATCGCATCCTCGTGCATCGCTTTCACAATCACATACATCCGCTTGATGGTGTTTGCAAACGGCATCTCTGACGGGTTGAGCAGGTCTTTTAATGTGATAATCGAATCGTTCTCTTCGACAACTTCCTGCCCGATCGTCATCTGGGTGAAATTCCGGACCACCCCCCTGACAAACGGTGGTAACCGTTCTTTTGATGTAATCACGATCGTGGTGATGCCCGAGATATACGCACCGATCAGCAGCCGGAACAGGTATGACGGTTCTGTAATTCCATCAACAGAAAATTCCAATTTCCGCTGAAGGGGCTCCTGTTCAATGGTCTTTGTTATGAGCAGCGTCCCATCTGTCTGGAATTCAATCCCGAGCGGATCGTTCTTCTTGATCTTCTGGGCATCTATCCATTCCTTCGGCAGCGTAATCACGTACGATGACCCGCCCGTAAACTGGACTTTCCGGATATCCACGACAACCACCTCTCTTAAGAGCAGATAACCTGTATAACTCTATCTTTACCTATATCGAATATATATACCTATATTCTCTGTCGAAAAAGGGTATATCTTCCGCTGGTAATCTCATGAAAGAACACCATGAACAAGCGAACACATCCCCGTCTTTTCGTGATACTCGGCCTCGTCATCCTGCTCGTTGGAGCAATGGCGGTGGCCGGTTGTACTGATAGTGCGAAGAAAACCAGTGCGGTGCCCCCCGTTCCGACAACTGCTGTACTCACTCCATCACAGGCGCCCGTTTCATCACCTGCGGCACAACAGGCTGCCGCGGCCTCGGGAACGACTGCTCCGGCAACCTCCGGTCAAAAAGGGACGCTCAAGGTCAGCGGTTCGACAACGGTCTTACCTATTGCACAGAAAGCTGCTGAAGCATACCTTGCCACTAACCCGGATGCCGATATCCAGGTAACCGGTGGAGGATCCGGCGTCGGCGTCCAGCAGATCGGTGAAAAGTCTGTTGACATCGGCATGTCCTCCCGCGAGCTGAGTGCTACCGAGAAGACCAAGTACCCGATACTCTACAAGACCGTTGTCGCAAAAGACGGGATAGCTATCATTGTCAACCCGGCAAATGAGATCAGGGTGATTTCAGCCCAGAATGCTGCAGATATCTATACGGGCAAGATTACCAAGTGGTCGCAGGTCTTTGGCGGCAACGTCCCCGGCACCAACAACCAGATCGTTGTCGTTGGCCGTGACAGTGCATCGGGCACCCGCGAGTTCTTTGACAAGGATGGCGCGGGAATCCTCAAAGGAGCTCCACCGGTAAAATCCATGCTCGAAAAGAACTCCAACGGTGCAGTCACCCAAACCATTGCCCAGACGCCCGGCGCAATCGGCTACGTCTCCATCGGGTTTGTCGACAGCAGCGTTAAAGCCCTCCCTATCTGGTGGAACGATCCCGACAAGGCAGTCGCACCGACGAGGGAAAATGTGCTCACCAAGGCATACCCGATCAACCGTGAACTGTTCATGTTCACCAACGGCCAGCCCACCGGGCTTGCAAAGGACTACATCGGTTTCATCCTGAGCCCGGATGGACAGAAGATTGTCGGGGAAGAAGGGTACGTATCCCTCATATGATACTGGATCCCGGATAATTTAAGGAACATTTTTTCTTGTATGGAAATGCCACGAGGGATACCGGGAAATCTTATCTCAGCTGATGCCCGGAGTGCCGTCTCCCAGAAATCGGCGGCAATTTCCCGCGAACGAAAGGAAACAGCAATCAGGACAATCTGGTTCCTTACCGCATTATCAGCAATCATCGCGGTCTTCTTCATCCTGCTGTTCCTTCTCCGTGACAGCCTCCCGGTATTTGAGAACACCGGGATTATCCCGTTCCTTACCGGCACGACCTGGTACCCGACGGGTAACCCGCCGGAATACGGCATCCTTATCCTGATTGTCGGGACGGTGCTGGTCACCCTCGGCGCAATGGTCTTTGCAGTCCCGTTATCGATCGGGTGTGCGATCTACATCTCCGAGCTCGCCCCGCTCCGGGCTAAAAACATCCTCAAACCGGCAATCGAACTGCTTGCGGGAATACCCTCGGTTGTCTATGGTTTTTTCGGGCTGGTTGTTCTTACCGATGTGATACGTACAACATTCGACACTCCCACCGGTGAAACGTGGCTTGCAGGATCGATCCTGCTGGGCATCATGGCACTTCCCACCATCATCAGCATATCAGAGGATGCCATCAGCATGGTGCCGCGGGAGTACAAGGAAGGCTCGCTCGCAATTGGCGCCACACGCTGGCAGACCATCAGCCGTGTCATTGTCCCCGGGGCCCTTTCAGGGATCACCGCGGCGATCATCCTCGGGTTCGGGCGGGCGATCGGGGAGACCATGGCGGTACTGATGGTGACCGGGAATGCGGCGATCATCCCCGACCCGATCTGGAATGTCCTTTCCCCGGTCAGGACTCTCACCGGAACCCTTGGTATCGAGATGGGAGAAGTGGCGGTGGGCAGCGATCACTATGCGGCGCTCTTCGGCATTGCCGTGATTCTCCTTGCCATAACGCTGATCGTAAACTCCATCGCAGTCATGATCTTAAACAACCTCCGCGAGCGCCATATGGGCGGGGCACACAGGAAAAGCATTGCCCTGCAGACCTTGTTGGCATGGATTAAGCGACCGCTCATTCTGGGCGGACTTTTTCTTTTCATTGTTGCCCTCTTCCTCATCCTGTCTTTCTATGTGGCCGTCCCCATCCTCGCCTGTCTCGGTGCGGTCTACTTCATCAGGGATCGTCTCAGTCCAAAACAGGCGGAGAAGGTGGCGTTTGGCCTGATTATCACATCGGTGATCATCGTCCTCCTCATCCTGGTCCTCCTCCTCCAGGACATTGTCATCCACGGCCTTCCTGCCCTTTCATGGGAATTTCTGACCCAGTCTCCCAAGGATCTCGGGCGTTCCGGCGGGATCTTCCCGGCAATTGTCGGGACATTCTACCTTGTTATTGGCGCCATACTCATTGCCATACCGCTGGGCGTGGGTGCGGCAATCTACCTCATCGAATATACAAAAGAGAGCAGGGTTACCCGGTTTATCCGCACTGCGGTTGACTTATTGAACGGCACCCCGTCGATCGTCTTTGGACTTTTTGGCTTAGCATTCCTCGTCTATTTCCTGGACTTCGGCGTCTCGCTGATCGCGGGGCAGGTGACGCTCGCGCTCATGGTCCTGCCCACGATGATCCGCGCCACCGAGGAGTCGTTGAAGAACATCCCGCAATCACTGCGGGAGGGGAGTCTGGCGCTGGGAGCGACCCGCTGGCAGACAATCCATCGCGTCGTCCTTCCCCCGGCAGTGCCCGGTATCGTCACCGGTACAATCCTGTCTATCGGCAGGGCTGCCGGAGAGACGGCCCCGATCATGTTCACTGCGGTTGTCTTCTCCCAGAGATATCTCACCAGCTCGGTCTTTGAACCGGTGATGGCGCTGCCGTACCACCTCTACATCCTTGCCACAAATGTGCCGGGCTCTTCGACCAACAAGTACGGGACTGCGCTCGTACTCCTGCTCCTCGTGATCGGGATTTACTCGGTCGCGATCTTTGTGAGGACTCATTTCCAGAAAAAACTGCGGGGTTAATATGACCTGTGAACCGATCATTTCATCAAACGAACTCAACCTCTGGTACCATGACACCCATGCACTCCAGTCGATCACCATGAATGTTCCAAAGAACAGGGTAACGGCGCTGATCGGCCCGTCCGGTTGCGGCAAGTCGACCCTGCTGCGCTGCTTCAACCGGTTAAACGACCTCATCGACCATGTCACGATTACCGGGGAGATTACCCTTGGCAGCAACAACATCCACGCACCCGGGACCGATGTGGTCATGCTCCGCAAAAGAGTCGGCATGGTATTCCAGAAACCCAACCCGTTCCCGAAATCCGTATACGAGAACGTCGCATACGGGCCGCGGGTCCATGGCGTGAAGGATACATCAGAGCTCGACAGGGTCGTTGAGGAGAGCCTCCGCCAAGCCGCGCTCTGGGACGAGGTGAAGGACCGGCTCGATGATTCGGCGCTCGGCCTCTCCGGCGGGCAGCAGCAGCGCCTCTGCATCGCAAGGACGCTTGCAGTCGGCCCCGAAGTGATCCTGATGGACGAACCCTGCTCGGCGCTCGACCCGATTGCCACGGCAAAGATCGAGAACCTGATCGACATGCTCAAACAGGAGTATACCGTTATCATCGTCACGCATAACATGCAGCAGGCAGCACGGGTGAGTGATTATACGGGGTTCATGTACCTGGGAAAACTCATCGAGTGCGGGCGGACCAGCCAGATCTTCGAACACCCGAAGGAAGAACTGACGGAGAATTACATTACCGGGCGGTTCGGGTAGGTGATCGGATATGTCAGAAAAATTCCACGCGGAACTGAATACCTTAAAGCAGGACACGGCGGAAATGGGAAAATTCGGGCGGAACATGCTCCGGACAGCCGTCGATGCGCTTGTCCAGCAGGACGTGCAGCTTGCAGAATCGGTCGTAGCAAAAAAAGAAGAGATCCACGGGATGGAAGTGAAAATTGAAGA
>Ga0268277_1001293_pt1 | contig 17393 bp, 26 predicted proteins | sample saktaG_5_FD_190132 | JGI IMG/M metagenome (GOLD analysis project Ga0268277, IMG submission 190132) | Saline water microbial communities from Sakinaw Lake, British Columbia, Canada - sak_2010_1_5_50m | ecosystem: Environmental > Aquatic > Non-marine Saline and Alkaline > Saline ...
TTCCATAATGAAGTCAAAAATACTACCCCCTTTTCCACAACCAAAACACTTCCATAGTTGTCTTTCAGGAGAAACCATGAAAGAAGGACTTTTTTCAGAATGAAAAGGACATGGCGCTTTATAGTTGCGCCCTGCTTTTTGTAAACGGATATAGCCACTAATTACATCGACTATATCTAGCTTATTCTTAATATCATCTACAGGATTATTAGTCATATTTTATTTAAACATTGCTTTCTCAACTATAGACATAGTTTCATTTGCATTTTCAGTAGCAATCTTAGCACCTTTATCAAGGACAGATTTAATCAATTTATCATCTTTAGCAATTTTTTTCCTACATTGTTGAAAATCAGTAAGAAATTCTGAAACTATTTTTGCAAGTATTTTTTTGAATTCCCCCATTACTTTCTTTCCAGCCATATGTTCAGAAACAATTTTATCAACAGCAATTTTATCTTCTTCTTTTTTACATAGCCCCTTAGCTAATAGGATGTTACTTTCAAGTCCTTCTGTCATTTTTCCTTCAATGGATGTAACTGCTCCCTTAATCTTTTTAGTTACGCTTTTAATATCATCATTTAAAAATATTGCTCCATCAGGAATAGATTTACTCATTTTTCCATTTCCTTTAAGTGATAGAATTTTAAGAGATTCTACTTTGTGAGGTTTTGGAATAGGAAAAATATCTCCATATCGATCATTGAATCTTCTAGCAAGCAAACGAGCAATCTCTAAATGAGATTGTTGATCCTTCCCCACTGGAACTTGTTCTGCTCTTTGAATTAAAATATCAGCCGCCATAAGCACTGGATATAAGAAAAGAAAAGAATTTGCAGTTTCTTCTCTAGCGTTTTTTAGCTTGTCTTTTAATGTAGGAACTCTTAAAAGCTCAGCCACTGTTATATGACGAGTCAAATAGCTCATTAATGTAAAAACCTGAGATTTAATTACTGATTGAATAAAGATTATAGATTTATCAGGATTAAGTCCTAGTGCTAAATAATCAATAACAATTTCATTAATAAACTTTTTTACTGACGAAGGTTCTTCGTCTGTAATTGCATGTAAATCAGCTACGAATACCATTGGTTCAATTCCCTCTTTTGTTAAATTAAGAATTGGTTCAACTGCGCCTAAATAATTAGCAACTGTTAAATCGCCGGTAGGTCTTATGCCTGTGAAAACTTTTACTTTATATTCTTTTTTCATAATTTTGTTAATAAATTTATTGAGTAAATTTTATAAAATATTCTTTTGGTTCTAATTCTTTTTTAATTATATCACTCCAGCTTATTTCTGTTTCAGATAATCTTTTTAAAACTCCATTGTCTTTAAATAAAGGGTCAACTACTCTTGACTTACAAAATACTTGAGCATCATAATCGTTAGGATTATTATCTGCTTTAATATTATTATTCATTCGATTCCAAAACAAATTTAATTTTTTATCTTTATCTAAAAACTTTTGAATTTTTTCCAATACTACATCATCTGTCTTGTAGAGATCATTTTCAGTAATATATTTTTTTTCTAATGCATGTTTTATGCAATCACCAACGGCTTTAAACATAATAGCAGAAGAAAGCCCTGAATAATAGACGGTATTTAGTTTTAAAAATAACTCAGCGTATTTTTTGGCACTTTTTAAATCTTTAAACAGCCAATTATTATTTTCTACGATTAAATTATCTAAAATATAATCCTTATCTCTATTATTTTGTTCACCAAAAATCGAAGCTGTTTTTAAAGAATAATCAATTCTATCAGCACACAAATCAGGTAAGTTTTTTTCTTTAAGTGGAAAATTTTCATCATTTAAAATATATTCTAAATCAAAACCATGTTTTTTAATAATTCCTGGAATTTCTGTTTTTTTTATAAAATTATTAAAACAATTATCTTGATGATTCTGTTCTTTTCCTGAACCAACATCTAAAATATAATCAATACAATGAGAAAAAACAGAATGAGAAACATCGTGAATTAAACCAGAAATTTGTTCTTCCAAAGGTGCTTTGTATTTTTTAAGCAATAAATACACACCAACAGAGTGAGCAAAGCGATTATAGTCATATTTATTAATATGGATATTTGATTTAGCCAAAAGAGGCCTATATCCTCCTTGATCAATATTTTTTAATCTTTGAAGCGAAGGAGAGTTTATTAATTCTAAAATAATTGGTTCTGTAATTTCAAATTCTCCATATACACAATCTTCGTATCTCATAATTTTATTAATAAATTTATTTTAATAAACGATTATGATCACGAAGTTCATTTATACTAAATTCACCAAATGACCATAAAACTCCTTGTATAAAACCAAGCCAACGAAAAAATTTCTCTTTCTGTCCTTCTCTAACAAAATTTTCCATTTCAGGTAATCTTGAAAGAATATGTTCTAATGCAATCTTCTTGTCAGATAAATGTGCATCAAAATCAGCCTTAACCATTTTAACGTGTATTTTTTCTAAATGTTTTTGATATTTCTTTAATAAAGAAATTTCTTCATCAATCATGTTATTGAATAAACCTTTAAACTGGCGGAGAGAGAGGGATTCGAACCCTCGATACCTTGCGATATACTTGCTTTCCAAGCAAGCGCACTAGACCACTATGCGATCTCTCCTATAATAGTTCTTCTAATTTCTTCTTTAGCTTTTCTACTTCATAAGGATCCAATGGATCATTATAATTATGTCTTAAATCATTAATCTCTTTTTTCAATTCTTCTTTACTAATCCCATCCTTTAAAGCATTTTGAAACACGCCTTCTACATAAGAACGCTCTAAATCAGATAATTCTGGAATACTATGTAAGACCTTTTTAAATTCATCTCTATTTATTTTTTTACTACTTGGAAAAAATAATCCCATATTTTTATAAATCCATTCCACGAAGAGCTTTTGTTCTCTCTTCCATAGAAGGATGAGTTAAAAACATTTTTCTAACTTTTTTACCCTTAAAAGGATTTGAAATATACATATGTGCCATTGCCTTGTTGGCTACTTTTAATTTTGTTGAATCTTGAGAAATCTTTTCTAATGCACTAGCTAATCCTTCTGGGTAACGAGTTAATAGAGCACCATCAGCGTCAGCTAAAAATTCTCTTTTACGAGAAACAGCTAATTGAATTAGCAATGCTATAAAAGGAGAAAGAATTGCTAAAATCAATCCTATTAACATCATAATCGCTGCTATTTGTCCTCCACCTTTATCGCTATTTCTACGTCCGCCAAAAATTGTCCAACGCAAAAACCAATCAGATAACAAAGCAACCATACCCACTAAAATTACAACAACTGTTTGTAAAAGGATGTCTCTATTTCCAATATGGCTTAATTCATGAGCAATTACTCCTTCTAGTTCAGAACGATCTAGTTTATTTAAAAGACCCCTTGTTACTGCTATAACTGCATGTTCTGGATCTCTTCCAGTAGCGAATGCATTAGGAGCCATTTCTTCAATAATATATATTTTTGGTAATGGCAATCCAGCTGTAATAGAAAGATTTTCAACAATATGATAAAGTTCTGGATTCTCATTATGCTTTACTTCTTTTGCCTTGCTCATTTTTAGAACAATCTTATCTGAATACCAATATGAAGTTAAACTCATTAAAGTACTAAAAATTACTGCAATTAACAAAATAATTGGACTATTAAACTGATAAGAAAAAACCCAACCTAATCCAATAATAAAAATTAGGAATATGCTAATTAATATCCATGTTTTACGGATATTACTATCCTTATGAGTATAAATAGTAGCCATTTACTAAAAATCTACTTTAACCGGTTCTTTTGCTGCTTCTTCTTTTAATTCAAAAAAGTCGTATTTTTTAAAATTAAGAGAACTAGCAATCATATTATTTGGGAATACTTGAATTTTAGTATTAAAGTCACGGACATTTCCATTATAGAACCTACGAGCAGCTTGAATCTTATTCTCTGTATCACTTAATTCTCTTTGTAATTCTAGAAAATTTTCATTAGCCTTCAAATCTGGATAGTTTTCAGCAACAGCAAATAAGGATTTTAAAGCACCTGAAAGAATATTTTCTGCTTCAGCTTTTTCTTCAGGAGCTTGAGCTCCCATAGCAGCGGTTCTAGCTTGAGTAACTTTTTCAAAAAGCTCTCTTTCATGTTGGGCATATCCCTTAACTGTATTAACTAAATTTGGAATCAGATCATAACGTCTTTTTAATTGAACACCTATATCTGACCATGCTTCATCAGTTCTATTTCTAAATCTGATTAAGCCGTTATAAACAGCAATCAGCCAAAAAATAATGACTGCTAAAACACCGATAATAATCCACAAAAATATATTCATATTATATCTCCTTTCTAAATATATTGTACTCTTTAAAACCTAATTTTGCAACTTTACTAAAATCAAAAACAGCCTTGATAAAAAATCAGGGCTGTTTTTTTTATATACTAAATTTTACATCATTCCTGGCATTCCACCACCCATACCACCGCCCATTGAAGGCATACCTTCTTTTTTATTTGGTAAATCAGTTACAACTGCTTCTGTTGTAAGTAACATAGCAGCTGCAGAAGCAGCATTTTCTAAAGCTGAACGAGTTACTTTAGTAGGATCAATAATACCAGCTTCGAATAAGTCTTGATACTTATTCTTAGCTGCATTATAACCATAACCACCTTTATGCTTCTTAACTTCATCAACAACAACTGCTCCATCTTGACCAGCATTAGCAGCAATTTGTCTTAATGGTTCTTCTAATGCTCTTCTAAGAATATTAATACCAATTTTTTGTTCCCCTTGAACCTTAACATCATTAAGCCCTTTTAATGCTCTTATTAAAGCAACGCCACCACCAGGAACAATTCCTTCGTCAGTAGCTGCTCTGGTTGCATTTAAAGCATCTTCAATTTTAGCTTGCTTGTATTTTTGTTCTGCTTCAGTAGCAGCTCCAACTTTAATTATTGCAACACCACCAGCTAATTTAGCTAAACGTTCTTTTAGTTTCTCTTTGTCAAAATCAGAATCACTATTATTTAACTCTGTTTTAATTTGATTAACACGAGTTTCAATGTCTGCTTTATTTCCTTTTCCTTCAACAATTGTTGTATTTTCTTTATTAGATATAACCCTACGAGCTCGACCAAGCATTTTAATTTCTGCATTTTCTAATTTAAGACCTAATTCTTCAGAAATAACTTGACCACCAGTTAAAATAGCAATATCTTCTAACATTTCTTTTCTTCTATCTCCGAATCCAGGAGCTTTAACAGCTAAAGCGTTAAATGTTCCTCTTAATTTATTCACAATAAGAGTAGTTAAGGCATCGCCATCAACATCTTCAGCAATTAAAATAATATCTTTTTTACCACTCTTAGTAATATTTTCCAAAAGAGGAAGAATTTCTTGAATACTAGAAATTTTCTTATCAGTAATTAATATATATGGATCTTCATATTCAGCTTGCATTTTTTCTGCATTAGTAATCATATATGGAGAAATATATCCTTTATCAAAACGCATTCCTTTAACTACTTCCTTTGATAATCCAAATATTTGAGATTCTTCAACTGTGATAACTCCATTTTTACCAACTGTTTGAATTGCTTCAGCAATTAAATCACCTACTTCAGGATCTTCGGCTGAAATAGTAGCAACTTGAGCAATCTCTGCTTTACCAGAAACATCTTTAGACATTTTCTTTAATTCTTCGATTATTACTTTAACTCCTTTTTCAATACCTCTTTTAATTGATAATGGATTAGCTCCAGCTGTAACATTTTTAAATCCTTCAGTTACAATAGCTTGAGTTAAAATTGTTGCTGTAGTAGTACCATCTCCAGCCAAGTCATTAGTTTTTTCAGCTGCTTCTCTAACTAAAGAAGCTCCAATATTTTCAAACTTATTTTCTAATTCAATCTCTTTAGCAATAGTTACTCCATCATTAGTAATTTCAGGAGAACCAAATCCTTTGTCTAAAACAACATTACGTCCCTTAGGACCAAGTGTAACCTTAACTGTATTAGTTAATTTATCAACACCTTTTTTAAGCTGGCGCCTAGCTTCTTCATTAAATTTAATTTGTTTTGCCATAATTTTATTAGAATTACTCTAAAATTGCTAATATATCATCTTCTTTAGCAATTAAATATTCTTTATTATTAATTTTAATTTCACTTGGACCGTATTTAGTGAATAAGACAATATCGCCTTTTTTAACTGTCATTGTCTTTTTTAAAGTACCTGGTCCAACTTCAATAACCTTACCTTGTTCAGGCTTTTCCTTATCAGCTGTATCAGGCAAAATTATACCTGATTTAGTTTTTTCTTCAACAGCCATTGGTTCAATTAGAACTCTGTCTGCTAATGGTTTTATTTTCATAATTTTAATAAACAAAAACTATGAATAGTGAATAATAAAAGACCATGTTCACTGCCCATCGCCTCTGTTTCTTTAATATTTATCTTAATCTTAATCTAAAACAATTAAATTGTCAAACCAGAATCCTTCTCCATTCCTAATTCTTTAAATCCTAATTTCTTCATTTTGTTATTATATTTTTCTAATATTTTATTTTCTGGTGAATCAGGATGAAATTCTAATTGTTTGTCATTAAAAATTACCCGTCCTCCTGACTTATATGTTAAAGGTTCTTTCCTTATTTTCCTTTCTTGAATTTTTCTTAAAAAATATTCTAAAACATTACCAAACCAAGTATTAAAAAAATTTTCTCTAAATCTTCTAATAACTCCAAAAAAATAAACAGATTTAATAGTTGTTAAATATCCTTTTTCAATAATTGGATAATTAAATAGATAATCATTAATCCAAGAGTTGGCCTTTTGAAATTTCTTATACATTCCCCTTTTTTGCCAAACAGGAACTAAATGCGCATAGGTTTGAGCATTATACAAACTTTTCCATGGAATACTTAAACTTTGATCAGTAATATAATGATTTAAACAAAATCTATTTTTGGTTAAATCACTATGTCTTCGTTGTCCTATTAAATGTATAAACAAAGTAGTAAAAATTCTACAAGTCCAAATCCTATCTGATTTAGTAATAATTAATAAATCAATATCAGATTCTTCTTTGGCATTATTCATAGCTAAAGAACCACTTACAGCCACCATACGAATATATGGAATTAATTGCAAAAATCTAATTACTCGTCTAGCTTTCTTCCATTTTTTATCAGAAATTATTTGTCTTTCAATTCTTTGTTTAATAATTTTTTGCCTACCTTTTAAAAAGTATATTCCATTTTTTTTACTAATAAATTTAGCTAATTCAGAGCTATTATCTAAAACACTTAAAATAGAAAAGATAGAGGTCCGACTTCGAATAGTAGTGACCTCGGATAATTTATTTAAATATTTAAAAATTTCCCAATTAGTTAATGGACACCCTAAAACATCATAATACACCAAAGTAGATAAGATAGATTTTTCTAAAGAATTCATATTTAATTTAATAATAATCTATTTTTGATAAATAAAAAAGGGCGCTGATTTTTCAACCAACGCCCAATAACTAACATTTTCCCTCTTTTCTTTCTTTTTTTTGCCGATACATTCTTGTATCAGCTATTTGAATAAGATTTTTAATACCTTGTCCATCCCACGTACTACTTCCAAAGCTAAATGAAAAACCCTCATTCTTTTTTAATTTCTTTCCTAATTCTTCCTCAAATACAATTACTCCTTTTTTGTCTGTATTTGTTAACAAGATTATAAATTCGTCTCCTCCGTATCTAAAGACATAATCCGACTCCCGACAGCAAAGTTCTAAAAATTTTGCTGTATTCATGATTAGTTCGTCTCCTTCTGAATGCCCATGTTTATCATTAACTTCTTTAAGATTATCAATATCAACAAGGACCAAAGAGAAGACATAGCCATATCTTTTTGCTCGAGCAATCTCTTTTTCTGCCGTTATTAGAAAAACTTCTCGGTCTAAAAGATCTGTTAAAGAATCAAAGATCACGTCTGGTCCATATTTCCAAACCAAGTGAATTGCTTTGAAAAAATGGAATATTCTCATCAATATTCTCAGTATCATTCCTATGCCCTCCTTGTCTGTAGATTTATTATATCTTAACACCCATATGCTTTTTTGTCAATCTTTAATCCCAAAGCAACTGCTTTAGCAATTCTAGTGCTAACCATCGATTCTTCACTAGGAATAACCTTTATTTTTTTAATATCATCTAATTTAATTTTATTCTTTTTTAAAAATTTATCAATTTCTGGAATTAAAGTTTCACTTAACTTATAAAGACCAGTCCATTTATGACTGGCTATCTTTTTATTACCCTTTTTTAGAATTAATTCAATTTGTTCTTTAGATAAATCAATAATTAAAATCATTTTATTTCAAATACCTTATTCCTTTGTTTAAAACCTTTAATTAATTTAATCTTTGTTCTATCAATATTTAAATATTTTGCTAAAGCACTAATTACAGCCCGATTAGCTTGTCCTTGAATTGGTTTTTCTTTAACCCAAATTTCAAAATTATCCTCTGATTTTTTGATTATTTCTTCTTTTCCAGCTTGAGGAATAACCTTTACCTTAATTAACATTTTAATTTAATTTTTTTAAAAAATAATCTCTTTTTTTGAAAAATAATTTAGCTCTTTTAACGACTTTTTTTTCTGCGTCTTCTGGGGTAAGATTTCCATTATCATGAAAAAAAGAAGCTATCCTACCATAATACAAACAACTTAAAGCATGAATTAAAGCAGGTTTATTTTTACTACTTTTATAAGCTAATAAAAAATCATAAACAATTTTAAACCAAATATCTGAATGAATTTGACCATCTTTATTTTTATAAATAACTTCTAATTTTTCTTTAACAGGAACACTAACTATTTTTTTAATTATAGGCCAATAACCAGCTAAATTATCTAAAAATATTTTTCTAAATAATCCTTCTTCTGGTTGTTTATTAGCTAAAATTGGTAATTTTTTTTCATCTAAAATAGGAATTTTTATTATCTCTGTTCTACTCTTAAATTCATCAAAATGATCAACAATAATTTTAAAAAATGTACCAACCACCTGAAAAAACATTGGTCCTAATTTAGGAGTTGATAAATTATGCTCTTTAGAACCTAAGTTCACTTGAGCTATTTTCATTCCTTTTAAAATAGCTATCATAGTCATAAAAATATCTATACCAAACTGATAAGTTGTTTCTAACCATTCTTCTTTAAGCCAAATCTTAACCATTTTATTAGAAAAAGCAAAATCGCCACCAATAGGTTGACGAATATCATAGCCTAATAATCCATAAGTTAATGGATATATTAAATGATTAGTAATAGTAGCATCTGTTTTACAACGAATGTAATAAGGAGTTATAAAATCATAACCATCTAAAATAGGAGTAGCCATTTTTTTAATCCAATCACCTCGAATACTCCTCAAATCAGCATCAAAAACAAGTCCTGCTTTAGCTTCTAATTTCTTAATCATTAAGAAAAGATTATGAAAATTATATCCCTTGCCCTTAAGTCCGTTTGGCGTACTAACATAAATTCTAGGAATATTAGATTGAGCATGAAAAAATGCTTCTTTAGTGCCATCATTTGAATTATTATCAAGATTGATTATAGCGCACTTTTTATTAGGAAAATATTTTTCTAAACCTGAACTTACTTGTTCAACCACAAAACCAATTGTTTTTGCTTCATTATATGAAGGAATTCCAACAACTATTTCTGCTTCTTCAATTTTTTGCGGATTATCAATTTTCATTTAGAATTATTCTCTACATTATCTCTAGCATTCTTATAACTACAATAATCACAATCTTTATTAGCCTCTGGAACCTTATTATTCATTAAGCATTCGTGGGCTTTAATAATTGTATCATCTATCCATGAATCATCGCCTTCATAAGGTAATAAATAAACATCAAATTCCAATTTCTTATCAAAAGCCTCTTTGTCTTTTTTCCCATTAGCATAGACAAAATACCCTGTATTAGAAACTTTAAAATCATTTTTTCTAAAAAGCCATTGATAAATTTCCATTTGTCTCTTATATCCTATCTGCCAATCAGCATCTAAATTTATTTCGCCATCCTTAGCCGTAGACTTATAATCAACAATAATCAATTCCTTATTTGGTTTAACCCAAATATCATCAATCGCTCCAAAAATCAAAAAATTCGTTTTTTTATGTAAATATTGTATTCCAACAAAATTATTACGCCATTCATCCATTTTTTCATGTTCAAAAGGTATTGCATCAATACCATAATATTCCATCATTGGATGAGTTTCTCCTTTAGCCCTGTGAATATCAAATTCTTTTTTAAGCAAAACATCAACTGCTGAATTAAGGGTATATGGAAACATTGGTGGTCTTCCAATCCCTAACCGACGATCTAAATAAAAACAACGAGGACATTCTGAAAATAGATCAATTTTAGAACGACTTAATTTAAAAATTCCCTTATCATTAGGGTTAAAAAGACCATAAGTTCTTTGTGCATTATAATAATCTGACATTAATTTGATTTTTTAGGAATAACAATAACAGCCAAAAAATATGCTACTAATCCTGGCACGAAAGCAGTAAAAACCCAAACAAAAATCCAGACTAATCGTAAGATAACTGGATCAACTTCAAAGTATTCTCCTATCCCTCCAAATACTCCAGCAACTACTTTGTTTTTATTACTTCTATAAAGTCTTTTTGTTTCCATGGTTATATTCTACCAAATTTCCTTAAAAAGAAAAAGCATTAATTTATTTTTTAAATATTTCATCTAAAAGCTCATCGCGTCCTTTTTTAGTTTTAGCTGAATAAAGAATAACAATATTATCACCAACTGTTTCCTTAATGTTTTTTAATCTTTTATCTAATTCATTCTTTTTTAACTTATCTGTTTTATTAGCCGCTATTACAACTGGAAATTCTTTTTTATTTAATAAATCTAGCATTTCTTTATCAAATTCATTTAATCCAATTCTAGCATCAATAATTAAAACTACTTTTTTAAAATTAATTTCAGAACGAAATAAATACCAAAAAATCATTTTTCTGATTTTTTCTTTATCTTTAAGAGATGCTTTTAAAAATCCGTAACCAGGTAAATCTACAAAATATACTTTTTCATTAATCAGAAAAAAATTAATTTGTCTTGTTTTACCGGGTTTAGAACTTGATTTAACTAAATCTTTTCTATTAACCAATGAATTGATAACGCTTGATTTTCCAACATTAGATCTTCCTATAAAAGCAATTTGAGATCTTTCATCTTTAAGTAATTCATTTGTTCCAAGAATTCCTTTAATAAACTTAGCTGATTTAATTTCCATATTATTTCTATTGTATCATAAAATTACTTATTATAAAACGGCCTGACTATATTACTAGCCAGACCGTCTTTTGGTTTTTATAAAAAGACCATGTCTATTGGCAAGTCCTCCACGCTTGCCATATAATGTTCTGCTTTTATTGTTTTATGGGAATGTACTTTGTATCTGCTATTCCCTCTTTTTCCATTTTGACAAGATGAATGACATAATAGCCTTGTCATTTTTCTCGATGCAGGTTTAAGTGAAAAAGACATTTTTTCTATCAACGGAAGTTGATCTTCAATTTCTTGGTCCTTTTCTTGTTGAAAAAAATAAGGACCATTGTATTGATAGGTAAATCTTGGGTTATATCTATCATCTTGAAAAACTTCAGGAGTATCAAATATTTGGATAAAAAAATTATCAATAACTTCATCTCCTTGATCAAGATCTAATATGCTCCCATCGATATCACATAAAAATTCATGCTCAATTGGAATAAAATCAAAATCCAAATGAGGCATGTCTCCATCTGGAAGTCCTTGAGGAGTTAATATGTCATCTCCCCAGTTTTCAACATTTCCGATTGCAGCCCAAGGGCTAGAATTACTCCCCGCGCAAAGATTACGAACCTCACAAATTTTACAAGAGATACCACAGCGACAATCGCTTGAAAGTGTCTTATCATATGCTCCTCCCATTGATTCAAGGGTTATAAAATGAGGACTTTGATACTCCCACCAAAACTTTCCCGTACGATACTTTGCCATGATACTCCCCTTTCTTATTTTAAAGTACCAAAAATAGTATATAACAGAAAAATCTTTATGTCAAGTAATATATATTTAATAACAAAAATTTTCTAGCATATCTTCAGGAAAACCGTAATTCTCTAAACTTTTACAATCAACAGAGCCATTACCATCAAAAATTATCTGCCATTCATCATTAACTTTTACTGCTAAAAACATGCCACCAATTCCCTCTTCATTAGGTAAAAATTTAACACTACCCTTAGCATAACTTTCAGTTTCTTGAGTAATCGTTATTTCTACTTGAGAAACCTTTTTACTATATTTTGTTGCCAATGCTTCTCTAATTCTTTTTTCAACTGAAATTTCTGGAACCAAAGATTTATCTAAAATAGCACAAACTATTTCAACATCTTTATCAGTGGTTTTTGGTTCGTATTGTTTATTCTCTGGATTAAAATCACTATAAATACCAGTCAAAGTACAAACTAAACTAGCTCCATCCTTTCTATAAGAACCAAATTCTCCTAAAATACCACCTCTTGTATTGTATTTATCAAGTTCAAATCCATTTTGTTCAATTGTACTTTTTATCTTTTGAAAATCTTCATCAGATACATTATCATAACTTATCATCAAAGCTTGAAGCTTTAATTCATCTAGACCTTCTTCACTTTCTACCTGCCAAGTTAATTCAATATTACTTGAATCAAAAAAATCAATATTGCTTTCTGTTTTAATTAATGTAAAAAGCTGTGTGATATAATCTTCACAACCTTCTTCCCATGACCTAATGCACTTTTGACTTGCTTCACACCAACTATATCCAGCAGCAGGCAAACAACCATGCACATCTTTATCTCCACCAATTATTTCTGGCTCTTCTAAATTAATTTTAATAAAAGAATAAAGACCTAAAAGAATAATAATAAAAACAAAAACAAGAAAAATTGTAATATTTTTTGTATTCATATTTTTTCATTTATCTTCCCAATATTTTTCTGCTTTATTCTCCATCTCTTTCAAACGCGTATAATAATCTGGAAACTCATTAAGATGAGCTAATGCAATTTTACCAGTCATTATTTCATCATCATTAGTAACATTGGTTTGAGAATCAACCAAACCATGTTCTAATTCAACATCCAATCCCATTCTAAACTGATCTACATCAAATTTACTCCAATCAATTCCGATTGCTTCGCCAATTCTTTTGGCGTCTTCATTTGTAAAATATTTTTTTGTAGTCATATTATTATACTTAATTAATTATTAAATCGACTTTAAAATGTCCTATAAAATAGCTAAAATAATTATCATAATACCAATAATTCCTAAGAAATAGAGCAATGTATAGGAAAAAACAGATAAAGCTTCTTTGGTTTTTTGATTAAGAGCTAAATATGCTGGATAGCCAAAAACAATTGTGCCCGTAATAGATGCTGAAAAAACCAATAAAACTAAAATTAGAACATTTATTACAATACTTGGTTCTTTAGGAAAGAATTTATTCCCGAAATACATAAAACTACCAACAAAAGAACAATAAAGAACAACTCCTAACGCTTGCAACAAACCTATTAAAGATAAGCTTAATTTTTTCATATACTTTATTATACCTCTTTAAATTGTTCAAAACAAGTAAAAAAACTACCTTTTAGACAATTTTTATTCTTCAATAAAAATTATAGGTATTTCAAGAGCATCGTCATTTTCTGGCAATCCAGATGGATTATCTTTTCTTAAAATTAATGCTCCGTTATTATATACTCCAGGTTTTCCAAATTCAATTTCTGCTTTAAATTTTACAAATTCATAAGTCATCCAATCACTTTGAGCTGTAGCATAAGTTTCAGCAATAATTAAACCATCCCAATTTGTTAAAATAACTGGAAAATCACCTTCAAAAAACCAACTTCCTCTGGCTTCACCTTCTATAATCAAGGGGCTTTTTATTTCTTGATTAGGTTTTATGTTATAAATCTTTATTAAATCCTCTTTTTCTGCACCAGCGCATCCTGTTTCTGGTTTTTGAGCACTAGGAGCACCATGTTCAATCCATTCACCGTCAACACAAATCCAATCATCTTCAGGTCCACCAATGAAAATTCTTACAAAGAAAACAAATATTATAATAGCTATTATAATAAACAATATTTTTATAACTCTTTTCATATTTTTATTATACCAAAAACCGCCTTTATAGCAATTTTTTATAAAAAATAAAAAATGGGAAAGATGCTTTTGCAGAGCTTTCCCAAATCAATTTAATCACAAAACACTCTTCTTTTGATGCCAAATCTTTCTAATTGCAAAGAAAAGATTTCCTATGACAAGTGTAGAAAAAGCACCGATAAAGATTCCAAAATACATTGCAATCTTTACCGTTTCAATGTCTCTGTTAGTATCTAGAGACAAAAAGAAGACCAGGCCGAATGCCAACAAAAATAGATCTACGAAAATAATCAAGTTATTTTTTGTCATTTCCATCTCCTCCCTTATTCATTTACATCTCCTCCCTTATAAAATCGTTTATATAACCATTCGTAAACAAGCTTCAACTATCCTAATAGAACCCTGAAAAGAAGGACTAGAAAACAAACCAGGAAATTCATTCTTTAAATTTGCTTCCTTATAATGAAATTCTATCAAAGGAGCACTGCCACTTGCTACCATTAAAATTGGACCACCTAATATCCCAACTGGATATACATCTATCACATGGTTATTAGGAGATAAAATCCAACTATGACAAAAGTTGGGGATAAAAAAACCATCAACATATTTCAATAAAAAAACCCTTGCTACAGCTCTTGCCAATATATGACAAGAAAGAAGAATCTTATCTCCTTCTTCGTCAACTCCTAAATTAATATCCGGGAGTTTCAAAACAGCATTTCTAATCTTTTTAAAAATAACAAGATCTTCTTCCTGTACGTATTTTATTCCATAAGGCGTCATCTCAATCCCCCTTTTTCTATTATTTAAGAACTAAAAACAAAATAACTCAAATATATTATTTTGTCAAATCCCCTTCAAATCTTTTATTTATTTTATTATACCCCTTCGAATTACTCAAAACAAACAAAAAAAACGCCATTTAGGCGATTTTAATTATATTTTTCCCATTTCCCTTCAGAAACAACTTCTATCTCATTCCCTATTACCTTTATGGCTGATTCATCATCTATCGCATAAATAGGATAGTTTAATTTTTTTGAAAGTTCCATCATGTTTTCTTTTTTTGTATCAGAAAAATGCGGCGACAAAAAATGCGGAGCAACTACAAAAGGAACATAATTTAACCCGGATAAATCTTTAAGCTTATCATTTAATTCTTCCGGGAAAAGATCGCCATTATACGAAATATCCGGCCCAGGCAGAATACTGCCCGCACTAATTCCAATATATACTTTAGATTTTAATAATTCATCTAATTCCTGTTGTAATCCTGATTTTCTTACCCAATATAACAAATGATATGTATTCCCTCCTCCTAAACAAATAACATCTGATTTCTCTAATATTGGCAACCATTCTTGCTTAGGTAATTTTTCAATATCAGCCATTATTACTTCTGCCCCTGTTCTTCTAAAACTTTCGATATCCTCATTCATCCATTCAATATCATCTTCCACATTAACTGCTGTTGGGATAAAAGCAATTATGCATTGATTTAAATCTTTTCCCACTAAATCAGAAAAAGCCTTTTTAATTGACTCATTTATTATTCCAGCTGATGTTAGTAATAATTTCATATTTTTATTTTATTATTTATCTCATCTCTAATTTTCATCCATATCTTTCCTAATTCATTCCTACCATCTTTCTTTAATCCCCAACCCCAAAAATTATCCTTAGGCGAGTCTTCGACCAGATATCTATCCCCGGTCTGAATTAATTTACGCATTACATATGGATTCTGTTTTAATTTATGTCTAACTATATCCTCCATAATCACAGTTTTTATTTCATGCCAATTTCCAGGAGCTTTATCTGCATTTGTTTTAGCTATCTTATATGCCTCATGGGCTGATTTTGCTTTATGAATTTTTTTAACAAGATTTGGTGCGGTTTTAAAAAAGTGAGCTGCTTGATATGCATGTTCTGAAGTAGACCAAATTTTTCCTTTCCATTTAACATTAAAACTAGAAAAATTTGAAAAAGGATAAAATTCCCTTTCATAAAAACCAATAACTTTCCCTGAAGTTTCAAGTTGAGAATCTCTATTTTGATATTTGGTTTTTTTCATATGTTTATATTATACCAAAAAACCGCCTCTTAGGCGATTTTTATTTAAAAACCGTGTATCAAAACATAATAAAAAAGCCGCTATAGTTTATAACGGCAATTTCATTTAAATACTATTAAAGAACTCTTTCCAGGACTCTACTCTAACTACTGGATCTATGTTTTTAATATGCTTATTGTATTCCCAAGAAAATAAAAAGAGACGAGGAACGATTCCAATAAGAGATTCAAGCTTATCAAAATCATCATCCATATAGATATCTAATCCAGTTGCTGCTTCAGCCTTATTATCCTTATGACCAACTCCAATAAAATTAAGCACAAGATTTCTCTTCAAAGACCATTCCTTGGCTATTTCTACTCCTATATCACCCCTGGAAGTTATTATTGTCACACTATGTCCATCTCTAATTATCCTCGGAAGATATTGAAGAACACCAATCACTGGCTCCATAAGCAAGCCAACCTCTCTTGTTCCATAGACAACCTCTTGAAGCCTATGGTACTCCTGAGCCGTAAGAAGATTATTTCCTACGACCAATTCCTTTTTAAAGCGTCCTGCCGGTATATCAACATCATAAAGCTTTTTTGCCCCATCTGATTTTAATTGTCCGCAATCAGTAATCACACCATCAAAATCAAATCCTATTTCCATAATCACACCTCTCCTTATTCATTATTTAAGAACTAAAAAAAGAATAACATTGAAATATCATTCTGTCAATCTTCACTTTACTTAAAATATTTTATTCATTATATAAAAAACCGTAATTTCTATTCTCATATGTTTTTAAATTTAATTATCTATTCCATAGATACATCTTCAAATTCTTCAAGACAAATAAGAAAACCACCTTTTTAAAAAACTACCATATGTTTTTAAAAAATAATTAATAAGTTGACAATGGCTAAAAAACATATTAATATATTTTTAATTGAACATTAAAAAATACTCTGATTTTCAAAGTCATAAGAATACAGGAGGAAAGCATGGATTGGATAGCAGCAACATTTGGAATTATAGGAGGATTATTAATTGCCTATAAAAATAAGAATGGATTCCTTCTGTGGATAATA
>Ga0268277_1001296_pt1 | contig 17365 bp, 13 predicted proteins | sample saktaG_5_FD_190132 | JGI IMG/M metagenome (GOLD analysis project Ga0268277, IMG submission 190132) | Saline water microbial communities from Sakinaw Lake, British Columbia, Canada - sak_2010_1_5_50m | ecosystem: Environmental > Aquatic > Non-marine Saline and Alkaline > Saline ...
ATCCTGTTGCCTCGGGACGTATCAGGCTGCCGCCCCAGGTAAGTCCCTTCCCTGTCAAAACACCGGTAAATTCATTGCGCAGTTTCTTGTACATACCAAACAGGAATCCAATTTCTCTGGCGCCAACTCCTATATCACCGGCAGGAACATCCGTGTTGGGACCTATGTGCCTGAATATTTCCGACATGAAACTATGACAAAAATGCATAACTTCATTGTCCGATTTCCCCTTGGGATCGAAATTGGAGCCACCCTTGCTACCGCCCATGGGAAGGGTGGTCAGGGCATTCTTAAAGGTTTGTTCAAAGCCGAGAAACTTGAGTATGCTCAGGTTGACCGAGGGATGGAAACGGAAGCCCCCCTTGTAGGGACCTATCGCGCTGTTTACCTGAATCCTGTAGCCCCTGTTGATCTGGACTTCGCCTTTGTCATCCACCCAGGGAACACGGAACATGATAACTCTCTCAGGCTCAACCATGCGCTCCAGAATCTTAGCGTTGCGATACTCCGGATGTTTCTCCAAGACCGGCTCAACCGACTCGACAACCTCTGAAACGGCCTGAAGAAACTCCGGTTCCCCAGGATTGTTGGCCTCACACATCTTCATAAAATCTGACATAACTAAATACCCCTTTCTTTTATTTTTTACCTTCTTGAATTGAAGCGTGGAAAGGAATTTCGATAACCCTACTCCAATCATAACAAAATTTCCAAGACGCCTTCACGCTGGCAACAACAAACAACTGAAACATCTCAACGCAAAAGATATACCAAAATAGAAACATTAAAAATAATTAGCAATAACAAGTTGTTGCGCCCTACCGAAAGGCAGTCTCAGAATGGTGAGTCATATTCAAATCAAACACCGGAAAAAGCGTAGCAGATATCACCAATTACGATCTGATGCAAACAAGAATCACCATTATAAATATGATAATCCAATGAACACGGCGGATAACACACCCTTATGAACCATTATTGCATCACACTATATGACATGCCGTGCTTCTTCATTTTGCGTACTACTGTAGACTGACTTATTCTAAGATAGGTCGCTATTTCCCTGCTTGATTTACATTTCTTTATGGCATCTCTCAGGACTTCCTTTTCGCGGATACAGATTTGGCTGGTCAGATTCGGGGGGCTGTCTTCATGGTCCGTTTTGATTGTCTTCCCCTTGGCGTGTCTGAGCCTGTCCGCGATAAAAGCGTCCAAGGTATTATCTTCACACATCACTACAGCTTGTTTGAATAAGTTGTCCAATTCTCTCACGTTCCCCGGAAAAGGATATGAAACAAGGATATTAAATGCCCGTGAAGTTATTTGCTTCCCTGCATTAAAGGATTTATTGTACTTTTTAAGAAAATATCCAGCCAATCCCAATACATCTTCGGGTCTTTCCCTGAGCGGTGGTATATGAAGCACAAATGCATTCAAACGAAAAAAGAGATCTTCACGAAACTGTTTTGCTGAGCATAACTCTTCCAGACTCCTGTTCGTAGCCGCCAGTATGGTACAATCAATTTTTCTGGATTTTGTGCCCCCCAAACGGATAATCTCTTTGTCATCAAGATACTTCAGGAGCTTGGCCTGGAGCGGAAGAGGAAGATCTCCCATCTCATCCAGAAAAAGTGTTCCCTCGTGGGCCAGTTCAAAGAGCCCGATCTTACCATGCTCGCGTGCACCGGTAAACGCTCCCTTTTCATAACCGAACAACTCGGCCTCCAAGAGGCTTTCGGGTAGAGCGGCGCAGTTTATCTGAACAAATGGATTATTCCGGCGTTTACTGTTCTTGTGGATAAGTTTTGCCAGAAGTCCTTTGCCCGTCCCGGATTCCCCCAGGATAAGTATGTTGGACACATTCAGATGAGCTAGTTTCAGAGCGGTACGGAGTATGTTCCTTGTCTCTCTGCTTTCCGCAATAATATCTTGATCCTTCAATTCCGATATGCTCAGTTCGGCAAGCTTATCCTTGTATTTCTCCGTTGCCATACGCGTTTCTTCCAATTGATCCCGCATGGCATTCAGCTGTGTCATGTCACGCTCAGTAACGATCACCAGCGAAATATTACCCTTCTCATCAAATGTTGGAGTTCCCGTAACCATGAGAAAACGTTTTTTCTTTGTCATATACTGGACAATGGCAACTTCTCGTCCCGCCCTGATCGTTTCCAGGGTAGCGGAACGGTCAAATATACCCTTCTCGGCAGCACAGGTAATATTCCTGCCGATAAAGTCATCCGCTTTAATTCCATTGAATTCTTCAGATGCCCCGTTAATGGACAGGATCGTGCCGCTGCCGTCACATATCCAGATCCCGTCGGTAGAGGTATTAAGAATCGCATCCAGTTGCCTGTCGCGACTCTTGTAGAATTCCAGATCATGAAGAATATGTTTGAATTCCTGCATGCCCAAGAGACCGTAATCAAAATTGTCTTTACTTTTCAAGTTTTCACTCATCGCACCACACCATCCTTCGGGATTAACGGGAGAATATCTCAAAATTTCGCAGAAACTCTTTCGACAGGGAAAAGCAGCCTCCATAAAAAAGGCGGTTCCACCTGTTGTTGTGAAACCGCCTTCTACTAATCATCAAACAGCAGGATCTTCTGAACTACACCCTGTGCCACAACAAGCCACCAACATTGACCAGTAATCGACAATGGACCATCCGCCTTCCTACCATACAAACTCAGAGCATGTATGCCGCACCAGCCCTTCTATCCTGGATTCACAGTGTGCGGTTTCCAGTCATAAATCCGTCAGATGCCCAGATATGCCTCTCTGATCTTGGGATTCCCCAGAAGCTCCTTTCCCGTTCCCTCCTGAACAATCCGACCATTTTCAAGTACATATCCCCTTTCACTCAGACTAAGAGAATTCTGAACATCCTGCTCTACCAGCAGTACGGTTGTTCCCTGATCGGCAATTTTTCTGATCGTTTCAAATATTTCATGAATCAGAACCGGCGCCAGGCCGAGCGAAGGTTCATCGAGCATCAGGAGTTTCGGCCTTGCCATCATGCCACGACCTATCGCAACCATCTGCTGTTCACCGCCACTGAGGGTTACGGCCTGCTGCTGCTCACGCTCCTGGAGCCGCGGCAATAATTTATAAACCTCTTTTAAACTCTCTGCCGTCCTGTCATACGCCCTCGGATTAAATGCACCCACTTCAAGGTTTTCCTTTGTTGTCATAAAACCAAAGAGTTTTCTCCCTTCTGGAACATGAATAACGCCTTCGTTGACAATCTTTTCAGGACGAAGATTCTGTATTGGCTTTCCCTCAAATAATATCTCACCTTGCGTGGCCTTCATCAACCCCGATATGCATCTGAGGATTGTTGATTTACCTGCGCCGTTGGCGCCTATTATACTGATAATTTCACCCTTATTGATGTGCATGGAAACATCGTAAACAACTTGGACATCTCCATAGAAACAATCGATGTTCTTGATATCAAGTAGCGACATAACTTTCTCCCAGGTATGCTTTTATGACTTTATCATTTGTGGACACCTCCTCCGGTGTCCCCTCGGCAATTTTTTTACCAAAGTGAATGACTGCAATCCGGTCGGAAACCGACATAATCGCACGCATAATATGCTCAATCACAAAGATGGTTACACCTCCGTCCCTGATACCGCGAATGATCTCGAGCACCTCGTCAACCTCATTCGGCCTGAGGCCGGCCATACATTCATCCAGAAGCAACATTTCCGGATCCGTGGCCATTGCGCGCGCCAGTTCAAGGCGTTTTCTGTCCGCGATGGTCAGATTCTTGGCCAGAGTATCCTTCTCGTCTGCAAGTTTTAACCTCTCGAGAACATCAAGCGCCATATCCCTGACCTCCGCGGGATTGGTGGACCTGATATACGCGCCCACCATTGTATTGTAGAGCACGGTTTTCATCTTAAAGGGTTTGACCAGCTGAAATGTTCGGGCAATCCTTTTTTTGCAGATATCCCACGGTTTCATTCCCGTAATTTCATCACCCCTGAAACTGACCTGTCCGTAGGTAGGAGCGTAAACACCAGCCACACAGTTAAAAAGTGTTGACTTGCCGGCGCCGTTCGGACCGATAAGACCGAATATCTGATTTTTTTCGATTGAAAGATCAAATTGATCAACAGCCTTCAGGCCACCAAAGTGTTTCGACACATTTTTTATCTCAAGTTCCGCCATTACGACTTCACCTCCTTCTCTACGACATTACCGGTCATCTTATTAAGAAACCAGTCATAGAATCTACTCAACGGTGCCTGTAATCCTCTGGGTTGATAGAGCATTACGAGTATCAGAACGACACCATAGATAACCAGGTGAAGACCGGGCAGCATGCTGCTGAAATAGATGCGTGAGAAATCAGTCACCGGCCTCAGAAGTAATGCCCCTATTACCGGCCCCGCCAGTGTTCCGCGTCCACCAATCAACGAGATAAAGGCTATTTCAAAGGAAAGATCCAATCCCAGTAGACCCTTGGGATAGAAATAGAGCATAAGTTGCGCGTAGAAGGTTCCCGCCAAAGCCGTCATAAAGCAGCTTATGCCCATGGCGATAACCTTATATCTGGCAACGTTTACACCGAGCGACTGGGCTGCTTCCGGTTCCTCGCCGCCGGCATTCAGATAGTATCCGATCCTTATCCGCGACATGTACCACGTCACAAAAAGCGCGATACAGAGCATGATAAGGATAATATAATAATAGGGAACCTTGCTCATAAACTGAAAGTTTGTAAAGGATTCCTGAAGAGGAATACAGATCCCTCGAGGCCCGTTCAAGACGAAAGGACCCAACTTGTCAGTATTTTCAACAAACACTCTCACACCTTCACCGAATGCCATGGTCGAGAGTGCAAAATAGGCTCCTCTCATTTTCAGCGTAGGAATTCCAATAATAATTCCGACTATTGCAGCAAGTATTCCACCAGCAACCATCCCGATCCACGGACTCAAACCATAATGGATGGCCAGCACTGTCGATGTGTAGGCACCGATTCCTATATACGCCGAGTGTCCCAGAGGCAAGACCCCGGCCCATCCGCCGACCATATTCCAGGATGTGGTGATATACGCATACCAGAATAGCAGTATCACAATCTGGAGGTACGCCGGGCTGCTCATCCACAGCGGCAGTGTAAACACGCCGACTATCAGGACAATCTTGAGTATTTTGTCCAATGTTTCTTTTGTCATCTTTATTTGTCTCCTTTCCTACCAGTCCTTCTTTTCTCCAAAAAGCCCTGACGGCATGACGAAGAGGACCGCCAAGAATACCGCGTACACGATTAATTCAGTCCATGTAGATGTCATAAACTGGGCTCCTACGGATTCAATCAGACCGACAACTAAGCCTCCTATCAAGGCGCCTGGGATGCTTCCCAAACCTCCCAGAACCACGATGATAAAACACTTCACGTCAAAAATGACCCCTACCGTGGGAAATACGTAATAGAATGGAATAAGGACACATCCCACCACGCCCATGATGGCTGTTCCAATACCGAAGGCTATATTGTACATCCGGTACTGATTGATGCCCATGAGACTCGCCGCCTCACGGTCCAGGCTCGCCGCGCGAATCGATTTGCCCAGTTTTGTTGACTTAAAAAACCAGACAAGCGCCACAGAGACAATTATTGTCGCGATTAAACCGTAAAGTTTAGGAGTGGAAACAATGATTTGGCCAAGTTCAAAGGCCTTTCCCGAGATAGATGTTTGAACAACTCTGTACTCCGCCCCGAATATCATCAAGGTTATATTGTCAAGGATATACCATACGCCCGACGTGACGACAATGATCTCCGTTGGTTCTCTGACATCGCCCTGGGCCTTCAGGATTGGATTTATCAAGAAATCCTCCAGAAAATACCCGAATAAAAAGAGCATGGGAACAACGACGACAAGTGCAAGGTAAGGGTTGGCCCCAGTCAACGTAACAACCCAGTATGCAGCATACATACCTACCATGAGACAGGAACCGTGAGCGAAGTTGATCACTTTTATCACGCCGAATATCAGGGTAAGTCCCAATGCAGCAAGACCGTAGATTGAACCCATCAATATCCCGCTAACGATTGCTTGAATTATAAAGTCCATTTTGACCTCGTTTTCTCGAATTGCCGATGCGGGGGGAAGGAGATTCATTCACACCCTTTCCTCCCCGCATCTAATACTTTATTGGGTTAATTCCAGCCTTATTTCTGCGGCATGGGAAAGACCGCTTCATAACCCGCTCTTGCTGCACTCATCGGCCATACGGAAACCCTTTCCAGCTTGCCATCGATCATGCGGTACTGGACCATGACGATTCCGGCATTTATGTTCTGACCCGTCCCGTCGAATTCAACGGCATCATAAGAAACGATCATGCCGGGGCCACTGTTAAGATGAGTCTTTGACAGCGCTTCCCTGATTTTCTCGGGATCTGTCGAAGCTGCGCGTTCAAGAGCGTCAGCAATCACAAAGACCGACGCGAAGGCATCAACAGACTCTCCGGCCAGACCAAAACCATGACGCTTCTTGAATTCAGCATTCACCTCCGGAATTCCCGGTTTGCTCAGATCGGCTTCCCATTCAACAACATCGAACATGTATTCGGCATTTTTACCGCAGTTTTGTCTGAACATCGGGTCGGCATGACCGCCACCTGTTCCGATGACTGCTTTTACCTTAACTCTCATTGCGGCCATGGTATTGGTGAGAAGAATCGCATCCGCGGCATTCGAGGTCAGCAAAAGGATGTCTGGTTTCGCCCTCTTGATCTTCAGCACAACGGGTGTTAGATCACTTGCAGTACTCGGATAGGGTTCATTAAGAACAATTTCGTAGCCATGTTCCTTGGCAAGCGGCGCCCACTGCTCAGCCATTCCCACACCCCAGTCTCCGTTCTCATACACGAAGGCAACTGTCTTCAGAGCCACACCGGTTTTCTTCTCCATGTCCTTGAGGAATTTAAACTGGTCACGGGCCCACCATGCGTCCTTGGCCGCAATCCTGAAGGTGTACTTGAACCCTCTTTCAGTAATGGTATTACGGACAGACACGGGAACGATAAAGGGAACTTTGTATCTCTCGGCAACTTGTGTCGCAGGATAGGTAACTGCCGAATTCCAGCATCCTGAAAGGATATTTACCTTGTTGTTATTGATCAGACGTTCCGCGGCCGAAACACCCACGGTAGGATCACTCTTGCTGTCCACATAGATATTCTCAAGCTTTGCGCCACCCAGTGATTTAATACCGCCAGCGTTATTGATCATTTCGGTGGCCAGTTCGCGTGCATATTTTCCCTGGATACCGACAGATGCCGACGGCCCGGACAGGGGCAGAATGTTCCCGATTTTAACAACCTTCGTCTCTGCAAGTGCGGGGCTGCCCGCCAGAATCAGCGAACAGGCAAAGATCAAAGCCACAACGAAAATAAAACCGCATTTCATACTTTTTTTCATTCCCATCTCCTCTCTCCCTCTAAGATTCCATTTCTTTACTGAAATGGTATTAAAATCCTTAAACCGGAACAACCCGGTTCCATGTAACCCGTCACGCTACTTCTCCAGGGAAGCGAATGCGTCATTCATGATAGACAGGCCCCTGTCCAGCTGCTCGTCGGTGATCACCAGCGGCATCAAACACCGGATCACGTTGCCGTAAGGACCGCAGGTAAGCAATATCAATCCCTTTTCATAGGCATACCCTGCAACCGCCGCAGCCGCGTCCTTGTCAGGCTCCTTCGTTACGCGATCCTTTACCAGTTCCATCGCAATCATGGGACCCTTTCCTCGGACATCACCAATCACTTCATATTTTTCCTTCATGCCCTCAAGGGACACCCACAGCTTCTTTCCCAAGGCCTCGCTCTTCTCCAGCAGATTTTCCTCTTCAAAGATATCCAGCACCGCATTCGCCGCGGCGCAGCTCAAAGGATTCGCGCCAAAGGTACCGCCAATTCCACCCGGGTGAATCGAATCCATGATCTCGGCTCTCCCCACTACGGCACTCAACGGCATCCCTGCCGAAAAACTCTTCGCGACGGTTATCAAGTCAGGTTCAACGCCCCAGTGCTCCATGGCAAACATCTTATTGCCTGTACGCCCCATCCCCGCCTGAATTTCATCGGAGACAAAGAGTATCCCGTTTTCTTTACAAATCTCGGCAATCTTCGGGAAATACTCCGGGGGCGGCGTCATGAAACCACCTTCACCCTGAACCGGTTCGACAATCAGGGCGGCTGTGGTCTCCGGCGCACACCTGCCAAACATCTCATCCTTCAGATAATCAGCGCAGGCAACCTTACACTTCGGATACTCAAGACCGAAGGGGCACCGATAGCAATACGCGTAGGGCATCCGATAGATCTCAGGCGCAAATGGCCCGAAACCTAATTTGTAGGGTTTGACTTTGCTGGTCATCGTCATGGTCAAGAGGGTGCGACCGTGAAAGGCATTGTCAAAAACGATGATCCCCATCTTCTTCGTGTAGTACCGCGAGATCTTCACGGCATTCTCAACGGCCTCGGCTCCCGAATTGACAAAAAAGGCCTTCTTCGGAAATGAACCGGGCGTCAGCGCGCAGAGGCGTTCGGCCAGCCTCACCGCCGGCTCATAGGGCAGTACCATAAAACAGGTGTGGGTAAACTTCTCCGCCTGGGCCTTGATGGCGGCCACTACCTTCGGATGGGAATGCCCCACATTCATAACAGCGATGCCACCGGCAAAATCAATGTAATCGCGGCCGTCCACGTCCGTCACAATGGCCCCTTTACCCGAAGCGATAAATGAAGGTTTCCCGCCGATAAACGGTTTCGCCAGTACTTCTGCTCGTTTCTCAACTAATGACTGATTACTCATTCGTTTTTCCTCCTCATAAATTACTATTTCTCGTCCTCTTCAGTGGCGATAGTGGTTTCTACCCCTGTCCTACAGTGCCTCTTTGTATATAGCCTTAGCGTCCTCCAAATAGAGAGTACGCGGATTATTGGCCAGAAGTCTTGTCACCTTCATAACTCCTTCGGCCAGCATCGGTATATCTTTCTCTTTGACACCGAAGTCCGCCAGATGGCGGGGAACCCTTAAATCATCGGCCAGCCGATCAATAGCAGCGATAACCCTGTCTACAATCTGCAGATCATCAAGCCCTTCCGTCTTAATACCGAAAGGTGTGGCAAGGGCCGCAAACTTCGGCAGATTACCCAAGACATTAAAGCGAATTACATGGGGAAGCATCAGTGTATTTGCAACTCCATGAGGAATGTGGAATTCGGCTCCGATCGGATAGGCAAACGCATGTACCGCAGTTACACCGGCATTGGCAAAACCGATACCGGCAAGAAGTGCTCCCTCCATCATTGCGGAACGTGCATGGATGTTGTCCCCTTTGGCATAGGCAATGCGCAGGTTATTGTATATAAGTTCCATGGCTCGCATGCAGTACATGTCCGTCATACCGGTTGCGTTAATAGAGGTGTACGCTTCAACTGCATGGATAAGAGCATCCATACCCGTAGCCGCCGTCACATGCGGCGGAAGTCCGATGGTAAGTTCGGGATCCAGAATGCCTGCCGATGGGTACATATATGGACTGACGATGCCCTTCTTCAGCTTCTCGCCTTCATCGGAAAGAATGGCGATAGGGGTGACTTCACTTCCCGTACCGGCCGTAGTGGGCACCATAATGGTGGGCAGACCCGGGTTAGGTATCAGATCTATCCCGAAATACTCTGAAATGGGACCTTCGTTCGTTACCATGATTGCCGTTGTTTTCGTGATGTCGATAGGGCTTCCACCACCCAGGCCGATGAGGAGTCCCGCCTTCTCTTTCTCAACCATGGCGACGCAGTCCGCCACTATTTCATAGCGCGGGTCCGGCTCTACTCCGTCAAATATTCCGTATGCAAGTCCAGCCTCTTTAAGAGAGGCCTCAACCGGTTCAGTCAAACCTGCGCTTTTAACACCTTTATCGGTGACGATCAGCACTTTTTTGATCCCGTGTCTTTTTACCTCATTTCCGATACCTTCAATGGCGCCCGGGCCCATTATTATTTTTGGTGTCGTACTGAATATACTCGCCATTTTCAATTCCTCCTCTTAAGTTTATTTGCGACGGCGCGTCATGACGCCGTGCATTCTTTATTTTCCGTTATACATACCTGAAAATTCTTTCCTGAGATCACTCCTGAAATCAGGGTGTGCGATGCTGATAAGGGCCTCTGCTCTCTGATGTACAGATTTACCTCTCATCTCGGCAATTCCGTATTCCGTTACAATATAATGGACATCCGTTCGCGTTGTCGTTACGATGGCCCCCTCATCAAGATGCGACACAATCCGGGACAGCTTCCCCTTGGCTGCCGTTGAGTGGAACGCAATTATCGAACGTCCTCCCTTTGACCAGGCGGCTCCTCTCACAAAATCGGCCTGTCCTCCGGTCGCGCTGAACTGTTTGTAACCGATAGTTTCGGAGGCAGCCTGACCGGTAAGATCAACCTGAAGAGAAGAATTGATGGATACCATATTGTCATTCCTGGCTATGACAGCAGGGTTGTTCGTGTAATCCACCGTAAACATCTCCACCTGGGGATTGTTGTGAATAAACCGGTACAGCTTCTCCGTCCCCATAAAAAAGGTGGCAACCATCTTGTTTGTATGGAAGTTCTTCTTTGCACAGGTAATAACGCCATTATTAACCAAGTCAACAACTCCGTCGGAAAACATCTCCGTATGTATCCCCAGATCCCTTTTTTCGTTCAGGAAACCCAGCATCGAATCCGGAACGGCGCCGATACCCAGTTGCAGGCAATCCCCGTCTCTTATCAATTCGGCGCAGTACCCACCGATTGCCTCATCGATCGGACCTATTTTCGGTGGCTGCATCTCAATGGGCCTGGAGTCACATTCAACGATATAGTCTATATCGGAGACATGGATAAACGCGTCGCCCAGCGTTCTTGGCATATTTGGAGTCACCTCAGCAATGACAATTTTTGAACTTTCCGCCGCAGGCTTCGTATAGTCCACCGATATGCCGAATGAGCAGTAGCCATGTTCGTCGGGCGCGGAAAGCATGCAGAGTGTAACATCAACCGGCAGGATCTTTTCGGTAAACAGGCGGGGGATCTGGCTGAAATGGGAAGCGGTAAAAATGGCCCTTCCTTCATGAATGGCCTTCCTGCTTGTCGCCCCGGCAAAAAGAGAATTGTGTATAAAATGAGCCGAGTTTTCGGGAAGACAATACTCTGAAGGTCCCATCGACACCATGTGAACTATCTCAACATTTTCGTAGGCCTCTTTATTGGCCACCATCGCTTTCAACAATATCTCCGGCGAGCCGGACGCATGACCTACGACAACCCTGTCTCCCGACTTGATCTGTTTAACCGCCTCCTGTGCGGTCGTGAGTTTAGAGTTATATGTCTCTTTCCAGTCCATTTGAATTCTCCATTTTTTTTATTTTTTCAATGAAGCCCTCGGCATCCTGTTCACTGGTCACGATCCACACGGGATGCCCCTCAAAGGGCGTCAGATCAACGCAGGCAGTGAGACAGCCGACCACAACAAGAATCCCTTCAACATCCGGGTCCTCATACGAGACAAACTCGACTCTGCCTGCCAGGCGCCTCTTGATAGACGCCACCGTCTGTACCCGATCATACTGCGGGGCACAACCCCCGCAGTATTTCAGGCCGATCTTGCGTATGTTATTCATTCTCCGGAATACCGCTCAGCTTCTTGGCTACCTTCTGCTTTGCATGCATGTTGACCTGCCGGGAGATCATGATCCGCTGGGCCTGAGGTGAACCGGCACCGTGCATCGACTCGGTGAGATAGCCCACAGCGGCCGTACCCAGGGTGATGTTTTCTATCAGGCGCAGTATCCGCATTCTGTATTCCGTGGGAACATTCGCATTCCCCTTGTAGTATTTCTCGATCCACTTGCCGACCTCCGGTGAGCGGAAGTCCTCCTCGGATGGCAGGGTCACCATCAGTCCACCGGCAATATCCTGGGCCAGGCGGGCGATTTCGTAGGGAAAGCGTGTCACGTTCTGCTTGCAGACATTGGCGAGGAGTGTGTTGACGTAGTAGGTGCCACTCGGTTCTTTATGGCCTTCAGACGCACAGGCAATAGAGCCGCAGAACAGGGTCTCGTTGAGGTGGTTCATCTCGATGATCTTGTCCTTGACATGTGATGCCTTCTGGGCACCGTTGTACTCGGCGACAGTCTGGGCGGCGCCGATAAGGACATCGCCGACCCCCGCCTTGCAGGCGTAGCTCTGGCGGTGGTACGATGCGAATTGTTCCACCAGCTGACCGGCAAAGTCCCACTCCTTGTACATGAAAACCCGATCCCAGGGGACAAAGACGTCGTCGAAGACCACCAGGGCCTCATGACCGCCATAGAACTGGTTGCCGCGATCCATGGTACCCTTTTCCAGTTTGCGGGTATCGCATGACTGACGACCCAGAATGTAGGTGATCCCCTCGCTGTCCGCCGGAATCGCAAAGGAGATGGCGTAGTCCTTGTCCTCCTCACGCATGCTTATAGTGGGCATGATGATGATCTCATGAGAGTTGAGCGCGCCGGTCTGGTGGCACTTTGCGCCCCTTACCATGATCCCGTCTTTCCTCTCCTCCACCACGTGCATGAACATGTCTGGATCAGTCTGCTGATGAGGAGCCAGACCCCTGTCACCCTTCGGGTCCGTCATGGCACCGTCACAGGTTAAGTCGTTTTCCTGTACGTATTCGAGGTATTTCAAAAAGCGCTTGTTATACTCCGTCTTGTACTTCTGGTCGATATCGTATGTGGTCATCGAAAGGGCGTTCATGGCATCCATCCCCACACAGCGCTGGAAACAGCAACCGGTCAGCGATCCGAGGAGTCGGCCCATCTTGGATTTCTTAACCAGATCCTCCGTACTCTGATGGATGTGGCAGAAGCGGTTGACCTTCTTCCCCGTGATATGAGAGGTGGCCGTCATCAGGTCCTCGTACTCAGGGTAATGGGCAAATTCATAGGTGGCGGCAACGGCATTCATCGAGGGACGGATGATCGGATTGTCAACAACATTCTCCACTTTTTTCCCAAACATCCAAACATTAAAATTTAACTTTCTCAAACTCTCTTCGTACTGCTTCGCGTTCATTAACGCCATAACTAAACCTCCTGTATCTTTATTGGCCTCTTTATCCTGCTTGAATAAAGTGGCGGCAATTTTTCATTGATAGCATACTTAAACGGGCACCTACAATTTTCGTGCCGTTCGCCCGTATGCAATCTCAGCATTCTGATAAAATATGTGAATCAGAATGGTTACACATTTACCGGAATCAACATATCACCCATTCTCCCCACTACTGCGCCGACAACATAATGCCTGTCTGCATTATTTTCGACAACAGGTGCCCATATCTATTGGAAATCAGACCACAATGGAATGTCTGGCAGAATGATGCCCAATGGCATTATTGGAGTTGGATATTCATTGAATCGGCTCAAAGGGTTGTGCCTGGCGGAACGAGCAAGACGGTACTGATCAGACAATAATGCTATATTGCATCATTGCATTTTTTGAGTTTGCGTGTCAGGGTTGAAGGATCAACCCCGAGGTGTGGCGCCGCCCTCCTTGCGTTGCCATATTTGTTGATGGCATCTCGGATAGCAGACATTTCCACACACCTCAAATGTTCATTAAGTGTTTTCCCCTGACATGGATTTTCATGTTCCGGCACCTTATATACCTCAGCCGGAAGATCGTTGACGTCTATATGGTTGCCGGGGGTAATGACCACAAGCCGCTCTATCAGGTTGGCCACTTCTCTCACGTTTCCAGGCCATGAATATTTGATCAATGTATCCATGGCCTCACTGCTGAAAACCTTTTTTTTGGCATACTTATTGTTGTAACGATTGAGAAAAAGCGTTATCAGACGAGGTATATCCTCGACCCTCTCGCGAAGGGGGGGAATATAAACAGGAATTACATGCAGACGATAATACAGATCCGAACGGAACTCTTTCTGTCTCACCATTTCCTTCAAATTCTGATTGGAGGCACATATCAGCCGCACATCCACCTTTCTGGGTTTTGTTCCCCCAACCCGCGTTATCTCGAAGTCCTGCAGCACCCTGAGCAATTTACCCTGAAGAGTAAGCGGCATTGACTCCACTTCATCCAGAAAGAGAGTCCCCTTGTCGGCCACTTCAAATAACCCAGGCTTCCCTTCTTTACTGGCTCCAGTGAATGCCCCCTTTTCGTATCCAAACAGCTCACTCTCCAGAAGCGTTTCGGGGATTGCACCGCAATTAATCTTTACAAAAATCCCTTTTTCGGCACGGTTTGACATGGCATGTATCTCTTCGGCGATTCTGTCCTTCCCGACTCCTGTCTCTCCGTGGAAAAGTATGGTTGCATCTGTCCTGCAAACACGCTCCACCAGGTCATACACGGATCTCATCGCCCTGGACACCCTTATGATTTCATTGTCTTTGTATTCCGACAGCTGCAGCTCCTGGAGCTTGTCTCTGTAGGCCCTTGTCATTTCCAGAGATTCTTTAAGCTGTTGATCCAGACTGTCCAGGTCGGTCATATCCCGGACATTGGTCACAACCATCTTGATCGTACCTTCATCATCAAAAAAAGGATTGCCTGTTACCAGTACATGTTTCCCTGTCTTCAACTTCTGTGAGAGGGTTACCGTCTTTTTCTCCTCCAGGACTTTCAATGTAACGCTCTCACTGAAATAACCCTCATTGACAAGGTCTCGCATATTGCGCCCCAGCACTTCCGGGGCCTTAATGCCGGTGATATTTTCGTACGCCCTGTTTACCCTTATCGTATTGGCCTCACCGTCGGTCACATATATTCCGTCATATGAAGAACCGATAATTGCCTCAACCTCACGTACTACTGTCTGATATCTGGACAGGTGCTGCGATATTTTCTCATACTCTTCCTTGTCGTGAAATACGCTTATTACCCCCACCAGTTCACCCTCCCAGATGATGGGGGTCCTGTTGACCAGAAACGAGCCTGTTCTATTTACAACAGGAACCGCTATCTGAGGCTCCCCTGTATCTATAATCTTTTTAAAGTCGAGCCAGGCATCATTGTCAATCTCGGAATAGTGGATGGAGCGGGGCTTTACCTCCATCCTGAAATCCAGAAGAGTCCTTGCTACCTCATTGATATATGCCAGATATCCGTCTCTGTCGATTGCGATAATCGCGAAATAAGCGGAGTCAAGGAGCGCTTTGAATGGAAGCTCCGGATTCGATAATATCTTTTCTGCGGATTCATTTTGCTCAGACATGGCAAAAACCACCAAAATATATCTTTGATAATACTGACATCTGTGAATGGCAGTCTATTAGAATCTACATCCGTAGTCAAATGCAAAATAGAAGGAAGTACCCGTGCCATAAGACAGGATTGATTAAAACAAACCAAAAGGGTATACAAAGAATCATGGGGAAAAAAGGTTAAGGAGGCCGTTATGAAACTAGACATACTCTTTATGGGAACGCCTGAATTTGCCATTCCTTCATTAAAGGCCCTCGTGAAAAGCGGTTATCATGTTGTGGGAGCTGTCACTCAGCCGGACAAACCGAAGGGCAGGGGGAGAAAACACATCGCTCCGCCTGTGAAAACCTGCGCGCTGGAGCTGGGAATTCCCGTCTATCAACCTGACCGCGTCCGGGACGAAGATTTTCTGGATACATTCAGAAAGATATCCCCTGACATGGTGGCACTGGTCGCGTTCGGTCAGATACTCCCCAGAGAGATTATCGATTCTCCCCGGTTCGGCTGCCTCAATGTGCACCCATCCCTGCTCCCGAAGTACCGGGGGGGGTCGCCCATCAACTGGCCCATTATTAATGGGGACAGGAAGACAGGTGTTACCATAATGCTTATGGATGAGGGGGTGGATTCAGGAGATATCCTGTTGCAGGAGGAAATCGATATAGACATTGATGATACATTTGACGATCTCCATGGAAAATTATCCGCAATGGGCGCGAGACTCCTGATCGGGGCTGTAGGGGGTGTGATGGACGGTATACTTGCCGGAACCCCGCAGGACCCGTCCCTCGCAACCTTTGCGCCTCTTCTTACAAGCGAGACAGGATACATTAACTGGGACAATGAAGCGGAAGTGATCGTAAATCTCATCAGGGGGCTTTCGTCTAATCCCGGAGCGTATTCCTTTCTCGGGGATAAGAAATTGAAGATATTCTACGCGGTGCCGGGGAAAGAAAAATCTTCAGGGGAAAAGGCACCGGGAACACTGGGGAATCTGATGGAAGCCGGACTACAGGTAGCCACAAGGGACGGACATGTATATCTCAAAGACGTGCAACTTGAAGGTAAAAAAAGGATGTTTATCGAAGATTTCCTGAGAGGATATCGTCTCTTGCAGGGTGATACACTTGAATAGAAACGGCTTTGTAAAAGATCTTGCTCTATGAAAAATACCCCACGCAATCTGTCTGTTCAGATTCTGAACAGAATAGAGGAGGGACATGCCTTTGCGCAGCCCCTTCTGGACGCATATCTTTCAAGGGATATCCTTGCCAATACACAGGACAGGGGGCTTCTGACCCGGCTTGTCTATGGAGCTCTCCGTCTCAGAAACCGTCTGGACTGGGTTATACGCGCGGTATACTCGGGCAAATTCGAAAGCATGGAGCCGGGGATACGCAATATCCTGAGAGTGGCGCTCTACCAGGTGATGTTTGCCGACAGGGTGCCGACGTATGCCGCGACGGATGAAGCGGTCAAAATGACGAAGAAGATGTATCCCGGGCGTTCAAACCTGGTCAACGCAATCCTTCGTAACGCGGCAAGGAAGATGGATACAATACAATATCCTTCCTTTGATGAAGATCCACTGCTTCACATCTCTGTATTGCATTCGCACCCATTATGGATTGTAAAAATGTGGGCGGAGGAGCTTGGCATTGAAGATACGCTTGCGCTGTGTAAAAGCAATAATGAGATACCACCCCTTACCATCAGGGCAAACCGGCTGAAAACCACTCGGCCTGATCTGATCGGAATGCTCGAAGATTGCGGCTGTGGCGCCGTGCCCTCAAGATATTCACCCGACGGCATCGTGCTATCTGACCTGTCCGCACCTGTCGTCAAAATGCCGCTGTATGAAGAGGGATATATACAGATCCAGGACGAGGCGTCCCAGTTGATATCCATCCTCTTAGATCCGAAGCCGGGGGAGATGGTGCTGGATGTGTGCGCCGGTGTAGGCATAAAGACGACGCACATGGCCGAACTGATGCAGAACAGGGGCAGGATAGTTGCAATGGATATAAGCAGCAAAAAAGTGGAAATGTCACGGGTACTGGCCCGC
>Ga0268277_1001304_pt1 | contig 17283 bp, 14 predicted proteins | sample saktaG_5_FD_190132 | JGI IMG/M metagenome (GOLD analysis project Ga0268277, IMG submission 190132) | Saline water microbial communities from Sakinaw Lake, British Columbia, Canada - sak_2010_1_5_50m | ecosystem: Environmental > Aquatic > Non-marine Saline and Alkaline > Saline ...
GTTTGTCAACAGTTACCAGCGTATCCAGTGCTGATGATAGCAGAGTATTCAGTTTTTCAGGTTCGTGAACCGGATATAATTTTACCCGAGATAGTTTTGGTCCTTTTCGGTTCGGGCGCAGGTAGTGGATCAGGTGCTTTTCAATACTGCCGTCCCGAAGTTTCAAGCGACCATGGTGAACGTTAAAGTAGTGATCAATCTGGTGGTCACAGCCGATATACCGGGCATTTAAAGAGAGAATAATATTCCGTGCTTCAGCATGGTTTTGGCAAAGGGCTTTTATTTCTCTGATCCGGATTGACATTACACCAATAATCTAAAAATTATTTTGATTCTGCCCAGCAGCTTTTTAAACCGGTAACGATTTTTTCATTATGCTGGCGTATCCGCTTTAAATCTCTTGAAATATCGACTGAAAATAGGCATATTCTCTAACATGAAAAAGCGGATAATTCTGGCCCTGTTTCTTTTTGCCTTGTTTTGCTCTACAGCGCTGGCGGGTACCATTGATGGGTTCCAGTATAAAAAGATCAAAAAGGATATTCCCCATTCCTATCGGGTTAATATAAAAAGAGCTATAACTTATCTGAAAAAGGATCAGGCTTACCAGGCTCGTAAAATATTCAGCGACCTGGTGAAGCAGTATCCTGAATTTTATGTTTACTGGGGATATGGGCGCTCCGAGTGGATGATGGGCGATCATACCAATGCCCGGGCGCTGTATTTTAAAGCCTTTGAACTGAACGATTCACTCTACAGTTTTTTACAGGACTATGCCACATTTACCGACGAGGTAAAAACCGACTGGGTTGTGATCCGTCGTTTGGGTAGCGCATTGTATGACCTGAAACCTGATGATTACGCATTGCTGTTTGTCATTGATAAAGTTCGTGATGTATCCGACAAGAAGGAAGCTGTCCTGTTTTTTGAAAATCTCAAATCCAAATATCCGGAAAACACCAATATTGATATTTACCATGCAATACTGCTGAACAATCTTGGCGAAAATACCAAAGCCGTGTCTCTGGCCCTGGCGGCAATTAAATCAACGGATAATCCTTTTCAGCTGCGTATGCTGGAACGGATTCTGTCCAATGACGGCCATTTTATCGAAGCTGCCCGGGTCTGCGAGAAGTTGAACCAGGTGGCCCAAAAGTCGGCGTTTACCTACGATGCCTGGGGGCATTTGGAATTTAAACAGGGGCATTATGAAAATGCGGTTATTCATTATGAAAAAGCGCTTAATTTAGAATATCGCCCGGCTTTTTTGATGACCCTGGCCCAGATTTACCACTTCTATCTGGATAATCCGGTCAAGGCTGTATATTACAGTAAGGCGGCACTGCAGGTAGACCGCAATCAGGTGGACGCCTATTTTATTCTGGCAGAAAGCAGTCGCAAATCCGGGAAAATGGACAAGGCAATGCAATTTTCACAAAAGCAGCTGGAACTTCTTCCCAATCATCCGCATCCCCTGTACTATCACGGGAAACTGTTATTTGAACTGAACCGGTATACCGAAGCGATTCCTTATCTGGAACAGGCGGTATCCATCAGTCCTGACGTTCAGCGCTACCGTTTGATATTAGCAAAAGCCTATGCCGGTGCCGGTCTGCTGGAAAAAGCCCGGGAAACCTATACGAACTTTTTAAACGAACCGATCACTAATTTATGGTCAGAAGAAGAATTGCTGAAAGAAGAACCGCCCGAACCCCGGTAATTGCTTTCATACTGTTAATCACGATAATCCAATTCATGAGTTCCGGGTGTAGCCCGACAGTATCCAAAACCAGTCTCCCGGAGCCGATTTTGGAAGAAAGTTGTGAACTGGTTGATCTTTATTGGGAAGCCTGGAGTCTGATCAATCAAGCCCGGATGCGGGGCAACCACCGAAATCAATTTCCTGCCAAGTACCTGAATTCAGAGGATAAGAATGTTATTGATCAATGGTCAACCTTGTCGATATCGCTCTTTTCAATGCTTGGATATCGTGAATATCCGGTCATGGAAAGCTTGGATCTTTTTTATAAAAAACAGCGTTCCGATGGTTTTATCGCCCGGGCATACATCACTCGCTCTGGTGATCCCTTGCATCTGCCGACCCTTCTAGAGCCAATGATTCATCCACCCCTGTTTGCATGGGCTGAGCTGAAATATTTTTCACTGTCCGCCGATACGGTTCGACTGCAGAGAGTTTTTCCGGTATTGGAAAAATACTTTCGATGGATAGACCAGTTTTGCCGGGGAAAGTATGAGACGGAAGATCTTTACTACACAACTCCAATCGGGTCAGGGATGATGAATTTGCCAAGAGGTGATATTGAATCAGGGGGTTGGATTGATCTGTCGGCCCAGATGGCACTGTTCGCGGATCATCTGAAACAGATCGCAGAAATATTGGAAGTACCGGAAAAACATCAATATTATGCTCATAAATATGCTGAAATCAGTAATTCGATCAGATCAAAAATGTGGGACTCCGATTCCTGCTTTTTCTACGATGTGACCAGTGAAGGAAAAATTGCCAAAATACGTACAATCACCGGTTTCTGGCCGCTGCTGGCGGGAATCCCGGGCCAGACCGATGCAGTGAGCCTCATTGAACATTTGCACGATTCCAGTGATTTTGGGCTGATCCATATGTTTCCAAGTGTCTCGGCCCAGGAACAGGACTATGACCCCCGGGGATTTTTCTGGCGCGGCGGTGTGTGGGGCATTACCAATTATATGATTATTCAGGGATTGCTGCGATACGGTCAGGAAGATTTTGCACGCGAGGCCGCCCAAAATCATCTGAGTAATATGCTCAGCGTTTATCGTGAATTTGATTTAGTGGCTGATGAGGAAAGTTCGGAGTCGAACAGTGAATTAATTGGTAATATCTGGGAACTCTATGCGCCGGAAGAAGCAGCTCCCGGTACACGCTGGGATGCTAAAAAATTCTGTCAGCCGGACCATATTAGTTTTTCCGGTCATGGTCCGATTTCCATGCTTATTGAAAATATTCTGGGATTTTCAGCTGATGCACCCAACGATGTTCTAACCTGGCGAATTACCCGATTGGACCGGCATGGAATCCGGCACCTCAGTTTTGGAGATAACACCGTTTCCGTCTGGACTGAACCCCAGCCGGAAAGACCCGATATATTATCCATTCAGGGTGATACCGATTCTGATATTAATTTGATGATTATTACGGAGGCTGACAGTTTTGCGGTCCATTTTGATCCTGGACCGGTTGTGGTCAGTTTTATTCCTCAGAATTATATAACAAAGGGTCGGTTTGGCCGATGATATCCATATCTTCCCGAATGGAATTGGCTGTCTCTAGAACATTTGCAACATAGGCGCGACTGTTATTGTATCGTAAGAGAGCCCGTTGCTGACGATCAGTATCCTCAGTCCAGCCTTTTTTACTGAGAAAATTGCCGACACTCATAATGGCATCGGTGTAATTATAGAGGTCAATTTTTCCGTCATTATCACCGTCGATTCCGTAGCGGGTGACATTGGAGGGCATAAACTGCGGATAGCCAAATGCACCGGCATAGGAACCCGGAAGCTCATTAATGTCAATATGACTGTCAAAATGCAATTGCATCAGGCTGGTAAACTCAGCCCGGGCTGAGAATGATTTTCGAATCGCCCGCTCCTGGTAAATATTGATCAGGTCTTGACGGCCATCGTAACTAAGATAATGATATTGTTCATTGACATGATTTTCAATCTTGGCAAGGGATTCCGGATTATCGGCTACTGCCAGGGAACTTAGAACATTGAATACTGAATATTTTCCGACAATTTTACCGATTTTGGTTTCCACAAAAAGTACGGCCACAATGGCTTCCAGATCAACACCGTAGTGCTGCTCAGCTTCTTTCAACTGTTCACCATAGCGGTCGATGAACTCATCGATTTCATAGGTCTCGTTCTCAGAGTGAAAGTAAATACTGCTATAATTATCCATTTCCGGTGGTTGGTATAAACTGATGGCAATGTAGCCGTAATACTCGACCCGGGGATCCTGAAACAGTTCCTGAATATCCTCAAAATTAAAACCGGCCTGTTTAAGGTGGCTGAAAAGACTATTGTAGTGGGATAAAAGGACCGGTTTGGAAGCCGGTGTATCGGACGGCATGGCGTAATCCTTGATCTTGGGCGAAAAAAGGATTGCCAGCATTATTCCGACGATCAGAAACTTTCTTAGACTTTTTATTTTATATATTTTAAAACTCATTATTTATCCTGATTATTTATGTATTAATATTAGGTATTATTTATAAATTTAGAGGTGAAGTGAATCACAATGTTACGAAAACAGCGCCAAGGTTACTATAATAAGTTTTGATTTGCAACTATATTCTCTTGTTTTTATGGACAGTCCGTTTATATTCCTCCTGTTAGTTATTTTGGTTATTGGAAATAGGAAGTGAAATTTGATCGGCGATTCAGATTTACAAAATGTTAAAGCCTACCGGGCCCGCTGGCTATTGCCCATGTCGGCTCCGCCAATTGAAAATGGAATTATCATCTGTGACGGTGAAAAAATCCTGGCAATCGGAGCTTTTAAAGACTTTCAGGGGGAGATTCCGGACACATTGTTTGACCTGGAAGATGCGGTCGTTTTTCCGGCCTTTGTCAATGTTCATACCCATCTTGAACAGGAGCCATCTCCCGAACCGGTTCAGCGTTATTATACCTATTTAAATCAAAGTGCTACTGATTGGCAGAGTCGGAGTGATGCGCAGCGAGCGGATATTATTAGCAGGAATATTGCGGAAAGTAATCGTTTTGGAACGATTGCTTTGGGTGATTTTTCATCCGATGGTTTGTCGGCAAATTTGCTGAATGACGAGGTCGTTTTTGCCCGAGTATTTCATGAAACAAAGGGATTTAAAAATTATGAGTCCGCGGGTATTTTCAGAACTATGCAGGACCAAATTGCCCGGATTGCGCCAATGAAACGTGTTACCAATCATCTGGGGATGTCCTCCACGTGGGAACTGTCACCGGACCTGTTTAAAAATATCAGTATCAATGAGCGACATATTGCCATTCATATGTCTATGACAGAAGATGAAATAGAATTTCTGACAAGTGGAAAAGGACCGGCCAGACAATATCTTCTGTCGAAGGACGATTTTGATTATTCCTGGAAGCCACCACACATAACACCCGTTCAGTATTTTTTCAGCAACCGGTATTATGCCCGACATAATATCCTTATCCATATGAGCCGGCTCAGTGATATGGACATAGACCTGATTAAAAACACGCCGGCCAAAGTGAATGTCTGTATGTGTCCGCGGAGTTCAACCGCATTGAACCTGAGTCCGACTCCGGTAAAACGAATCCTGGATAAAGGGGTGAATATTTGTATGGGGACAGAAAGTAAAACTTTGTCCGGAGATCTGGATATGCGAAAAGAGATCATTGAATGCATGAATCAAAGCGGAGTTAATCCTGAAACCGCCATTAAATTTGCCACGCTGAATGGGGCCTATGCCATTGGATTCCACAAAGAGGTGGGCAGTCTGGACGTGGGCAAAACATCCCGCTGTTTGATGATCCAGGCGCATAATGGCGGCCAAATCGATCCCTATGCAGCGATTTTGGATTTAACACAGGATCTTTGCTGGCTTGAAGATTTTAAACCAACAAACCCATAATGCGGGCCGCAGGAATTGGTTCTTCCAGATATTTTTTTCAATATTGCAGTTATCTATTGATAATTTCTAAAATATTTCTTATCTAATATTTGTGGTATATCCAGACGTTTTTCGGAACAAACCATTTTCAGCAGAAGTGCCTATCGTTAAGCCCAAAGGGAAACGGTTCCTTTGGATATTTCTTGACGGATTTTAGGTTATCTAACATCATTGGTTTGAGATCATTGAACGAATCATCAATATAAATAACTGAGGAGTAACCATGATTAAAAGCAAAGTCGTCAAAGAGTTGGTTCATTTTTCCCAGAATGATTACCCGGTTACCAGTGCCTATTTTACCGTTGATTTTAAAAATGGTAATCATAAGACTCATATCGTAGAACTGAAAAAGATGATTCGGTATAAGAAAAACACAACATATTTTAAACAGTTGACCGAATCGGAGAAAAAATCCATCCTGGATGACTTTACTAAAATTATCAACTGGTTTGAAGTGGAACTGGATACCTCAAGATATATCAGCTCTGTATGTTTCAGTCAAAGTAAAACCGGTTTTTGGAAGGTGATAAACCTTAAAAATATATTGGAAAATGAGCTGGTTATTCAGCCCAAACCCTCCATTTACCAACTATCCAAACTTTTCAGCAATTACAGCCGATATGCGGTGCTGCTGATAGATAAATCCAAAGCCCGTATATTTGAACAATCTCTGGGAGACTTTAAAGAGTTATACAGCATTAATGACAATTCACCGGAATCGGTCAAGGTTGGTGGGTTTAGAGGACGGCAGGAACGGAAGGTCGAGCGGAATATCCACCAGGGAGTTGTTCAGCACTACAAAGAGGTCTCCCAGAAGATGTTTGATCTGAATAAAAGTCATAGATTTAACTGGATCGTGCTGGGCGGTTACCGGGAGTCTATTGGTGATTTCCGTAAATATCTGCATGATTATGTAGAAGCGAAGGTTGCAGCAGTCGTAGAGATTGAACCCCACGCACCCCTGAATGATGTATTTGAAAAAGTTCAAAAAGCCAGCAAGGACGCACGCTTGAAATTTGAAGAGAAACTGCTGGAAGATTTCTGTAATCGGAAAGAGGCCAACCAGGCAGTAGAAGGGATTGAAGCGATATTACCAAAATTGCGGGACAACTGGATTGATACGCTCCTGCTTCATGAGAGGTATCAGCGGAAAGGTGTATTTTGCCGGAATTGTCCGTTTATTGATTTATCACCCTTGGTAGAATGCCCCGAACATGGCGGTCCTTTAGAGCGCACCCAAAATATTATCGAGCATATGTTACATAATGCTCTGTTAGAGGGAGTGGATATTCAGTTTATTCAGCATCCGATGGAAAAATATGGCAATCTTGCAGCAACCCTGCGCTACCCGATTCGGAGTTAAATGAGTAGATGGTTTAAAACCGGCACGGAGGATTTTGAAAATGGAAGTGATATGTCGCTGAAAGACACTTCAATTAATAATTTAAGTCATCTGTCTAACTTGCCTATTTTCATCATTTTTTCCTTGACATTCTCCCGATATGAAGACTATATTTTTCTGAATGCAACGCCATAGTGTCAATTGTAAATTTTTGGACACTTTATACCTGAAGGTGTGGGATTATGAAAGTCAAAATATTTTTTGCGGCCTTTCTTGTATTTCCTCTTTTGCAGGGGTGCAGCCTCTTCGGCAGCAAATCCGCAGATAAGAGCGAAACAGAGTTAGTTCAAGTGGCTCAACCGACGAGCCAAACCCAGCAACAGGCAGCAGTTACGCCAGGCGCAGCTGGCAACGCAGCTAGTGCAAAACTGCCTCAGATGGTGGCAACGGCCCCGGTCCGGAGTAGCAGCGCTGACCAAGATTATGTGGTAAATGAACTGACCTTTGAAGTAAAAAAACTTTCCGCTGAGCTGAAGCATCTGCGATCCCAGATTCAGGATCTGCAGGCCAATAGCCAGATGTGGATGAACCCGTTGGCCATGTACGATAAGGAAATTATCACCGATAACGGGACTTCAATCTATGGAAAAATCATTTACCAGGATGACAAAATTGTCAAGGTTGAGACCCTGATTGGATACCTGGTTCTTGAAAAAGCCTCGATTGTTCGGGTTATCACCAATGTGCCTGAAGAACCGGCTCAGAAATATGTTCCGGAGGAATTAGCGGGCAATGTTCAAAAAAGCAGCAGCTATCCCCAGGTTCCGCAGGCATCCTATGTATCCAAAAGTGGTGAACCGGCTCAGATACCCGAAAGCAGTGTAAAAATGCCCAATTGTGTGCTAGTTGGTAATATCAACGAACGCAAGGACCATTCCGGTAACACTATTTTTTCCGGCGAGGTAAAAAATATCGGTGCCCGACGAGCGGATTTTGTGAAAGTCAATTTTGTTTTTCGGAAAAATTGGAGCGGCGATACCAAGACCCGTACTGCGTTTGTGGAAGGTACATATTTTACCTTTGAAGATTCCGGGATTACGACTAATAATTCGATGCTTCCCGGATCGTCCGGTAAATTTGAACTGATTATTCCGAAAAATTTTGGTAGTTTTATCGGTTATTCCTACACCATCGAATGGGAGCAGTATAAATAATGGGAATGTCTGGCCTCAAAATCATTTGCATTGGAATTATGACTGTTACCGTCGGTTTTTCGCAAACCGATTCGACTCTGATCGACATTTCCGAAAAAAAAGCTGAACTCAACGAAAAAAATGTAGAAGTTCTGGAACTGCAATCGAATCTCAGTAACCATGATGGCGAATTGCAGGGTATTCGTGACGAAATTGAAAAGCTGAAAACCTATAACAAGCGACTTCAAGATTCCCTGCTTACCAAGCAAGTGGAAATTGATTCGCTGAGGGAACAGCAGAATCAGGTTGAGAATTTTAAAATGATCGTGACTGCTTTTGATGAGGACAAAGCCCTCACAGATGAGATACTGGAATCCATTAAGGTCAGCGATGCGGTGCCTGAAAATACGGTTTCGGCTGTTTCGGATGTGGATGATTCAGAGTATCGGACCCTGTATAACGAAGCGTTGAATTTATATTTTGACCGGGATTATCCGGCCAGTGTCGGTAAATTTCAAAAATTACTAAAAATGAGCCAGCGCCATCCATTGGCCGACAACTGCCAGTACTGGCTGGGTGAAAATCTTTATTCCCAGGAAAAATATTCCCAGGCGATCGAGGCGTTTAAAAAAGTCGGACCACTGGGTGATGGAAACAAGGCTGACGCAGCACTGTTTAAAATTGGTATGAGTCACCTGAAAATGGAGCATCAGTCCCTGGCGCTGGGCGCATTTAAACAGCTGGAAAAGCAGTTTCCCAAGAGTGAATTACTGGAAAAAGCGCAGCAATATTTGACAACTCAAGAAAAGTTTTGAATGGAAACGTGATTCGAATTGCACTTATGGTTATGATTCCCCTCGCCATATCCGCTCAGAATGCCGATAGCAGTCGGGGGAAAGCCAATAAAGATTTTATGTACGATTTAGGGATTAAGATTGAGCCAGCGAGGGAGTCTGCCCCCCTTCACGGCATTGGCGTTGCTAACCCAGGTTTGGTTCATTTACAGAACCAAATGGACTCCCTCTCCTTGGCTTTTTCTCAATATACTGATAAAACCGAACAGCGGCTGCAGACATTGCAACAGTTCGTTGATTCGCTGGAAGTAGAAAACCAGCGGCTTAAAAACCAGGTATTCCGGTCACCTTATGCCGCGCTGGGTAACCTACGGGTGATTTACTCAAAAAGAGAAGGTGAACGGTTTTTTCAGAAGGGCAATGATGCTTATGTAAATCAGAATTTTCAGATTGCAGTGGATTATTTTGTCAAGTGCATCGATAGTGATTTGCCCGGTACGCAGATCGGTGACGCCTATTTCTGGATTGGCAATTGCTATATCCATTTGAAGGACGAATATCTGGCGCTGGAATATTTAAAAAAAGTGGTAGAATATCCCCTGTGTGAAAACCTGGATGACGCACTTTTTTTGTCGGCGGTAACTTATCGAAAGTTGGGCAACAAAGAAATGGCAGCAAATTTTTTAAAACGGCTTCTCAGACGATTTCCAGAGGGTCAAATGGCCAGACTGGCGGATCTGGAACTGAAGCGATTGGGTACCATGGATTGAGACCAAAACGGAGTATGAATTAATGATAAAACGTGGTTATATCCTGATTGTAATATGTGTAATGTTAACGGTTTCCCTTTCCGGGCAGATCACCCGGGTGGCTTTTACGAAACCGGGTTACATGATGAAAATACCAACGAGTAGTATTTACAGAACACCCTATGTTTTTCGAACCGGTATCAGTACGGATATCTACGGATTTGTGGATACCCTGATTGCCCGGGGTGTGTTTTTTGAGACCGATTTGTCAAATACATTTAAAGTTGGGATTACTTCAATTCAAGGGCTTGGTGCCAGCCCACCGGTGGAATTTGGGTTGCATTTTCAAAAGCGCTTGTTTGTTTACGGCGATATCAGTTTTTCGGCTGGGGTCCACGATCTGGTTCTGAAGCAGGGGGACAAGCAGCTGAATATCGACACGAAAACCCTGTCTTTGTTCGGTGTGATTAGTAACGAAAAACAATTTGAAAACAGTAACTTATATACGTATATGGGTTTTGGCACCGGTGGCCTTGCGACCGGTTTTGGAAGCGATTCGGCAACCAGCGCCGGGGTGTTTGCCGGAGTGTTGCTGCATACCAGTATTTTGGCCGACCGGGGCGGGATTGAGTTTATCGGTGAATTTGACGGTGGTGGTGTGAATGCCGGTGTCCGAATTCCCTTTACTAAGGATTATAATTTGACACTGGGAGTCAATAATCTGGTTAAATTGTATAACTTTGCCGCCGAAGACTTTAATCTGGCTTCGGTTCAGGATTATCCGAGCCTGAATATTGGTTTGGATTTTCGGATTCCCCGGGTAAAACCGGAGAGTGCCCGGCGGCGGCGCTTAGAAGGAATGGTAGATGAAGAAACGCAGCTAATCCTGGATATGGAAGAGCAATTTGCCACAAAGCTGGATTCAACTTTGAAAGCGGCTGATTATGAGATTGCACGGCTCAAAGATTCGTTAAAAGTATTTGAATCTGAAATTAAATACCTGACCAGCGAAGTGGCGCAATTGCGGCAGAAAACCGCAGTGCTGGAAGATTCGGTACGTTCGGCCAAATTGGCCAAACATGCCATGGAACAGAATATTAATCTGGCCCTGAAACATCTCTCCCGTTCGTTAAGATATTTCTATGCCGGCGATTACCGTGAGGCGCTGCAGGAAGTTGAAGCCGCTATTGATCTGAATTCCAATCTGGCACTGGCGTATGCTCGCCGTGGTTCCATTTACTACAAGTTGGGTGATATTGACAGAGCGACAATCAACTGGAATCTGGCCCTTCGGATTGACCCGGAATACGATGATGTTCGCAATATATTAAGGGCCCTGAATGAAAACCGTTTACGAAGTGCAGGGTCAACTCAAAAGGAATAAGGGACTAGTTTATGGATATAGCGAGTTTAATCGGTATTTTTGCCGGAATCGGTCTGATTGTATTAGGGATCTATCAATTAACTCCAAATTTCATTGTTTTTGTTAGTTATTCCAGCTTTTTAATTGTTGCTGGAGGTTCTTTTGCGGCGACGCTGCTCAGTTTTTCCCTTCAGGATGTGTTTGGATTGTTGCGCTCGACGATGGCCGTATTTAAAAAACAAAAAATAGATATGCCTGGCGAAGTCGAAGCGATTGTCGAACTGGCCCCGATTGCCCGAAAAAGCATGCAGGAAATGGAAAAGTCGTTGGGCACTGTGAAGAATTTTTTCCTTCGGGATGGTCTTCAGATGGTCGTGGACGGTTATAATCCCGATGAAATTCGAGAGATACTCGAAACCCGTATCGAGAACCGGATATTACGTGAAAAAAGCGAGGCCAATGTTTTGAGAACCATGGGGAAATACGCACCGGCCTTTGGTATGATCGGAACCCTGATCGGTCTGGTGGTGATGCTTTATGGAATGGCGGACATGGCCAGTGGTGGCGATGATCCTATGTCGGTTCTGGGTGGCGGTATGGGTGCCGCCTTGATTACCACCTTTTATGGAACAATTCTGGCGAATATGTTTTTTAACCCGATGGCCGAGAAATTTGAAACCCGGATTAAAAAGCAGACGACGATGCAGCAAATGCTGATTGAGGGGGCATTACTGATTCATGCCCGAAAGCATCCGTTGATTGTCCGGGAAAAATTGAATTCTTACTTAAGACCTCGTGATTGGAAGAAACCCGAGGAATAAGGATCTATGGCCGAAGAAGTCAAACGGAAGAAAAAGAGTTTGCACGAAGATGCTGCCGGTGATGAAGCGGAACCGTGGTTGCTGACTTATGGTGATATGATGACGCTGCTGATGACCTTCTTCGTACTGCTCTTTTCCATGTCCACGATTGATCCGGTAAAACTGGAACAATTCGGCGATTCCGTGGGTGATGCCCTGGGTGGAAAGCAGAAAACAGAGAAGTTTTCACTGGCTGAAATCTATAAAGAGGTTGTTGAGGTTATTGAAGAGGAAAATTTAAAAGGAGTTGTCGAGGTTGAAACCAGCCCGAAGGGGGTTGCTATTATTTTACCCAGCAATATTTCCTTTGCTTCCGGCAGCGCAAATCTTGATCCGAGAATTTTTCCGCTATTGAACAAATTTGAATCAATGATGATCAAATCCGTATTTCCTATTGCAATAGAAGGTCATACGGATAACGATCCGATTTCTTCGCCAATTTATCCCTCGAACTGGGAACTATCGGCGGCCCGGTCGGCCCAGGTAGTCCGATATTACATTGCCCGGGGAGTGCCGTCGGACAGATTACAGGCGATAGCTTATTCGGACACGCGTCCGAAAGCTCTTGGTACGACCGTTAATGAAGCTAATTCCACAGCCGATAAACGAGCGACGAATCGGCGTGTTGAAATATTTTTTCTAACAATGAGATAATTAAGGAGTGTGCCCAATGCTCAAGAATAGTGGCAGAAAAAACATAATTCTATTTAGTACAATGATCCTGATTTTATTGGGGACTGGTTTCTTGACTGCCCAGGGAGACCAGATGTCCTATCTTTCGCAAAAATTAATGCTGGAAAACAGTCTGCGGGAACGTGTCACCGATGCCCTTGATAAACTTCTGGATGACATCAAATTTGTGGTGGATGTTGCCGTTGAAATAGAGTTTACTGCTCCGGAACAGATTGTAACTGTCTATGAAACTCCGAAAGAAAGCGTGCGTCAGACACCGGCGCCACCTGCAACAACTGAAAAAAAGACTCAAGGCCAGACAGTGAAAAGCCGTTCATCAGACCTGGGATTACCATTGCCCGGTTTTGAAACTCCCGAAGATGTGGTTCGGTCGGAGCAGGAAGCTGCTGTGCCGACCCTTCAGGAAGGCCCGCCGGCCAAGACAGGAACAACGGCTCCGGAAGCAGCGCCTGAATCCGAGCAGGTGATACGACAGGAACCAAAACGGACATCAACACAGGTACAGAGATCATCAATGGCGATGCCCGTGGTTAAACGCCAGCAGGTCAATATCATTATGGAAGACGGGGTGACTCCTGAAATAATTGAAAATGTACGTCAGGTTGTTTCCATTGCGTCCCATTATGACCGGGCCCGAGGTGATGTTATCAGCGTCATGACCGCCTCTTTCAATAAACGGGAAGACCAGGATGCCGCGGAAGCGATTATATTGAAAAACATTGCTGAAAAGATAGATGATCTGGAACGTCGTCAGCGAAATGCTGAACATGCAACAAAAATTGAACAGCAGAAACAGACTGAACGCCAGGCCGTGGCTCGGGATTCACTGCGGATGCAGGAATTACGTAAACAGATTGCTAATCTGCAGACCCAGCTCAATGCACCTCAAATTTCGGAAGATCAACGGGAACAGACCCGGGTATTAGCCAATGCGCGAGAAACTGAATTGGTCAACCTTAAAGATCAGTTGCGTGAAAGCAATCGCCGGCTTCAGGATTTGGAAATGGGTGCCTTGGAAACGTCACCGCCGGGATTTGCCCGGATGGACAATCTGGGACTGTACATTATTCTGGCCCTGTTTGCCCTGGCACTATTAATTTTACTAATCATTTTAATGGTCAACCGACGCACCCATCAGAAGCGACAGGAGATGGAATGGGGCTACGGGACAAAAGTACCCATGGGGCCGCGTCCACAACCGGTGATGCCGCAACCGACTGTTCAGGCTCCGGCACAGACAACTCCTTCGGTTGCTTCGCCAGCCGCACCAGTACAGGCCGCCCCGGTTGATACATCCGCTCTGAAAGAGGAGATGAAAGGTATTAAACAATCGGTAATATCGATGAGCGTCGGACAGCCGGATACAGCATCACGAGTCATTAATGAATGGTTAGGGCAAACGAAACAAGCCGAAGAAAGCGAATCGGAGTTCTAAGGAAGAAGGTAAAAATGGTAGATTTTAAAAATCTCGACGGTCTGGATAAAGTCGCAATCCTGTTTAAATCTCTGGGCAATAACCTGGCCCTACAGCTCTTTAAAGGGATGTCCAAAGACCAGATTCAGAAAGTTCGTCAGCGGATGAGTACGATTAGCACGATTCCCTTTACAATAAAAAAAGAAATTCTGGAAGAGTTCTATTTCAGTTTTGTATCGGAAAAATTTACGCCGGCTACTGAAGAGACAAAGAAACCCTTTGAGTTTTTAACCAAGCTGACAAATGAGCAGGTGATTTATCTGATCGCGACTGAAACTCCCCGGATAATGGCTCTGGCAATTGCCCAATTGCCCACTGAACGACAGGTTGCCGTCTTGCAGGCTCTCGATCCGACGATACAGCCCCGGGTCGTTACTGAGATTGGCCAACTGGGTGATATTCCCCTGGAAGGTGTGGTCAGTATTGCCAATGAGTTAAAGGAGAAATCGGCCTTTATTCCGCGTGCGTCGGAATTCAATCGTGGTGGTGGCGAAAATCTGGCGGGTATTCTCAGCCAGATGCGTCCGAAGGATGAAAAACGGTTTCTGGAACACCTTGAAAAAGAGGCACCCGATATTGTTCAGGAGGTCAAACGCCATTATTTCAGTTTTGACGATTTGCCCAAACTGCCCCATGATGTCCTGTCTGATGTACTGAAATCCGTTGAGGCTTCGGAAGTAGCGTATGCCTTAAAAGGACAATCGGAAGAGATCAAGGAACTCTTTATCAATTCTCTGCCTCAGCGGACGCAAATTATTCTCGAAGATGAAATGGAATTGCTTGAAGGTCCCCAACCCCGCCGGAAAGTTGAGGCCGCTCAGAAATCAATTGTCGATAAAGCCCGTGAACTTGAAAAAGAGGGGCGCTTCCGTCTGGAAGATTTTATGGAAGCCGATTTTATCGAGTAAAGTGTTTGATCATTCGAAATCTAATAATTGAAATGCCCCGAACACTTGGGGCATTTTACTAAACGTCCATTAGAAGTAATCTGTGAATCTATGCTAAAAATAATAAAATATCTTCTGTTTTTCTGGAGCCTAATCATTATGGGTCAGCCACTTCCGGGCCAGACGGCTGAAGATCAGGAAGCCCGGATTCAGGAGGCCCTGAAAGCCATGAACCGTATGGAGCACGCCTGTGCCTGCAGCCTGTTTGTGGAGGTATCGCAATCTGTTCCCTATCGTCCTTTGGCCCCGTTTGGTGTATTGGCTAATGAATGGATATTCAACCAAGGTAAATACGGGTATGAAGCCGGCAATCGGGAGTTACTGGAAGATATTGAGGATTTAATCCTGGATTACCGCCAGCGTCTTGTGCTGGATCCCGACAATCCGGACTTAAAATATTATATGGGGCTGACCAACGGTTTGCGGGCCCGTGTGTTTCTGGCTGAAAAGGACTGGTTGGGTGTCCTGGTCAGTGGTTATCGTATTATTCGGAATTTTAAATCCGCCCTGAAAGGCAGTCCTGACAATCCCGATATCACAATCGCTTTCGGAGTATTCAATTATTATGTTGGCCTGTCTTCGGGATTTATGCAGATTGCGTCATGGATCATGCAGATTTCCGGTTCCAAAGAGGAGGGGCTGCAGCAGATTGAGACGGCTGCCTTGCATGGTAATTACAGTCGCTATGAAGCCCGTAGCATTCTGGCGTATCTTGATCTCTATTTTGAAGCCGACTATGACGCTGCCCGGCGCTGGCTGGATATGCTAATGAACGAATTTCCTGATAATCCTTATTATAACTTTTTATATGCCGAACTCTGCATTCGGACGGGGAATCCGGCGATCGAGGCTTATATCGAGAAAATCCATCAGCGATTGCCTGGTCTGGACCCGTTCTTCCAGGAGGAGTATATTCAACGCCTGCGACTTCTGGAAGGCAGTCAGGCGTTTTTAAATGGTAATCTTGATCGGGCGGAGACTCATCTCTTGAGTTATTTGGATCATTTTGATTCCGAAATGGACTATGATCTGATCAGTGCATATTTGCGACTGGGTCAGGTTTACGATCTTCAGGGCCGGCGCACGGAGGCGATTAAACTGTACCAGAAAGCTATCAGTCTGAACAACCGCAGTAGCGCGATTATTGCCGCCAGGGGCTATTTGAATAAACCATACTCGACGAAATAAGCATGAATTTTTATTGTGAAGAAAAGCCGGTAATTGTAATTTGTACCGATGAGTCAGTTTAAGCGTAGAATCAGTAGGATTGTAAGCGTAGGAAAACTACCAATTGGGGGTGGATTTCCAGTCAGTGTGCAGTCTATGACCACACCTCACACGACGGATCTGGTGGCGATTAAGCAGCAGATTCAGGCGCTTGAAGATGCGGGTTGCCAATTGATTCGGGTAACGGTTTCCGATGAGGCAGCAGCCTTGGCGCTGCCGGAAATTAAAAAGATTATGTCTGTTCCCCTCGTGGCGGATATTCATTTTGATTACCGTCTGGCTCTGAAAGCAATCGATGCCGGTGCTGATAAAATCCGGATCAATCCAGGCAATATCGGAACTAAGGATCGGATTCAGGCAGTTTTAACAGCTGCCAAATCAGCGAATATTCCCATCCGGATCGGCGTAAATGCTGGTTCCCTGGAAAAGGAATACCTGGCGCAATACGGTCATCCCACCGCTGAGGCCATGGTGGCCAGCGCTGCCCGGCATATCCGGATTTGTGAAGATGTTGGTTTTGAGGATATTATCGTGGCATTAAAAGCCAGCAATGTGGCGCTGATGATTGCGGCGAACCGTTTGTTTGCTGAAAAATATGATTACCCGTTGCACCTGGGTGTCACCGAAGCCGGACCACCCTGGCAGGGCACTATAAAATCTGCGATAGGGATCGGAACTTTGCTTGCTGAGGGCATTGGCGATACCATCCGGGTATCATTGACCGAGGATCCGGTTCAGGAAGTGCATACGGGTTTTGAAATCCTGAAGTCCCTGGATCTGATCAAAAAGGGTATCACGATCATTTCCTGTCCTACTTGTGGACGGACGGACGTGGATATTTTCGGCATTGTGACGGCGCTGGAGAGCCGGGTCAAACATATCCAAAAACCTCTGACCGTGGCGGTGATGGGTTGTGCCGTGAACGGACCCGGG
>Ga0268277_1001316_pt1 | contig 17144 bp, 12 predicted proteins | sample saktaG_5_FD_190132 | JGI IMG/M metagenome (GOLD analysis project Ga0268277, IMG submission 190132) | Saline water microbial communities from Sakinaw Lake, British Columbia, Canada - sak_2010_1_5_50m | ecosystem: Environmental > Aquatic > Non-marine Saline and Alkaline > Saline ...
TGGCCATTGTTTTGGCTTTATTGTCTATTACCATATATATAGCTTTTGCCTTTAGGAAAGTTTCAAGGCCTGTGGCTTCCTGGAAATATGGAATAACTTCTCTCATCGCTTTGTTTCATGACGTGCTTATTCCTGTAGGAGTGTTTTCAATATTGGGTCATTTTTATAATATTGAAATCACGATTCCTATAATAGCCGCGCTTTTAACAGTGCTTGGATTTTCGGTACATGACACAATTGTCATTTTCGACAGAATTAGGGAAAACATTGTTAGAAAAGGAATGGGTGATTTTGAAGAAACCGTAAATTGGAGTTTAACTCAGACATTGGGTAGGTCATTAAGCACGGTATTTAGCACCTTGATTGTGCTTATTGCCATATACTTTTTTGGCGGAGAAACTTTAAAATATTTCTCTTTAGCATTGATAATAGGCATTACCTCAGGTGCCTATTCGTCTATATTTATTGCAGGACCGTTATTAGTCAGCTGGTATAAATGGAGTGTTAAAAAAGAGGCGAATTAGAATGGCTTATATCCACTTGACATAGTCCATTTTATATGATAAACTATATTAACAGGTAAAATATACCTTTATATATATGAGCAACGTCAATTATTCACAAATTTACCAAAAGTTTACTAAAAGTCTTAGCCCAAAAACTAAAGATATTTTTGATCGCAGATTTGGAGTCAAAACAGGGGTACCCGAGACCTTAGAAGCTATTGGAAAAACATTTGGAATTACTAGAGAAAGAGTCCGCCAGATAGAGGAGGCTGGTTTCAATATTATAAGAAAAAACAACAAAGAAGTTCTAAGTGTTATTTTTGCCAATTTTGAAAACTATTTTAAGGAGCATGGAGGTTTCAAAAAGGAGGAAAAAGTTTTAGAGGAATTGGGAGGGAAAAAAGCCAAGCCCTATGTTTTGTTTTTACTCACCCTGGGAAGCCAGTTTTCGAGAGTTTGCGAGAAAAAGGATTTCCATTATTTTTGGTCAAACCTACCAGATGCGCAGTCAAAGATTAAGGACGGCCTTGATTCCTTAACTGATGAGATGAAAAAGGCGGGTAAACCCATTTCGGATCAGGATTTTTACGCTCAAGTTGCTTTAAAGCAAGGGTTTTCTGAAAAGGCAACATTGTCCTATCTTGAAGTTTCTAAAAAAATTCAGCCAAACAGGGAGGGCGCTTTGGGATTAGTGGAATGGCCTGAAATAAAGCCAAGAGGAGTAAAAGATAAAGCATTTTTAGTTTTCAAACAACATCAAAAACCTTTACATTTTAGAGATGTCGCAAGTTTAATCGACAAGTTAGAATATAACACGCCAAACAAAAAAACTTATCCGCAAACAGTTCACAATGAGTTGATCAAGGATACAAGATTTGTGTTGGTAGGCAGAGGAACTTATGCGCTTTCTGAATGGGGTTATGTGCCAGGAACTATTAAGGATATAATTACAAAAGTTTTATCAGACAAAAATGCTCCCTTAGAAAAAGATGAGCTAGTAAAACAAGTTTTGGCCCAGAGATTAGTGGCTAAAAATACAGTGCTGATGAATTTAAATAATAAAAAGTATTTTGAAAAAGATTCAAACGAAAAATATTTCCTAAAAGGAACTCAAACAGCCTAAGAATAAAAAACCCCGCAATGCGGGGTTTTTTATTGCCTTGCTTGATGTTTTTGATTGTAATATAATAAGTAAAGGCTATGGAAGTTTTTACTACAGGGCTAATTGTTTTATTCGTGATGACGGCAATATTTTATATTGTTTTCTTTTCGTTTATTTATTATTGGTCTCTTAAAAAAATTACATTTATAGTAGTGCCATTTCTTTTTGCTTTCGACTTTTTAATTTTGGGGTTTTTTGTTGTTTCAATAGTCGCTATTATTCTTAATTATCTGCCCGAGTTAATCAGGGTGGCGGGAATATAATGTTACCTAAATATCTATTTTGGTTGAGCTGGGTAAAAAAAACTGTTTGGGATCCATTTTGGTGGGTGATTTTGTTTATTATAATTTTGTGGGTTCCCTTCCTAAGGGTTTGGTGGTGGGTGTTTTTACCCCTAATGCTCATGAACCAGCTAAAAACTATTTATTTGTGGTGGATTGGCTGGGATTTTTATATGGTTCATAGAAAATGGGTACTTTTAGAGCTTATTTCTTCAAAGGAAGTCTTGATGCCCCTTAAAGCTATGGAGGATGTATTTTCTTCTGTGTGGCCTATTATAGATTCGGCAAATTTTCGTGAAATATGGTGTGAAGGAGAATTAGGTTATGGTCCTGAATGGCTTTCCTGGGAAATAACAAGCATAGAGGGTAAATTGCATTTTTATTTGAGAGTCGGTGCTCATCATAGGAGTAGTCTTGAGGCAGCACTTTACGGACATTATCCAGATTTAGAAATCCACGAAGTTCCAGATTATGTAAAGCTTGTTCCTCAAACTGCGCCAAACGAAGAATGGGATGCGTATGGTGAAGACTGGGAGCTTAGAAGAAACAATGCGTATCCCATAAAAACATACGAAAAGTTCTTTGAGCCACAAGGAGAAAAAATTTCAGCTGAAGAAAAAAGAATGGATCCCATACTTTCCTTGTTGGAGGCAATGTCAGAATTAGGGCCAGGAGAACATTATTGGGTGCAATTTATAACAGTTCCTGTTGGTGATTTTCATGAACCTGATTATCTAAAAGAAGGTCAAAAATTAGTTGAGAAGCTGGCAAAACGTCCGGAAAAAAAGGAGTCTACTCTTATAGATGATTTAATGTATATAACCAAGCAAGTTTTATTGGGGCCAGAAAAAGAAGGTTCTGGAGAGTCAGCAAAATATTCTTGGGCACCAATGGAAGAGGAGGAGGAAACAGGTGAAATGAGAGTATCATTAACTCCAGGTGAAAGAGAAATGGTTACTGAAATAGAAAAAAAACTATCAAAGCCCGCCTGGCGTACAAGTATAAGAGGATTTTATGTGGCTAAAAGAGAAAATTGGAATTCGTCTCATAGAGTGATAACACGTTCATACATGGGTCATTTTGGTACCGCTGATATGAATTCCTTTGGCTTTGTAAATGCGACAAGACCAAAAGTTCACTTCTTTTGGCGCAAGAGAAGAGGGTTTTTACGTTCAAGGAAAATGTTTAGGAATGCTGTTTTAAGATATCCGCCATTGTTCCCTGACAGGCAGACTTCCTGTCCAATATTAAGTTCTGAAGAATTAGCTACTTTATATCATTTTCCATTTAGAACAACTGGTATGCTAGCTCCTACTTTAGAAAAAATTGAGTCAAAGAAAGCCGGACCACCAGCTAATTTGCCAGTTGAGGAATAATAAAATTTATTTATAGCTAAGGAATATATAAAATGGCTAAAGATTTAACTTTTATTGCCAAGGCAAATTTCCGCAGAGCCGAGAAAAAATTTGGAATTAAAAGGGCTGATCGTCGTCAGCACATGTATGTAATTGGTAAAACTGGAGTGGGTAAGACGGCTTTTTTAAAAAATATGGCTATGCAGGACATCAATAATGGGCAAGGGCTTGCCATTATTGATCCTCACGGAGAATTTGTGGAAGAAATGTTGGACAATATTCCTGCCCATCGATTAAATGACGTAGTTTATTTTAACCCATCGGATATGGAATATCCTGTTAGTTTTAATATTATGGATGTGGCAGATCCAAAATATAAGCACTTAATAGCATCGGGGTTGATTGGAATTTTTACTAAAATATGGGCAAATGTATGGTCCGCTCGTATGGAATACATCTTGGCTAATTGTATTTTAGCTTTGTTGGATACTCCTGGCACCACGCTTTTGGGCATACCGAGAATGCTGGTAGATAGAGATTATAGGCAAAAAATTATTAATAACCTCAAAGACCCGGTGGTAAAATCATTTTGGGTGAATGAATATGAAGAATGGGACCCAAGATATCGTAATGAAGCTATAGCTCCAGTCCAAAATAAAGTAGGACAATTTTTAAATGTTTCCTTTGTTAGAAATATTGTTGGCCAAGCCGAGAACACAATTGATATTGATGAAATAATGAATACGCAGAAAATTTTGTTAGTCAATGTTTCTAAGGGAAGAATTGGCGAAGATAATGCAGCTATTTTAGGAGCTATGATTATTACCAAAATACAATTGGCGGCAATGGAGCGCGTTAGAATTCCCGAAGATGAAAGAAAAGATTTTTATTTGTATGTGGATGAATTCCAAAATTTTGCTACAGACTCTTTTGTTAATATTTTGTCAGAGGCTCGCAAATATCGATTGGATTTGATTATTGCTCATCAATATGTAGGACAGCTAGTTACTGACACAAGCACTGCTGTAAGAGATGCCGTGTTTGGAAACGTGGGTACTATGGTTTCTTTTCGTGTGGGAGCTGCTGATGCAGAGTTTTTGGAGCAAGAGTTTACACCGGAATTTCTACAAAATGATTTAATTCGTTTGGATAACTACAATATATACATAAAACTTATGATTGACGGTATTACTTCTCGTCCATTTTCAGCTACAACTATTGCTCCTACTCAGCCTGTCGAAGATAACGAAAAGCGAGAGGAAATAATTAGAATTTCTAGGTCAAAGTATGCTCATAAAATAACGGACGTCGAAGAAGAAATTAGTGGTTGGGCAGCAAATCAAGACATTTCTATAAAAGGTAATTCTGGGAAAGGGCAAAATAAAAAAAATCAAAAACCCCAACAAAATAATAGCCAATCACAAGGCCGCGTACAAGCAGACGGTACAACTCTCTATGATGCTGTATGTTCAAATTGTGGTAAAGACACAAAAATTATTTTTCCGCCCGAGCCCGGAAGAGCTGTTTATTGCAAATCTTGTTTGAAAAAAATCAAAGCCGGTGAGGTTCACGAACGTAAAGAGATAAGAATACCATCTACAAAATTGTCGCAGGGCAATTCAAATGGGGCTGGAAATAAATCAGAGAATGATAAGGCTTTGGCAGATTTAGGCATAGAATTTGAGCCTCCAGAAAAAATAGAAGACATATCATTTAACAGGCATAGAAAGCCTGCAGAAAAAGAAGAACGATCCAGTAAGCGAAAACAGCCTACTAAACGCAAAGAAATTAACCTATCAGAACTACGAGAGGCGCTAGAAGAGTCTATAAAGCCTAAAGATTCTGCAGAGGAGTTAAAGCAAAGAGTTGAGCAGGAAAAGTATGAAGACAAGACCATAGAAGATGAGCCAAAAAATTCCGGCAAGAAGCCATTAAAGCCGGGAGAGGCAGTCAAATTATAAATAAGTAATTTTAAAAGCCGCCCTTTAAATTGGGGCGACTTTTTGGTAGGATTAAGCAATTATGGAAGCACAAACTAAACAATGTCAAAACTGTCATAACGAGTTTGTAATTGAGCCCGAGGATTTTGAGTTTTATGAGAAGATAAAAGTGCCAGCCCCAACCTTCTGCCCAGACTGCAGAATTGTAAGGCGTATGACCTGGCGAAATGAAAGAAGCTTATACCACAGAAAATGTGATGCTACAGGGAAAAATATTATTACTATGTTTGCGCCAGAGCAGCCCTTGGTTGTCTATGAAAGAGACTATTGGTGGTCAGACAATTGGGATCAGCTTGCCACTGGCAGGGATTATGATTTTAATAAACCCTTTTTCCAACAATACAGAGAGTTGCTCGAGAAGGCTCCTCTCCCTAATCTTTGTAATTCTAACGCAATAAGTTCTGATTACGGCAATCACAGTATTTATTTAAAAAATTGTTATCTTCACTATGCTTGCTTTGATTGTGAAGATTCTTCGTATATATCTGGGGCGGTAAAAGCTAAAAATTCTTTTGACCAGTATAAAACAACTAATGCCGTGCAGTGTTACGATGATGTTTTGTGCGCAAATTTAAATCGTGTTTGTTTATCATACGACAGCGACGATAGTGTTAATTCAGATTTTCTGCATGCGTGTAGGAATTTAATAGATTGTTTAGGTTGTATAAATTTAAAAAATAAATCTTATTGCATTTTTAATCAACAGTACACAAAAGAAGAATATGAAAAAGATCGCGCTAAATATGATTTTGGTAGCTATAAACAATTGGAAGATTTTAGAAAAAAGTTTGCCGAATTTATAAAAAAATATCCAAGACGTCACGGATTTGTCTATAAGTGTGTAAATGTTGTTGGAAATAATATTTTAAATTCTAAAAATATTTATATGGGTTTTGATATATTTTGGGAAGCTGAAGACTCAAAATATATAATTCATGGAGGAGGTATGAAAGATATTTATGATGGATATGGCGTAGGAGATGTTTTCAGTGAATCCTATGAAATCGTGGATACTGGAGCTCATGGCACCCGTATTTTATTTTCTGTTTTTACCCACTCTTGTCAGAACACGCATTATACTTATGCGTGTAAAAATTCTTCTAATTTGTTTGGGTGTGTGGGGCTTCGTAGCAAAAAATATTGTATTTTAAACAAGCAATATACTAAGGAGGAATACGAAGCTCTTTTGCCCAAAATAAAAAAGCACATGGATGAAATGCCATATGTAGATAAAAAGGGCAGAGTATATAAGTATGGCGAATTTTTCCCAGCAGAATTGAGTCCCTTTGCTTATAACGAAACCATAGCTCAAGAATATTATCCCAAAACAAAAGAACAAATTTTAGAAGCAGGTTTTAAATGGAGAGAGCCAGACATAAAACAACATACTATTACATTAAAACAAGAGGATTTACCAGACCATATAAAAGATGTTCAAGATGATATTTTAAACCAAGTCATAGGATGTGAGCATGAGGGAAAGTGTACACACCAATGTATGGGAGCGTTTAAAATTACTAAATTTGAATTAGAATTTTATAGAAAGATGAATTTAGCGTTGCCAAGATTATGTTCTAACTGCAGGCATTATAGGCGCCTGGCTCAGCGTACACCATTTAAACTGTGGGATAGAAAATGTGCTAGATGCGGAGCTGATATTAAGACATCTTACGCGCCAGAAAGACCGGAGATAGTATACTGCGAAGCCTGCTACAACGCAGAAGTAGCATAATTATAGCGGATTTTTGCCGTACGGCAAAAAACCGCTAATTTAAAAAAACATGGGAGTAGAATCACAAACTAAACAATGTCAGAACTGTCATAACGAGTTCGTAATAGAGCCCGATGACTTTGCGTTCTACGAGAAGATAAAGGTACCAGCTCCTACTTTTTGCCCGGAGTGCAGGGCAATAAGGCGCTTGATATTTTGGAACCAAAATAATTTGTATAAGAAGACAGAAGCGAGAGAAGGAAAAAAAGTATTCTCCACTTACCCAGAAGAAGCTAATGTAAAAATTTATGACCACGATTATTGGTGGTCAGACAAATGGGATCCTATGGATTTTGGGATGGAAATTGATTTTTCAAGGCCGTTTTTAGAACAGCTGAAAGAACTTAATGATTCTGTCCCATTGCCTAATCGATCTATCCGTGGGTTTGTTAATAGTGATTATTGCAACCAGGCCTCGTATTTAAAAAACTGCTACCTCTGTTTTAATGGTAATAACAACGAAAACTGCCAATATTGCGCTGGTTTCACATATACTAAAGATTCTATGGATTCTTACGCCCTCGTAAATTGTGAACTTTGCTATGAAGTTTATGAAGCTGGGAATAGTTTTCAGTGTTTTAATTGCATGAATATTGAAAACTGTAGAAATCTTAGATTTTGTGAGGAATGTATAAACTGTAGCGATTGTTTTGGTTGTTTCAATTTGCGAAATAAGCAATATCATATATTCAACAAACCTTATACTAAAGAAGACTATTTAAAAGAAATAGAAAAAATTAACACAGGCTCTTTTTCAGAAGTAAAAAAAATTCAGGAAAAGTTCGATGAATTTAAATTTAAATTACCAAAAAAATATCTTCACGGCAACCACAATAAAAATGTTTCTGGTGATTATGTTTATAATTCAAAAGATTCCTTTAATTGTTTTGAAGTCGGGGGATGCGAGAACGTCCGTTATTCGCAGAATTTTGCAGAAAGTGTAAAAGATTCTTATGACTACACTAGTTGGGGAGAAAACTCAGAATTAATATACGAATCAACTTCATGCGGCGATAATTGTCAAAATATAAAATTTTGTTTTGACTGCTGGCCAGCTATGCAGGATTCAGAATATTGTTTGGGTTGTCACTCGTCGGTTAGTTTATTTGGTTGTGTTGGGTTACGTAGTAAAAATTATTGTATCTTAAATAAGCAGTACGCAAAAAAAGATTATGAGACTTTTGTGTCCAAAATAAAAAAGCACATGGATGATATGCCCTATACAGATAAAGCTGGAAGAATTTACAAATATGGTGAATTTTTTCCAATAGAATTTTCTCCGTTTGCCTATAATGAGACAATGGCAATAGAATACTACCCAAAGTTGAAGGAACAAGCCGTGAAGGAAGGATACCCGTGGCGTGATAAGGTTTTTGGAGAATACAAAATAACCTTGAAAGACGATGATATGCCCGATGATATAAAAGATGTTAAAGATAGTATTTTAAATGAAATTATCCAGTGTGAATACTGCAAAAATGCATATAAGATAATAGGAATAGAACTCGGATTTTATAGACGATTTTTAATACCGCTCCCACGCCTCTGTTTTAGTTGTCGACACACAGAGCGTCGGAAAAAGAAAAATCCGTTGTTTTTGTGGCACAGGAAGTGCATGAAACCAGGGTGTACTAATGAATTTGAGACCAGCTATGCCCCGGAGAGACCGGAGATTATTTACTGCGAAAGCTGTTACAACGCAGAAGTAGTATAATTATAGCGGTTTTTTGCCGTACGGCAAAAAACCGCTAATTTAAAAAAACATGGGAGTAGAATCACAAACTAAACAATGTCAGAACTGTCATAACGAGTTCGTAATAGAGCCCGATGATTTTGAGTTCTACGAGAAGATAAAAGTGCCGCCTCCAACATTTTGTCCTAAATGTCGCTATCAGCGAAGATTAACTAATCGTAATGAGTGGATTTTTTATCAGAGACCGTGTGATTTATGCAAAAAAAGTATTGTTTCAATTCATAATCCAGATTATGCGGGGAAAGTGTATTGCCAGACTTGTTGGTGGTCCGATAAATGGGATTCAATGGAATACGGTCAAGACTATGATTTTTCAAAACCATTCTTTGAGCAGTTTGAGCGTTTGCGTTTAAAAACTCCTCGCATTGCAATGGCAAATAGTCAAAGTATTAATTCTGAATATACTAACCAATCTGAAAATAATAAGAATTGCTATTTATGTGTTTCTTCTGGTAAAAGTGAAAATTGTTCGTATGGATACTGGAATCAGGAATGTCGTGATTGTGTTGACTCGTACGCATCAGAAAAATGCGAGAGAGGTTATGAATTAGTAAACTGTGTTAAATGTAGCCGATCAGCATATCTTGAAAATTGTGCTGATTGTGTCGATAGTCATTTTTTGAAAGGTTGCCGAGGATGTACATCTTGCTTCGGATGTTCCGGACTTCGCAAAAAAACATATAATTGGTTCAATAACCAATTAACAAAAGAGGAATATAGTAAAAGATTTAAAGAATTTCAATTTACACACCAAACAATAAAAGAGGCACGTAAAAAAATGCGTGAAATTGAGCTTAATCTTCCGCACAAATACTACGTTGGTCTAAATATGGTACACTCTACAGGAGACTATCTTGTAGAAGTAAAAAACGTTTTTAATTCTTTTAATTGTCGTCATGCTGAAAATATTAATTATTCTCAAGATGCATGGTTTTCTAAGGAAAGCTATGATGTTACAGAAGTATTTAGTGAATTGAGCTATGAGGCTGAAGGGTGTATTGCAACTCGTTGTGCATTTGTAGCAAAAACCTGGGATGTGTTTGATTCATATTATACTGATCTTTGCTATAACAGTAATAATTTATTTGGATGTGTGTCTTTGAGGAAGAAAAATTATTGTATTTTGAATAAGCAGTATACTAAAGAAGAATACGAAGTTTTGATGTCTAAAATCATTGGGTATATGAAAAAAACAGGGGAGTGGGGAGAATTTTTTCCGGCTTCAATTTCTTCGTTCGCATACAACGAAACTGTTGCGCAGGACTATTTTCCCTTGACCAAGGAACAAGCATTAGCGCAGGGATATAGGTGGTATGATAGGAAAGATAGGGAATATCAAATCGATATAAAAACAGATAATATTTCTCAAACAATAAAAGAAGTGGATGATTCTATTCTGGAAAAAACAATTTTATGCAAAACTCAATTAAGCGAAGAGGATAAGAGCCAATATTACAATTGCACGACAGCATTTAAGGTTACGAAAGCCGAACTCGATTTTTATCGAAGCATGGGGTTGCCGTTGCCGGAAAAATGTTTTCATTGCCGGCGACAAGACCGAATGGCGCTACGTAATCCGCGCAAACTTTGGCACAGAAAATGTATGAAGTCAGGATGCGCTAATGAGTTCGAGACATCATATGCGCCGGATCGCCCGGAGATTGTGTATTGTGAGCAGTGTTATAACAAAGAAGTAGCATAATTTAAACTTGTCTAAGAGGTGTTAAAAAGCTATGATAATTAAAAACATTAAATTATAAATTGGCATGGTAGATAATAACAGAATACGTAGATTTAAACTAGCTCCTCCACCACCAGAACTTCCTATTTATGGATCAGTAGATCCAGAAGATTGTTCTTTTATTGGCAAAACCAATTATGAAGCTGCTTTGCAGGAGCAAAAGTTTATTTTTGGAATCAATAGAGTAGACAGGCGTAGGCATGTGTATATAGTAGGTAAATCTGGAGTAGGAAAGTCAAAACTTCTAGAGCTTTTTGTACGCCAAGATGTAGGGTATGGCCACGGTATTTGTTTTATAGATCCACACGGAGACGTTATAGAAGAAATTTTAAATTTTATTCCGGAAGACCGCATAGATGACGTGGTGCTTATTGACCCATCAGATTCTAAATATCCCATTTCCTTTAACCCTTTAGCTAATATTGATTCAGGCTTTAAGCACCAATTAACGCAAGGTTTAATAGAGGTGTTAGAAAAACAGTTTGGTGCTAACTGGACGCCCAGGTTAGAACACGTATTTCGTTTTACTTGCTTGGCTCTCTTAGATTATCCTCATGGAACTATGCGAGGCATGATTTCCATGCTTACAGATAGAAATTATCGTCAGCTAGTGGTGGAATATATTCAAGATGATATGGTTAAGAGGTTTTGGGCTATTGAGTTTGCCGATTGGTCAGAAAAATATGATACAGAAGCCATTATCCCTTTAGTAAACAAGCTCGCACAATTTTTATCTGACCCTGCTTTGCGAGGTATTTTTGGACAGGAGGAAAACAAGGTTGATTTGGAAAAGCTAATGAACGAAGGAAAAATTATTTTAATAAATTTATCTAAAGGAAAATTGGGTGAGGAAAACGCAAGTTTTTTTGGTTCAATGTTTATTACAAAAATCAAACAGGCAGGCATGGCAAGAGCAGCATTGCCTGAGGCTGAAAGAAAGGATTATTATCTTTATGTGGATGAGTTTCACAATTTAATGACAGAGACTTTTGAAAATATATTGTCTGAAGCTCGTAAATACGGTATTTGTCTAACGGTGGCCCATCAATATATGGGACAGCTTATTCCAGCGGTTCAGCAAGCAGTGCTAGGAAATACAGGAACCATTATTGTGTTCCGTGTCGGTGGTGAAGACGCGGTTAGATTGGAGCCGGAAATGGCGCCAATATTTGGCGTCAAGGATATGGTAAACCTGGGAGTTCAGAATTTCTATATCAAAGAAACGATTGATGGCGAGGCTTACGACCCTTTTTCTGCCTCAACCCTCAAGGTTATGCCTCCGACCCACAAATCTTTTAAAGATGAAATTATTAAGAGATCTCGTGAGAGGTATACAATTTCAGCTGAGGCCGCAAAAGAGCTTATGCAATCTGAAGAATCAAAGATTATGAGAAGCTCGCACGAAAAATCTATAATCCAGGGCAAGGGCAAGGGACCAGAATCTCAAGACGATAAAAAAGTAGAAGATAAGCCCGAAGAACCATTGATTTAATTATTAGAAAAAATATTTCATGAAAATTATAAAAGACAAGGTCGAAATTTTAGAAGTAAAAGAAATGGCAAAGAGAATGTACGAGAATCTGGTGAAAGTGGTTGTTGATGTAGAAAGAGATATTTTGGCGATTGATGCCGAAATGCATGTTGATTTGGAGCAGCTTTTGATTGAAAAAGAAAATTGCGAACCAAAAAATTTGTGGGGAATAAATATTTGGCCAGAAAAAATAGGGGATGATTTTATTGAGTTTGATTCTATGATAAATTTAAAACCGGGGTTTGGAAATCGTACAAGGGGAATTGATAGCACAGAAATAAAAGATAAAATAAAAAAAATTGTTAATAACTTGATCAAATGATTTTTTCTGAACAATTTAAAAACAGATGGCTAGTATTTTCGCTCGCGGAACAAATGGCAAATATTGGAGCTGAAATTGGCAGGGCGATAAATTGGCGTAAAAAAGGAATAAATGAGAGCAGAGCGTTTTTCGAAAGGGGGTTAGAATTACTTGATTTAACAATTGAAGACGTAAAAAATAGAAAAAGACTTGCAGAACTTTTGCGCGTGCGCGAATGTTTAGTTGATTATTTTTGTTTCGATAACATTTATGGTTCGAATGACGAAAAATGGAATAATTACTTCTATGGTTTTAACTATGCTGCAAATTTAAATCAATCATAAAACCTAAAAAAATGTAAGGGAGCAAGGCGAACGCTTAAGGGGAGCCATAGCGGACACTTATCCAGACATTAAAAAAATATATAAAATGGGAGAACAAGAAACCAAACAATGTCAAAACTGCAAAAAGGAATTTACTATAGAACCCGATGATTTTGCGTTTTATGAGAAGTTAGATATCCCCAAACCAGATATGTGTCCGCATTGCAGGATAAAATATCTCTTGGCTTTTTGGGTATTTGGAAGGTTTAGGATTACAAAGTCAGCTTTAAGCGGTAAAACGATAATAACGGTTTTACCCGAGTCAGTTCCTTTTCCTGTTTACGAAAGAAGCGAGTTTGTTTCAGATGCGTGGGACCCTATGGATTATGGGGCAGATTATGATGAGTCGTGTCCATTTATGGGCCAACTTGTTAAATTGCAATCAAAAGTACCCCATCCCCATCAAACCGGCATGAAGAATACTAATTCAGACTGGGCCGATGATGTTTGGGAATCAAAGGATACGTATCTTACACGCTCAGCTTTGCGTCTTGAATCTGTCAGTTATGGATATCGCGTATTGGCTTGTAAGAACTCTGTTGATCTTACTTTCTGCTGGGATCTTGAGCATTCATACGATTGTTTGTATTGTTTTAAAAGTTACGGACTTAAATACTCTTTTAATTCTAGAGATTGTCTTAATAGTTATTTTTTGTATGATTGTCGCAATTGTCAGGATTGCTTTATGTGCTGGAATTTAAGAAATGCAAAGCATCACATTTCAAACAAACCCTATTCTAAAGAAGAATACGAACAAAAGATATCAGAATATAATTTGAAATCGCGTACTGAAAATGAAAAGTTAAAAAAAGAATTTTGGCAATACGTTCAGCAGAACTCTGTACATCGACAAGATTACAATCTTCAGGCGTTGAATTCTCCGGGAAATTTTCTTAACAATGATAAAAATTGTTATCAGTGCTATTTTATTGAAGATTCGGAAAATTGTAGGTACTGTTTTCGTGGAAGGGGCAAGGAAAGCATTGATTCGGTGTGTCTTTTTGATTCAGAAAGATGTGCTATTTGTGCAGTAGACCAGTTTGGCGGTTATGGGAATTTGTGTAATCTTTATACCACCTTGTGTCGGTATTCTGCTTATTTGGATAATTGTGAAGAGTGTGAATATTGTTTTGGATGCGTTGGTTTAAGAAAAAAGAAATACTGCATTTTAAATAAGCAATATTCTAAGGAAGAGTATGAAGCTCGAGTTGAGAAGATCAAAAATAATATGAAGCAAGGGGGAGAATGGGGAAAGTTTTGGCCACTTTCATCTGCATATTCTGGATATAACCTTACCTTAGCCCAAATGCAGTTTCCTATGGCAAAAGATGAGGCGCTGAAATTTGGTGCCAAATGGGATGAGCCCTCTGAACCCCACTATGACAATATTGTAAACGGGGATGATCTGCCAGATAATATTGATGAAGTAAAAGATGATATCACAAGACAACGTATTTTGTGCCCAGAAACAAAATTGAGCTATAACATCACAAAAGACGAATTGGCGTTTTACAAGGAGCACGGCATACCTTTACCAAGAAGGCATTTTGACTGGCGTACGCAAGAACGGTATAAACCTTTTAGCTATATGGGCCAATCACAGCATGGAGTTTGTACGTTTTGTAATAAAGAAATTGAACATTATTGTGCTCCAGAGCTTGGATTTAAAAAAATAGCTTGCCTGGAATGCTACCAGCGCGAAGTAGCGTAGGTTACGTAACTAGTTACGTAACCTATAACTGAGTACGCACGCGATCTAAAAACAAAAAAGCCCAGGTTGTCACGCGACAACCTGAAAAGAAATAAGCAACATGGAACAAAAAATGGAGACTAAAATTTGTCAGAATTGTAAGCACGAGTTCACAATAGAGCCCGATGACTTTGCATTTTATGAGAAGATGAAGGTGCCACCTCCAACATTTTGCCCTGATTGTAGATTGCAAAGGAGATTTATTTGGCGAAATGAATGGAAGCTTATGAGAAAGAAGGATATCCATGGCAAGGAGATTTTTTCTATCTTCCACGAAGATTCTCCAATTAGAATAATGGAGGTAGAAGAATGGTATTCTGATTCCTGGGACCCCATGGAATATGGCCAAGAGTATAATTTTTCTAGACCATTTTTCGAACAGTTCAGAGAATTTTTGAGTCAAGTCCCTGCTATGTCCAGGTCGCTGACTAAACCGGTAAATAGCGATTATTGTGCCAATGCTAGCCAGCCAAAGGACTGCTATCTCACATTTGCTTTGTCGTATGTAGAGAACTCCGCGCATTCTATTTGGGGAGCTAAATCTAAAGATATCTTTGACTGTCATATTTATAATAATTCTGAGCTTTGTTATGACTGTGTGAATATTACGAGTTGCTATAAAACACTATATTCGGTGGATTGCGAGGGCTGTAATGATGTTATATTTTGTAAAAATTGCGTAGGGTGTAATAACTGCATAGGGTGCGCTGATTTGAAAAATAAATCTTATTATATTTTAAACAAGCCATACACCAAGGAAGAATATTTAAGTAAGATAAATGAATTTAATTTAAGCTCTAGAAGAAATATTGAGGAATTAAAAAAGCAGACTGTTGAGCATTGGCTAAAGTTCCCTAATAAATTTATTCATGGATGGCATAACACAGACGTTTTAGGAGATTATATATTTGAATCTAAAAATGCTAAAAACTGCTGGAGAGTTGTCGGAGGAGAAAATATAAAATATTGTCAAAATTTTACTTTGGGTCCCGCAAAGGATTCGTATGATCATAGTAATTTTGGAGATAAGACAGAGCTAATTTATGAATGCCTTATTGTGGGCGACGGGGGATATAATGTCGCATTTTCCTGGCAATGCTATCCTTCTAATGCTAATTTACAATATTGTTGTTTTTGTCAGAACTCATCTTATTTATTTGGCTGTATTAGTTTGCGCAACAAACAGTATTGTATTTTTAATAAACAATACACCAAGGAAGAATATGAAGAACTAGTACCTAAGATTATTGAGCATATGAATGAAATGCCCTACATAGATAAAAATGGAATAGTTTATAGGTACGGTGAATTTTTCCCGTCAGACATGAGCCCTGTGGCCTATAATGAGTCTTTTGCTTATGAGCTTTTTCCTCTTACAAAAGAAAAAGTGGAAGAAAAAGGATTTGTTTGGCGCGATGTTAAAACAAAAGAATTTAGTGCAACAAAATCAGCTGATGAAATACCGGACGATATAAACAATGTAGATGATAGTATATTAAAAGAAATTATAAAATGCAGCCACGAAAGAAAATGTAATCACGAGTGTGCAGGAGTATTTAAAATTACTAATCAAGAATTACAATTTTATAAACTGCTTAATATCCCGTTACCACATCTTTGCCAAAATTGTAGACATTACAGTAGATTTGCTTGGCGTAACCCACCAAGGCTTTGGCATAGGAAGTGTATGAAACCTGGGTGTAGTAATGAGTTCGAAACTAGTTATGCGCCGGATAGGCCAGAGATTGTGTATTGTGAGCAGTGTTACAATGAAGAGGTGGCGTAGTAAAATTGGTAAAAATATTTTATAATTAAAACATGCTTAAGACTTTAAAAGATTTTAGTGTGGCAGGAAAGCGTGTCTTGGTAAGATGTGATTTTAATGTACCTGTGGATGAAAAAGGGAATATAGTGGATGATTTTAGAATGAAGCGAACCCTGCCGACAATAAAATATTTGATTGAAAATAAAGCAAAAATAATTTTGATGAGCCACTTGGACCCTGAAAGCACTGGGGTGGCTGATAAAAAATTTACAATGAATAAAATTGCCGAAAAACTGTCTGAACTTTTAAATATGTCCATCGCAAAAGAAGATGATTGCATAGGTCCTGAAGTAGAAGCTTTGTCGGATAGTTTGGAAAGCGGGCAGGTTTTATTGTTGGAAAATTTAAGGTTTTACAAAGAAGAAACAGACAATAATTTAGAATTTGCGGAAAAACTTTCTTATTTGGGAGACGTTTATGTAAACGACGCTTTTTCTGTGTGCCATAGAAATCATGCCTCAATAACAGGAATTATCGGATTTATGGAAGGCTGTGTGGGATTGCTTCTGGAAAAAGAAATTACGGCCCTAGATAAAATTATGCAGAATTCAGAAAAGCCCATGGTTTCTATTGTTGGCGGAACAAAAGTGGAAACAAAGTCAAAGTTTATAGATAATATTTCACAAATAGCAGATACAGTTTTAGTGTCAGGACTAATAAAGAAAGAAATTGACGAAAAAAATATACAACTAAAACATCCAGAAAAAATTATGGGCCCAGTCGGAGATCTAGGAGCTTTGGATATTAATAAAGAATCAATAAAAATTTTTGTAGAAAAGATAATA
>Ga0268277_1001317_pt1 | contig 17128 bp, 17 predicted proteins | sample saktaG_5_FD_190132 | JGI IMG/M metagenome (GOLD analysis project Ga0268277, IMG submission 190132) | Saline water microbial communities from Sakinaw Lake, British Columbia, Canada - sak_2010_1_5_50m | ecosystem: Environmental > Aquatic > Non-marine Saline and Alkaline > Saline ...
CATCATTACCGACGGAAGCGATAATAAAAGAAATATCAGACTACAACCGGCGTTTGGACGGATGAGCCTGAAGAGCGAGCCTGCCGGTGCCTCGGTTTCTCTTGATAGTCGTAAAAGGGGCGTGACGCCTCTGGACATCAATGAACTGTCGTCCGGGTCCTATACATTACGGATTGAAATGGATTTGTACACTCCTTATGAATCGGAAATCACGATAGAGGACGGGAAAACCTTTACGCAAACCTGCTCACTGAATCCCTGTTTCGGTACTCTGAATATCGATGGAAGCCCTATCGGCGCTGATATTATTATCAACGGCGCTGCGGTTGGGACTATTCCACTTAAGCTATTCAAAGTCCCTGCCGGACTGGCCGAGATAAAAGTACGGGCCGCCAGTTACCATCCTAAAACTCAATTTCAACAGGTTAATGTTGGCGATCTCTTGAATCTGGATATTCAACTAGAGCGGCATACAGGCAACGTGCTTGTGTTGACCGATCCGCCGGGAGCGCATATTGCCCTTAATGACCGAAATCAGGGCGTATCACCCAAAATCCTGCTAGGTATGCCTACCGGCAAATATAAACTGGCCATTACGCACACGGAGTATTTGCCTGTAAATGAAGATTTTAATCTTGCATTGGACGAGCGTAAAGAATTCAATATAAAACTCTTAACCTATGTAGGCAGCATTCGGCAGGAGATTGATCGAGTAAAACGGAAGCGAAATCTCAATATCGTAGCCAGCGGCGTGCTGGGAATAACAGCTGGTGCTCTGCAATTCATCAGCATGAAAACCTATACGGATTATGAGAACGCATCGACTTCTACAGAGGCTGTTGATCTTTACGATAAAGCCAATACCCTGAACAAACTCTCCGGATATGTGGGTACTGCTGCGGGACTGTCGGCGATACCGATCCTCAAAAGGCAAGTGGAAATCAGAAAACTGATTAGTAAAGTGAACAAGGGACATGAAAGATGAAACGGTTAATATTACTTCTTGGACTTCTGATACTTTTTTACACCTGTGAGGATTTGAAACGTAACAATCCTATTGATCCACATGTGGAAATTAATGCGCCAACTAATCTGACCGTAACGCTCATTGACGATCATTCCCTGCTACTAATCTGGATGGATAACTGTGGCTATGAAACGGGTTATCGGATTGAGCGTGATGACGGCGGCGGCTATACACAGGTGGGTGAAGTTTCAGCGGATACGACGACGTTCACTGATACCAACCTCACATATGGCCAAAGTTACTCTTATCGGGCGAAGGCATTTACTACAAATAACAGTAGTGACTACTCGAATGAGGTTCAGATAGAGATAATGATCCCGGCACCGTCAAATCTAACTGCTTCGCTTATCCGTAATTCGGAGATTCTTCTCACCTGGACAGATAATTGTTCATTTGAATCCGGTTTTGTTGTTGAACGTAAGGTGGAGAGTGGATCATATATCGAGATTGCCCGCTTGGATGCAGATGTCAATCAATATACTGATAGCGGGCTGGACGATGAGATTACCTATTACTATAGATTGGCCGCTTTTACGAAAAATTTGAATTTCGTTATTAATATGTCGGATTTCATTGAGATAAAAGTACCACCTATGGTAATGGATACTGACGGTAATGTATATCAATCTGTAAAAATTGGTAGTCAGCTGTGGACGGCGGAAAACTTAAAAGTCACACATTACCGTAGCGGCGATGAGATACCCAATGTAACGGACAATACAGCATGGTATGATCTTTCGACTGGCGCTTACTGCAATTATGACAATAATACAGAATATGTTGACACTTATGGACGTTTATACAACTGGTATGCTGTAAACGACAGTCGCAATATTGCTCCTACAGGCTGGCATGTACCAACTGATACGGAGTGGCAAATATTGGTTGATCATCTGGGAGGTAAGTACGTCGCAGTAGGGAAACTGAAAGAAGATGGGTGTGTACACTGGAATAGCCCAAACACGGGAGCAGACAATGAAAGTGGATTTACTGCGTTGCCTGGTGGCTTCCGTTACAGCGGTGGCAACTTCAGCGATCTGGGGCATCGCGCCAATTTTTGGTCATCGGCGCGGTACAATATTAGTGACTATGCAATGAATTGGATACTGGACTCCAATAATTCAGAAATCCTTTGCTACAATACTACGAAGCTATGCGGATTTTCAGTGCGTTTAGTAAAGAATTAGACTCGCCAGCGATGTCCGAATGCTCTTTGTATTTTTCTATTTGATTATTTAGATACAGTGGCCTTTGACTTAAGGCGGTGCTCGACAGTTATTTAAAATAGGCGTTAATATTTAAGCCAACATGGATTAAGGATGAGGAAACATTCAACTTGACTCAAGCCTGCCGGGAAGGTCCAAATTTTGAGTGTTTAAGATCGATTTTACTTGTCAATTTTATTAATATACGGTGTTATATGTGTTGTGCATTGCGTTACATAGATGTAAATTGAGTCAATTAACAAAGGTGGAAGAATGAACCAAAACGCCAGTGTGAATGTAAGGGTTGCCCAAAAGGTCAAAACCGATGCCGAAGAGGTGCTTTCCAAACTGGGACTGACCATGAGTGAGGCCGTCAATGTCTATCTCCGGCAAATTGCGCTGAAAGGCGGAATTCCGTTCGAGTTGACTCTGCCGAATCGGAAGACCGTGCAGGCCATGCGTGAGATAGAGAAGAAGCGCAATCTGAAATCCTTTCCCGATGCCGAAAGCATGATCCGGGAACTCAATTCTTGACCGCCATGAAGAACCTGAATTATACAACCACGTTCAAAAAGGACTACAAGACCGTCTTAAAACGGGGCTGGGATGCCGACGAACTACAGGCGGTAATCGATCTCCTGGCAGCGGGGCACACCTTACCCCAGAAGTATAAAAACCATCGCCTACAGGGACGGTGGCATAGTTTCTATGAATGCCATATCAAGCCCGATTGGCTATTGATCTGGTCCCAGGATGAAGACAATATTTACCTGGCCAGAACAGGCTCACATGCGGATTTGTATTGATGTCTGATATAGGTAGTATCTCTTGAAACAGAGTTATAGCGGAATAACGGTAATGATTGAACCGGGTAATAAGAAAAAGGGTAATCGCAATGATTTCAGCAGTGTGATATAAAAAGTAGAAACATTGGTGGTCAACATGCATGATTTCCATGATGATGACGAGTTTTATGATGATGGTGAAATATTTGATGATCTTGGTTATTTAGGCGCAGAAAAAATCCGAAACACTCTAAAATTCACTTTGAACGTCGATGACACCGTGAATTGGGATAAACTAAAAGACACTTCAACTTTTCTCATGAAGAGACCCTCACAACCGGAATTGATGCCCCTGTCTAAAAAACCGGACAAATCCGATCACAAATATAATCCAAATATCAACATAATTGATGAGATATTCCCGTCACTGAAAAGAAAGAAGATCAGATCGTCCCGGCATCGTTTTAATCGTGATTATGAATTGTGGTCAGCAGGAAATGAGCACGCTGAGCAAAAGAATAAGAAAATAATCGAGCCATACAATTGGACCTTGCAGGAATGGGAAGAGCAATATTCGGATTTCCAGAAAAGACAGGAAGAATTCAACAGCAAAATCGATAAAAAGAAGGAAGAATATCTTAACAGAAATCCTGATGTCGTACTTGAATATTGTCACTGGGTCTTGACTTATTCAAAATACCCTGATTTTTTCCCGAAAGAATTTGATGTGGATTACAATCCGGAGAACTGCATCGCTATTGTCGATTATTTATTGCCCTCGATAGAAGATTTCCCGACTTTATATGAGCATAGATTTGACAGAAGGTCGAACAAAGAAAAACATGTATTTCTGTATGGAAAAGACCTGGAAAACTTATATGATGACCTGTTATATCAGATTTCTTTACGGACAATTCACGAGTTATTTGAAGCGGATACCGCAGATGCTTTAAAGGCTGTGGTTTTTAACGGTTGGGTAAATTCAGTCGATAAATCGATCGGGCAAAAAGTCAAATGTTGCATACTCTCAGTACAGGCCAATAAAGAGGAATTCGTAAAAATCAATCTTGAGCTAATCGATCCTAAAGCCTGTTTTAAAAATTTAAAAGGTGTGAGCGCTGCAAAATTGCACGGCATAACACCGATTGCACCACTTCTTAAAATCGACAAAGACGACAAAAGATTTATCTCGTCTTATGAGGTCGTAAACGGTATGGATAAATCCACCAATTTAGCCGCAATGAATTGGGAAGATTTCGAGCACCTGGTACGGGAAATATTTGAAAAAGAATTTTCGGAAAATGGCGGTGAAGTCAAGGTAACCCAAGCCAGTAGAGACGGCGGCGTTGATGCCATTGCATTTGATCCCGATCCTATCCGGGGCGGTAAAATAGTCATTCAGGCAAAGAGATATACAAATGTCGTTGGTGTGTCCGCTGTCCGTGATCTATACGGTACAGTGATGAATGAAGGCGCGATGAAGGGCATATTGATAACGACGTCGAATTATGGCTCCGATGCTTACGAATTCGCGAAGGGCAAACCGTTGACACTCCTGAATGGTTCCAATTTATTACATTTGCTGGAAAAGCATGGTCATAAAGCGAAAATCGATCTTAAGGAAGCAAAAGAAATCCTGTCTGAGAAAACCAGGAAACAGACAGAAGGATAATTGACATAAGACATAAGAGCGGGAATAGGCTACCGGAGCTGAACATCCTTTCCCTTGGGGACTTTTCCGCTCTTTTACTTTCGCAAGGGCCAATTGAAAGGGGTTGGTAATGAAAAAAGTCTCAAGTCATACGCGCAAACCAGAGAACGAATCGGATAATGATTCAAATCATATTTCTAAAGAAGAAATGGACTTTAATAAGGAGTTGACTCAGGTAAAAGTCTTGAGTTGTGAAAAAATACTAGGAAGAGAGAAAAATAGAGAGACAAATAACGAATTATATCGCTTATCTGAAAAAGAATTATATAAAGAGCTTAATGAGGAGATATACGATAATCCAGATTCGGGGATTTATCTGCCGGATATAAACGATTATAAGAGTGAATTAGCAAAACTTGATTTTAATAATAAGGCCGATTCTGATTATGTGTTTAACCTATATGACAAAATGGTGAGAGATTATAATAAACAATTAGTTAGACTACAAAAGATAAATGAAATAGCAGAACATGATGACAATATATTTTTACATCCCGAGGAAAAGATAAGGGTGATTGATTGGTGCGTTGAATACTTTCGACGAATAAGGGTTATTGAGGAATGTATGAGTAAAAACGGGGTTGAAATAAAAGAATGTTATGATGTTCCATTTGAAGTAAGTGCCCGATATGAATTAAGATATGGTAGTGAATGTAAGGACGGCAAAATTATTGATAAAAAAATACTCGAACCAGCAAGCGAACCGGAACAGCAGACAACAGATCAAAGCACTGGAACGGTCGAAGAGACTGGAAGAACTGGACAGTGTGGACAAGTGGAAGAATATGAAACCCAGATCGGATTTAATGAGGATTATTCAAAATTTACTCTTGATGATGAAGGAATTATAAGAGTCATAACCATTCTACCTATACACCAGGAAGCTTATAAATATGTTATTGAAAACTATTCAGGGAAAGATTCTTTTTCTTCAACAGAAATATTCAAGGAACTTAAGAATAATATCAAATCACCAATGAAATGTATCCGCTCGTTTTCAGATATCTTTCTTAGAGATAAAGGTGACCATATAACAATATTTCATACCGTATTTACAAGGATTAAGCATTCCCACACATACACTATTGCTGATGGCTATAATAAAAAGAGAAAAAAGTAATTTTAACAATTTCCGTTATTCCCGTTATTTCCGTTAATTCAATCCGCTACTCCCGTTAATTATAATTGTTATACTTATACCGAAGATTAAATCGGGAGTATGACAATGAATCAGGCTACATTTATCAAGCAAATTAGAGAAGCCACAGGGCGGCATGATTTCAATTATTGGCATGTCGAACATCTCGTAAAGGCGGGCATAATAAAACCTTTAAGGCGCGGGCGTGGTATTCCACGTATTTTTTCCGAAAGTGATGTCAAAACTGTTATGGACCTCCAAAGACAGACTCAAAATCTGAATGACGGGGAATAATATGGCGCGACCTTTAAAACGGACCGTTGACTACTTTCCCCACCAGTGTGAACACGGGAAGACGCTATTCATCCTAGAGCAGAAGTACGGCAATGATGGTTACGCGTTTTGGTTCAAACTTTTGGAAATACTCGGTAAATCGGAGGGACACTTTTATGAATACAGAAACCCCGCTGACATAGAATATCTAAATGCAAAAACTCATGTCAACGGAGATACCGCTATAGCTATTCTAAATTTGCTCTCCGATCTAGACGCAATAGACGGAACACTATGGGAAAACAAGATAATATGGTCGGATAATTTCGTAAATGGTATAAAAGACGTCTATAGCCGCCGCAACATTACTGTTCCACTAAAACCCCTTCTGGAAGACATTATTGTAGTACAGAAACCCAACTCAAATCATGTTTCCGATACCGAAAATCCACAAATAAAAATAAAAGAGAATAGACTAGATAATAGTAAAATAACTATACCCGAAGAGTACAAAAAACTTTCTGCTGAGTTTCATACTTTCAAAAATCAAAAGTGCCCAGACCTCCTAAAAGAGAGGGAGCTCACCGATAAATTGATCCTACGTGGCGCGGAGGAATTACACAAGTTAAATCGGCTTGACGGTTACACATTCGAAGAAGTTCAACGCGCATTACAATTTGCAGCGGAAGATAAATTCTGGAGTGCGAGCCTCGTTTTACTATCGAGCATACGGAATCGCGGAAAAAATGGGAATAGAAAATTCGTGAATATCTTGGCCAGCATGTCTCAATCAAAAACTCCGGAAACGGTATTTAGAAAAAATCAACAGGCCGTGGAGGAATTCACAAATGGATAAGAAGGTAATGGCCAATCAAGTATCGGTCTTATTTACGTTTTTCGGCTTCGACATTTCAGCGGCGCATTTAGAAATTTACTACGAAGTATTGAGGGATTTTGATGAAGATGCTTTGAAGGCCGCCGTGAAGGGGATAATCAAGAGCGAGCGAACCCTTCCGCGGAATCCATTACCGCTGATTATCGATTACATCAATCCACCTTTGGACGAAGGTGATTCTGAAAGTATCATCCGGCAGATTTCTGAAATTATGGTCTACGAAGGGCGTTATCGATCACCAAATTTATCGCCTCTCCTTTCCCAGATTGTCGAGGATTGTGGGGGTTGGATTTCCGTATGTACAATGTCCGAAGAGGATTTCCGCTGGCGTGTCAGAAACCTATTCAAAGGTGGTTATCGTGGTGACGGTAGAATGTATCCCCAGAAAGGGCTTTCGGAAATACAGAATAGAAGGCAAATCGGAGCGAAAAACGACGCGACCAGCCTGGGGAAAATCATACAACAGAATGAGATGAACTAGGCCAATTAAAGGAGAATTGATGAAACTTAAAATCTATCGGCAATGTCTTGAAAATCCAGGAACGACCAATGCACAATTATTCGAAAAATTCGGTGTAACCGATGATACCGAAAAGCAACAGTTCGTAAAATGGAAACAGGACTGCCTACATTGTTTGGCAGTTTTGGGTGAGATCAAAAAGGATAATAAATCACAATGGAATCAAATATCTGAGAAAGAATCTGATGATCTGTTGAACATTCTCTACGAGAAAAGAGAAACGCTGCTGAAACTGATCAAAGAATTTGAAGGTAAAGACGGTACAAAGTTATTTCCTAAAATCGAGCTGACGGGAGAATCCAAACGGTGTACTTTGCACCTGAATATCGATCTTATGCGCCGCCTTAAAACAGAATCGGATAAGCAAAAAATATCTGTTTCTAAGTTGGTTAATCGACTAATACATTGCTTTTTAGAGGAGAATGGAAATGGCAGTACCAGGCGATAAAGAAGCGACATTCGGCATCTCTAAAGTGATCTGGGATGAACTATCCGATACGGATATGCCGGGAGCGAAAGTCGAGGGCGAACAGGACGAATATTATGAATTGCGGGCTATTGGTCTAAAAAAGCTCAGCTATACTATGGCAGTCGGGGTATGCGATCCGATACTGGAGAATACCTGGTTACTGGGCGATGGAACTGACACGGACAAGATCATCGAGGCTGAAACAGGCGCGGTAAACCTGCCGCAAATGAAGTACAATGCCGCGGCGATGAAATGGCAGTACACCGATGACGGTATAAACTGGTTTGATTTTGGAGTTTCCGGAGGCGGTGCAGGTAGCGGAAACATGCGGACTGAAACCTATGACATGGATGAAAACGGGATTGTGGACCGGGCTGAGATGTTGGATGACGGCGCGGGCGGTGCCTTGACTATCGATGACATCATGGCGCATTTCGAGGACAACAATATTCACATCGACTGGACTGATACGGATGAGGATTTCAAGACCAGCGGCGGGGTTGAAGCGGGTTATATTCATTCCGGTTTGTGGGAAGCCGATCAGAGCATGGAAATAGCGCCGCTCGGTGATATAATTCTCAATCCCGGTGGTAGAGATATGCTGCCCAAATACAATTATTCGGTCAATATAGGCGCTGTCCATAAGAAAATATTGTCCTTACATGCAGCCGAATTGATAGTTGAAAACCTGGTGGCCCAGGATACGATGACGCAAATCGAGGGCAAGGTACTGATTGGCAAATCATCTACGAAACTGACTGCCGATTTGGGCAAGGAAGAGACTGAAATCTACGTCGAGCATAATAATCTGAGCAGCGGCGATAACATTTACATGCTTTCACGGGGTACGGTCGAATTCATGCAGATTAATTCTGCGTCAGCCGGGAGCGGTCCTTATGTTTATACCGTAATACGAGATTTGGACGGCACCGGGGCGAATGATTGGTTTGCAGGAGACGCGCTGTTCAATACCGGGCATGATGCCGGTGATGGCTTCATTGAGATGTATGCTCTGAGCGGTATACTGGGTACAGCCGGGCCGACTATTGTAGGGAATATAAGATTATCGAGCATATATAACGATTGGGTTGAGGGCTGGGCGATTGGCAACCTGAACGGGTTGTACGGCTATGCGGCGGATACAATGGGTGTTGCATTAGGCAAGTACGCTGCCGATAAATATTCGGTGCTAATCGATGAAACGAACGGGATCAGAATGATATACGGGGTATGGGACCCGATTACGGGCTATACAGTGACTTCGCAATGGAAAACGGACGGTGGGTTCATCTTTGGGGATGTGGCAACGTCGGTATCTCATTTCAAATTCGATCCTTTATTGGGCTGTGAATTCAAGGGCATTTTTATCATGTCCGGAGCGGGCAGTTCAATCTACTGGTCGGCTGTTACGGATGATGATGGTCATAAACCGGAAGACGATGCGACTTACGGCGCGAATTGGGCCTCGAATCTGGCAAATATACCAGCGGATATATTCTATAAACTCAGTGATGATATTTTGGACATTACCTGGCAGACAACTTATTTATCTGAGAAAATGGTAGCCTCGCCTTTTATTTCTGGCAATCTGGGTTACTTCACGGAGGAATTCAGAGTAGGCGCAAGCGGGATTGTCATAGATGGTACGAATAAGAAAATCTATTCGAAGAACTTTTCTTCGGGATTAGTGGGATGGTGCATCGATAATGACGATAGTGCCGAATTTAATGATATAATAGCTCGCGGCGATTTCATTATGACCGGAAGCAGCAGTTCGATCAAGTGGTCGTCGATCACGGATGACGACGGACACAGGCCGGACTCGGACGCAACATTGGGCGCGGATTGGGCCTCGAACCTGGCGAATATACCAGCCGATATATTCCACAAACTCAGCGATGATATTTTGGACATAACCTGGCAGACAACATACTTATCCGGGAAACTGGTTGCGTCGCCATATATCTCCGGGAATCTAGGATACTTCACGCAAGAATTCAGGGTTGGTGCAAATGGGATCGTCATAGACGGCACAAATAAGAAAATCTATTCGAAAGATTTTCTGACAGGAGTAACAGGATGGTGCATTGATAATGATAACAGTGCGGAATTCAATGATATTATAGCCCGTGGAACAATTCATGCGTCTGGTGGAACGTTTACAGGTTATGTCGAAGCAAGCAGCGGGGGAATGCGATTCGGGAAGGATGCGGGCGGAGCCGGGAAGCATGGCATTTACATCGATTCGAATGATTTTTGGTATGGCGATGGGAAAATCAGTATTGCGAACGGCGGGCTGATTTATGACGGGGCTACATTTACTTTTGCGGGCAATATAACATCGACAGCGAATATAAGCGGAGGTAGTTTTTCCGTTGGCTATTCTGCTGAGATGGGAAGCCGTTTTGTCTTACAGCAGGTTTTGGGTGAAGGAGAATTTATCCTCCAATCACAACCTCACGGCTTTCCATCAAAATCTATAACAATGGATGCGTATAGAGATGCGAGCGATAATTTATATTTGCGGTTTGGGGGTGGTGTCGATGTAAATGGGACTATGATTTTTAGTAATGATAAAGACGTTAATCTTTACAGACAAGCCGCGAATCGCTTAGCGACCGATAGAGCGTTTAGCGCTTTTTCGTTCAATTTAGGGGCGAACGTTATTATCGATGATGCCGGTAATATCCAATGTCTATCCACTTTCAAATCGTCGGACGGTTCTTCTGGATCGACTGTAACAAAGTCCTGGAGTGATCCGGTTGCGGGTTTATTGCATACCCAATCGTTCAAGAATGGTTTATTGGTTGATTGGACAGCTGTTTAATTGAAAGGATGGAAAATGGAAGAGAAATTTATTTTAAGACAGGATGAAATTAACGATGCATTGACCTCGCTGAACAAGCGAGAAATGGAATCGGCGGAAAGCGCTCGGTTCTTTTGTAGGGCGCAAGAGCTATTCCAAAAATTGATTAGCGTTAATAACCGGTTGTTGACTGAGATCAAGGATTTGAAGGAAGGGAATGGAAAGTTACAGGCCGAAATCGACGTGCTGAAGAAGAAATACGAGCCGGAGCCGAAAAATTCTTCCACAAAGACTGAAAAATGAATCCTGCCTTGCCGATCGAAGCACAGGGCTGGGGTGACTTAAGGAGGAAAAAACGTGCTAGATGATACCCAAATCATTTTTAAAAAACTGGAAGAGATTCAGTCCAAACTTGCTTCCGTGAAGCAGACCTGGTTTGACGTTTCTGGTTTGTCACGGTATTTGGGGATTTCGCAATCCACGATCCGGCGTTTAATATCCTCTGATTCTATCCCCTTCCGTCGTGTTGGAGGAGAGTGCGGTAAAATATTATTCTTTCGTTCTCAAATCGATCTATGGGTTTTGACTGGTGAGAAAAATCCAGGAAAACGGGACAGGCTTCGATTTCAGGATTTGCTATGACGACTAATCTGCTGGCAATGAATCATATCAACCTTGGCGACTTTTTCCAACTGTATAAACAGCTCAAACCGGCCAGTGTAAATTTGGCTTTAAGTGATCTTCCTTTTGGTCTTTTCGACGATGGAAGGTTGAATGGGGTTCCAGATTCAAAAATTGATCTTTCCCGACTGGAGGAGGCCATGGATTATCTGCTGACTCCAACCGGCCAGGCAGTTCTGTTCTGTGATTTCGATTTGTTGACGCGGATTAAATTTCAATGGGGTGAGAGAATAAAATATAAACATCATCATGTTTTGATAAAATCGGCGGCTATGCCAGGGAGCAAGTTTTATCCGCTGAATGATGTCGAGTATTTGGCAGTCTGTCATCGAACAGGATCGAAAATTTCTGATCTTGTCTTCAATTCATATAACGGCGATAAACGAGAGGCTTACCGAAAAAAGAACTATGATTTGGACGAGTGTAAGCTTAGGAGGCAGTATAAACCCAAATTCAACCATAATGAATCCGGTTGCCGATATATCAGGACAACTATTCCGATGCGCTCCAAATGCAATTTGCCGGAAGCCGAGCGGGCGGGCGTTGATCACCCATTTCAGAAAAGTATTCAATTGCTTCGGAAGTTGATCCGTATCTTCTCGAATCCCGGAGAATTCATTTGCGATGGTTTTGCCGGAAGCGGCTCGACATTGATTGCAGCCGACATGGAAGGGCGCAAATCGGTTGGATTTGAGATTGATGATCAATACTATTTTGAGGCCCTTGGGCGTTTGGAGCGGTTTAAGTGCGCGATAACTCTGCCTTTTTGATTAATGATGATTTTTGTTAGACATGTGAATATGGGTAGAATAACTATTTCTAACTTTTAGTGGAATGTCAATAGTAGATCGTTTTTTCACTTGTATTGATTATTTATAAAAATGCACCGCCGAACAAATTAGATTAAGTTTGGGTCTATTTGGTGTTTTTTCTCAGGATAATAATATTTTCTTCTCTAATATCACAGAGCCAGGAATTGAATATGTATTTCAACAGATATGGGCGGAGTACAACTAATTATTTTTGACTTGACAAATATTCTCGCAATAGTTATATTAACTATGTTATTTAACACAAAAAGGAGATTGAAAATGCCGACTATCACAATAAGCGTGAGCGAATCATTGAAGAATGAACTCGAAAAGTTTAAGGACAGAATGAACGTATCGGGAATTTGTCAGGAAGCACTTTTGCAGAGAATAAGTTGCTATAGAGCAGTACCAGAGGATAAGAAACAGTTTGAAGAAATGATCATCAAACTTAGGGAGGGAAAAATGAAATATGAAAATGAGTGGGAAAAAATTGGTTTTGAAGAGGGTGTATCAGATTTCTCGAACTCAGATTACGAAGGTATAAAAGATATATTAGCAGCATACAACGATTATAATGGTGAGATTAACACAGATGAGATTGATAACGAGATTATTGGTAGTTTACATGATAATTTCTTTGAAACTTACGATAAAACCAGCGAAGAAGCTTTCGAGTATTACCTAACTGGTTATGTAAAAGGTTATGCCGAAATGCATGGTAAAATTGTTAATGATTTATAAAGTTCGTATGTACTAACTCTGCCTTTTTGATTAAAACCACATGGGGGTATGTTGAAAAATGCACATATCAAGCGATCTGGCGGCTGTGACAAGCAAAACGATGCTTTCCATGTAGAGGGGGACCTAAGATAATGGAATCGTTGCCCAAAGGGCCTCTAATTGAATATTGTAAAACATCGACTTCCGTATACTATATTCGGACTTATACCGAATCCGGTATATTATTTTGCTTGTGCTTTCAACATGGTTCAAGTATATTCAACATATTAGGACAGGACGTTAATTATGGATAATAGGTATACCACAATCAAAGAAGCATCTGAATTACTTAAGGTATCCACTCGCACAATTTATAATCTGATTTACAAGGGTTTGCTTAAGAAGCACAAGATCAAAGGCACCAAGAGAACATTGATTGACAAATTCGAATTGGGTAGTCTTGTAAAATCATAGGTGCAGCGTGGCGACATTACTTCGGTTACGAAATATCTATCATGCCCGTATACGTTGGACCGTCAACGGAAAACAGAAAAACAAATTGATCAGTTTGCGTACCAAGCAAAAGGCAAAGGCAAACCGGTTGTTCTCGCAAATTCAGGAAAGAGAAGGATTATTTCGGCAGGGAGTAATCGGGATTGACAGAGTTTGTTTTGAAGATATTCCGGCGATTGATCATCTGATTGATGAATTCATGACTTTTCTTGAAGTAAATCAAAAATCAAGCAAGACCATCGAGCTTTATAAGTTTGCTTTAAATGCTTTCAAAGAGATATTTAATGGACGTGATATTTCGACTATTAGTCGGAACGATTACAATTTCTTTATGCAAAAAATGCAAGCAAAGTATCCCAACCGCGTCACTCTGAATATTCGATTGCGAAGTATTCTGGCATTTTTACGTTGGGCGGTTGAATTCGGAAAAATTGAACGTCTTCTCTTTCCCATTAAACAGGTGCGGGTTGATTCAAAACTCCCACGATATTTTAGCAACATGGAGATAGAGAGGATATTCAGGGCGATTCGGGATAATGATATTCTTCTGGCGAGGGTGAAACTTCACCTGGCTACCGGAATGCGTCTCCGTGAGTTAAAGACATCTAATTTGGAGGGCGGATTCATTCACGTCTATAAGAGCAAATCCGGAAAAGAGCGGCAAATTCCGATTACATCTGAGACGGCTTTTTATTTTGATTTTTCAAAGAATCAATCCGTATCGGATGCTCACGTGTCAAGGATGTTTACCGATGTTTTAAAGGATTTAGGATTATATGAATTGCCTGGCGGTGGGAAAAGGTCTTTCCATTGTCTACGACATACTTTTGCGTGTAGAAAGTATTTTGAGACGAAAGATATCTATTATGTCTGTAAATTGCTCGGTCATCATTCGGTCACAGTGACAGAGATTTATGCGCGATTCAGCATTGACAAACTTAATCAGGATTTTGGTTCCTCAAACATTTCCCAATCGAATTCAAATGGTTTTAAGTCCGAAAAAGAGGTTCATTCAAGTGTTGTTTGTTGACCATGGGGTATACCGGTGGGGTATACATCCAAAATAAATGAAAATTGCCCTCGACGGGGGTGACTAAAATTGACAACCCTCTTTTTAATCGATTTTACGCTTATTGTAATGGCGAAAATGTGTTTTATCGACGGGGAGAAACGAAGCGGGGCCGACGGGACTCGAACCCGCAACTTCTGGCGTGACAGGCCAGTGCTCTAACCAATTGAACTACGGCTCCGTTTTCAAGTGCCTTGTTTAAGGCAGTGCCAATTTTAAGATTTTTACGGACATAGCGCAAGGAAAAAATACATTATCTGTCGTCAAATAAACAGTTGCAGGGCTGTATTTTTTTCGTGGAATCTTAATAATTTCTATTATAGAATAAAGCAGAGATCAACATCAAAAAAAGCCGGGAGACATCATGGGATTTAAATGCGGTATCGTAGGTTTGCCGAATGTAGGTAAATCGACTCTGTTCAATGCCCTGACCCAAGCCGGAGTGGCGATGGAAAATTACCCGTTTTGCACAATTGATCCGCATTTCGGGGTGGTCGAAGTGCCGGATAAGCGCCTGACCTTTCTGGGATCGGTCTATAAACCGCAGAAGCTAATCCCCACCACGTTGCAGTTCGTCGATATCGCCGGGCTCGTAAAAGGCGCCTCGCAGGGCGAAGGCCTGGGCAACCAGTTCCTCAGCAATATTCAGGCGGTGGATGCGATTATCCATCTGGTGCGCTGTTTCGAAGATCCGAATGTACCCCATATTGATATTCGTCTCGATCCTCGCCGCGATTTTGAAATCGTTGAAACTGAAATCCTGCTTCGTGATCTTGAGCTGGTCGAGAAGCGCCTGTCGAAAGTTCATACGCAGGCTAAAACCGGCGACCCGAAGTACAAGAAGCAAATTCAGGTTCTGGAAGAAATCAAGAGCTTTTTGGAACGCGGTAATGCCGCCAAGCATTACCATGCCCATCCCGAGGAGGAATCGTTTATCCGGGAGCTGGGATTGCTCTCGCAGAAGCCGGTGCTGATTGTCGGTAACATATCGGAAGACGAGGCCACTCTGGGGCATAAATCAGCGGTCACGGAGGCATTCGAAAAATTTGCCCTCGAAACCGGCAACCTGTTCCTGACTCTTTCGGCCAACCTGGAACTGGAGCTGGCCGACCTGACGGAAGACGAGCGCAAGCTACTGATGCGCGAGTGGCATATCCCGGTTTCGGGATTGGAGCGCCTGATCAACGCCGGCTACACATTGCTGCGGCTGATTACTTTTTTCACAATGGAATCCGAAATCTGCCAGGCCTGGACGGTGCCCAAAAACACCCCGGCGCCCAAAGCCGGTGCGGCTATTCACACGAGTTTCGAGGAGCGTTTTATCAAGGCCGATGTGCGCCACTGGTCGGATATTGAAAAAACCAAATCAGAACATCTGATGCGCGAGCAGGGCCTGATCCATGTCGAAGGAAAATCGTATACCGTTTGCGACGGCGATGTGATCACGTTTAAACTGGCGCCGGGATAATCTGCCGGCCCGGCAAAACCGCCGGAATACCGTTAGCGTTCGGAGGCGAATCGATCCGGGACGTGAAGCCCGAAGCGGAATTTTATTCATTGATTATCCGATTTAATCTGTTAAAATAGATCAACAAAAGAAGGAATATCATGGCATCAATTACATTTTTAGGCGCTACCGGAACGGTGACGGGTTCGAAGTATTTGTTTGAGAATAATGGTTTTAAATGCCTGATCGATTGCGGTCTCTTCCAGGGCTTGAAGAAACTACGTCTGATGAACTGGGAGGCCTTTCCGATCGATCCCAAAACCATCGATGCGGTGATCCTGACTCACGCGCATATCGATCATACCGGCTACCTGCCGCGCCTGGTCAAAGAGGGCTATGCGGGACACGTTTACACAACAACGGCGACTGCCGGCCTTTGCCGGATCATGCTGCCGGATTCAGCCCACCTGCAGGAAGAAGATGCGAAATACGCCAACTTAAAGCACTTTTCGAAACACGCTCCGGCTTTGCCGCTCTATACCGCCGAAGACGCCGATAAGACGCTGGAGTTATTAACGCCGTTCCCTTACGGGCACACGGTGGATTTGTCTCCCGGGGTAACGCTGACCTTCCGGGATGCGGGACATATCCTGGGCTCCTCTTTTGTCGACCTGCGCATCAATCCCGGCAAGGACGAAACGCGCCTGCTTTTTTCCGGCGATCTGGGCCGGCCGGCGCAGCCGATCCTGCGCGACCCGCATACGGTTTTCGGCACGGATTACCTTGTGCTTGAATCAACCTACGGAGACCGCCTGCATGAGCAAACCGATAACAAAAGAGCGTTGACCCGGGTGATCAATGAGAGCGTAGCCCGGCATGGTGTCCTGGTGATTCCGTCCTTTGCGGTCGGACGTACGCAGGAATTGCTCTATACGATCCGCGAGCTGGAGGAGGAGAAGGCCATTCCGGAACTGCCGATTTATGTCGACAGTCCGATGGCGATAAATGTTACGGATATATTTGAAAAAAATAAGCAGGACCACGATCTGGAATCAAA
>Ga0268277_1001321_pt1 | contig 17122 bp, 12 predicted proteins | sample saktaG_5_FD_190132 | JGI IMG/M metagenome (GOLD analysis project Ga0268277, IMG submission 190132) | Saline water microbial communities from Sakinaw Lake, British Columbia, Canada - sak_2010_1_5_50m | ecosystem: Environmental > Aquatic > Non-marine Saline and Alkaline > Saline ...
GACTCGACGCGGGTATCAAGTGATGTTTGCGGCTTTGCGTTTTCGTTCAACTAATTTCCCAATGGTTTACTTACACGCCGCTGCATAATTCTCGCACATAACGCAAATCTTGTAGAGTAATTCTATATACCAGATTGCGTGTCAAGCGCGAACTTGACAACCCACATCACAAAGTTATAATTAGGGGCAAAGGAGATCGGCGCCGACGATGCAAGGCGTTGTTTTCCTGTTAGAGGGAACTTCCAGCTTCCATGATGCGTCTTTAAAGCAGCACATCATCATAGGAGAAATGCTTCATGGAGAGACCACTCGGCAAAGCCAACGATCCGATGAAAAACGCGGATGTGCCAAAGAGAAATGGGCAACCAACACCCTGGTTGATCAAAGCCTTCATTACCGCATCCGTGGCCTTTGTAGTCCTGTTCTTCATCACCTTCGGGCTTGGCCTGATCGCCTACGCCAATATCGCCCTGAGTCTGCCGGCGCCAGAAGAGTTGGGGACCCATTCAGCCGACTTCGTGAGCACCAAGATCTACGATCGCCAGGGAGGGCTGCTCTACGAGTTGTTTGACCCCCAATGGGGCAGACGCACCAAAGTGCCCCTGCAGCGCATCTCACCTTACTTGATCCAGGCTACCATAGCTACCGAGGACAGGTACTTCTACCAGCACCCCGGTTTCGACCCTCTGAGCATCGCTCGCGCCATCTGGTACGCTGTGAACGAGAGGGAGGTCGTCTCAGGCGCCAGCACCATCACCCAACAGGTGGCCCGCAACGTCCTGCTTTCTCCCGTGGAACGAACGCAAGTCACCCTTTCCCGCAAGATCAGAGAGGCGATTCTGGCGGCTGAGATCACCCGCCGCTACCCCAAAGATACCGTCCTGGAGATTTATCTCAACGAAATCTGGTATGGCAATCTGGCCTACGGCATCGAGGCCGCTGCTGAGACCTACTTCGACAAATCGGCGGATCAGTTGAGCCTGGCGGAGGCAGCACTCCTGGCCGGTCTGCCTCAGTCGCCAGCCCTCCACGACCCCTACGCCAATCCTGATGACGCCAAGGCCCGGCAGGCGGTGGTGCTGCAACTGATGGTGGAGGCGGGCTACGTCACGCCAGCCCAGGCCGAGGCCGCTCAAGCCGAGGAACTGGAGTACGTTCCCCTGAGCTTCCCCATCCGTGCCCCCCATTTCGTGATGTACGTGCGCCAACTGCTGGAAGAGAGGTATGGTGTTGACGCTCTCTACAAGGGAGGGCTCAGGGTATATACCACCCTGGATCCTGGTCTGCAAGCCATTGCCGAGCGGGTGGCCAAAGAGCGCGTCCAGAGCCTGGCCGATAAGCACGTCACCAACGCGGCCCTGGTAGCCCTGAAGCCCGACACGGGCGAGGTGCTGGCCATGTTGGGCAGCGTGGATTTCGACGATGAGGAGATAGCCGGCCAGGTGAATGTCGCCCTGCGGCTTCGTCAGCCGGGCTCCTCCATCAAGCCCGTTACCTACGTGGCTGCCTTCGAGAAGGGCTGGACGCCAGCCACCCTCTTATGGGACGTGCCGACGGAGTTCCCCGACGGCGTCAATCCACCCTACAAGCCCACTAACTACGACGACAAGTTCCACGGGCCGGTGCTGTTGCGCACGGCGTTGGGAAGTTCCTACAACGTCCCTGCGGTGAAGGCCCTCCAGTTTGTGAGCCTGCCGGACATGCTGGCTATGGCCCACCGCCTGGGGATAACCTCCCTCAATCGCCCGGATTACGGCCTGTCCCTGACCCTGGGCGGGGGCGACGTGACCCTGTTCGAGATGGTTGGGGCTTACGCCGTCTTTGCCAATGGCGGAGTGCGCATCCCGCCGGTGGTCATCGCGCGGGTGGAGGACAGCGAGGGCCGCGTCATCGCTGAAACCTCCCCCCCAAAGCCTGCCCTGAGCGAGGTCGAAGGGTTGGGGGGGATTGAGGGGGGGCAGGGAGAGCAGGTCATCTCCCCTCAACATGCTTACCTCATCACCGACATCCTGGCTGACAACCAGGCTCGCACGCCGGCCTTTGGGCCAGACAGCGTGCTGAAGCTCAGCCGACCCGCTGCGGTCAAGACCGGCACCACTGATGACTGGCACGACGCCTGGACCATCGGCTACACCCCCGACCTGGTGTGCGGCGTCTGGGTGGGCAACAGCGACAGTTCCCCCATGGATCACGTCGCCGGTGCCGGGGGAGCCGGCCCTATCTGGCACAACTTCATGGAGGAGGCCCTGGCCGGCACGCCGCCCCGCGATTTCGCCCGGCCCTCAGGTATCGTGACAGCGGAGATCTGCGCTGACTCCGGGGCTAAGCCCAGCCAGGTCTGTCCCAGGCGAAGGACGGAGATCTTCGTAGCCGGCACCGAGCCCAACGACGCCAGCCAGGACTTTCACCAACTGGTCAGGATCTGCACGGTGACTGGCCAGCGGGCCACAGAGTTTTGTCCAGAGAGCGTCGTGGTGGAGAAGTATTTCGAGGTCTATCCTGAGGAATACCGCTGGTGGGCCGAGGAGCACGGCATTGAACAGCCTCCAGTGGGCTTTTGTTCGCTGCACACCGGGCCAACGGAGGTGGCCATCTTCCAACCTGCCGAGGGGCAGGCGGTGGAGGGCATCGTGCCTGTGATCGGCCGCGTCCGCATGCCCGACTTCGATCATTACGACGTCCAGTACGGCGTGGGGCCTGATCCCATCGGCTGGGGTTGGGTGAGCGGCCCCCACCTGGCGATGGTGGAGGACGGGCTCCTGACCGAGTGGGATACCCGAGGAGGAAATAATGGCCTCCGTACCCTCAAGGTAGTGGCCTTCGACCATCAGGGCCACACCGCCGAGGCCTGGGTGCATGTCGTGGTGGACAATCCCACGCCCACGCCCACCATCACGCCGACCACGACTCCTACCCCAACAGAGACGCCGACTCCCACCATCACCCCCACCCCGACGCCAACGAGTACGCCGACTATCACCAGCACCCCGACGTTGACGCCCACTCTCACCCCTACGCCGACGTTCACTCCTACACCCACTCCCTCGCCCACGGTGACTCCAACACCTACCATCATTGGCTGACAGAGAGTGAGCGGCCTTATTCTGCCGCTGGTGCTTGGCCCTGATGGCGGTCAGGATAGCGCTGGTGGTGTAGGCGCGGTGGCGAGGGTTACGCCTGTAGTCTTGACAAATCGTCACAAAGGACTTACAATGTGGGCAGCAATATTGAGGTGATTCCCCATGGTCAAAACTCTTGACATTAAAGAGGCTCGTGCAATTTATGGCCCGGACTTGCCAGGCCCGGAGGAAGTGGCCGAAGGCCCCGTGGTTATACGAAGAGAAGGCAAGCCTTACGCTGTCGCCATACCCTTGGACGACTATCGCCGCTTTCAGAAGTGGCGCGAAGAAGCTGAGCGCGAGGCCCAAATTCAAGATCATGACGAGGCTCTTCGACAGGCCCTTCGTCATGCTCAGGGGGGACCTCAGGACGAGACCTGGGAGAAGGAACGCGCTGCCTTCCATCGTCTGAAGCCCCAACTCTTGCAGACGCACAAGGGGCTCTACGTAGCCATCCACGGCGGCCAGGTGGTAGACGCCGATGCAGACAATCTGGCGCTGGCCCGGAGGGTCATGTCCAGGCTGAAGGACATGCCCTTCTATCTCCAACTGGTCAGCGAGGAAACCCGCACTTTTGAAGTTCCATCACCAGAGGAACTCTACAGTGTTTAGGTACGACACCACGATCAACCCTCCAGCCGCCTTCGTGCAAGTGACTCTGTTCGATCCTATCACTGAGCTCTCTGTTCAAAAGCCAGGCAAGTTGGACACCGGCGCCAGTATCACTGTGCTTCCTGAGTCCGTAGTAACGACGTTGCGATTGAAAGCTATGAGTGAGGGTTTTGTTACAGGATTCGATGGCAAGGGGTCATTGCGCCCTCTGTATTACATCGCTATGGAAATCGCGGGGTATAAAATCCCCCTCGTAGAGGTTACCTCCGCTCAGCGATCAGATGTCCTCTTGGGCCGCGACGTCCTCAACCAATTCATCCTTACTCTGGACGGCAAGGCCCTCACTTTCGATCTTCGAGACCCCTAACCTTAAGGGCGGCGAACGAAAAGGACCTTTTCCTTCGAGAGGAGAGGGCCTTTGTTTTGCTCATCCTCCAGCGTTTCACCCTGTATGCCAGGGATAACGAGCCCCCACCGATACTTCGCCAGCCAGGTCAGGAGACGACGCCCGCCCTCATGCCCACGGTGACTCCAATGCCTACCATCATCGGCTGACGGGAAATCGTTTGCTCGAATCGAGTGCGATAGCGATGCCCTCGCCAATATCCACCCACTCCTCGACAAAAAGTCCATTTTGTGCTAAAATATCGTACCCTCGTCTTCTTCCCCACCCAAAATACTTGGTCAAAGGGATGATGCAGACAATTAAGGCTCCCGGACCTGGCTTTAGAGAATTCGAGGATCGGAAACCAGAAGATGAACTCACGAGAACGGGTAATGGTGGTTCTTCGTCATGAACTGCCCGACCGCGTGCCTGTGGACCTGGGCTCCACGGCGGTCTCCAGTATCCACCAACGGGCCAACGACGCCCTGAAGTCCCTGCTGGGGGTCGAGGCCGGCGAGCCGGTGCACGACGTGGTCCAGGGTATCGTCGTCCCCGATGAGCAGATCTTGCAGCGGTTCGGCGTGGATCTGCGCCGCGTGGCGCTGCGGCCGCCCTCGAACGCGGCCGCCTTTTTGCCGTCAGGCAGCGAGGACACCTACCGCGACGAGTGGGGGATACGGCGGCAGCGCACCGAGCTGTACTGCGAGATCGTGGGGCATCCACTGGCGGATGCCAAAGCAGAAGACCTGCGCCACTACCCCTGGCCCGATCCGCACGATCCCTGCCGGGTGGAGGGCCTGGCTGAGGAAGCACGGCGCCTCTACGAGGAGACCACCTACGCATTGGTGGCCGATTTCCTGGGCGGCGGCCTCTTCGAACAGGCGCTGTGGATGCGAGGCTTCGAGCGCTTCATGATGGACCTGGTCAGCGACGAACCATTTGCTACCGCGCTGCTGGACATCCTGCTGGAGCTGTACGTCGAATTCTACGCCGTCTACCTGGAGGCGGTAGGCCCCTACGTGCAGATCGTGGCCCTGGGGGACGACCTGGGGATGCAGACCGGGCCCCTCATCTCGCCGAAGCTCTACCGCCGGCTGATCAAGCCCCGACACGAGGAGCTGTACGACTTCATCCATTCGCGCACCGAGGCCAAAATCATGCATCACACCTGTGGCAGCGTCATCCCTCTCGTGCAGGATCTGATTGACGTGGGAGTGGACATCCTGAACCCCATCCAGACCTCCGCCCAGGGGATGGATCCGGCTGCCTTGAAGCGAGAGTTCGGCGAGCAGTTGGTCTTCCACGGAGGGATTGACGTGCAGCAGATTCTCCCCTTCGCCACGCCGGGAAGGGTCCGGGAAGAGGTCAAGCGTATCGTGGCTACCCTGGGCCAGGGAGGTGGCTACATCCTCGCCCCCAGCCACAACATCCAGGCGGACGTCCCGCCGCAAAACGTCCTGGCTATGTATGAGGCCATCCAAAATTGATTCGGGAGGTATTTATCAATGAAAAGCAGATTCGCCAAGATTGCCTATGGCGTGGGCAATCTGGGACAGGCGCTCTTCTTCAATTCGGTGCAGACGTTTCTGATTTTTTTCTACACCGACGTGGTGCGCCTCGACCCAAAACTGGTGGGCCTGGCCTTCGCCATCTCCTACGGGGTGTGGAACGCCATCAACGACCCGCTCATCGGGGTGATCTCGGACCGCACCCGCACCCGCTGGGGGCGGCGCATCCCCTACATTGCGCTGGGCACCCCGCTCACCTTTCTGCTGTTCGTCCTGGTTTGGTCCCCGCCTCTGGGGGGCAATCCCCTGACCAACCCCTCCCACATGGGCATCTTCCTCTACTTCGCCGTCGTCATCGCCCTCTTTGACCTGGCGTACACCGCCGTCAGCGTCACCTACACCGCGCTCTTCCCCGAGGCCTTCGAGGATCTCGAGGAAAGGACGGAGGTCTCCATCTACCGACAGGTGGCGGCGATGATCGGCACGGCGCTGGGCCTGGCCATCATGCCTGTCATCGTCGGAGCCCTCTCCGAGCGGTTCGGCGATTTGGGCGGATGGACGGGAGCGGGCGTGATCCTGGGGCTCATCGGCGGGGGTGCCTTCTGGTTCTCCCTGCTGGGCAGCCGCGAGCGGAAGGAGGTCAGCGAAGAGGAAGCGCTGCCGCTCATCGCTGCCTTCAAAGAGACCTTCGCCAACCGCCCGTTCCTGGCCTTCATGAGCGCCAACCTGATGATCTGCTACATCTGGAGCTGGCTCTCGGCCATGGTGCCCTTCTTCACCAAGTACGTCATCGGCGCTGAGGAGGAGCAGATGAGCCTGATATTCCTGGGGATGTTCGTCGCAGCCATCCTCTTCTACCCCCTGTGGCGGTGGGTGGCTCTGCGCCTGGGCTCGAAGCGGACGCTGGGCCTGGCCGTGACACTGTTCGTGGCCTTCATGCTGCTCGTCCTGGTCGTTGGCAACCTGGGGCAGGCCTTCGTAATGATGCTCCTCGTCGGCGCGGCCAACTCCGGCATCACACTGGTGAGGGACATCGTGCTCAGCGACGTGATAGACGAAGACGAGCTCCACACCGGCCGACGGCGGGAGGGGAGTTACTTCGGGGTGAACGCCTTCATCGAAAGGCTGGTCATGGTGCTGATCGGCGGCTCCAGCAGCCTGGTGCTGGGCCTCAGCGGCTACAATGCCGCGTTGACGACCCAGCCCTCGTCTGTCGCACTGGGCATCCGGCTGGGCATGGGCCTGCTGCCCGTCGTGGCCCTGGCGATTTTCTTAGTGGCGCTGAAGTTCTACCCGTTGGGGAAAGAGCAGGTCGTGGCACTCAGGGAAACGCTGAACACATTGCACCGTAAGAAGGCGGAGCAGCTTACGGTTAGAGGAGGTCAAGAACTGTGAAAACGCTGGATTTGAACCCGTTTTTCTTCGAAGGCGGCCCAACGGGCTGCCTGCTCATCCATGGCTTCAGCGGAAGTCCCCCCGAGATGCGACTCATGGGGGAGTATTTGGCCGGGAAGGGCCTCACCGTGCGGGGGGTGCGGCTGGCTGGTCACGGCACCACTCCCGAAGATATGGCCCGCACCGGCTGGCGCGACTGGGTGGCCTCCGCCGAGGAGGGGTTGCGGGAACTGGAGAGCCTGTGTGAGCAGGTCTTCGTGGCCGGCCTCTCTATGGGTGGGCTGATCACCCTGCACCTGGCGGCCCATCATCCCCTGGCCGGGATCGTCGCTATGGCCGCCCCGGCCTACATCACCGACTGGCGCTTCCGCTTCCTGCCGCTGGCCCAGTATTTCATCCGCTGGGTCACACCCGATATCGAATCAGACCTGACCGATTCTGAGGCCGAAAAGCGCCTCTCCTCCTATCGGGTGCTCCCCGTCCGTTGCATCGTCAGCCTGGGGCAGTTGATGCGCCTGGCCAGGCGGGAGCTGCCCCAGGTCAAGGCGCCAGCCCTGATCATGCAGGGTGAGAAAGACCACCACGTCCCCGTGGACAGCGCACGGGTCATTTTCGAGGAGCTTGGTACCGCTGAGAAGGAGATCGTCTGGTGGCCGAATTCGGGCCACTGCATCACCGTGGACAGTGAGCGCGAGGCGGTGTGGGCCAGGGCCCACGAGTTCATCGTCAAGCACAGCAGGGGCTGAGGGGGCCTCATTGACTCGACAACTCATTGCCCCGCGATTTCGCCAAGTTCCACGGAAAACCCCTCGTGTCTGCCAGGCCCTCCTTTCGAGGGCCTGGTTTTTCGCGACTTGTTCCCTGTGCCCTGGTCGAGTATAATAGGCATATCAACGAAGGCTACCAGAGGGAGGACATGAGCACACAACGCATCTACCAGCTTCTCATTTCGTTTGGCATCCTCACTGCTATCGCCTTTATCAGCGAGAAATCTCGTATCCTGGCGTCGGTCGTCTCGGTCATGCCGTTGACCATCACTTTCGCCCTGTGGTTTGTCTACACGAGCGGCAACGGCGACCCAGTGCTCTCGGCTGAATTTAGCAGGATGATGACCTTTGGTCTCATTCCCACGATGCTGTTTACTGTAGCTTGCTGGTTTGGGTTTCGCCAGGGCTGGCCGGTTGGCCGGGTAGTGATCGTAGGTTACGCCGTGTGGCTGACGACCATGGGCCTCTACCGACTCATCGAATGGTGGCTGCAAACGGCACGCTGAAGCCCAGGCGACCCGCCGCTGTCAAGATAGGCACCATCGCCGACGAGACCGTTTTTGTTTTCAGGGGGTTATGTGATATAATATGAGCCAGCAACCATTGATAACTGAGTCTGGATTATGGCTAATCGAAGGCGATCTAAGAGATCTAGGAGAAAAAAGAAGAGCGGCTTCCGCATAGATCTTTCTGGATTATTGCGAGCGGATAGGGTGGGTATAGCCTTGTTGGCCCTGGCTTTGCTGACTCTGTTCAGCCTGCTCTCTCTGAGCCGGGGGGCCCTCACCGAGGGTTGGCTGCACCTTCTCCGCCTGGCCTTAGGCTGGGGCGCTTATCTTGCCCCCCTCGTGTTCGGGGCAGCGGGGTTCTGGCTGCTCCGGACGGGATCGGGCCGCGAGCCGCAAGTAGCCTGGGAGAAAGTTGCGGGGGCAGCCCTGCTCTTCGCCCTGGGATTGGCCTTGACTCACTCTTTTTCCGCAGCCGAGGATCCGAGAGCGTTGGCTGCCGAGGGAGGTGGGGGAGGCTACCTGGGCTGGCTGGTGAACTGGGCCCTGGCCTCTAGCCTGGGCGACCTGGGAGCTTTTATTGCCATCGCAGCCCTGGCCAGCATAGCCGTCATCATGCTCTCCGGCCTCTCCCCTGCCGAGATAGGCCAGGCCTTGAGGGAAAGATGGATCGGGCTTCGCTATCCGGGCCAGAATCGCCTCCCCCGCCTCCGACGCTGGGGCCAAGCGAGGCCCACAGTTGCTCCCTCGCCTGAACCTGCCACTGAGCCATCCCGCCCGGCACGAGGCTCCATCTACCCCCGCATCATCGGCGGCGATCAGGAGTGGCGGCTGCCTCCTGTGGCCGAAATCCTGGAAGACAGTCTGGACCAGGACATCAGTCAGGCGGAGATTCGCAAGCGGGTTAAGATCATCGAGGATACCCTGGCCAGCCTCGGCGTGCCAGCCAAGGTGGTCGAAGTCAACCAGGGGCCGGTGATCACTCAGTTTGGCGTCGAACCGGGCTTCGTCGAAGGGCGCGCAGGGAGGCGCACGAAGGTCAAGGTGTCGAAGATCAGCGCTTTGGCCGACGATCTGGCTTTGGCTCTGGCTGCCTCGCCCGTCCGCGTCGAGGCCCCCGTGCCCGGACGCTCCATCGTGGGCATCGAGGTACCCAACGCGGAGTTGAGCATGGTGGCTTTGCGTGGCGTGATGGAGTCGGAGGCATTTAAGAAGCTGGATTCCAAGCTAGCCATCGGCCTGGGTCGTGACGTATCGGGCGAGCCGGTGGTGGCTGATCTAAAGGCTATGCCACACCTGTTGATCGCAGGGGCAACAGGCTCGGGTAAATCCGTCTGCATCAACTCCATTATCGCTTGCCTGCTGTGCAACCACACCCCCGATGACCTGAAGCTACTGATGATAGATCCCAAACGAGTAGAGCTGACCAACTTCAATGGCATTCCCCATCTCCTGGTGCCCGTGATAGTGGAGATGGAGCGGGTCGTGGGCTCTCTGCAGTGGGTCACGAGGCAGATGGATCAGCGCTACAAGAAGCTGGCCAAGGCCGAGGTGCGCAATATCGAGGATTATAACAAGCGAGCCGGCGCCCGGGGGGAGAGTCGGTTGCCCTACCTGGCGGTCTTTGTGGACGAGTTGGCTGACTTGATGATGCTGGCCCACGATGAAGTGGAACGGGCGCTCTGTCGCATCGCCCAGATGGCCCGGGCCACGGGTATCCACCTGGTTATCGCCACTCAAAGGCCCTCAGTGGACGTGGTCACGGGGCTCATCAAGGCCAACTTTCCCTCTCGTATCTCTTTCTCTGTTACCAGTCAGGTGGACTCGCGGGTTGTTTTGGACACGGTAGGAGCGGAGAGGCTACTGGGGCGAGGGGACATGCTCTATATGGCTTCGGACTCCAGCCAGTTGGTGAGGCTGCAGGGTTGCTTCGTCTCCGATCGGGAGCTGGATCGCCTGGTACGCTACTGGAAGGGCCCGGAGGTGGGCGCGAGCACCACCCCCACTAGCTTCTATAGAGTTGAGGAGGTGACCCAGCAACCACTCTGGGAGGAGATGAGAGCCAAGGAAAAGGAGGCCAGCCGGAGAGACGATCTCCTGGAGGAAGCTATTGCCATGGTGCGCAAGCATAATAGGGCTTCTATCTCCCTCCTGCAGCGGAGGTTACGCATCGGCTATTCGCGGGCCGCTCGCCTGATTGATCTGCTGGAGGAACAGGGTATCGTCGGGCCGGACCGAGGCGCCGGCCGCTCGCGGGAGGTGTTAAGCGAAGAGGAAGCAGAGGAGTGAATTTAGATTTGCTTATCCTCACTAAATGCGCTATAATCAATAGTTAGCTGGTGCAGCCCGATTCCCACGTCACAACACGAGCGGTGACGATGAACTTTGCTATTTGTGTAAATAATGGGTTTTGCGGGATTCTTTGAAGTGTGGGCGCCAGTCCGCTTCTATAGAGCCTGAGGCAGGTTTGCGCCTTTAGAAAAAAAGGGTTATAATAGCTGCAAGTGTCAGTGACGGAGATGCAGCTAAAGGGCTAAGCTAGTTGGACACTGTTACATTTGTCATTGCGAGCGTAGCGAAGTAATCTCTAAGCGCGCCAGGGGATTGCTTCCCTTCGACAGGCTCAGGGCAGGCGGCGCGAACTGCGCGCCTACTCAGAAACTTCCCCTCATCCCCGCCCTCTCCCCAAAGGAGCGAGGGGGCAAATCCCCTCTCCCTCGCAGGGAGAGGGTTAGAGCCTGCCCTGAGTGGAACGAAGGGGTGAGGGGGGGACGTTTCTGCCCTCTACGGATGGCGCACCGCGCCATGGCCGACTCGCGATGACACCTGGGGTGAAGCCTAAAATTAGTCGAGCTAGCCGATGGATCGTTTTACCCGACCGAAAGGAGGGATGCCTACGGAACAAGTACCTGTGGAACCCGCCAATTAGCCAACAATTACTAAACCAAATTAAGGAGGAGTGTAACAAATGTTTAAGAAGAGTTTAGTCAATCTGACCGTAGTGTTGTCGCTGCTACTGAGCCTGGGGCTCGGTGTGGCCAACGCTGCTCCGCCCGCCCAGGCGGAACTGACCTACACGGTGAAACTGGGCGACAACCTCTGGACGTTGGCGGAGAAGTATCTGGGCAGCGGCCCGGCTTACCACGCCATCGTCCTGGCCACCAATGCCAGGAGCGTCGAAGACTCGAGCTTCGCCAGCATCGCCGATCCTGGCCTGATCCATCCAGGCTGGAAGTTCCTCATCCCCAGCGCGGAGGAAGCTGACGAGCTCATGGTCGCCTTGCGTGAGGGGCCGAAGTTCAGGGTAGGCATGGTGTCTGACGTGGGTGGGATTGATGATGCCAGCTTCAATGAGAATACCTGGAAGGGCTTGCAGGACGCCCAGAATGCGTTCGGCGTCGAGGCCAAGTTCCTGGAGTCCCAGGCCCAGGCCGACTACGAGAACAACATCACCGAGTTCGCCGAGCAGGGCTACGACATGATCATCACCGTCGGCTTCCTGTTGGGCGACGCCACCTACAAGATGGCCGCGCAGTATCCGGATATCAACTTCGCCATTGTGGACTACCCCAGCGGCGGTGAGGCAACGCCTAACTTGCAGGGCATCCTGTTCAACGTGGACGAGGCCAGCTTCCCGGTGGGCTACCTGGCGGCGGCTATGGCCGATCAGTTGGATCCGGACGGCCCGGCGGTGGGCGTCATTGGCGGAATGCAGATTCCGCCGGTGGAGCAGTTCATCGTCGCTTACGAGGCCGGGACGAACTACTACAACCAGAAGTATGGCAAGAGTGTGGGGTTCGACCTGGTGTACGTGGGCGACTTCGAGGCCCCCGACCAGGGCAAGGTCCAGGCCAACTCGCTCATTGATGAGGGTGCGGACATCATCATGGGCGTGGGCGGCAAGACCGGGAATGGTGGCATCACGGCGGCCAAGGAGCGTGGGAAGTGGGGCGTTGGGGTGGACGTGGATCAGTACTACACCCTGCCCAACGAGAAGGACATCCTGGTCACCAGCACCGTGAAGCGGTTGGACAAGGCCGTGTTCAACGTGATCGAGAGCATGCTGGTGGGCAAGTTCGGAGGCGGCAGCGACTACATCGCCACTCTGGCGAACCAGGGGGTGGGCGTTGGTCCCCTCCACGATTTCGAGGATAAGGTGCCCGGCAGCATCAAGGCCGATGTGGCGAAGATCCAGGCGGACATCATCGCCGGTAAGCGTCTGACTGGGTGGCCAGTACCTGCAGCACCTGCTGCGGGCGAACTGGGGAGCGCAGAACGCCCGATCCAGGTGCTGTTCGTGCCCTCGGTGGACGTGGGTGCCATCGTCTCTGGCGGCGAGGTCATGGCCCAGGCACTGACCGATGCCACCGGTCTCGCGTTTGAGGTGAGCGTGCCCACCAGCTACGCGGCCACCATCGAGGCCATGTGCGCCTCACCTGAGGACACCATCGGCTTTATCCCGGCCCTGGGATACGTTCTCGCCAATCAGAAGTGTGGCGTCGAAGTCGGCGCAGCCGCAGTGCGCTATGGTTGGTCCGTCTACTGGGCGCAGTTCCTGGTGGCGCGTGACAGCGACTACCAGACCCTGGAAGACCTGGCCGGCAAGAAGTGGGCTGTCCCCGATCTGGGCTCCACCTCCGGCTACCTGTTCCCCTCGGTCATGTTCCAGGAAGCCGGGGTTGAGGTTGGCGAGGTCGTCGAAGCGGGTGGGCACCCCCAGGCAGCCCTGGCGGTGTACAACGGCGAAGTTGACTTTGCCACCACCTACTTCAGCGCGCCTCTCACCGATCCCGCCTGGAAGCCCGGCGATGATCCTGAGCCGTATGATCCCTTTGCAGCCGCCTTGAATGAGTCGGGTAAGGTCTACGCTGGTGACGTGCGCGTGCTCGACGCCCGCATCGCCGTGATGGAAACTGCCCCCGACATCATCCAGAAGGTCCGCATCATGATGCTGACCGATCCCATCCCCAATGACACCATGAGCTTTGGGCCTGATTTCCCGGCCGCGCTCAAAGGTCGGATCATTGCTGCGCTGGCCGAATTCATGGAGACCGATGCCTGTAGCGAGTCAATCTGCTCAACCGACTTCTACAACTGGACTGGCCTGGATCCGGTTAGCGACGCTACGTACGATGTCATTCGCAGACTGATCCAGGGTCTGGGATACACTGAGGAAGACATCTTCGGCGGATAGTTCCTCCAGGTAGCGGCAGCACTCTGCAAGCAGAGTTACAAATTGGGCGGGGAAACCATCCCCGCCCAATCTTCAACGTGTGCTTCGCACATGGCAATCAGAAACCAGGTTTTTCGCTTGATAAGGCATTGTGGGTGCTCCAGAACGTACAAAAAGCAATCACTAGCTTGGTTCAGACGGCGAAAAACCTGGTTTCTCTATATACATTAGTGTCAACTTAAGACTTCGGAGGTTTCCGGCAGTGTCTCTGCTGCCAAAGTCACCTTGATTGTCTGGTTGGTTTGCTGGCGAAATCGTGTCTGAAAACCTCCGAAGTCTGGGTCGCTCTCTTAAGTTGACACCTATGTTCTATATACGTCCAGGAGGGCAACTTGCTTGAGGTCAAGAATCTAACCAAGATCTACGACAACGAAGTGCTGGCGCTGGATCAGGTGAGCTTCAACGCGCTGAAAGGTAAGTTCACGGCGGTGATTGGACTGAGCGGTTCCGGCAAAAGCACTTTGTTGCGGTGCATCAACCGCCTGGTTGAACCGACAGCCGGCCAGGTGGTCTGGGACGGTGTGGACATCACGGCTGCCCCGCAGGAGGATTTGCGTCTGGTCCGCCGCAGGATTGGCATGATCTTCCAGCAGTTCAACCTGGTAACGCGCTCCAGCGTCCTTACCAATGTCCTGTCGGGACGCTTGGGCTACGTCAATCCCCTTTGGAGCATCATCCACTACTTCCCCAAAGAAGATATCAGCAAGGCGATGGGCAACCTGGAGCGAGTGGACATTGCCGACAAGGCGCATAATCGGGCCGACGAGCTGAGCGGTGGGCAGCAGCAGCGGGTGGGAATCGCCCGAGCCTTGATGCAGGACCCCGAACTTATGCTGGCCGACGAACCGGTGGCCAGCCTGGACCCTGTCCTGGCTCATAGCATTATGAAAATCTTGAAACGGCTCAACCAGGAAGACGGGATCACCGTGATTTGCAGCCTGCACTTCCTGGACCTGGTGCAGCAATACGCTGATCGAGCCGTTGCCCTGAACGAGGGCCAACTGGTCTTCGATGGCTTGCCCCACGAGATTGACGATGAACGGTTCAAAGAGATATACGGCCAAGAGGCCGAACGAATAGGATAGCAAATATGCCCCAAAATCAAAATTCCAGCCCGATCGAGGCGAGGCTTCGTCCTGAGGCCTGTCCTGAGCATAATCGAAGGGCTCAGCCCGAAGGGACGCCCCCCCGTAGCAAAGGGGGCTGGCGTTCCCTGGCTGTTTTTCTCGCGGTGGTGGTTATCGTTGTTGTCTATGCCTACGGTTTCCAGGTCACCAAGGTTGACCTGGAAAAACCCAGAGAAGAGCGACGCCAGACCCAGTTGACCAACATCATCCGTGGCCTGGTGCGCCCTCGCCTCGTCGAATACGAAGAGGAACGCCTGGAGATAGACGCCCCGATCGTGATGCCTTGTGACAGTCGGGTGTCATTGCCGCCGGTGGACACGTCCGGGCGCTACATCGAGCTGACCCCCAATTGCGTGAAGCTGGGGGGAGAAGTGACGGTCAAGGGCTACAACTTTGAGCCGGGCGAAACGGTGTTTCTTTTCTTTATCCCCAAGGCGGCCAGCATCCACGACCAGGTAGAGTTGCGCCTGGCCCAGGACGCCATTGAGACTGACTCGCAGGGACAATTCACCTACGTGGCTGAGATGAGACAGGACCGACCCTCTGACGAGCCACAGATCGTGCGGGCGGTGACTAAGATTCGATCGGGCTTGCCTCACCCCAGCGATACGCTGAAGGACACTTTTGGCAAAATCATCGAGACCATCTTCCTGGCCCTCATTGCTACCACCATAGGCACGGCCCTGGCCATTCCCATCAGCTTCCTGGCTGCCCGCAATCTAATGAGCGCCATGGCCAGTCCTTTTGGTAGTGTTATGGCGGGCCTACTGATCGCCCCTTTGGGCGGGGCGCTGGGCTTAATTCTGGTTGGCTGGCTGACGGGCCTGGCGGACGGCCTGACACAGAATTTAGCCCTGGGCGTGGTCTTGCTAGTAGCCAGTACAGTTGTTGTGTGGCTGCTTATCAGGTTGCTCTCTCGCGATTATCAGGGACGATTTGCTGTCTGGCGACGAGGAGGATTGGGCTTGCTGGCCGTATCCCTCGTCGCTCTTGCGCTGGGCTTGCTGGCGACGTTGGGCATGAAGCTGGGGGTGTGGTTGCAGGTGACGTTGGGATCGTTCGGTTTTCTGGGGAACTTTGTCTTTGTCCTCGCCGATTTGATCGTGACTTTTTTGCCGCTGCTGGGCGGGCTGATCGGGCTTTCCATCTCAAGCTCATTGGCCTCTTCACTCTCTGGCCGCTTCCTGCGTACGGCCAAACCGGCTGTGGCCAAGGTGTTTACAGCGGTTGTGGCTACTTTGGCTGGCGTGCTGCTGGCGGCCATCGTGGTGGCCATTGTTGCCTGGCTCTACAAGATCGAGAACCCCTTCGGATTTGTCGCTGTGCCGGCCGTGATGGTGGGCGTGGTCTTGCTTGCGATCAGCCTCATCATTGATGTGCAGCGGCCCGTGCCCGTCGGTATAACCGTCTACAATATCACCCGCACCGTTCTCAATGCCTTGCGCTCCATTGAGCCGCTGATCATGGTGGTGGCCTTTGCCGTGTGGGTGGGTATTGGCCCCTTTGCCGGGGTGATGGCGCTGGCGTTGCACACCATCGCCGGTTTGGGCAAGCTCTACTCGGAGCAAGTAGAAAACATCCAGGTTGGGCCCATCGAAGCGGTGACAGCCACCGGCGCCAACCGTCTGCAGACCATCGCCTACGCCGTCATCCCTCAGATTGTGCCACCCTACATCGCATTTACTATCTATCGTTGGGACATCAACGTGCGCATGTCCACCATCATCGGCTTCGGTGGCGGGGGCGGTATTGGTTTCCTGGTGCAGCAAAACCTGAACCTGCTCAAATACCGCGACGCCAGCGTGCAGATGATCGCCATCGCCATCGTGGTAGCCACCCTCGACTTCGCCAGCGCCAAGGTGAGAGAGCGGATTATCTAGTCATCTGATGTTGGATTTGGACAGAACAGGAGGTGGAGTATGGGCGTTGTAGCTCTTGAATAAATGACCAACGACCAACTCAGTGGGAGGTGAAACAAGATGCCGGTTGCTATACCACAAACCGTAAGACGATCGCTGGGGGAAGAAGCGGTAGTGGACTTCATGCCCTGGATGGAGGAATGGCTCTCCGAGTCCATCAAAGAGAAAGCTGTGCCGCGGGACGAGTATCGGGAGGTGCTGTCGCGGCTGGAGGGGCTGGAGGAGGACGTCTCGCTCGTTAAAGAGGAGCAGGCTCGGATGCGGGTTGAGTTTCGTGAGGATCAAGTCCAGATGCGGGCGGAGTTTCGTGAGGATTTGGGCCAGCTCCGACGGGAGATGAACGAGCGCTTCGACGAGATGAACCAGCGCTTCGACGGGATAAACCGGCGCTTCGACGGGATGAACCAGCATTTCGAGTCACGACTCGATCAGATGTCGGAGCGGATGCTGGTACAGACACGGTGGCTGATCGGTTCCATTGCCCTGTTCGGCACCATCCTGACCATCATGATGGGCATTGCCCAGTTTGCTCCGTAGAGCGGGGAAGGGAA
>Ga0268277_1001324_pt1 | contig 17095 bp, 15 predicted proteins | sample saktaG_5_FD_190132 | JGI IMG/M metagenome (GOLD analysis project Ga0268277, IMG submission 190132) | Saline water microbial communities from Sakinaw Lake, British Columbia, Canada - sak_2010_1_5_50m | ecosystem: Environmental > Aquatic > Non-marine Saline and Alkaline > Saline ...
CGGTGGGAATTCGTCGTCGTAGTCGGCGACCAGCTAAAAAACAAGGAATAACAAAGCCGTTGCCAAGACCGTTGCCTGAATGAAAAATCTCCAGAAAAAAGGGATTTTTTTGTATTTGGCAAAGTGGATTTTTTTGTGTAATTTTTCATGCCAGGACAGCCACCGCGGAAAAACCAAACTTAAAAAAGTGAAAAAATCAGGCAAACCGGCCAGCAAAGCGGCCAAATAAATTGTCGGCTGCCGGCCGGTTAAAACGGAAATAATCAGCAGTCCGACAGAGATATCCAGACCTATTTTTAAAAAGTCGGGAAGGGATTTCCGCCACCTTTTTTCTTTGATGTTTCTAATTGAATATTCGTCAGGATGGGGCAGGAAATCTAAAAAATAATGGCTTAAAAAAGCCAAAAAGAGAGCTAAGGGAATTGGTTGAATTTTTGAAACCAGGGCAGCGCCTGTTAAAAGATGAACGGTTAAAATCATAATTTTCTATTATATCTTATTTTATGATAAAATAAAGATGAGGTTATTCCTCCTTTTAAAATTATGTCCTGTATTCCAGTTTCCATTCCGAAAGAATATGGAATTGAACGTCTTCCTAATGGCAGGAGGTCCCTTGTTATTTCTAAATCTAAGTTGAAAGACCTCTACATCAAACGACGACTTTCTAGTAGGAAGATAGCAAAAATATATGGATGCGCTTATTCGGCAATAGATTACAAAATAAGAGAGTATGGATTTCCAGTAGTCAGCTTTTATCACAGATCCGAAACCAACTTCTAAAAATTGGGATAGAAAGTCCCAAACTAACTGAGGGAAAGACCAAAGGATATGTTGGAAAGGAAGGCTATGCGAACAATCAAAACTACTGGTCTTTGCGTCTTAATAAAAAAATTTATTTATTAAAACTCTTTGATTTAATTGGTCCTTACCTAAGGCATTCTGCAAGAATTAAGGGCATACAAAGAGCAAGGCAAAACATAAAATTGAGAAACAAAAAATATGGGAATATAAATATGAATTTATAATATTATGAATAAAAAAAGCTTTTTTATTTCTACAGCTATAGATTATCCCTCGGAACGTGGACATTTAGGCCACGCTTTAGAGAAAATCCAAGCTGATGTAATAGCTCGATATAAAAGACTTCAAGGGCTTGATGTCCATTTTAGCACCGGTCTGGACGAACACGGTTTAAAAATTCAGAGATATGCGAAAAAAGCAGGCAAAAAACCTCAAGAATTTGTGAATGAAATGAGCAAGTATTTCAAAGACTTATGGAGAGTGCTCAATATTTCAAATAATGATTTTATTAGAACGACGGAGACGAGACATATAAAAGTCGGCCAAGAAATTATTAAGAAGATATATAAAGAAGGCGATATTTATAAGGGAAAATACAAAGGACTATATTGCGTGGATTGCGAGAGTTATTATTTACTAAAAGATTTAAAGGATGGTAAGTGTCCAATTCATCACAAACCAGCAGAAACGATAGAAGAGGAGACCTATTTTTTTAGAATGAGTAAATATCAAAGGCAGATTTTAAAGTACATTCGAGAGAATAAAAATTTTATTATTCCAGAAAGTAAAAGAAATGAGATTTTAAATAGATTAAAAGAACCCCTACAGGATTTAAGTATCTCAAGAGCTAAAGTTGAGTGGGGAATCCCATTTCCGTTAGATAAAAATTTAACTATATTTGTTTGGTTGGAGGCTTTATGTAACTATTTAACTACAATTGATTATCCAAGTAAAAAGTTTAAAGAATTTTGGCCGGCAGATGTCCACGTTATAGGCAAAGATATTATTTGGCATCATAGTGTAATTTTTCCTTGTTTACTTTTTTCAGCTGGACTTAAATTACCCAAAACCATATTTGTTCACGGCTTTATAACTTCTGCTGGTCAAAAAATGTCAAAGAGTTTGGGGAATGTTATTGATCCTTTCAACCTGGTCGAAAAATACGGCACGGACGCCGTCAGGTATTTTCTTCTAAGGGAAATTCCTCCGACCGAAGACGGCGATTTTACTTACGAAAAATTCGAACAAAGATACAATTCCGATTTAGCCAAAGGATTGGGAAATTTTGTCAGCCGGGTAATTGCTTTAGCCGGAAAGCTGAGATTGAAAGAATTGAAAATCAAAGATAAGGATTTGAAGTCGGTTATAGATAAAACCAGGAAAAACTATGAAAAATCTTTGGACAGTTTTAAGTTCAACGAGGCGTTGACCAGTCTTTGGCAACTGATTTCTTTCTGTGATAAATACATAGAAAAAGAAAAGCCCTGGCAGGCAAGCGAAAAACAGGAAGAGATTGTTGCTAATTTATTGTTAGCCGTTAATGAAGTTGCCGGTTTATTGAAGCCTTTTTTACCAGAGACATCGGAAAAAATATTCGAACGTTTGACCAGAGGCAAAAATAAACCTTTATTCCCGAGAATTCAATGATGATTGATACTCATACCCATCTGAATTTCAATGCTTATAAGACGGATTTAGACGCGGTGATTCGGCGCACTTTGGACAATGATCTCGGGATGATAAACGTCGGTTCGCAGTATGAAACCAGCCAAAAAGCGGTGGCAATAGCTGAAAAATATCCGGACGGCGTTTATGCGGCTGTCGGCCTCCATCCGATTCATCTGACCGAAGGAATTTTCAAAGTGAAACTGGACGAGGAGGAAAGCGCTTTTCAGACAAAGAACGAAGATTTTCATTACGAGAAATACAAAAAACTTGCCGAGTCGGAGAAAGTGGTGGCGATCGGCGAGATCGGTCTGGATTATTATTACCGGCCCAAAACTAAAACAAAGCTTAATCAGTTCAAAGAAAGGCAAAAAGAAGTTTTTCTGAAACAATTAGCCTTAGCCGAAGAATTGAATTTGCCGGTAATCTTCCATTGCCGTTCGGCCCATCAAGACCTTATTGAAATCTTAGACGGCCAGAAAACAGCCCAGGGTGTGATTCACTGTTTTACCGGAGATTGGCAGCAAGCTGAAAAATATCTGGCCATGGGCTTTTATTTGGGTTTTAACGGCATTATTTTCAAATTGAATCTAGATGAAGTGATAGAAAAAGCTCCCTTGGAAAGGATTTTAATTGAAACCGACTGCCCTTATTTGACGCCGCCACCCATGACCGGCCGCAACGAGCCTCTTTACGTAAAGTACGTGGCTGAAAAGATTGCCGAAATCAGAAAATTAAGGTATGAAGAAATATCCGTTATTACGACTGAAAACGCCAAAAAATTGTTTAAACTATGACAGAGTATAATCCTCAAAAAATAGAAAATAAATGGCGAAAATTTTGGGAAAAACAAAAGACTTTTCAGGTTAACTTAAAAAAAGCGAAAAAACCCTATTACAATCTGATGATGTTTCCTTATCCTTCGGCTGACGGCCTGCACGTGGGTAATGTTTACGCTTTTACCGGTTCGGACATCCACGGCAGATTCCGAAGAATGCAGGGTTACGATGTTTTTGAGCCGATGGGTTTTGACGCTTTCGGCATTCATTCCGAAAATTACGCCATCAAGAAGAAAATTCATCCCAAGGTTTTAGTCCGGAAAAACGTCAACAATTTCCGGCAGCAGCTGAAAAATCTCGGCTGTCTTTTCAGCTGGCAACACGAAGTGGACACTACCAAACCCGAGTACTATAAATGGACACAGTGGCTGTTTTTGCAATTATACAAAAAAGGTTTGGCTTGCCGGAAAACAGCGTCGGTTGACTGGTGCCCTTCCTGTAAAACCGTTCTGGCCGATGAGCAGGTCATCAACGGAAAATGCGAGCGCTGCGACGCGGAGGTCATCCAAAAAGAGTTGGAACAGTGGTTTTTCAAAATTACCGAATACGCTGAAAAATTACTGAAGAATCTAGATAAGATTGACTGGTCGGAAAAAACGAAAACAACGCAGAAGAACTGGATCGGCAAATCGGAAGGAACTTTGATAAAGTTTGTTGTTCCTGGCCTTCAGTTTTCTATTGAAGTATTTACGACCAGGCCGGATACCCTTTTCGGCTGCACTTATCTGGTTTTATCTCCGGAACACGAAGTCGTAACGAAAATAAAAAATCAACTGCCGAACAGCAAAGAAGTCGAAGATTACGTTAAAAAGGCGGAAAAGAAAAGCGAGCTGGAAAGGACGAAGCTGATAAAGGAAAAAACTGGCGTGGAATTGAAAGGGTTCAAAGCCGTCAATCCCGCCAATCAAAAAGAGATTCCCGTTTTCCTGGCCGATTACGTTTTGGCTTCTTACGGCACAGGCGCCATTATGGCGGTGCCGGCCCACGACCAAAGAGATTTTGATTTTGCCAAAAAATACGGTTTGCCGATTATCGAAGTCATCAGTCCTCCGGATGGCAAAGAGCATTTTCTCAAAGAGGCCTATATCGGCGAGGGGGTTCTGATAAATTCCGGCCAGCTTAATGGAACGGCGTCAACCAAGGCTAAGCTGGCAGTTGAAAAATTCGTCAAAGGTAAAAAAACCGTCAATTACCATTTAAGGGATTGGCTGATTTCCCGGCAGCGTTATTGGGGGCCGCCCATACCGATAATTTATTGCCAAAAGTGCGGCCTGGTTCCGGTGCCGGAAAAAGATTTGCCGGTCAAACTTCCCTACGTGGAAAATTTCCGGCCGAGTGGCAGCGGCCGGTCGCCTCTGGCTTTGATTCCCGGTTTTATGAAAACAAAATGCCCGAAATGCCAAGGCCCGGCTCGCAGGGAAACCGATGTTTCAGACACTTTTCTCGATTCTTCCTGGTATTTTTTCAGGTATCCTTCAACTAATCTGAAAGAGGCGGCTTTTGATAAAAAATTGACTGAAAAATGGCTGCCTGTTGATATGTATATCGGCGGCCACGAACATGCTGTTTTGCATCTGCTTTATACCAGATTCATCACCATGGTTTTGAAAGACGCCGGCCTTATCGGTTTTGAAGAACCGTTCAAAAAGTTCCGGGCCCATGGCTTACTGACCAAAGAAGGCGCCAAGATGTCAAAATCAAAAAGTAATGTGGTCAATCCTGACGACTATTATAAAAAATACGGCGCCGACACCTTAAGAATGTATTTGATGTTTTTAGGGCCGTTTTCCGAAGGAGGCGACTGGCAGGACAGGGGGATTATGGGAGTTTACAGGTTTCTGCATAAAGTTTGGGCCTTGCCGGAGAAAACCGGGAACGGAAAGAAAAAAATCAAAAATGAAAAACTGGAACGGCTTTTGCATAAAACGATCAAAAAAATGACGGAGGATCTGGAAAACTTAAGATACAATACGGCCATTTCCAGTTTGATGATTTTGGTTAACGAAATGGAAAAACAAAATCAACTAACCTTGGCTGATTATCAATTACTGTTGAAATTGCTGGCGCCTTTCGCCCCTTATCTGACGGAAGAATTATGGCATAAATCAGGCGGCAAAAACAGTATTCATGATCAGGCATGGCCAGTTTACGATTCCAAACTGATTAAGGAAAACAATTTTATTCTGATTATCCAAATCAACGGCAGAATCAGGGACAAAATGGAAGTGCCGGCTAATATCAATGAGAAAGAAGCCAGCGACCTTGCTTTTTCCCGGGGAAAAATCAAAAATATAATAAAAGACGGTAAGATTAAAAAAGTGATTTTCGTTCCAGGCAGACTTATCAATATAGTAGTTTAATTCATGGCTGTAGAAAAAATATTATCAAATAAAACGGGCGGTAAAGCGATTCTTTTGGGTAATGAAGCGATTATCAGAGGCGCCTTGGAAGCGGGCGTTGATTTCGTTTCAACCTATCCCGGCACTCCGGCTTCGGAAATCGGCAATATTTTCTTCGGTTTGTCCAGAAAGGGAAATTTCCAGGGTTATTTTGAATTTTCAACCAATGAGAAGATCGCTTTGGAAGCCGGGATGGGAGCCAGTTTTTCCGGCCTAAAAACTCTGGTGGCCATGAAGAACTTCGGTGCCAACGTGGCTTTGGACGCTTTCCTCCCTTTTGTTTACACCGGTTCAAAAGGACCGACGGTAATTATAGTGGCCGATGATCCCAGCTGCCACAGTTCGGCCCAATCAGAAGAAAATTCCCGAGGATTGGCTTCTTTGGCCCATTTGCCTATTCTGGAGCCGTCAGACCCTCAGGAATGCAAAGATTTCGTCAAATTAGCTTTTCAAATTTCCGCTCAGTTCGAAATTCCGGTTATGGTCAGAACCACTACCAGAGTCGCCCATCAGAGAGCCATAGTCAAATTGGATAAATTCGTTTCACGCCAATTGCCGGTTGCTGGGAAATTCGTTAAAAATCCTAAGAAATTCGTCACTCTGCCTCCGAGGGTCTTGGAAATGAAAAAAGAATTATTGGAGAAAATAAAGAAAATCCAGGAGTTTGCCGAGAGAAGTCCGATAAACAGGATTGGAAACGGAAAATCGGAAAACAGGGAGGTGGGAATCATCACTTCAGGCGTTTCTTATTTATATGTTAAGGAGGCTTTAAAAGAACTTGGTTTGGACTTGCCACTGCTGAAATTGGGATTTTTTTATCCCCTGCCAAAGAAAAAAATTGAAAATTTCATTAAAAAACTGAAGAAAGTTTTGATTATTGAAGAATTGGAGCCGTATTTGGAAAAAGAATTGCTTGCTTTGGCCAAACAATCTAATTGCCGGTTGGCAGTCATCGGGAAAAAATTGATTCCCGAAATCGGCGAACTTAATCCGGAAATCATCGTTTCAGCCGTGGCCGAACTCAGTGGCAAAAAATATAAAAAACCTGCGGTGGTCGGTTACCGATTGCCGGCCAGGCGTTTGCCTCGTCTTTGCCCGGGCTGCCCTTACTGGTTGGTTTTTGAAGCGGTTAAAAAAGCGATTGATCCGGAAAAAACGGTTTTCGGCGGAGATATCGGCTGTTATATGCTTTTTGGCACTCCGGCCATGGGTTTTCAGGATTATTTGTCCTGTATGGGTTCTTCCATCGGCATTGCTCACGGAATTAAGAAAGCCACCGGTCGCCGTAAAGCCGGGGCAGCCGAACAGAAACTGATTGCTTTTATCGGCGACAGCACTTTCTTCCACAGTGGCATTCCCGCTTTGATCAATACGGTTTTCAATAAGTCGAATCCTTTGATTATTATTTTAGACAACCAGACAACAGCCATGACCGGCCACCAGCCCCATCCCGGAGCGCCGGTTGAGCCGAATGGAATTAAAATGGAGAATATCGTCCGGGCTTGCGGAGTTAAGCATCTTAAAATAATCGACCAGGTCAACCAAAAAGAATTCATCGATACCGTAAAAGAATTTTCAGCCAAACCGGAAGTTTCGGTGATTATTGCCAGAAGGCCCTGCATCCAGATAAAAAAGTGAAAAACAGATGACAAATCAAACAAATCAATTTAATCTGCTGATTGTCGGCACGGGAGGCCAGGGCCAAATCACTCTTTTGCAGGTTTTGGCCGAAGCCGCTCTGGCCGAAAATTTAGATTTCAGGAGTTCCGAACTCCACGGTCTGTCCCAAAGGGGTGGTTCGGTTGAAGTTCATATCAGGTTCGGCAGAGAAATTCATTCGCCGATGGTTTCACCGGGGAAGGTTGATTTGATTTTGGGGTTGGAAGCCCAAGAAGGCCTGTCGGCTTTGAACTTCGCCGGCCCTGACACGAAACTTTTGATCAACCAGTATGTTATTCCTTTCCAGGGAGGCTTGACGGAAGAGGATGTTTTCAACCGCCTTAAAAAAGCCAGCCCCGATGTTTTTCTGACGTCGGCCAATGAAATCTGCCGGAAGGAATTGACTACCGACGTGGTAGCCGGCATTTATCTGATAAGCTTGGCCGCTTTCAAGAAATTGATTCCTCTTAAGCCGGCCTCGATCCAAGCCGCTTTAAAAAAAATAATTCCGGAAAAATTTCTGGAATTGAATCTCAAAGCTTTTAATCTGGCCCGTCAAGCGGAACCTGAGAGTAAAAACAGACTAGTTTAAATTTTCTCTATTTTGGCTCCAAGTTTTTTGAGCTTTTCTTCGAATTTTTCGTAACCTCTTTCAATTTGAGATACGTTTTGGATTACGGTCCTGCCTTTGGCGATTAAACCGGCCAGAATCAAGGCAGCCCCGGATCTGATATCGAGAGCGTTCAGTTTATTTCCCGTCAGTTTCGTTTTGCCGAAAATCAGGGCGCGGTGAGGATCGGTGATTTCAATGTCCGCCCCCAATTTTCTCAATTCTTGCAGATATTGGAATCTGTTTTCATAAAGTGGTTCGTGAATCAAACTTTTTCCTTTGGCTTGGGTTAAAATAACGGAAGATTGGGGCTGCAAATCGGTCGGAAAGCCCGGATAAGGAAGAACTTGAATTTTAGCGGCTTTGAACTCTTTTGAAGGCTTTATTAAAATCTCGCTGTTTGATGTTTTAAAATTTACTCCGATTTCTTTCATTTTTTCCAAAAACATCGTTAAGTGTTCGGGATTGACGTTTTTTATTTTTCCTTGTCCTTTGGTCAAGGCGAAAGCGATTAAAAAAGTTCCGGCTTCCAACAAGTCGGGGCAGATTTTAAACTCGGCTCCATTCAGGCTTTTCTTGCCTTTAATGGCGATGGTGTGGGTTCCTAATCCTTTGATATCGCCGCCCATTTTTTTCAAAAAATTACCCAAATCCTGGATTTGCGGTTCGGCGGCGGCCAGTTCAATGGTTGTTTTCCCTTCGGCCAGAACCGCCAGCATCATGATGATTTCCGTGGCTGTCACGGAAAATTCTTTCAAAACGATTTTTTTCCCTTTAAGGTTTTTCGGTCTTTCAAAATGGTAAAAGCCTTCTTTCTCTTCAATTTTGACGCCGAAGTCCTTTAAGGCTTCAAGATGGGTGAAAATCGGCCTTAATCCTATTTTGTCTCCTCCAGGATGGGGAATTTTGAATTTTTTGAATCTGGCCAGCAGCGGCCCAACTAATAGAATTGAGACGCGCATTTTTTCAAAAAGCTGAAGGGGAATTTTTTCCGGATTTATTTCCAGCGGGTCTATTTTTATTTTTTGGGAATTCAGCCATTCGGTTTTAGCTCCCATTTGTTTCAGAATTTCAATTTGATCCAAAGCGTCGGTGACCGAAGGGACATTGTCGATAACCGAACTTTTTTTAGACAGCAAAACAGCCGAAAGGATCGCTCCGGCTGAGTTTTTATATCCGGAAATTTTCACTTCGCCCCTAAGGGGAATTCCGCCTTGGATTAAAAATTTATCGGGCATAACGATGATTTACACCCCATTCCGCGGGGTCCGGCAGTTGATTTCAAGCTATTTTTAGTTTAAAATACAAAAAAGATTATGTCAAAAACAAAGATTAACCCAGGCGTCTTCAGGGCTTACGATATCCGGGGGATTTATAAAAAAGACATTAATGAAGATCTTTTCAGGAAAATCGGTTTTGTCTTGGGTGCGAAAAATAAAAAATTTTTGGTCGGTAACGACGTCAGAAAATCGGGCAGGAAACTGTCTCAAGCCTTGATTGAAGGATTGAATTCAGCCGGGGCAGAAGTAATCTGCAGCGGCACAACTTCCATCGGCCAGGCTTTTTTTACCGGCTGGCAATTGAAGGTCGATAAATCATTATTCATTACCGCTTCCCATTTGCCGCCTGAATGGAACGGTCTGAAAATTTATCTCGGTAACGGCGGAGTTTTTCCGGAAAAAGCCATCAAGAAATTACGGGACGATGTTCTGAAAATCGAAAACAAAAAGATTAAAAACCGAGCTTCCAAAGGAAGCGAAGGTGAAGAAGAGAGCGAAGCTCTCTTCGCCTTTCAAAAAGCAAAATTCAAGAAAGTCGATATGAAAAAGGAATATATTGACTTTTTTTTGAAGAAATTTTCCAACCTTAAAAACAATAATTTAAGAATGGCGGTGGATTGCGGCAACGGCGCCATGAGTTTGGTTGCTCCGGAAGTTTTCCAAAAAGTCGGTTTCAAAGTTCTGAAATTATACTGCCGGCCAAGTCCGAATTTTCCCAACAGGACTTCCGAACCGACTTTTGAAGCGACAAAATCCCTAAGGAAACTGGTAGTTTCGAAAAAAGCTGATTTCGGCGTGGCTTTTGACGGAGATGGAGACAGGGCGGTACTGATTGACGACAAAGGAAGATATTTAAAAGGGGACCAGCTTGGCATCGTCATCGCCAAATTGATGCTGAAAAATTCAAAAAACAAGAAAATCGTGGCCACTCTACCCTGTTCCATGGCTTTGGAAGAGCAGTTGAAAGGGGCAAAAATTTTCAGAATCCCGGTCGGTCACACTTTCGTTATTTTAAACTGTCAGAAGAGAAAAGCCCTTTTCGGCATGGAAGAATCGGGTCATTTCTGCCTGCCCCAGTATTTTCTGTTTGATGACGCCATTTTGATTCCTTTCAAGATAGCCGAGGCGATTTTAGACGAAAAAAAGAAATTGTCGGAGATTATTAATAAAATAAAAATCTATCCCTATCAAGAGATAAAATTTGATTGTCCGGATGAAATCAAATTCAAGGTACTCAAGAATCTGAGCCAGCTTTTTCTTAAAAAATACCGGAAAGTTAACAGGATAGACGGTCTTAAAGTCAATTTGAATTCCGGCTGGATATTGATCAGGCCTTCCAACACTTCGCCGATTTTGAGATTATATGTTGAGGCGAAAAGCAAATCAGAATTGAAAAATTTAAAGGAGAAGTTTTCAAAAATTCTGAAAAAAGAAATTGAAAATTTATCCGGCTGTCCTTTGAAAATTTCAAACTTATGAACAAAGGTATGATCAAAAAAGTGGTAATCGCCGCCGCTGGCCGGGGTACGCGGATGCTCCAGCTTTCCCGTAACAAGTCAAAGCATCTGATTAACGTTTCCAATAAGCCTTTTTTGGCTTATCTTCTGGACAATCTCCGCCGGGCCGGCTATCAGGAATTGATTTTGGTAGTCGGTTACAAAGCCGAGGCGATGGAAAAGTTTTTGAAAGATTACGGTTACCAAGTTAAGCTGGTTAATCAATTTGAAATTTTGGGGGAGAAGGAATACGGGACGCTCTGCCCTTTGAAGTGCGTCAAGGATATCGTGGGCGAAGAAAATTTCTTGGCCATTTACGGCGACAATCTTTATTCGGTTAAGGATTTGGAAGCTTTCAATATCGACGATAATTACAATTACGTTTCCGGTTTTTGGCACCAGAAACCGGAGAAATACGGCGTGCTTGTTTCTGACAACGGTTTTTTAAAAAAGATCGTGGAGAAACCCAAAGAAAATATAGGCAATTTGATAAACACCGGACTCTATAAATTCACTCCGGAAGTTTTCGATAAAATTCTCCAAATTAAAGTTTCTCCGCGGGGAGAATATGAATTGACCGATGCCATCAATCTTTTAGCCGGAGAACATAAAGTGAAAATAAAAGAAATCAAGGATTACTGGCTGGATTTCGGCAATCCGGCCGACATTATAAAGCTTTCCCAGTTTTTGAAAAGAAATGGAAATTATAAAGATTAATTCCGAAAATTTGGCTGCCAAAGCGGTCATTTTTTTAAAAAAAGGAAAAATTCTGGTTTTTCCGACCGACACTGTTTACGGTCTGATAGCCGATGCTGCCAGCAGAAAAGCGGTTGATAAAATTTTTGCCGTGAAGAAAAGGCCGGCAGCCAAACCTCTGCCGATTTTCGTCAAAGATTTGAAAATGGCGAAAAAGTTCGCCGAAATCAATCAACAACAGGAGAAATTCTTAAAATCGGTCTGGCCCGGCAAAATCACGGCTGTTTTGAAAAGAAAAATATGTCAGAGCGGCGCATTAAAGTTGTACGGGGTTAATGAAAAAACAATCGCTTTGAGAATTCCTGACCATAATTTCACGTTTTTTTTGATCAAGCGCGTCAACCGGCCGTTAATCGGAACTTCGGCCAATATTTCCGGTCGGCCAGCCGGCACCAGGATAAACGAAATTATAAAACAATTCAAAAACAAAAAGGAACAGCCGGATTTGATAATCGACGCGGGAAATTTAAAACCGGCCAAGCCGTCAATCGTAATCGATTTGACCGGTTCAGAACCGAAAATCTTGAGAAAATAAAAAACGCCCCAAAAAAAGGTTTTATAAAGAGGGTGTTTTACTTTTTACCAAATGTATTGGTTGGCGGCAAATTCTTTATTTCTTTTTTGTAAAAAGAAATTCTGGATTTAAATTCTGTCGGGTGAGTTTTAATCAAATAACTTCCCACAGTATCAGAAAACGCTAATAAAATTAATTCTGGATAAATATTATGAAAAAATCTTTTTTTAAAATTCATAAATTCCTTTTGAAAATTTTGATTATCGGACGGCAAAATTTTATGAATTAAACCATGATTTTTAACTATACTTAAAATGAATTTTAATTCTTTATCAGATAATTTGAAGCGCTTTAATATCGTTTTTGCTTTAATTAACCCCTTGTCTTCGTGGCTGGGACAGAGAGTTGAGCCATTATTGCCAACAATTGTTTCTTTTTTAGCAATATCATGGAATAGTGTGGCAATTTTTAACAGATTTTTTCTAGTGCTGCCGTCAATTTTCTTATCTAGAAATTGTTCGGTTTTTTTATTTAAATTGCGAAGCGTTTTTTCTAAATTATCTAATACAGAAAGAGTATGATTAAAAACATTTTCTTTATAGTGCCAATCATTATTTTCAACGACATTTTTAAGTTCATAAAATTCCGGTATTAATTTAGCTAATTTTCCGCTTTTTATATTTTTTCTATTCAATATCAAAATATTTTCTTTACCCATATGAATTTTATAAAATGTGAAAAATTTTCTTTTACCCTCCTTCGTTAAAACTTCGGAAGGGCAGGCAAAATGTGGTTCGAGACGATATTTTTAACAGGTTCTTTGGACGTTTTTTTAATTATGCGTGGGGTGGGAGTGTTATTTTTAAGATGTTATAATTTTATTTCTTTTCTGGACGCACAATATCTAAAAATTCTGAAACATTTTTTGATAATCTGATGCGGTATATTATTTTTTGATCAAAATTATATTTGTTTGTTCCTCTCTTTATTCTATAAATATTGGGGCTAAAGTCTAAAGAATTTATCATTTTAAAAACATCATTTGCCAATCTAGGAATTATAGTAGAAAACATCATCATTTTATATCCTCTATCAAAATATATACATCCATCTGTTTCTATAAGACCCTTAAGACAGTTAATTTGGTATTCCCTATTTTTATTGATCCACGGAGGTATTGATACATTTTGTATAAATTTAGAACCTTTTTTAGCCTTCCAGCCGAGAATCTTTTCTAGGTGGTTGGAATAAACGCTTATATCTAAACAACCCTCTTCTCGTTCCACAATGCTTACTTTATTTTGGGGAAGCAAAGATTGCAAGGAATTAATAATACGTTTTATCAAAAGGGGATATTTTTTATCACAGGTAATTCTTAGTCGTATTGCACGACCATTCGGATTAGATAAATTTCCATCACCAATAGCTACTCCTATAATATAGGACTGTAGAAGTTTATTTTCATTTAGAATAGTGTTGCGAAAATAACCTCTCATACGGTGCCGAGGGAGGGACTTGAACCCTCAAGGGCTTGCGCCCATGGCATTTTGAGTGCCACATGTTTTCCAAATTTCATCACCCCGGCATGATTTATTGTTTATTTTAATAAATTTTTATTCATTTTTCAATCTTATAATCGCACTCTTTGTTTGAACATTTTATTTGGTTTCTTTTGGTTTGAACTAAAAGCGATCCGCATTTTGGACATTTTTTTCCGGTTGGCTTGTCCCAGAGAGCGAAATCGCATTCGGGATATTTGTCACAGCCGTAGAATATCTTATGTTTTTTGGTCCTTTTTCCGACTACTTTGCCCTTTTGGCATTTCGGGCATTTTATTCCCAAACTGTTTTCCTCGAGCGATTCCGTATACCGGCATTTGGGAAATTTGGAACAGGCGTAAAATTTGCCGTATTTGCCGAGACGGATTAAAAGAGGCGCTCCGCATTTCGGGCAGGTTTTTTCGGTTGGTTTTTCGGTAATGTCTTTTTTGGAAACTTCTTCGTATTTCAGCTTCAGATTTTTTTCGAACGGCCGGTAAAAATCTTTAATTGTTTTAACCCAATTTTCCTGGCCAGCCGCTATTTTATCGAGGTTTCCTTCCATTTCGGCAGTGAAGCCGATATCGATGATTTTAGGAAAATGGGTTGTCAGCAAATCGTTGACCACTAGGCCGATTTCGGTCGGCTTGAATCTTCTTTGTTCGTCTTTCTCAATGTAATTTTTTTCCTGGATGTTGGACAAAATCGGAGCGTAGGTTGAAGGCCGGCCGATGCCGTTTTCCTCCAAAGCCTTGATTAAAGTCGCTTCATTATAGCGTGCCGGAGGCTGGGTGAAATGCTGGGAGGAAATTAATTTCATCAGCTTTAGAATTTCGTCTTTCTCCAATAGCGGAAGTTCTTTTTCTTCGAATTTCATCGGGTAGACTTTCAGAAATCCGTCGAATTTCAGAACTTGCCCGTTGGCCTTGAAAATGCAATTTTCAGCCTGGATGTCAACACTAACGGTATCGAAGACGGCCGGTGCCATCTGACAAGCGATGAATCTCCGCCAGATCAAGTCATACAATTTCAATTGTCGGTCGTCCAATTCTAAGTTTTCGGGAGTCTTATCCGGATAGGAAGGCCGGATTGCCTCATGGGCCTCCTGGGCTCTTTTGATTTTAGTTTTGTATTTTTTGAAAAATCCCGGCCAGTAATCTTTTCCGTAATTTTCAATAATCAATTTTTTGGCCGAAAAAAGAGATTGGTTTGAAAGATTCAGAGAATCAGTGCGGTGATAAGTGATAAAGCCCCTTTCATAAAGATTTTGGGCAATTCGCATCGTCATCTTGGCCGGCCAATGGAATTTTTGCCAGGCCGTCTGCTGTAAAGTGCTGGTGGTGAACGGCGGCAGGGGATTTTTTTTCGTTTCTTTTTTTTCAACAGCCGTTACTTTATATTCGGCGTTCTTTAAATCCTTTATGATCTTTTCCGCCTCTTTTTTGTTTTTAATCGCCAATTTATCCAAAACTTTGTCGTCTTTTTTCGTTAAAAGCGCTTCAAACGCCTGGCCGGATGTTTTCTCCAGATTGGCAACGATCGTCCAATATTCTTGAGCGAGAAAAGCCTCGATTTCCCGTTCCCGTTCGGCCACCAGTCTTACGGTCACTGATTGGACTCGCCCGGCCGAGAGCCCTCTGGCCACCTTTTTCCATAAAAAAGGCGATAATTTATAGCCGACGATTCTATCCAAAATTCTTCTGGCTTGTTGGGCGTCAACCAAATTCAAATCGATCTCCCGCGGATTTTTCAGGGCTTCTTTGACGGCCGTTTTGGTGATTTCGTGGAAGACGATCCGTTGATACTTTTTCTTTTCGTTAAGATCTAAAAGATGAGCCAAATGATAAGCAATGGCTTCTCCTTCCCTGTCTTCATCAGTCGCCAAAATGACCAGTTCGGCTTTGGCCGCTTCCTTTTTCAAAAGATTGGCGTTTTTTCTGGCTTTAAGGGGAATGACGTATTTCGGCTGAAAATCATTTTCAACGTCTATTCCCAATTCGCCTTTCGGTAAATCCCTGATATGGCCGTAGGAGGAAAGAATTTTATAATCTCGGCCCAGAAAGCTTTGAAGAGTATTTGATTTGGTTGGCGACTCAACGAGTATTAATTGCATATGTATTATTATCCAGGTTTCTTACTTTACCTTTTATTTCCAAAATGGCAAGAGCACATATTTTACAACTCTTGACAAATTTATCTAAATAAGTATAATATAATCATAAGGTTTCACCTTGCGGTCTATCTGCAAATGGCTAGCTTTCCGCCACTTTTTTAAAGTAGCGGGAGGGACAAATCCTAAGTAATTCCTCCTTAAGCTTAGCGCCTTAGGTTATAGGTTAAAACTTTTGTTTTTAATTTATAACGTTTGCAGGTAGGCCAGAGGGTGAAACAGCACATTTAAAAGAGAGGTGAAACTTGCTTAATTTACTGAAACGGTTTAAAGCTGCTTGGCTGGCATTCTGGTATCCTGAGTCAATCCAGATCAAGGATCCTTTGACAGGGACATTGAGCAGAAATACCTTTACTCATGCGTTCCAGCGGGAATTGGCTCGCGTAGAAAGAGGCCAGTGCTCGTCTTTGTCTCTGGCTTTTCTCGATTTGGACGGCTTGAAAAGGATAAACGACGGCCAGGGCCACAAAGCTGGCGATCTTCATCTGAAGGAATTCGCCAGTATAGTACTGGCGCACATCCGCCCTTACGATTTTTTGGCAAGATGGGGCGGCGATGAATTCGTCCTGCTTCTGCCCAGTTCCGCAACTGGCGCTGAAAAAAGCGTCAGAAGGATACACGACTTGTTTCCTTATTTTTCGTGGGGGATAAGCACCTGGTCTGAAGGAATGGGTTTGAGTCTTCTTATAGAACAGGCCGATGAAAAGATGTATCAGATGAAGAAAAGCAAGAAGTGAAACAGGCCGGGGCTGCGATATTCGCAATGCTGCCCCGGCTTTTTATTTATTGAACTCGTTCATTGCTTCTTCCAGTCCTTGGTTGAAAACGATTTTCGCAGCAGCAGCCGTTTTTTCAACAGCTTTTTCGATCTTTTTTCTCTCTTCTTTGTTAAATTTTCTAAGAACGAATTTTTCCGGATTTTCAGGTTTGCCGGTTTTCGGCTGAATGCCGATTCTTAACCTGATGAAGTTTTTTGTTTTCAATTCTTTTATTATTGATTCCACCCCTTTATGGCCGGCTGCCCCGCGGTTTTCAACTATTCTGATTTTTCCCAAAGGCAGGTCGATGTCGTCGTGAATGACAAGGAGCCGCCTTTTCGCCGGCCGGCCGGGAAAATAATATTTAACCAGGTTTTTGGCGGCCCGGCCGGAATTATTCATGAAGGTCTGGGGTTTGGCCAGCACGGCTTTCTGCCCGTTGATTTTTCCCTGGCTGATTTCGGCCAGAAGTTTTTTGCTGTTTTTCCAATCGGAAAAGCTTTCAATTTTCAATTTTAAAATCTCGGCCGCCCAAAAGCCGATATTATGAAAAGTATTTTTGTATTCCGGCCCGGGATTGCCCAAGCCGATGATTAAAACCATGATGATA
>Ga0268277_1001327_pt1 | contig 17031 bp, 15 predicted proteins | sample saktaG_5_FD_190132 | JGI IMG/M metagenome (GOLD analysis project Ga0268277, IMG submission 190132) | Saline water microbial communities from Sakinaw Lake, British Columbia, Canada - sak_2010_1_5_50m | ecosystem: Environmental > Aquatic > Non-marine Saline and Alkaline > Saline ...
TCTTAATTCAATCGCGTTTATACCTTTGATTGATTATCATTAAACAAATCTGTATAAAAGAGAATTATGAGATATTACGAATTAAATTACCTTCTTTCGCCCGAACTTTCCGAAGAGAAAATGAGCGGAATTAAAGAAAAAATAGCTTCTTTTTTGAAAAAAGAGAACGGGACTATAGATGAGTTCCAAAGCCCGATCAAGAAAGAGCTTGGATACTCAATAAACAAGGAGGTATCCGCTTTTCTAATTACCTTAAACTTTCACTTACTCCCTGAAAAAATCAAGGATTTAGAGGATTTTCTGAAAACCGAGTCGAATGTCTTGCGCTATTTGATAAATTCAGAAAAAGAATTCGAAGGTCGCAAAGAAGATGAAGAAAAAGGAAAAACCGAAAAGAAAGCTAAGAAAGATAAAAAACAAATACTGGAAAAAACACCAGAGACTAAAAAGGCAAAGGTCGAATTTAAGAAAATTGAGAAAAAATTAGACGAGATACTGGGACAATAAATTATGAATCTCAATAAAACATTTATCTTGGGAAATTTGACCCGCGACCCGGAGATGAAAAATCTCCCTTCAGGACAATCTGTTACTTCTTTTGGAATAGCTACCAATCGATTTTTTACGGACAAAAGCGGTCAAAAACAACAGCAGGTCGAATATCATAATATTGTATTATTCGGAAAACTCGCAGAAACAGCAAAAAGCTTTCTAAATAAAGGTTCTTTGGTTTTGATTGAAGGAAGGCTCCAGACAAGAAGTTGGGATGATTCTGCGGGGGTTAAGCATTACAAAACCGAAATTGTCGGTGAAAGAATACAATTGGGGCCAAAAAAGTTTCAGGGGGCAAGCCAATCTACTATTGACTCTGATAAACCTCAAGATCAAAACCCTTCAGACAATATTCCCATAATTGAAGAGGATTCACCTCCGAATGTAGAAGACGACCGTGAGGAGGAAATAGATGTAAACGACATACCATTGTAAAATCATCCATTATCTAGTTTAAACGCTTAAACGAATTATGCCTTGTTATTTTTGCCAAAAAAACATAAAAGAAATTGATTACAAAAACACGGAACTCTTAAAGAAATTCCTTTCCGGACTTTATAAAATTAAGTCAAAGAAAAAAACAGGTGTTTGTGCCAAACATCAAAGAAAATTATCTCAAGCAATAAAAAGAGCAAGAAGCTTGGGAATTCTTCCTTTTACCTCGAAGTAATATTAGAAATAAGAATCTACCTCGCTAACACTCAGCAGAACCTTGATTCGCTAAGGTAAATAGACATATAATCTTGAATTAAAATTCGTTGATTAATAAAAAAATGCGCAAAGCGCATTTTTTATTACAACCGTTAAAAATTATCTCTTAAATGTTTTTCTTTATATCTTCTTTTATCTTCCTCGTTATCTTGGGATTCTCTTTAAGAAATTTTCTTGACCCTTCTATGCCCTGCCCTAATTTAGAGCCATCATACAGAAGCCAGCTTCCGGATCTTTTAACTACTCCGTATTTTAAAGCCATATTTAATATATCAGAAAACTTAGAAATTCCTTCATTGTAATAAATATCAAACTCAGTGGTTTTAAAGGGAGCAGCCACCTTATTTTTAACTATTTTTGCCTTTATTCTAGAACCGATAATCTCATCTTTATGTTTTATCTGAGCAATCCTCCTTAACTGTATCCTGACGGAAGAATAGAACTTCAGAGCCAATCCTCCCGGAGTAGTTTCCGGATTGCCAAACATGATTCCTATCTTCATTCTGGTCTGGTTTAAAAATATGACAGAAGTTCTATTTCTAGCAACAATACTTGTTAATTTTCTTAAAGCCTGGCTCATTAGCCTTGCCTGAAGACCAATGTGTTGATCCCCTATCTCTCCGGCAATTTCTGCTTTAGGAGTGAGGGCAGCAACTGAATCAACAACGATTAAGTCCACCGAACCTGACCTTGACAGACTTTCTACAATTTGCAGAGCCTCTTCCCCAGAATTTGGCTGAGATATTAAAAGGTTTTCCGTGTCTACTCCTATTTTTTTAGCATAATCCGGATCTAAGGCATACTCTGCATCCACAAAAGCAGCCACTCCTTTACTTTTCTGAACCTCGGCAACACAATGCAAGGCGAGAGTTGATTTACCGCTTCCCTCGGGACCAAAAATTTCAACTATTCTTCCTTTGGGAATTCCTCCAACTCCTGAAATTAAATCCAGAGAAAATGAACCTGTAGAAATAGCTTCTACATCAACAGCTCTTACTTCTTTTAATTTCATAATTGCACCTTCACCAAATTTTTGTTTGATCTCATCAACCGCTTCCTGTAAATTTTCCTTCACACGATCTTTAGAAACATTTTTCTTTTTTATTATCATATTAATTAAAATATTACTTAAGAAAATAAAAGTCAATACTATTCGAGCCCTTCTCCTTCATCAATATAGACATTTCTCGGCTTTGCTCCTTCCCCGGGCCCTATAACCCCTCTTTCTTCTAAAGTATCAATCAATCTTGCAGCCCTTGCGTATCCTACCCTTAATCTTCTTTGGAGAAGAGAAGATGATGCTTTTCTTGATTCAATCACCACCCTCTTTGCTTCTTCATACATAGGGTCGTTTTCCAGAAAATCACCTCCTTCCAAAACATCGCTTAAGGATTTTGAAGAAGATGGTTTAAATTCTTCAGAGACGTCTTCTTTTTCCTCTGGTTTTGTATTGGAAGTAATGAATTTAACAACCTTTTTCACTTCGTCTTCCGAAGTAAAAACTCCTTGAATCCTTCTCGGTTTTACTTTCTCAGCAGAAATAAAGAGCATATCTCCAAATCCCAAAAGTTTTTCCGCTCCAGCCATATCAAGAACAGTTCTTGAATCAATCTGAGAAGCGACTTGAAAGGTAATACGAGAAGTAATATTGGCTTTGATTAATCCTGTTATTACTTCCACGGAAGGTCTCTGAGTCGCTAAAATCAAATGAATTCCCACTGCTCTTGCCATCTGAGCCAATCTTACTATGCCTGCTTCCATTTCTCTTCCGCGAGCCGCCATTAAGTCAGCTAATTCATCTATGATTAAAACAATATAGGGAAGTCTTTCAAACTCTTCCGGATTTTCAAAGTAACGCTGGTTAAACGATTTAATATCTTTAGCTTTGACTTGTGATAAAATATCAAACCTTCTCTCCATTTCCTCGGTAAGCCATTTTAAAACATTTATTGATTTCTGAGCATTATAAATAACCGGGCACATCAGATGAGGCAATTCATTGTAAACTGGAAATTCAACTCTTTTCGGATCAATCAAGATAAACTTTAAGCTCTCGGGACTATTTTTATATAAAAGACTTAAGATAATACTGCTAAGGCAAATGGTTTTCCCCGTACCGGTTGCTCCGGCCACTAAAAGATGAGGCATTTTATCCAAATTGGCAAAAACAGCTTTACCCGAGACGTCTCTTCCAAGACAAAGCGTAAGAGAGCTTTCTGCATCTTGGAGCTGCGGATGTTCTATAAGCTCTCTCATTCTTACAAGCGTTCTTGTCTTATTAGGTATTTCAATTCCGACCAAGGGTCTTCCGGGAATAGGAGCCTCGATCCTGATAGGATGACTGGCCAGAGCCATAGAAAGATCATTTGATAAAACGGTAATCCTTGAGAGTTTTACTCCTTCTGCAGGCTTTAGAGCATATCTGGTTACCGTAGGACCAACACTAATATCTGACATCTCGACATCAATGTCAAAGTTTTTCAGGGTCCTCTTAATAATGGCAGAATTTACCTTGATATCTCCTGCAAAAGCTTTGCCTTTATCTTTTTCAAGTAAATCTGTAGGAGGAAAATTATAATCCGTTTTTATAGATTCGGAGCCCGGCCCTTCTTCTAATTTCTTTTTCAAAAAACCCCCGGAAGAATAATCTTCCTCTTTTTTCTCTAAAAAGGCGTCGGGTGCCGAAGGCACTTCCTTTACCTTAAACTTTGGCTCAAATATCTTTTTAATAAAGATGGAGGAACCTTCCTTCTTTTCGTCTTTCATCCCCAACTCCTTGGATGTTTCAGTTTCTTTAAAACTGAATGAAGGCCTACCAAATAAATACCAAAACAAGAGTCCGGAAATTAGAATAATTAAAGCAAACGTAATTTCTGAAACAATGGGACCTAAAAACTTTAGAAGAGGATAACTTGAAAAATACCCTATCTTGCCTCCTAAATCTGTATCAGGACTGATCGAAGATAAAAAACCTGAAACTCCAAAAATTGAAATCAAAACGGTTAGAACAATCAACTTTGAATTTTCTCTAAAACCCATAAAGAAAGCAACCCCTCCGAGAACTAGGGCAAGCGGTATAATAAAAGCAGCTTTCCCGATAAGGAAAGCTAAAAGCCATATTAAAGTCTGCCCTGCTATGCCTGCCTTGTTAAAGAAGCTTAAAATAATAATGACTGCTATCAGAAAAGACAACGCTCCCCATATCCATCCCTGAACTTCTTCAGGCAAACCGATATTAAATTTAATCGGTCTTTTACTATTTCTACCGCTTATCCCATTTTTATTTTTCTTGAAATTTCTTCTTCTGGCCACACCAATATAAATATTTAAAACCTTTTCGGCACTTCAATTATATCACTTTTTTCTATTTCTTGAAACCAGTTCCCACAGGAATAAGCTTTCCAATCATTACATTTTCCTTAAGTCCTCTTAATTTATCTTCTTTGCCCTCAAGTGCCGCCTTTATCAAAACTCTTGAAGTTTCTTGAAACGAAGCTGAAGACAAGAAGGAATCTGTGGTTAAAGACACTCTAGACATGCCAAGCAAAACAGGTATCCCTACAGCTTCCTTTTTATTTGCCTTCTTTAATTTAAGATTCTCTCTTAGGAATTTCTCTTTCTCTACAATTTCACCAGCACTAAAACTACCATCTTCCTCTTTCTTTATTCTAACTCTTGAAAACATCTGCCTGATTATGGTTTCTAGATGTTTATCATGAATTATTGCTCCTTGAGAAGCATATATTTTCTGCACTTCTTTTAGGATATAACGCTGGGCCTGAGAAGCTCCGGCAACCTGGAATAGCTCTTTTAAATCAAGATTCCCTTCACAAAGCTGTTCTCCTTTAACAACTTGCTTGCCTTCTTCTGCAAAAATTGTTCGTTTCGAAGGAATTTTGTATTCTACAATATCTGAATTGGATTTTTTAGATTTCAATTTCTTAACTTTTAATTTTAGATCCTTCTTATCTGAAGATTCTTCCACTTTAATCTTTATTATTCTATCTTTGGTAATCTCCAAAACTTTACCATTAACATAGGAAATTATTGCTTTCCCCTTGGGAATCCTTGCTTCGAAAATCTCTTCGACCCTGGGCAGGCCCTGAGTGATATCTCCTCCCAATCCTGCAACTCCTCCGGTATGAAAAGTTCTCATAGTCAGCTGTGTACCGGGCTCTCCAATGGCTTGAGCAGCTACAATTCCAACCGCTTCTCCCATTTTAACTAATTTGTTATTTCCAAAATCCCATCCATAACATCTTTGGCAAACACCACTTTCAGCTTTGCATGTAAGAGGACTTCTAACCTTTACTTTTTTAATATTCACTTTCTTGATCTTAAGAGCTTTGTCCCAATCAATCATTTCGTCCGCCTTGACTATTATTCCACCAGTTTCGGGATTCTTAACAGTTTCTAAAGAAAACCTTCCTACTATCTTAAAAACAAAGTTTTGGTTAGCTTCGTCCGCGTCTTTTCTAAAGACCGTTAATCCTTCCTTGTCTTTGCAATCATCGTGACGCACTATCACCTCATGAGCAACATCCACCAGTCTTCTTGTTAGATATCCTGCTGTTGAAGTCCTTAGGGCAGTGTCTGCTGTCCCCTTTCTGGCGCCATGCGTGGAAATGAAGTACTCCAGGACACTAAAACCTTCTTTAAAAGAGCATTTTACCGGAAGTTCAATAATCTTGCCTGCCGGATTAATTACCAAGCCCTTCATCCCTGCCATCTGAACTGCCTGAGATAATGAACCTTTGGAACCCGTGTTAATAATGAAGGACACTGGACTGGAAAAAGCCTCTAATACTTCTGGAACTAGTTTCTCGATCTTTGATTTTACTCCCTGCCAAACTTCTATCACCTTACCGCTTTTCTCTTCTTCCGATAAAAGTCCCTCTTTATAATGTTTGTTTATAATATCCACCTCTTTTTCAGCATCCTCTACAAGCTTCTTTTTCTCCTTGGGAATAATCAAATCATCCATGCCCCAGGTAATTCCTGATATGCTGGAATATTCAAATCCAAGATCCTTAATTTTATCTAAAACATTGCAGGTCACTTCATTGCCGTAATTCGTCAAGATTTCACTGATTACTCTTTCTATCTTCTTGTAAGTCATGCCTTCATTAACAAAAGGATAGTCTTTGGGCAACGTATTATTAAAAAGAATTCTGCCAACGGATGTATCTATAATCTTCCCGTCTATTCTTACTTTAATCTTTGCTTTTATATTTACATTTTCGGTGTCATAAGCTAAAATTGCTTCATTTTTCGAGCTAAACATTTTATCTTCCCCTTTTAATCTATCATCTATTTTGCAAATCCAGGCAATACCCAAAACAATATCTTGGGTAGGGGTAATAACAGGCGTTCCGGTTGCAGGTTTTAAAAGATTTAGAGAGGAATACATGATTTCCCTTGCCTCTTTTTGAGCAGCTTCTGACAGAGGAACGTGAACGGCCATTTGGTCGCCATCGAAATCGGCATTAAAAGCCTTGCAAACCAAAGGATGAAGTTTTATGGCTTTTCCTTCAACTAGTACTGGATAGAAAGCTTGGATTCCCAGTCTATGCAAAGTTGGGGCTCTATTAAGTAAAACTAATCTATCTTTAACGACATCTTCCAATAATGCCCAAACTTCCGGAGCAGCTTCTTCTATTAATTTATTCGCACTTCTAACATTATAGGCAAATTCATTTTCTAGTATCTTTTGGATGACAAAAGGTTTAAAAAGTTCCAAAGCCATTATTTTAGGAATACCAACTTGTCCGAATTTCAATTCCGGACCAACCACAATTACCGATCTTCCGGAATAGTCCACCCTTTTCCCCAATAGATTCTGACGGAACCTTCCCTGTTTTCCTTTGAGCATATCTGCTAATGATTTTAGCAATCTTTTCCCACCGGTAGTGGCTTGGGTCACCTGTCCTTTTCTCATCCCATTATCAACCAAAGCATCTACTGCTTCCTGAAGCATTCTTTTCTCATTTCTAACAATAACTTCAGGAGCATCGATTTCCAAAAGATAGCGCAAGCGATTATTACGATTAATAACCCGACGGTAAAGCTCATTCAGGTCAGAAGAAGCATACCTCCCTCCATCTAACTGCACCATAGGCCTTAACCCTGGAGGCAAGACTGGCAGAACAGTTAAAAACATCCACTCGGGCTTAATTCTCGTCTCTAACATTTGCTTAATTAGTCTTATTCTCCTTAAAACCTTCCTTTTTCTGTCTGGGGGAGAATCCTCAGCTTCCTTTTCAAGGTCCTTTGCTAATTTTTCCCAATTATTCTCAGAAAATATCTTTTTCAAAATATCTGCTCCCGTTCCTGCTTCAAAAACTTCACCATATTTTAAAGAAAAGTTATGATATCTAACTTCAGAAAGCACTTTCGAAGGCTTTAAAGAATTGATTTCTTCTTCAGCTCTAGTTTTGGCTTCTTTTAATTCTTTTTTCTCTTTTGCTTTTAAATTTTTAACTTTTGCTTCATATTCCTTTTTAATCTCCCCCAAAACCCTCTGCTTCGCTTTTTCATCAACCTTAGTAACAATATAGGCGGCAAAATAGATTACCTTTTCCAGATGCTGCATGGAAATATCCAAAAGCATTCCCATCCTTGAAGGCACTCCCCTTAAAAACCAAATGTGGGAACAAGAACAAGCAAGTTTAATATGGCCCATCCTTTCTCTTCTCACTTGGGATTTAGTGACTTCAACTCCGCACTTATCACAAATAATTCCCTTGTATCGAATACCCTTGTATTTGCCGCAGTAACATTCGTAATCCTTTGAAGGGCCAAATATCTTTTCGCAAAACAGACCGTCTTTCTCCGGCCTTTGAGTCCTATAATTAATAGTTTCGGGTTTCATTACTTCCCCGTGCGACCATGATAAAATATCCTCCGGCGAGGCCAATTTTATCATTATTGATTTAACATCTGATACTTTCATAGTTTAAGAGATTGTTATTTATTTTTTACCTTTTCTTTTTCGGATTCTCGGGATTCTCGAGAATCTTCTTTCACCGTTATGTTCAAAGCCAGAGATTTTAATTCATTAATAAGCAAATTAAAAGAAGCAGGAGTATTAGGATTCCCTATTTTTTCTCCCTTTAAAATCGCGTTATAGGTTGCTGCCCTTCCTAAAACATCATCTGATTTTATAGTAATCATTTCTTGAAGCGAATAGGCCGCACCGTATCCTTCCAAAGCCCAAACTTCCATCTCTCCAAGTCTTTGTCCTCCAAATTGAGCTTTCCCGCCCAAGGGCTGCTGAGTAATCAAAGAATAAGGACCTATAGACCGCATATGGATTTTATCTTCAACCATATGCACCAATTTCATCATATATATGTAGCCAACGGTAATGCTTTGAGAAAAAGGAAGGCCTGTTCTTCCATCATACAAAATGGTTTTTCCGTTTTCAGGAAGTCCTGCTTTTCTAAGTTCTCTTTTGATGTCGTCTTCGTCTGCCCCTGATAAAGCAGGGGTTTCTGCAATGTATCCCAATTTTTCAGCTGCCCATCCCAGATGAGTTTCTAGTATCTGTCCTATGTTCATTCTTGAAGCGACTCCTAATGGATTTAAAACAATATCTACAGGCGTGCCGTCTTCCATAAAGGGCATTTCTTCCTCAGGCAGAATCATGGAAATTACTCCTTTGTTTCCATGTCTTCCTGACAACTTATCGCCTGCCATAACTTTTCTAATTTGGGCTATCTCTATTTTTACTCTCTTTATGACACCGGGTTCCAGTTTATGGCCTTGAGATCTCTCAAAAACTTTAACATTAATTACCCTGCCTACTTTGCCATGCTCCACGGTTAAAGAAGTGTCCTTTACTTCTTTCGCTTTTTCACCAAATATTGCTCTCAAAAGCCTTTCTTCTGCAGTAAGTTCAGCTTCTCCTTTTGGAGAGATTTTGCCAACTAAAATATCACCGGGGCTAACCTCTGCTCCAACTCTCACTATTCCCTCTTCGTCCAAGTCCCTTAATTTTTCTTCCCCAACATTGGGAATATCAGAAGTTGTAACCTCCGGACCCAGTTTTGTTTCCCGGACATCACAAGTAAAGTCCTCAATATTTATTGAACTAAAAGTATCATTTTTAACCAATTTTTCCGAAATCACTATGGAATCTTCATAGTTGCCGCCCCTCCAAGGCATAAAAGCAACCAAAAGATTCCTCCCCAGGGCCAATCTTCCCTTTTCTACGGACCCTCCATCTGCAATAACTTGTCCTTTTTTAATTTTTTGTCCTTTTCCAACTATGGGCCTCTGATGGAAACAAGTATATTGATTGGTTCTAATGAAAGTTCTTAACTTGTACGTCTCCTTATTCTTTCCTTTGATGGTAATACTTTCTGCATCTATTTCCGTAACTACGCCATCCTCTTCTGCAATTATTACCTGTCCGGAATCTCTTGCTATTTTTTCTTCCACGCCGGTACAAACCAAAGGAGCTTGCGGCTTGATTAAGGGTACCGACTGACGCTGCATATTAGAACCCATTAAGGCCCTATTAGCATCGTCATTCTTTAAAAAAGGTATAAGGGAAGTTGCTACAGAAATACATTGTTCTGGAGAACAGTCAATAAAATCAATTTCTTTTTTTGAAATTATTCCAGGCTCTCCGTTTACTCTTGCCTCAACTTTGCTTGGAACAATATTGTTTTTTTCATCAGTTTCTATGCCTCCTGCAGCAATGCTGTATTTTTCCTCCTCATAAGCATTTAAATATTCAATCTCATTCAATACTTTTCCATTCCTTACTTTAAAGTAAGGAGTTTCAAGAAAACCATAAGAGTTAACTTTTGAAAAACCAGCTAAATGCCCAACCAATCCGATATTAGGCCCTTCCGGAGTTTGAATAGGACAAATTCTCCCGTAATGAGAAGGTTGAACGTCTCTTACTTCAAAACCTGCCCTTTCTCTTGTTAATCCTCCGGGACCGGTTGCCGTTAATCTCCTCTTATGTTCAAGCTCTGCCAAAGGATTTTCATTATCCATAAACTGAGATAATTGAGAGGAACTAAAGAACTCCCTCACTACCGCCATTACCGGTTTGGGATTAATCAATTGGTTCGGAGTTAAAGTAAAAATATCCAAGGTAGACATTCTATCTTTAATAATTCTTTCCATTCTCATTAGCCCTACCCTCATTCTGTTCTGCAGAAATTCGTTTAAACATCTGACGCGACGATTTCCTAAATGATCAATTTGGTCGGGTTTTGCCCCGGGAGTATTGTTAAGCCGTATTATTTCTCTAACTACAGCAATAATGTCTTCAACATGTAAAATTCTATCCTCTATTGTTATTTCCCTCTCCTCCTTCCCCGACTCATTAACTTTCTTTTGTTTGTCCGAAACTTTCTTTTCGGCTTTACCGGAAATTTCCTGAACCTTTGCTAAATCAGCTATCCCATATTTCTCAAAACCATCCATTAATTCAGGAAGTCGCTGCCATGTTTTCCATCTTCCTACTTTTGAAAGATCATATCTTTCAAAATTAAAGAACATATTCTTAAGAAATTCTCCTGCGCTCTCGGGCATTATCATTTCTCCGGGTCTCAGCCTTTTATATATCTCAACCCAGGCTTCTTCCTGATTGGAAGAGAGGTCTTTGGAAAGAGTTTCTTCAATATATTTAATTTCTGCATCATTATCCACATCCCTAAAAAGCTTCTTAATATCCTCCGTCTTTCCGATGCCAAACGCTCTCAGTAGGGTGGTAGCTGCTACTTTTCTTTTTCTGTCAATTTTCACTCCGATAAATCCCGAGTTCTCTGTTGAAAATTCAAGCCAGGCACCTCTGTTAGGAATGATTTTTGCTCCGAAATTATTCTTTCCACTCGTATTTTGGACAGTAAAAAAAGCCCCCGGAGAACGAATGAGCTGTGATATAGCAACCCTTTCAACTCCGTTGACCACAAAAGTACCTCTTTCCGTCATTATGGGGAAATCACTCAAGAAAACTTCCTGCTCTTTCACTTCCTTAGTTTTAAGATTAACAAGTTTTGTCCTAACCCTAAGAGACCTTTCGTAAGAATCATTGTTCTGCCTCGCCTCCAAATCCGATTTGTGCTTAGGAGGATCCAGCTTAAAGTCCAAAAACCAAAGTTCTAATTCTTCTTTCGTATAATCACGGATTGGAGAAACTTCAAAAAAGAGCTCGGGCAAGTCTCTTTTCCAGAAATTTTGCCAAGCTTCTTCCTGCACCTCTAATAAAAAAGGCAGAGGCAGCCTAATCTTTGATTTAGAAAAACTTTTGATCTCTTTTCCCATAAACAAAAAATGCCCTAATTTAATGTTTTTAGGTCCTTTTAATATTTATTTTCTTAGGAGAATAAATTCGAAAGGAAAAATCCAAGGCACATTTGAAATTTTAATATTAAATAGCAAAAATGTCAAGAAAGAAATGCACGTTCTTGAAAACCTCTGAGAGAACGAGTAATGCTTAATATATCATAAAGTAAAAATAAAGTCCAGCTTTTTTGTGAAATCTGTTTTGATTGTCTTAAAAATAACTAACTTTTATGAATTTTTATACTCTGAATTATTCCCAGCCCTATAAACAAGGCGATCAATCCGCTGCCTCCGTAAGAGATAAAAGGCAAAGGAATACCAATAACAGGAAGAATTCCAATATTCATGCCTACGTTCACAAAAATTTGGGAAACCAAAAGAGCTAAAAAACCAACCGACAAGAGCCGCGGAAAATTAGTTTGGTGTTCTAAGCAAATCTTAATAATCCTGTTTATGAGCAGTCCGTATATTAAAAACAATATTAAAATACCCATCAATCCTGTCTGTTCTGCCAGAGAAGCAAATATAAAGTCGGTTCGGGGTTCCGGCAAAAACCTGTATTCGGTTTGCAAACCTTTACCTATGCCCTTGCCAAAAATTCCTCCAGAACCTATGGCAATCTTGGCTTGGTTTTGACTCCAACCGCCGCCTAAGAGGTTTTGCTGAGGAAAGGCAAAATTTATTACCCTCTGCCTCTGATAATCTTTTAAAAGAAAGGACCATCCCAAGCTTAAAATTAGAGCAAAAATCAAAAGCAGAATTAAGGAGTGACGCATATTTATACCGGATATGAAAAGAACGACAATCCAAATGCTTAATAGAATAATTACCGATCCCAAATCGGGCTGCAAAAAGATAAGCAGGGCAGGCAAAAAAACATAAAATCCGGAAAGCAAAATGTGCCGGAAGTTATACATTTCAATGTGGCGCATTGAAAAATACTTCGCAAGCAAAATTATCAAAGCAATTTTAGCAAATTCTATCGGATCAATAGAGATAAGGCCAAGCTTATACCACGATCTTGTTCCTTTAATTTCCGGAGCAAAGAAAAAAAGTCCTAACAAAGCCACAAGACACAAAAAATAAATAGCGAGAATTAGATATGGATTTTCCTTCAAAATCCGATAATCAAAAAAAGAAAAAAGTATCATTAAGGAAAACCCCAAGACAAAGAAGATGATTTGTTTTTTAAAACTAAAAAAATCCCCTAAAGAAGAACTATAAATACAAACAAGACCTATAGCGACCAACGCAACAGCTTCTAGGGTTAAAATCCAATCCAGCTTTTTAAGATGCAAAAAAATCCTTTTCATTTTTTAATTTTTACCTTGAAATCTGAATCGCCCTTCTGCTATTGTTGTATGTACCGCGAGCATGGATGCAAAAGTTATCAATGCTTGCAGGGCACTCAACTCCTCCCTCGCTTGCGCCGGGATTTACAACTTTTCCTATCCAGGCAGCTCCGTTGCTCAAAGATCCTGAGTAGTTTTCAGAAGTACTTGCATTCTCTCCCTCAAATAGAATATATTCTATGCCGGTATCTGCAGCACAAAAGGCAATTACAGAATCCTCCATTCCCCCTATCATTCTAATCTGGCCGAATAAAATTGTACTCAACCCCAAAACAACAGCAAGTAGAATCACCATCACTAAGACTGCCAGATATAGAGAAATTCCTTCTTCTGTTTTTGTCTTTAACTTAATCATAATCTAAGATTACTCTAAAACATCAAGATTCCTTTGGGAAATTGTAATTTGAATCTTGATTTCAGGCTGTTCCCCCTCCTTCAACAATTCCCTTTTCCCTTTCATGTCTAAAAAAATAGTAATTCTCGGTTGAAGATTATCATCCTCATCCCACGAATCATCCGATCCAATATTGAAATTAACCACTTCAATTTCATCTGAGGTTAGATCCACGGCGCTCCCCCCGTCTATCACTTCTTTCAATTTCCTGCTTGTAGTTGTAGTTGCAAGATAAAATTCCTGGCATCTGTCTTCGTAACTTAAAAACTTTATTCCATTATCCTCATGAGTTTTTAAATAATTCAAGTTAACACCGATACACGTTCCTGCAGTATCTTTCTTCGCCATCCTTAGAGCTCTGCCCATGTATTCTATGGCATAACTTGTCTGATTTAAAAGCTCCTCAGATGTTAAAGCCCTTGCTTGTCCCCTGATAACTGATCTAAAAATGCCCGTTACCGCAGTCATTGTCAGAGAGAGAAGAGTTACAACTACCAGCATTTCAATTAAAGTCAAACCTTTGTTTCCAAAATTCAAATATTTCATTTTAAGTTTTCCTTTGCCTTTCATATTGTAATAAATTTAATTACTGCCAGCCCCAGCTATATATCTCTTCTTCTGCGGTTACTTGATGCGTCCTGTCTTTTTCTGTCCATGTAATCTGGCAGGAGATATAGGTACTGGTAGCATTGCTTGATACAATCTGAATTTTGCGCACAAAGAGACTTGCGGTCCCGGCATTATAGCTATAAAAGCCACTATTATCTATGTTAAGAACATTGCCGCTGTAGGCTGAAAGACTGGTAGTACTAGTATAGTCTGCTTCACGGTCACCAACCATACTAAATCCTTGATTCCAGTTATTGACAAGATTCCCTTCGAGATAATTTCCGTCTCTAATGTTTTTGACAATCTCTATCCCCTCTTGGGCTAAATAGGCGGCCGTAAAACGCATCACGGAAAGGGAGCTGTATTCGTTATAATGGGCAATAAAAGAAAAGGTGCCTAAGATCCCCGTTGTGAGGATAAACATAGCCACGATAACTTCTATAATAGTAAAACCTTTTGACATAATTAATATTTTACTCTGTTGTGACCAAACCGGTCTGATTTAGAGAAACTGATTTAACTTTAGTCGCATCTGTTTCAATATAAAGAGTGATGGTGCTTGAACTTGAAGAAGCATCATTAGTCCAGACCGTAGGGTTAGGCGGCTCAAAAACAAGGATTAAAGTAGAGGTAGAAACCCCATTATCTACTAGCGCACTTATCCTAATCCCGGACTCAAAACTAACCGTTTCCTGCCATGAATCAGTAGCAGACCAACTGCCTCCGCTTTCTTCAAAAGCCGATATCTGATAGGAATAAGGGGAAGCATTTTTATCAAAAAGGATTCCGTATCCATCAGGAGGGGTACCGCCTATCTCCCTCATTGAAACTGCTCTTTCTTCCATTCCCCTTATATCCTGAGCCAGCCTGCTGGCAGATCTATGAAGAGAGAAGTTCTTATTAATACCGGGATAACTTGTCAAAACAAAGCCTGTTAAGATAACAATCGTCGCTATCACTACGAGAAGCTCTATAAGAGTAAATCCATATTTAAACTTTTCTTTTCCGATTGTTCTTTTTTTAAAAGCCATAATGGTTTAAAATCACCAGTTTAGAAAATTAAGATACCAATTGATCAATTCTCTCCCAAAGAACAAAGCAATAAAAGTTCCCGTTACCAGAAATGGGCCAAAGGGAATCTCGGAAGATAAATCCTTTTTCTTGAAGAATATAAATCCTAACCCTATTATAGCACCAATTAAAAAAGCTAAAAACAAAGCTACCAGGATATTTGGAAATCCAAGGAATAATCCCATGAAAAATACAAGCTTTACGTCTCCAAAACCAATCCATTTCCCTCTTGATAAAAACCATATCAAGAAGAAAAATAATGAGGCCCCGAGGCAAGAATATATAACATTAAGTATTTGATAGTTGGTATAAAGACTAAGAAAAATACCAGATACCAGATACCAGATACCGGATACTAAAATAGCCGGGTAAACTATTTTATCCGGAATAATATAGTGTTTTAAATCATATATAAAAATGACAATCAAAAAACAAGTCGAAATCAGGAAATAGAAAAGAGAAAAGGAAAAGCAGAAAGCAGAAAGGCAAATTCCCTGAAGAGGCAAAAAATATCCATTCAGAAGAACTCTAAAAACAAACATGAATAAAAAACCGGTTGAAAGTTCAACCAAGGGATATTGGAGAGATATGGGTTTCTTGCAATATCTGCATTTGCCCCCCAAAATCAAAAAACTTAAAACAGGAATTAGGTCTTTCCAAATCAACTTATGATTACAATAAGGGCAATGAGATCTCGGAAAGAAAATGCTTTCTTTTTTATATATCCTGTAAATAACCGAGTTTAAAAAAGAACCGACCACCAATCCTAATATAAAAAAACTAATATTAAAAAGACAATACATTAATATATTCTACATATAATTTTACAAAATTAAAACCCGCCAAGCGGGTCTTAATCCTTATCTTAAAAGAAAATGATGCTTAGGAGGAACAATTGATACTTGTTGATGAACAGTTATTAGTGGAAGTGGTTGTTGCCAAGCCCGTAGAATCTATGCAGTAGTATCCGGCTCCTGTTGTTTGCAAATCCACGCTCACGCAATAAGCAGTAGATGAATCCCAACAGGTGGTAGTTGCTCCCTGAGTGGTTATATCGTCTTGAAGAGATTTAAATTGAGCGCCTAAATCACCCTTTCCACTTGTCAAGAGACTGCTTGAACTTGCGCATAAATCATCATAAGAATAACTATCAGTATCATACAGCATTTCAGTCAAAGACCTAACTTGAGTTAAGTCCCCTTTTATCCTTGCATCCCTAGCCTTTTCTCTCGCCCCCGTCATAGCAACCATAACAATGGAAGCTAAAATAGCAATGATGGCAATTACCACCAATAATTCAATTAAAGTAAAACCTTTTTTCATATGAAGTAAAACCTAATACTTATTTAGGATTTTAGGCTTCAGAATTTCCCAACCTTTTAAGGGTCAATTAAAGAGTCTGCAGGTTGCATCCCAAAGCACTGGAAGTACAAGCTGTAGCTGTTGCTACTGCCACTCCATCAGAGTCAACGCAGTAATTGTCGGTAGCAGCCATCCCGGCAGTAAGCAATGCAACACTAATACAATAGCTGTTCGTAGTGGCATAACAAGTTGTCGTAGAACCTTGAGCTACAATATCACTCTGAATAGTGGTTAACTGAGTCGTATAATTGGTTCCGGAAGCCCCTAAGGCAGAGGCGCTAGCGCAAGTCGAAGCATAAGTGCTATTGTCATCATTTATCAATTCTGCAAGAGTTCTTACCTGAGATAAGTCTCCTTTCAACCTTGCATCTCTCGCTTTGTCTCTTGCCCCCGACATGGCAACCATAACAATGGAAGCTAAAATAGCAATGATGGCAATTACCACCAGCAATTCAATTAAAGTAAAACCTTTTTTCATTTTAAAATAATCTATATTCTTTTTCGACCTTTTCTTTTTTAAAAACAAAAAGATATCAATTAAAAACAGGGAAAATAACAAACTATTTTTTCACTCATTATATCATAAAATAAAAAAGTTAACCTGTGGAAAATTAATCTTCCTTATAATCCTGCTGAAGAAATCTGATATAAGGGAATAACAACCGATCCCATCAG
>Ga0268277_1001330_pt1 | contig 17004 bp, 17 predicted proteins | sample saktaG_5_FD_190132 | JGI IMG/M metagenome (GOLD analysis project Ga0268277, IMG submission 190132) | Saline water microbial communities from Sakinaw Lake, British Columbia, Canada - sak_2010_1_5_50m | ecosystem: Environmental > Aquatic > Non-marine Saline and Alkaline > Saline ...
AGGGGTTATTTGACACAGTATCCCAAATTATCCATTTAATCGGGCAGAATCGGGAATGGACGATTTTGCGGGGAGAGAAACCGGCCAGTTTAAACCCGTTTGGATGGGGAATAACTGCCCGAAGGGTAGTTATGACCGTGAGAAGAACGTAAAACGTTCTTCGAGGGCGATCATCTTCCAAGTTACCTGACGTATGTGATTATTGGAAAAAGGGGATTTTAGATCCATCAGTAAATTGTTATTTTACCAGTATTTCAGCGAATCGAGCATCCGCTTGATCTGATCATAGCAGTAGAAGGTATATTGGTCTGGATATCGAAAGTGGAAAACGGAGTTTGTACAGGGTGTATTTTATTCAAGTGGATTGAAAACCGTTATAGGGAAAATGAAGAATATGATCGATAATTCCAAAAGGCTGTTACCAGGGGTAATCTTCCGGCACATCTGTAGCGGATAACCCGGCATTACCCGCAAGGGCAGGAGAATCTCCGGTGACAATGGAAATATCGGCATCAACCTGGTTACCATAGAAATTGATGTGATAGCTGCCTTCACGATAAATGACGATCTGTTTATCCGGATCGATCGTATAGATTCCTCCATACCCCTCTTCTGTCACTATTGTATTGTCCATGATGTCTCTGACGGTAATGACAAGGAAGCTGATCCGGGGACTACTATGTTTTGCGCTAACGATGCTATGGATGACCAGAGGTCCGTGTTTTACGTCGACTAGAACAGCGGTAGCATTATAGATGGGTGAAAAGTGCAGTTTGTAAAGGGGGGTTCGGTTAAGAATCAAGTTCCGTGAAGTCTCTGGGAAAGTCTCACCGTTTTTCTGGGAAAGATTACGTACAACCCTGGCTGAATCTTCAGGAAGCACGGGTTCAATAACATATACAGAACTAGATTTATCATCTTGACTGAAGCGAGATGTATTCGGAAGTCTTTCAGAAGACACGGGTGTTCCGGTTGTTTTAAAGGTAGGAGTGATAGAAGGAGAGGAAGTAATCTGACCATCGCTCTTGATATTTTTCTGAACGATCTTTATGCAACCGGCCGATGCGATGAAGACTAGGATAATTATAAGTACGCCTGCCTTATGCCACCGTCCTTTTCTATGTTGTATATCTATCATGGCTCCGAATCTGTATGATTCAAGGGACTATTCATGCCCGGGCTCGTTATATCCATAAAAATGACGGATAAGTATCGTTGCATTTTGTTGCTGGCATTCCTGCATTTTTTCGTTCGTTTTTCATTTCCGGTTTTGATTTCAACGATACCTGATATTTCCTCTTTACCTTTTTCATGAGAGAGGCGTGCAACAAGTCATGAGGCGATACATTTTACACGCATTCAAAATCCGGTCTTTAATCACATACACAAATCACCTGCCTAAAAATTTATGGCGAGATAATCACTTCAGTTTTTGCGAAAACCTGTCCGCCTTTATCTGCAAATTCAAGGTAGAATGTATTCCCGAGGTTACTGGTCCTGTTGAACCAGTACGTGGCAGATGCACCCGGCTCTAGGAACTGGGGCAGATGATAAGGAGGTCTGATATAATTTGTGTCCCCGGCTTTGAACGACTTGACGCCGGATAACCCTTCAGCTTTGACCCATGCAGTCCCGGAACTATCAGTGATGGTTGTTTTATTTACAACGCTGATCTGGTGCATGGCTGCCCCGAATGTGCCAGATGGGCGGACCATGACAACCGTCTGTGTTGTACTGATAGCATCTCCTCCCATGTGTTCTATCTTTATTCCCTCAGACTGGCTGTATGAAGCACGAATCTGAAGTTGTGGGGATTTGTCTTTACCCGAGGACAACCCACCAGCGTATGCGCTGACGACTGCGGCAATGATGATGGTTACCACCAGCATCAGCATAACCCCGACAACTGGCGATACTGCATCATGATTCTGTTTCTTCATTTTTATCCCTCCACTACCGTCGTCGTATCAAAAATGATCTTCCCGCTTGGGATATGCACGAGTTTTACCTGTACAAAATCACCCGGGCGCAGGTGCCACCATTCTTTTCCAAGAATAGCCTGCATGCCATCCATATCGGTCTCATAGGCGTAATGATTTCCATCGGTATACCGATAGCGGGAAAATACGTCAACGCCATAACCGCCATATGTCGGGTTCCATCCATAAGCACTATTATGCATTCGTGTTCCGGCTACGAGCGTATAATTACCGAAATGCTGGTCCGGGTAATAACTGCCACTGAACATGCTCTGGCTCACTCCGGGGCCAAATCCCAATGGTGCCTGGTAACTTCCACCGGTAAAATGCACATTTGGAGTTCCGGTGGTATTCGGCCCTGTGATAGTGACGACATTGTTTGTTCCATCCTTCGCCTTCCATGATGTAATGATCTTTACATCCTTGGAAGGAACCGCCGGATCCATACCCAGGATGACGAGATCAAAAGTACTGCCGCCCCACGTGCCATCATTCGAGACCCTGCATTGCATCGACGCGGTTGGTGCTTTCTGCGTTCCTTGAGACAATCCTCCTGCGTACGCGCTTACTACCGCCGCGATAATGATCGTAACCACGAGCATCAGCATCACACCGACGACCGGAGATACGGCATCTTCTCTGGTTTTTTTTAACATGTACATTCAATTTCCTCTGTTCGTTGTTCAGAACGTATGTTCAATTTTCATACTTCTATTTATTTTAGTAGCACTTATTGCTATAAATGTATTATGATTTTTTATTTTAAGATGCGAAATCTCATAGAAAAAACTTATTGTGTATCAAAAAAAATTGTTACAATAACAATTATGTGCTACAAAAAGAAAATTTTTTATTACTGTAACAGGTATATCTCAGGTACTTATCGAGTGGGATGAGACAGCATGAACGGTGTGATGGCAAAATCAATCCACGGAGATATCATTCGTTCGCTCAATCTTCACCCGATTGTAAAGAGAATGGGTGAGAAGACCGAACGCGGAGATATCCTCCTCCTCGGGACCCTGATTGTTGCCCTTATCTCCGGTTACATAGTGCTCTTTATTGATCTCCCGCTGGCCGTAATGAGCGGGCTCTGTATTGTCTCTCTTCTCTCCTTGGTTCTCGTTGCCAGTGGCGCGCGTGTCCGGTTCAATTCCGGTACTGTCCGGGGATTTACCGTTCCTCCGCCAAGGGCTGCAATGGCATCCCACAACCCTGATCCTGCACATGGTGTCCCACCGGCTGATACTGCCGACTTGGAGTTCCCGGAAGAACGCACTCCCGGCGTTCTTGACATGTACTGGGTTCTCCCACCGTTTTCATATATAAAAATTGTAAGGGCGGGAAATGCCGGGTTCACCTACACGGTCGTTGAGCTGCCCATCTCACAAAAAGAAAAAACTATCCTGCGTGAGACATACGCCTATCTCCGGGATGTCATCATCTTCAATGCACCGGAAGACAGCACAGAGAATCACCTGGATCCTGCAACGGTCACACCCGTCATCCGCCAGTTTGAACCAGAAATTTCTGATGACCGGCTCTCCATCCTGTACTACTACCTCAAACGGGATCTCTCCGGTTACGGACCGCTCGATGCACTCATGCAGGACCCTGCGCTGGAGGACTTAAGCTGCAACGGGAATGACCTGCCGGTCTTTGTCTTCCACCGCGATTACGGCAGCCTGCCGACAAGTGTCGTTTTCCAGGAAGGCGAACTGAACCAGTTTGTCCTGAAACTCGCCCAGAAAGCCAACAAACAGATCTCGCTTTCAAACCCGATGATAGATGCAACCCTTCCTGGAGGCGCCCGGATCCAGATTACCTACAGTGATGTTGTCTCAACAAAGGGCAGCTCGTTCACCATCCGGAAATTCCGCACCGAACCGATGACACCCCTTGATCTGATCCGGCTGGGAACCTACAATGCCGAGACACTGGCGTTCCTCTGGCTGGCTATCGAACACCGGAAGAGTCTCCTTGTTGTTGGCGGAACAGCGAGTGGTAAGACCTCAACTATGAACGCGGTCTCTCTTTTCATTCCCCAGAATGCAAAGGTGGTCTCCCTTGAGGACACTCGGGAGATCCAGCTGCCGCACAAGAACTGGTTGCCCACGCAGACACGGGAAGGAAATACCCCAGGCGTCAAAGGCGATATTGATCTCTTCTCGCTCCTCAAGGCATGCATGCGCCAGCGCCCCGAATACATTATTGTTGGAGAAGTCAGGGGCAGGGAAGCCCAAACGCTCTTCCAGGCAATGAATACCGGGCATGCGACTCTCTCCACCATCCACGCCGGCAGCGTCCAGGAGGCTATCAACCGGCTCACTCACGATCCAATCAATGTGCCCCCGGTAATGTTTACTGCGCTCGATCTCGTGGTCGTGCAATCGATCTATTCTATCGGGAACACACGCATCCGCCGCTGCCTTTCTATCCACGAAATTGAAGTAAATAAAGGGGGGGGGATCACCACAGTCCCGCTCTATGAATGGGATATCCAGAACGATACGTTTCGGAGGATGGCCGACCGCTCACGGGTGCTGGCAGAGATCGCATTCCACCGTGGCTGGACATTTGAGGAGACCGAGCACCAGCTGAAAAAGCGGGAGGAATTTCTCTCTTGGGCGCTTGAGGTCGAGCCGCCGGACATCCAGGACCTTGCACACGCGATTCACGACCTGGAGTGAAGGGTGTGCAATTCTCTTCCGCGCTTGCCCGGGCTGATGCCAGATGGTCGGATAAAGAACTGTTGTTGTACGGCAGCCACCTCCGGCAGACCCTCCGGGCAGCGCATATCCCTGTCACCGCGGAGCGCTATCTCCGGAATATCCATATAAATTTCATTGGGTCCATGCTACTGTTTGGTGCTCTGTTTGCCTTTTCAAATTTCAGCGGGTACGATCTCCAGATCCTCTCGCTTACGACATCCGATCTCATCTTCTGGGCCCTGCTGTTTGCCGGCATGATTCCCGGAATGTACCTGTTCCAGGTTTACTACCCGGCAGTCATAGCGCAGGGGCGAAAGAGCCGGATCGAGCTGGACCTGCCCTATACCATCTCCTATATGGAGGCGCTCTCAACGACCATGCCTCCCTTTGAGATGATCAAAAAAATTCACGAAGAGCAGGATATGTTCGGTGAGATCTCAAAAGAATTCGGCGTCATTGTACGAAATGTCGACGTATTCGGTGACGACATGATCACCGCGATGAAAGATCTCCAGCGGATGACGCCCTCCCCGCATCTCCGCGATTTTCTCAATGATCTGGGAATCGTCTTTGACAGCGGCGGCGATGTCACCTCCTACTTAGCCGCAAAGACCCAGTATTTCCGGGACCAGGCACAGCAGGAACTTGAGCTTGTGTTGAAAACGATCGAGATCATGGCAGAAGTCTATGTGTCTGCTTTCGTTGCCGGACCCATAGCCCTGATCATCATGATCGTGGCGCAGGGAATGACCAGCCATAACCAGATGGACTGGCTCCTTCCCTTCATGTACCTTTGTATCCCGGCGGGTGCGATCATCATGATATGGCTTCTCTCCGTCATGCTCCCCCCGGAAAACCTCGAAATTTCCCGGCGTGAGATCATCGAGCACGACTTTGCGGGATCTGTTCCGGTCCATACTACGCATCAGGCATCCGTATCAGATGAGGATGATGCCGGTTTCTACAAACGGCTGGCAGCAAAAAAGAGGCACCACCATCTTCTCAACCGGTTGCGGCACCCGCTGCGGACATACATGTCGAAATATGACTACAGTCTTGGTGCTGGCGTGCTGATTGCCGGCATCATTGCCGGTTTCTGGATGACCGGATGGTTCGATTCCTCCTTCCCCGAAAACACATTCGAGGCCATTGTGTGCCTTCTTATCATGGGGTTCATGGCACCGGTTGCTGTTGCGTATGAGGGGCGGCGGTGGTACGTGCGGAACATCGAATCCCATATCCCGGAATTCTTAAGAGAACTTTCCGATATGAAAGATATCGGAATTACGCTGCATGATGCCATCCTGCGGATCTCGAATGCAAAACTGGGTATGCTGAGTTCGGAACTCTCCCTTGCTTCAAGGGATATCAGCAGTGGTGCATACGTGAACGCGGCTCTTGTCAGGATGGAAGAGCGTATCGGGCTCGTCTCGGTCAAGCGCACGATCTCGCTTCTTGTCCGTGCAGGAGAGATCACCCACAACCTGCGCCAGATCTTCATGATTGCGATAACCGATTTCGAACACTACCTCAAACTCAAGCGTGAACGGGAGAATACGACGATCATCTACGTCATGATCATCTACCTTTCATTTGGTATCTACCTCTACACGGCATACCAGCTGAATGTCCCCTTCCTTGCAAGCTTCCAGGGCCAGAACATTTCGCTAGATCTTGCAGGAAACGTCACCGATATGTTCAGGATCGGCATCATTCTCGGGACATTCTCCGGCATCATGGCGGGGCAGTTCAGTTCAAACAGCATCCTCTGCGGGTTCAAGCACAGCATCGTGCTCCTTGCTGCAGCGCTGATCATGTTTATTTTTATCATCTGAATGGTGAGGGAAAAAATGGACACACAGGAATGGAATACCGGGGGAGTATCCGAAGTTGTCGGCGAGATGCTCATGATCGGTCTTGTCATCCTCCTGATCGCCGTTTTCTCGACCACTATCTCATCCTTTCTTCCCACCGAGCGATACCCCAGTGTCACCATAAAGTTGACCAACGAAACTGCGAACACGATTACCGTATGGCATAAAGGCGGGGACTGGGTCAGGGCTTCTGAGCTGAGGGTCATCGTTACGAATGCCACAGATCATACCACAGAAATTGTGTACCGCGTTGATGACAATCACCACCCGTTTATCCTCGTGCCGCAGAAGACAACCTTCGATCTCGGGAGTAACATCACCATCAGATGGGACTCCGGACTGGATGGCAATGAAACCGTAAAACTCGCAACCCCGCGTGCGGTCATATTCTCCGGTCAGCTCGGGAAGGTGCAAACATGAGGGATGATGCCGTTGCCCCGGTTATCGCTACGATGCTAGTCCTTGCCATCATTGTCACGGTCTTTTCCGTATGGAATGCTGTCGCCCTCCCGTCCATGAAGGCAGAGTCGGAGATCAATCACCTTCACGAGGTCGAGCACACCTTCATGCAGTTTTCCGCTGATCTTTCAAATGCTGCATCCATGAAACAGGAGATCGCGTTCAGTGAGACGGTCCCGCTCGGCGGTGGCGGCGTGATATTCAATTCCCTCACGTCGTCTGGCACACTTCGTGTGGATGCGGAGCCGCTCCCGCTCTTTGATCTTATCATTGTCAATGACTCCGTGGAATATCCTTATGAAAGCCGGCTGGTGAAGTTCTCGTACCGTCCTGTTGGTAATTACTGGCAGGACCAGGGATATGTCTGGCATTACGGTTATGTGAACGTGACCAAAGGATATGCCAAAGATGCTGTTGATAATGCCGGAATGGCGACGCCATTATCATACGCAAGTATGAATGATGTGAACAGGGCTGCCTCCATCAAAAAATTTGCAGGATCGTTAGTAGATCTTGATGCCCATCCGTGGTTCAACTCGACAAAGAACTGTTCATTGATTACGATTTCTGCGGTTGCGTTTAGTCCGTCACAGGGTGAACAGTTTGCAAGCGGCAACGGTATCGGGACCTTTGCCGTGTCGACCTCGATGAATGAAACCGTCTTTGGCATTCCGGATTATCCTGCAGCGGACCTGCTGAAGATCCGGGTGAACAAATCCCTGGCCGATCCATTCGCTGTCGACCTGTACAACAAATGCAACCAGACCCTGTACAACCTGAACCAGTCATACCCGTATAATGTCTGGCATTACGCCGACAACAGCTCACTGCTGTATCGGGAAGTCAGGATCGGACACATCAACGGACGGCTGCCATTTACCATTACCCGGGAAATCATGCAGGTGAATGTATCGGCATATTGAGAATTTTCTTTTATGGGTATTGTAGAAATTTTGAAAATCATAGTAATCAGTATTACATTATTTAAAAATCGTATCAAAATATTAAAAAACAATTAAGGAAAATAGTAACTTCTCTGATGATACCATGACCCACGACAATGATCTCTCCCGGACCGGCATATCGATTCCCACTCACCTGCTTGAAAAATTTGATGAAATTATCAACCAGCGGGGTTACTCGTCACGTTCCGAAGGAATCCGTGATGCGATCCGCACGTATATCACGAATTATACCTGGATGTGTGAAGTGAAAGGCGATCGCCATGGCGTGATTACGATGGTGTACGACCATGATCACCGGGGACTTCTCCCGATAATCAACGATATCCAGCACGAATTCCGATCAATCATCAAAACGGCTCTTCATGCGCATGTGAGCCATGAACGGTGCCTTGAGGTGGTCCTCGTCCGTGGGGAGGGAACGCAAATCAAATTACTGGCCGAACGTCTCATGTCCTTAAAAGGGGTTGAGTCGGTGAAACTCACGACGGTACAGATTGAAGAATGAAGAGCAGGGTCTTCGGGATAATTTTCCTTTTTTTGGTGATTCAGTAAATTCCCTCCAGAATTATCTGGAATACTTCATTACCAAAATCCATTCTGTTAAAAGGAATTCAATAAAATATTTTTTACCGGTCTGACACTCCTGCCTCACATGCGTTTCCGGATCACGTACAGACTGCCGATTATGACAGAAACAAGCGCAAGAACCGGTAAGGGAGCAGATACATGGGGTGTGGGTGCTGCAACCGGGGATGTGTTATGCGTACCGTAACGGGAAATCAGTGATGCAATCTCCTCCACTGCATCCACGATACGGGGGCCGGGCCTGCTGATGATATCAGCATCCACGGCATAGATGTGTCCTTCATGTACCGCAGTAAGGGCCGCATACCGGGGATCATTCTGGAAGGTTTCAAGAATCGCATCCGGTCCTTTTTTGCCCATACCATTGCCCCCGTTTACAAGAATGATATCCGGATTGATGGCACGGAACTCCTCTAAGGAAACAGTAACCCATCCATTCCGGCCGGCAAATGCATTGATCCCTCCGGCACGCACAATCACATCATTCTGGAGTGTGCCGTTGCCGCTGATATACAACGGATCATACCAGACCACATGGGCAACAACTGGTCGTGATGCCGATCCGGGTACAGGAGCCACCGCAGAAAGTCTGCGGGTAAGATTTCCCCCAAGGGATTCTGCCCGTTCTTTGGTTCCGGAGATCTCTCCGACAATCCGGATATCATTAATTATATCATCGATATTCCCGGGAGCAAGCACGACAATAGGAATGCCCAGATCCCGCAGGCGCGATACCGTACCTGAAGGTGTAAGATGCGCTGCAACGACAAGATCCGGCTTTGCCGCAGCCACCTTCTCAAGGCTGATGGAAGAGAATCCACCGATTTTTGGTTTGTTCATTATTTCCGGTGGATAATCACAGGCATCGGTTACTCCTGTAATATGGTCTTCAAGACCGAGTGCCGCAAGGATTTCAGTATTAGCCGGAGAGAGAGAAATGATGCGTGAAGGGGTGCTGTTGAAGGATACGACAACACCGGTATCATCGGTAACGGTCAATGCAGCGGCAGGAAGGATGAGGCATGCCAGCACCAACACGATTAGCATCGTAGCAGGATACGGGAAGAACCGGCGATGCCAGGTATTACCGATCATGATATGATATCCCGTGACAGTGCACGAAGGTAAGTAAGACTCTCATCTGCGGCTGCGAGCTCGCGGGTTTCCACCACCCGTGTCACATCCGGGCCAAGGCGTTTTATTACGGCAGAGAAGTCAACAGATCTTTTCCCACAAGCGAGATGATCGTCGCATTCCCCGCAATTGTCGTGAAGGTGAATATGGCAGAACTTTCCGGCTTTGAGGAATGCTTTGAGATTGTGATTGATGTGAGCATGACCGACATCGAGAGCAAAACCCAGTCCGCGCCCGGTCAGTTCCGGCAGGAATGCGGGGGTACGGAAGTGGCAGCACTCCCACGCCCCCATGTTCTCGACACAGAGCGGGATACCGTGCTCCTCCTGGAGATTCACGAGATCATCGAGCGAACGGAGAAGTGCGGAGTAAGAACGGTTCCGGACCTCTGGATAGGAAGTAAATCCGGGATGTACCACTATCCGCTCTGCATCGATTGCAGCACAGACGGGCATGAGATCACTAAGGGCATCCACCGAGGCAGCCCGCACCCGATCGTTGATGGCGGCAATATTGATCTCGGCGGCTGGTGCATGCACTGTGTACGTGAGTGGATACTCATTGCAGGGGCGGCTGTCTATGAGGAGATCGTGCAGCCCGTCTGATAAAATCTCAACCCGGTTCACCCGTTCTGCAAAGGTGGCGAGGGCGGTGTCCAGTGGCTTGTCGATACAGCAGAAAGTCGAGATAGCAAAATCTGTGGGATTCAATTACAATTCCTCCGGTTTGTCATGTATCTTCTTTGAAATGTGCACAAGAATTTCCGTAAAAGTAGGTGCACATCGTGCCCCGGCAACCAGTGCCTCTTCAAGTATACGGGCCGCAACGCCTCCGGTAAAATCGCATGAGGCGATGTTTGTTCCTTCCGGGAGATGGAGAATAATTTTTTTAGGGTCGATTCCTTCAAGCGCCCGGATAACCGGCAGGTTACCGGTGCCGATAGGGTGGTGAGTGATAATCACATGGCTTGCACGGGAGAGGGCCGTGGCCAGTTCATCAAGTGTTTCTTCGGACATGGGAGTAAAGGGTGGCAGTGCAATACAGGGAATATCCAGTGCGGTAGCAGCGGAATGGTCGCTGTCATTGGTGGCAAGGATACCGGTCGATAAGGAAAATGCCCGGCGTGCGAGGAAATGCAGGAGATCGGATCCTGTTCCTCCCCCGCAGATGACATGAATTCCCTCGGAGAGTCTTTCATTAGTTGTCCGATCAGTTCCGGTCATGGGCATCAGGTACGTCCTGCCGGTTGCCGGGTGACGGGCAGTCACAACATCAGCACCATACGCTTCCCGGATTGTCTGCGGCGTCAGTACCTGTGCCGGGGTACCATCACCGGCAACCCGCCCGTTCCGGATGAGGATGAGCCGGTCGCAGAAAAGAGCGGCGAGGTTGAGATCATGGAAGACCGCGATGATGGTCGAACCCTCATCGGACAGATGGCGCAGGAGCGTGAGGATCTCTGACTGATGGCCGAGGTCGAGATGCGATGTCGGCTCGTCAAGGAGCAGCACGCGGGTGTCCTGTGCAAGGGCACGGGCGATCAGCACTCTTTGCCATTCTCCGCCGCTCAGGGTTTTGATCGATCGGTTCTCCAGATCAGCAGTCCCGGTCTGGCGCAACGCCGTGCGGCTCCGCTCGTAATCCGCTGGGGAGAGCGCGGCAAACCGGCTGGTCCGCAGATAGCGTGCCATGAGAACTACCTGCATTACGGAGTAGGAGAACGGGCGCTCCTCATCCTGTGGCACAAACCCGAGCACCATCCCGAGTTCAGCTGCCGTATACGCTGATACCGGTTTGTCGTTGAGCGTCAGAAGTCCGCTGCACGGCAGCGCCCGGCTGAGCGCCCGCAGGAGGGTTGTCTTGCCCGAACCGTTCGGACCGATGATGCCGGTGAATGTGCCGGGAGAGAACGAACAGCTGATCTGTTCGATGATATCGGTGGTGCCGTAACCGGCACTCATCCCAAGTGCATGGAGCGTGTCCCGGGTCACGTGTTCACCCCACGTTGGCGGATGAGCCAGAGGAAGAACGGCGCACCGATAAATGCGGTGATGATGCCGACCGGCAGATCGGAAAAGAAGGTACGGGCAAGGGTGTCTGACCACACGAGAATGATTCCGCCAAGCAGGACTGCACCCGGGATGACAATGCGATTGTCCGGGCCAAGGATAATGCGGACAATATGCGGGGTGACAAGACCGATGAACCCGATCGAACCGGCGACCGAGACGGCAACTGCGGTGACTAGCGTACTGCTCCCGAGCACCACCCAGCGTGCCCGGATGGCGTCAATCCCGAGATGGGCGGCAGTCTCTTCACCAAGGGAGAGCGCGTTGAGATCGCGGCCCATGAAAAAAAGGATGAACGATACCGGAACGAGCACGGCAGCGGTGAGAAGTGCATCGGTTCCCGATACATTCCAGAGACCCCCCATGAGCCAGAAGATGATCTGGTGGACATTCTCCCCGGCAATGGCGATTAAGAATGAAACAATCGCAGAAAAGAAGAACGATACTGCGATGCCAGTGAGCAGAAGTGTTTCGACCGGGATGATGCCCTGACGGCCGGCAATCGACCAGACGATCAGGATTGCAAGAACTGCGCCGGCCCATGCGAAGAGCGGCATGCCTAACCCGCCAAAAAACACGACAGCCATTGCAGCACCGAGCGCTCCCCCGGAGGAAGTACCGAGAATGTAGGGATCGGCCATCGGGTTCCTGAACAATGCCTGCATGGCGGCGCCGGCAATGGCGAGGCTGCCGCCCACGCAGAATGCCGTGAGGACCCGGGGGAGCCGGATGCCGCTGATGATCCCGGCGGGATCCATCCCTCCGGGCGGAATGCCAAAGCCGGTCGGGCCGATCAGGGTTCAGGTGATGATGGTTACCCCTGAACCAGCAATGAGTATGAGAAGCCAGAGCCAGCGGTTAGCAACCATAGTCATACAGGTTCTTGGACCTATTACCCTACTCCAGCATTTTCATTTGTCGCTCGTACCTTAAACCGGGAAAACAGGAGTCTTAGAGAAATATGAATGTCCCCTGCTGGATGGCCTTGCCGCTGGTTTTATCAACAACCGTATATTCGCCCCGGGTATTTCTGGGGATTGAAAAAGACCGTGCTGCCCCTGCCGGCTGCCAGGAGATCTGGCTGCCGAATTTGTCGATACGGCAGTTATCTGCGTAGAGCATGAACTTGTCCCCCGCACTGATGAAACTGTCAGAGGCCCCGATCTTCGTTAAGTATCCCTTTACTGTCGTGCTGTTGCAGCTCGGTGATGGCAGGATATCGGTCGTCCCGATTTTAATCTTTGAATCCGTATACTGGATGTGGACTTCGATCTCTTTCAGATCAAAAGGATCGCCGCCGGAATGTTCAAAGAGCAGGCCGTTGTCAGCAGTAAATCCCGCCGGGTAGTCTGGTACATAGTTGCCGGTATTTTGATCCTGGATATCTTGAATTACCGGAGTAACCTCCAGTGAAACCTGCGGCGCTTTTTTCATATTTGTGCCCAGTCCACCTGCAAATGAACTCACAACTGCAGCGATGATGATGACAACGACAAGCATCAACATGACGCCGACAACAGGGGAAACTGCATTTTCCGTCAATCGCTTCACTGGACAAACACCTCCTTGTCAAAGATGTACTTGTTGCTTGGAGTATGGAGGATCTTTACGTCCACCGGAACCCCCGCCCGGAATCCATAACTTGTATCGCTGACATCGAATCCAAGAAGTGCACTTGTTCCTGCAGGACTACCGGTGCTCAGGAGGTCACCTGTCGACCAGATGAAATTTCCAAAATCCACACTTGTATTGTAGCCTGAACGGCCTACCTTGGGATCATTCAGGAACGGCACCCGCGTGAACCGTAAAGAGCTGTATAACTGGGTAACTGGACTTGACGCATCCTGAATATGTTTGATCACCGTTCCGTTTGGTGCCGTGTAATAGGTGATAATTTTTACATCCTGTGAACGAATCGGATCGCCGCTTAAATGTTCAAACACCATCTTTGTCGTAGTTCCCCCCATGGTATCATCCATTGCGGTGTCGATCCTGACGCTGATCGATGCACTGGGTGTCACTTTCTGTCCGGAACCCATTCCGCCCGCAAACGCACTCACGACTGCCGCGATAATGATTACGACAACCAGCATCAGCATGACGCCGACAACGGGCGAGACTGCACTTTCATTGAGAGTTTTATCAAGACTGTTCATGGTTCACTCATCCATCTGGTTATAACGAAAATTTTTTCACCAATTTATAACGTCTTAAGTTCAACAGACTCCACACACTTTTCAGACATTAACCGATTCTCAAGCAATTTGAACTGGGTTTGGTTACCGCGAAGAAGGATTACTTCAAGACAGCGGTTGTCGATCATCTCCGACTGGAACGAGGCCCGGATGATCCCATTGAACTCATGCTGGATGTTGATGAATGCAGGGCGATGTTCCCCGTTACCGTAATCATAGACCATCGTGATCAGGCCCTGCTTTTCCCCGGTTACCTCTGGCATCTCCGTTTACCTCTCATCACCTTCAGTATCCGGCCGCTTTTCCCGGTAACTGTCCGGAGAATTACCCGGCGGCAGGGAGAGAATCCTTCCATAGTATGCATGATAACACCAAACAAGTTAATTTGTTATAAGACAAATTGTTTTTAGTTCTAAGTGTCCTCAGTGCTATTTATATTTAAAATTTCTTAATTTTTTCAGAAAAAAAGAAAAAAACGTCATAACAAAATGGAGAAAACTCCGCTCATCCTTGACACAATCGAATGAATTGTTGCTAAAAAGAGACACGGAACCTTTTTTGGTCTGGTTCTTTTTTTATCCTTAAAAATTTAATTTCCCGTCTTTACCCTGAACGGCACAATAAATTTCCCGTAATCATTCTCCACGATAAATGAATCGACCCCATACACCGTACTGATACATCCGGGTGTCAGGATATCTGCGGGTTTCCCGTAACCGATAGTTTTTCCATTATTCAGGAGGAGCACGGTATCTGCATACCTGTACGCAAGATTTAGATCGTGGACTGCAATAATCATCGAAACACCCCGTTCCCATGTGATCGCCCGCATAGTTTCCATGACTTCTATCTGGTACCTGACATCCAGTGCACTCGTCGGTTCATCGAACAGGAATAATTGGGGATCCTGCGCGAGCGCACGGGCGATGAACACCTTCTGTCGTTCACCTCCGGATAACTGGTCCATGTACTTCCCCGCCATATGTCCCATCTCAAGCGCATCGAGGGCCTGCTGGACCCGCGAGAGTTCCTCATCGGACACGGACCATTTGATATGCTGCCGTCTCCCCAGAAGAACAGTTTCAAACACGGTGGAGTACAGGGTATAGGTAAAGTGCTGGGGCACGTACCCTATCATCTTGGCAAGATCTACCGGATCAATATCCCGGATATTTTTCCCGTCGATACCGATCCGCCCTTCAGATGGATTGTGAACGCCCGCGATCGTTTTGATCAGGGTGGATTTACCCGACCCGTTCGGTCCGACAAGTGCGACAATCTCTCCGTTTCCTAAAGAAAATGAGCAGGCATCGAGCACCCTTTTTTCCCCGTAGTCCTTGCAGAGGTTATCAATAACGATCTCCATTCCAGATGCCCCCTAATACAACCCCCGGCCCCGGGCTCGCAGGATCAGGAAGAGGAAGAACACCCCGCCGGTGGCATACATGATGATGCCGACGGGGATCTCCACCGGGCTCATAACCGTACGGGCCGCCGTATCGGAGATGAGCAGGATCGCTGCACCCATCAGTGCGGAACAGGGGATCAGGTAACGGTAATCATTGCCGATGATCATACGGCAGATGTGCGGTCCCATAAGGCCGATGAAACCGATAACGCCGGTAAAGGCAATACAGCAGGATGCGGCAAAAGTTGAGATCATGAGGCCATAAAGGCGGAGGCGTTCAACATTGATGCCAAGGTTTTTTGCCACGTCATCTCCCGCAGAAAGGGCATTGAGATCCCAGGCTTTCCTCTCCAGAAGGATAAACGAAATGATGCAGAGCGGCAAAAGAAGCAGGACCGCATTCCAGCTGGCGCCCCACATCCCGCCCATCAGCCAGACGATCAGTTCCCGGAGTTTCTCGTTGTTGGTGATATACTTGAGTGACATCACCCCGGCGGTAAAAATGTACCCGATAACGACACCGGCTAGGATCAGGGTTGACTGGGTGGTACCCCGGGACCGGGAGATGCCATAGACAAGAAGCATGGAAAGCCATCCAAATACAAAGGCCATGACGACGATAAACATGTCATAGCTCAAAAACAACCATGCCCCGATGATTCCCGGTCCGATCACAATGGCGAGCGCCGCACCAAACGATGCCGCTGATGAAAGTCCGAGCGTAAACGGACTGACCAGCGGGTTGCGGAGAAGTCCCTGCATCACCGCTCCAGCAATGGCAAGACTCATGCCGGTCAGGATCGCAAGGAAGATCCGTGGCAGCCGGAACCCGACAACAATCAGTTCTGCCTGCGGGTTTTCCGGTGCAGGAATGGTGAAGGGGATCGCATCATACCATCCGGCAATGACCGGTACGTAACCGTGCAGGGATTTCTGGATTGAGACGGCACACGAGTGCCCGATGGCAAGAATGGTATCTTCCGGTGAGAGAGAGACGGTTCCGATTCCTGCCGACAAAATGGCTGATGTGATAACAAGGAGCAAAAGACCTATGATCAACGCGATGCGTTTAGTACTTCCTTCTTTGTACAGGAAATGCACCGTCGCGATCGGGACTGCATCCTGCTGGTTGTTCTGTGGCATGAACTCTCGTGCGTATTTTTTGTAGGTTTGTCAGACTTCAAAAAATGGGGAATTTAAAAAAAGGGATTGTTACATCCCGATTCCTTTTACAACCCCGGCGATCTGGTCTGCCCGCAGATCCTCAAGTTTCAGGTACCGTGCACCAAGGTCATCCGACAGGGTGTGGGCAAGACCGAAGGATATGAAGTTCTGTTCGGAATCAATGACGAGAGAGGATATTCCGGCATCCCGGATGTGGGTGGCCACTTCTTTTGCATCCTCAAGCGGCGAACCGGAACCCATACTCACGTTTGCTTTCCCGTCAGAGATCAGGACCATCCGGGGAATCGTGTGCCGGTTGATCATCATCTCTTTTTTGAGTACCTCGAATCCTTTGGAAAGTCCGTGGGCCAGGGGTGTCTTCCCGCCAACGGGCAGCAACTGCATGTATTTTCGTGCCAGTTCGACACTGGATGTCGGGGGCAGGAGCACTTCAGCACTCG
>Ga0268277_1001337_pt1 | contig 16930 bp, 15 predicted proteins | sample saktaG_5_FD_190132 | JGI IMG/M metagenome (GOLD analysis project Ga0268277, IMG submission 190132) | Saline water microbial communities from Sakinaw Lake, British Columbia, Canada - sak_2010_1_5_50m | ecosystem: Environmental > Aquatic > Non-marine Saline and Alkaline > Saline ...
CCCATGTGGGGCTTATTCGTCGATTGGTGGCCGGGAGTTCGGTAAGTTATGGTCGTAAATTCATCACTGAAAAGGATACATCGATTGCGGTATTGCCAATCGGTTATGCAGACGGCATTCATCGGATTATGACCAATAATGCTGATGTGATGATCAATGGAAAATTATACCCAATTGTCGGAACGATAACCATGGATCAGATTATGGTTGATGTTGGCGATGATCCTGTAAAGATTGGCGACGAAGTAATTTTCTGGGGTGATACACCGATGGGCAAACTTCAGGCAATAAAAGTTGCTCATCGGATTGGTACAATTTCCTACGAATTATGTTGTGCGATCACGAAGCGTGTGCCAAGAGTCTATTTTGGCTGATTCTTTGTATTAATGTAATCCAGAACAATATTTTCAATAATTGATACAGGGGCGGTTCCGTTTTCCAGGATTAAGCGATGGAATTCTTTAATGTCAAACTGATCTCCAAGTTCTTTTTTCATTAATTCACGAAGTTTCAGAATTCGCAGTTCTCCGATTTTATAAGCACATGCCTGTCCTGGCCAGATAATATAACGATCAATTTCATAATACGACGCGATCCCGGCATTTTCATAAAGATAGTAATATGCTTTTTCCCTACTCCAATGTTTAGCGTGAATTCCGGTATCGACAACCAGCCGGGCTGCCCGGAAGAGTTCAGATTTTAAATATCCTAACTCTGAAAATATATTATCAAACCAGCCATTTTCGTACGCCAGTTTTTCGGCATATAACGCCCAGCCTTCCACCATATCTGTCGATGAGATGAGATTGCGAAACGGGTAATATTTAATTGCTTGTTGAGCAAGGGCGATTTGAAAATGATGTCCCGGGATTGTTTCATGATAGAGTAGTGTCTGCATACCAGGTTTTCGGGGGAGTGCTGACAGATTTGTATAAAATGCAGCCTGAATCGTGCCATCCATCGATCCGCGCTGATAATGTTCACCGGAATAACTCACTGCATAATCGGGAATTGCTTTTACAGATACTAGTGCTTCCGGTAATAGTGAAAAATAATTTGGTAATTTTAGTCTGACAATCTGAATCATTTGATTAAAATCGTCAAGCACCTGCTGTCGGCTTTCCGGAGCATAGAAGTATGTAAACCGGGGATCAGTACTACTGAACAACGCGGTATTGTATTGATAAAAATTTTGATCGAAGGATTTGTCTTCCGGATATCCAATTTCAATCAGTTTTTGATTAATTTTGTTCTGAATTCGCTTGATTTCCTGAAGTCCAATTTCATGAATATCGTCAGCATTATAATTTGTGCCGGTATGATTTTGAAGGCAGAATTGATAATAATTGTCGCCGTCGGGGTAATGCCATACTCCGGCACGACTATCACTCAGATCAATGATCTGTTTACATTGATTTATTAAAAGTTCGTAGGCAAAGTAAACACTGTCCTTAACAAGGTTATAGGCCTGTTTTTGAAAATCCTTTTGATTACGTTTCCGGATTTGAGATTCATTTAACCGTTGGACGAAGGTATAATAATAGGCGTTTTCCTTAGCATTAGTTATTTTGGATTGCTCCAAAATGTTGATATATTTTGTAATAATGAATCTCGGTGGAATTATTCCATTCTCGATCTGAACAGATAATTCTTTTATGTCAGACCGTATGCGTTCAGGGAATTGCTTTAAACGTTCAAGATACCTTTCGGCATCATCGAGGGAATTAATCGGGTGGTGGGAGGTCATTAACTGAGTAAGCGCATAATGAGTGCCGAAATAGGGATTTATAACGGTAGAATAGAACTGGTATTTTTCACCGCCTAGAGTCAGATTAATATGGTTTTCTAAAATCCGGGCATTAATTCGATCATCCTTATTCAGTTCTTCAATATTGATTGTTGATAACCTTTTTTGATAATCATGATAACGTTGGTACTCAGCCTTGATATTTTTTGGTGTGCGCATAGTGAGCAGCGAATTATCGATAAGAAAAGCGAATGTATCTGGTAAACCCAACAACGTGGCGAATTCGGGATCGTTTTGAAGGGTTTCAGTAAAAATTAAATCGAAAAGAATGTTTATTTGACTTGAGTTGCTATTTGAATGCAAAGGTAGAACTGCAATAGGCAGAGTGAGAATGATTAAAACACATAAGATGGTTTTTATCATATCAGTAATTTGCGAATATTTTTGTTAGATACAATTCAATTGATATTATCTATCCGCACCCTGAGCACCCGTTGCATTCTGATTGCGGATTTGAATATTCGTGTTTGTATGTATGGAAGAATTCCACCAATGCTGGCTTCAAAATCTCTTTTTCATTGTCCGATATCGAGTTGTTTAATTGGACCTGTTCCCACATCATCTCGGCGATATCTTCGTCATTTTCAGGGAATGAGATCAATGTGCAGAATACACAGTCATCTAACGCTAAAAGTGTATATTCTTTTTCTGTCGTTTTTAAAATGAATTCTTTTTTTTCACAATTACAGCTCATTGTAATCCTTCTTAATATGTGATTAAATAGATTCCGGCAATAATAACCAGAATTCCGCAGATTTTTCTTAGTACCGTAACTGTTCGGGAATCTGAAGACCAATTCAGATAATTCTGAACCCAGGTTCCGAAGGTTCCAGCACCGATAATGACAGAACAATGACCAATTGCATAGAAGATCAGCAATAGAATTGCAGTGATGATTTTTTCTGATGAAAGATTGAACACGATCCCAAGTATTGGTGCCATATAAGCAAAAGTACATGGCCCGACACCAAGCCCGAAGAAAAGCCCCAGGATAAATGCTGCTTTTAAGCCCTTTGAGTTCACTTTTTCAGGATTAAAGATTAACCAGTTCAGATGAATAATATCCAGCAGGTAAAGCCCGATAATGATGAATATTATAGCAACAATGATATTGCCAATGGAGCCAATGTCTCCAAGCATCCTCCCGAATGTGGCTGTTATAAGTCCGACAAGAAGAATTGATACCATAATTCCGAGGGAAAACAACAGCGAAATCAGGAATGCATGATGCGTGTTATTCAGTTTCTGTTTATTAATAAAACCAATGACAAGTGGAATGCTTGATAAGTGACAGGGACTAAGTAAAATACTTAAAACACCCCATGAAAAAGCCGCAAAAAGCGCAATACTAATATTGCTGTCAAGAGCATTCGCCAATTGATCAAATAACTGAGTAATCATTAGTTTGTAACCGGTTTTAATCCTTTTGACTTGAGGAATTCATCAATATTTTTTTCCGGGAAAAATCCCTCGTGACGGAATAACTCATTTCCGTTACTATCCAGGAAAATTTGGGTTGGAATGAGACGAATATTGTACTGTTTTGCTATTTCGCGCTCTTTTTTAATATCATGGAAGATTACATCTATCTGATTACCGTAACGTTTTCCGATCGATTCGAGAATCGGTTCCATTTTTTTACAGGGAATACAAGTTGTAGAACCCAATTCCAGAAAGGTGACCTTTTGGATTTCAGTATTCAATATTTCCCGCTCAGTTGAGCATATTTCTTCAGGTATTTTGGACTCAGCGCATGAAGCAGCCGACGGGCATTTACCGCAATCCTGGGCAACTGCTTCAGTTTTCTTTTCGCAGGATAGTGCCGTTACCATAATAATAATGGCAAAAATAAATGGAATTTTCTTAAGCATGATTTGCCTCCATAAGCCAATGAGTTAAAGTGGCTTTTGTCGGGATTTTGCCACTGGATAAGGCTTTTCCATTGACGACGAGTCCCGGTGTCATAAAAATCCCATAATCCGCGAATTTATTAATTTCAGTCACTTTTTGAATATTGGCATCTAGATTATTTTCTGTTGCAACATCATAGCATAATTGTTCCAGTTTCCTGCAGTTTGGGCATCCGGAGCCCAGTATAATAATTTCCAGCATCATTCCTCCTTAATTATTTTCAATCTTTGATTTATAGAAGTTGTTAAATTGTTCATATATCTCGTCCCTGATTTGGCGATAAACATTTAATATTTCTTCAGGATTTCCTTCAGCCTCAGCGGGATCTTCAAAACCTACATGTAACCTGTTTTTAACGTTGCCCAGGAAAGCAGGGCAGGTTTCTTTAGCACTGCTGCAAACGGTGATAACATAATCGAAACTGTCATTCAGGAATTGATTCACGGATTTTGGTGAATTGTTGGAAAGATCAATTCCGACTTCATTCATGACGATTATAGTATTTGGATTAACGTTGTCAGCCGGGTGTGTGCCGGCAGAAAAGACTTCAAGGCGGGGATCAAAGGATTTTAAAAATCCTTCCGCCATTTGGCTTCGGCAGGAATTTCCGGTGCATAAGACGAGGATTTTCATGTTTGTTCCTTTATCATTGATGAAAATTCTTTATGAATACAGCGCGTTAAATGTCATGAATACCGCGGCGGCCAGAGTGGTATAGGCAAAAATCGATTTTAATTTTTCCGGTTTGGTTTGAATTGCGAATTTACCACCAATTATTCCACCCAAAATTGCGGCGCAAGCGACCGGAACAGCCCAGGATGCGTCAAAGTGACCTTTGGCGGCATGGCCGGCAAAACCCATCAGCGCAGTTACTGCAACCATGGCTGAAGACGTACCTACCGCAATTCGCATAGGAACACCACATAGTAAAACCATCAGCGGTATTTTAAATGATCCTCCCGATATACCCACCGCACCGGCAGCTAGTCCGACGGCAGCTGTGATCGGAATCGCCAGCCAGAGATTAACCACGTACTCTTCATTGCCAAATTTTCTGTGCCAATAACCGAATCCTCTTTTTTCCAACATCGGCTTATCTTTTACCTTGATCATCATTAAAAAACCGGCAATTACAAGAAGTCCTGCCAAAGCAAATTTAAGTGAAGTCCCGCCGACATAAGATGAAAAATAGCCACCAACGAAGGCCATTATATCAGTTGGCGGATCGATTACAAGTGCGAGTTTCCAATCTACTAATTTGTGTTTCTGAAAAATCAGCATACCTGCAATAGCGGTCATCATAAGGATAAATTGGCCGGATGCCGCTGCCGGGTGCATTGCCTGACCCGCTGCTACCAATATCAGAACGTAAAAATTTCCGCCGCCACGCCCGGTCATCGTCATAAGAACGGCAATGGTAAAGATTATGAACATCAGGATTATAATGTTCATGATAGTTTTTTCCGTCGTTTAAGAAGCTTACCGGGTTTAAGTTCATCCGTCAGGCTGCTGTAACCACCTTCTATAATTCGTACATTGTTATAACCATTTATTCGCAGAAAAGCGTATACCATGCTTGCTCGAATTCCGGCCGGGCAAAATATGCCAATGAGCGGTCCTTTTGGGATTTCAGTGAAATGATCGGGAATTTCATCGATCGGAATCTCGAGTGTTGGCTGGTATAACGTAAAGCAGACAGAAGCGATCTCGTCGCGGGAACGGACATCCAAAAAAAGGGCATTGTCCGTAGAAAAAAAATCGGCCGCAGTGATTTTGTGGTTTCCACCGCCAAAGAAATCGAAAGTCATCGTTTTTAAAAATTTTTTCATGTTTGGTATCTTTTTAACCCTTTTGTTAAAAATTCTCTAAAATATTGGGTTTGTGCGTATTTCCAGATTGGGAGTAATTAAGCATACTCTAAAATAATTCTCCGTATACCCATCCGGAAATTGTGGCCATCACAATGACGAGGCTGACATAAACGACTGTTTTCTGAGTTCCGATAACACCACGGATCACGAGCATATTGGGAAGTGATAATGCCGGGCCGGCGAGAAGTAATGCCAAGGCAGGACCTTTACCCATGCCATTGGCGATGAGTCCCTGCAGAATTGGCACTTCGGTCAATGTTGCAAAATACATAAATGCCCCGGCGATTGAAGCGAAGAAATTAGCAAATAGTGAATTCCCACCAACAAGAGAACTGATCCAGCGATTAGGGATAATTCCCTGACCATTTTCAGGACCACCTAATAGAAATCCAGCGATCAGAACGCCAATTCCCAACAAAGGTAAGATCTGTTTAGCGAATCCCCAGCTGGCAGACATCCACTCCGATGCTTCGCCTTCAGTATTGGATAATAAAACACTCAGTGCAATGACAGCGGCAGAAAAAGCGATAATGGGATTGGACGGAAAGAATAGTGCTAAAGTAATAACGGGAATAACAGCGGTGATAACGTGAGCGAGTTTGATTTTTACGATATAAATTAAGGATAATACCAGGCCAAAACCGAATATTCCTGTAATTAGCCATTTATTGGAATAGATGAAATGCCATATGCCGTTATCCGTATCCGGTCGTCCCCAATTCACAAATATGAGGATCATCACCAAGGTGAAAAAATGAATGGCTGTTTGCCAGATTGGACGAGACTCCTCGGGTTCCGGTATCGCCAATTGGGCTTCGGCTTTGGCTTGTTCTTCTTTACGATAAATCAGATGCATAGTATAACCAATCACTACACTGAACAATACTGCGCCGACAACCCGGGCAATGCCCAATTCTGTCCCGAGAATTCTGGCGGTTAGGATGATTGCCAGGATATTGATTGCAGGACCACTATAGAGGAAAGCAATCGCAGGCCCAAGCCCGGCGCCGCGTTTGTGAATTCCGGAAAAAAGAGGAAGAACAGTACAGGAACATACCGCCAAAATTGTACCCGAAACTGACGCAACGGCATAGGCAATCCATTTTTTAGCGGAAGCACCGAGATATTTAATGACAGCATTCTGGCTTACAAATACTGAAATGACACCGGCAATGAAAAAAGCCGGTACCAGACAAAGCAATACGTGTTCCCTGGCGTACCATTTTACCAGGCTGAGGGCTTCGTAGATCGCAAGAGTAAACCGAGAATTTCCAATCGGAAGATAAAATGCTGCCAGGAATATGACAATAATCAAGATTAGTTTTTTATATTCTTTTTTCCAATTCATCGAAATATCCTTTTTAGTTGCCGCAAAGATTGACCCGGTCGATGGTTTTCAGATGTTCTGCATCGGATTTCACTGGATCCGCTGTAGCCAGCCAATCGGAAATAATAGGGAGGAGCACACTGGCTTTACTATTTGGGTTTAAAGTATAATTAACCCATTTTGCGTCTTTTTGATCACTGATGTATCCTGCATCCCTTAGAATTGATAGATGCTTGGACACAGTTGAAGTTGCCAATTGTAACGCTTCGGTGATTTCACAGACGCACAACGGTTTGATTTCCAACATCTTAATAATCCGTAATCGGTTTTGGTCCGAGAGGGCTTTGAATAGTTTTGTTAGTTCACGCATATTATCTCCAAAATATTGAATTGTCATTTCGACAATTGGCGAAATATAAAAAGAATGTGTCTATCTATCAAGCAAATTTATGTTAAGTGTATTAAAAAAAAATGCGGGAGAATTTCTCCCGCATTTTTAAATGGTATTTAATATTTTCTATTTATTCGAAGCCACTTCCGCCATTATCTTCTTCAAAATCACCATTTTCCGAATCACCATTGCGTTCCCGCTCGGTTTTGTAATTATTGATGTTATACGTCAGAGTAAAAGACAACATTCGTGGCTGACGTTCAAATTGTACATAAGAGTAAAAATTTGGGCCCTCGTTTTTATGGAAGTGAGAGGCAGTCCCGAATAAATCACGAATTTGCATCGTTGCAGATAGTTTTCGGTTCATGAAATCTTGTTTAAATGCAAGGTTTGTAAAAAACATACCGCCATTTTTCCCTTGAGCGCTAACTGTCGCACTGCGATAATTCCCACTGAATTGAATTCGTGTTGATTTGCCAAGACGAAATGTATTATTAACTCTGGCTCCCCAATTAAAACTGCTTTCGTCGAAAGGTTCACCGTAGAGAACACCTTTCACTCGATAGTTATAAATGTTTCCCATGAGATTTAAATTCCACCATTGAACCGGAAAAAGTGTGAGCATGGTTTCAGTCCCAAATGAGTAATCCTTTCCAATATTATCAAATGTATGAAGAATAATATCATCGTACTGTTTGTATAAAGTCTGGACTCTTTCAATTTTATTATTGGTCACTCTGTAATAGGCTTCAACTGAAAACAGAGATTTTCCAAAGGTTTTTTGATATCCCGATTCATATGAGTCAATATATTCAGGTTTCAGATCCGGATTTCCTCGACGGACATTATAGGCATCCATATAAGTAATAAATGGTTCGAGGTACCAGCCACGGACACGATCAATACGTCGGGTGTAACTTGCCATAATTTGTTGGCCATTGTTAAAGGAATAGGAGGTATGTAAGGTTGGATAAAAGTCCCAATCTTTGAAGTAAAAGCTGCTGTCTGAACCTGTTAAATCAATAAATTGATATGTATACTCTCCGCGAACTCCAGCTTGATAACCGAAATTACCCATTTTTCCGGCATATAGTAGGTAAGTTGATTGAATTGCGCGTGTATATTCTGTCGATTGTGAATAGTTTACATCGGGGATATAGGCATGACTATCGGTATTCCAGTAATCCATTGTATTATCATCTTCTGAAAGACTATATCTTGATTGATATCCGGCCTCAATTTTATCATCTCCATTGATTGGAAGAACGTAATCAAGATTATAACGTAACCTGTTAGCAGGCCCGGATTCAGTCGATCGTTGACCAAAGTTAATAACTCCATTTTCATCGAGTTGTTCACTTAATGATTCTTCGTCCATATTACGGCGACTTAAGTCGATTTGTGTACTTAATTCGTGTCCTTCTTTTTTAAATTTGTGGCGGTAATCCAGATTCACAGAATAAAAATCACCACTGCGTTCTGATTCACTTTTACTGGTGTATTGGAGTGTATCGTCTCCGGGAACAGTCCATAATAAGTAATCGTTCTCAGAATTACGTCCATGACCACGTCCACCATATCTGAAACTGAAACGTAAGAGATCAGCATCACTAAGATTCATGTCAATTCCGCCTCGAAGGCCCATGGAATTTCCACCCCATTCAGAATCGCCATATGTGTTATTATATGAAGTTGTGTCAGAATAATAGGTTCGTTTCTTGCTTGTTAAATTACCGGGCATATTACGATAGCCATAGTCGGCTCCAATGAAATAACCAATTTTTTTCTTTTGAATGTTAATCAGAAAATCCCCACCATAATTCCCAAAGGTTCCAGCGCTCACATTCACTAATCCTGCGATTCCGGATTTATCTGATTTTTTTGTAATGATATTTATAATTCCAGCTACTCCATCAGGGTCATATTTCGCCGATGGATTAGTGACAATTTCAATATTCTCGATAGTACTGGCAGGAATGGTTTGAAGTGCATCATTAGCATCCAGCACAGATGGACGACCATCTATTAACAGATTAAAACTTCCACTACCGCGAAGACTGACATTGCCTTCAATATCGACACTGACCGAAGGAACATTTTCAAGTACATCCACAGCAGTACCGGATAGGGAAGTGAATTGTTTACTGACATTGATGACTTTTTTATCGATCTGAAATTCAATAATCGGTTTTTCACCGAGAACTTCAACACTGCCCATTGCGAGTACATCGGGAGTGATTTCAATTCTGCCAAGATTAATTTCGCTTTTATTAGGTCGAAGTAAAATAGTATCGATAGTGAATGCATCAAATCCGATGAATTTAATTTCCAGGATGTACATTCCCGGTCGAAGATCGGTTAAATGGAAAAATCCTTCGGTATCAGTAATCGTTCCGGTGACCTGTTCCTGTGAACGTTTACTGTATAAAACGACATTGGCGTATTCTACCGGCTTGTTATTTTTGGAATCGAAGACGAATCCCTTGATCCAGCCGGTGGTCATGGCATAACCTTGTCCCTGACCTGGCTGGGCTTGAGTTTTAGTAAAATTACTGACCCAAAGTGTCAGCAGTAGTAAGACGAGAATGTAATTGTGGCGGTGTTTCATACATTTCCTTTCTGGTCTGAGTATTCAATCTGTCAATCGCCAAAGGGTGCTAATCTACAAAAAAATATCTGAATCAAAACACATTTTAAGGATATTTTTCAAAAATCGCGATCTTGCCCAAGGTCTATTAGATGATTGTTTATCTGAAAAAGTTAAAAGAAATCAGCAGATTGCAAACGGGAGTTATTTTGTGAAATAAATTATTAGAAAATATTGTTAAAATTTGTTAGTTTTGTGACATTACTAATGAGATGGTTACTACAAAATAAAACAATAGAATCGGATTAGAAGCGGATTTATCTATAGGAGAACTGCATGACAGACAGACAGGGAAAAACTTTATTCAGTGTTATTTTGCATTTGCCGGAGATATCGGGTGACAATTTGGGTGGACTATCCAAGTTGATAGATTCCGTGATCAATCAAGGCCTGGATGTGCAGGAAATCGTAATACTGAACCACCAGAAAAATAGTGTACCCGTATTTGAAATGAAATCGAGTACGATGACTGTTATCGATTATGATACTAAAAATATGGCAATTGCGTTAAATAAATGCATTAATACTATCACAGGCAGTCATGTCCTCTATATTGATAATACAGATGCTGACATTGAACTCAAGCGATCATTCCTGGAAGTAGCTGATATCATTATCCATAAATATCCGAATTTTGGGATGCTCTATGCTGATTATGATCTAATTGAAAAGGGCGAGCGAAAAGAGATCTGTTTACTGAAGCATCATCACGGTCGCTTGAGAGATAATCAGGATTATGGACGTGTGTTTTTGTTTTCGATGAAAGCATTGACTGGTATCGACAATTTTGATGAGTCGGTGAAATACAATCTGATGTACGACACGCGCTTGAAATTATCAGAAAAATACGAGATAGTTCACATAGCGAACAAATATTCCGGGTCACTTTACAGTGTTGTTGCCCAGGGTAAAAAGCACAATGTTTTTGACTATCTTCTGGCTGGCAAAGACATCCAGCAGGAAGCGGAAAGAATATTGACGGACCATTTAAAACGGATTGGCGCGTACCTCGAACCGAATTTTAATCATCATAAACGACCGGATTTTGGAAAAAAATACGATTTGATCGCTTCAGTTATCATACCGGTAAATAACCGACCGGAGTTTATCGAATCGGCATTAACCTCGGTGTTTAATCAAACAGAAAAAAAGATCGAAGTGATTGTGGTTGTGAATGGTGGCATCCAGGATCCGACAGTCAAGGAAGTTAATAAATACCTTCCCGGAGGTATCTATTTTAATGAATCGCATCCGCCGGTCAGACTGGTTGTATCGGATATCAATAATATCGGTTTATCATTGAATCTTGGAATTAAACTGGCAAGTGGGCAGTATTATATTCAGTTAGACAGTGATGACCGTTTAAAGCCCGATGCTGTTGAAAAGGCTGTGGCTCTGTTTGAATCTGACCCTGAAATCGGTATCGTCATTGGTTCCTATGAAGTTTGGAAGAAAAAAGATGATGGTGAGTTTATCCGGATGGAAGAAATTCCAATCGTTACCCATGATGAATGGACCGACGATAACGGACGTAATAATCTGTTTCATATCAATGGTGCCGGTGCACCACGTTGTATTCCGATAAGTATCATCAAAGAAATGGGTTACTTTGGTATCAATGACGAACCCTATGCCCGAAATTACGGTGAGGATTATGATTTGGTTATGAAAATCAGTGAAAAGTACAAAGTCGGACGGATTTATGACCCGATATACGAAGTAGTTCGGCATTCCGGTGGTACGGATCACAGCATTGACCAGGTGACAATTGACCGGAATGATGAAGCCAAAGACTATATGCGGCTCTTAGCCATTCAACGGAGAATCCAACTCTGTCATAATTGATACAAACGATTAATAAATTGTATAATTGGCGTTAATGGACAAGTGTTTACAGAAACAGGTATGCGGTTGTGAGTTTTGGATAAGTACCGTATTTTGAGATTAACTATTTCAAGTAAAACGCTTATATTTGATTTAATTGAAAGTGGGGAAAATGCAGGAATTTTTACTTATCGGCGTTGATGGTGGAGCAACAAAGGTGAATTGCTGGTCGGTAAATGTCGACCATTCGGGCAAATTCAGTTTGGGCAATATCAATGCAAGCCGCAGTTATGCCGAGTATCCTGAATATGACCCGGAATTCACTCCGGTTGATCTTCAAGTCCAGTTGGATGAACGGTCTAGTGGGAGCATTCGACCAACCGAAAAAGAAATTCAGCAGGCGATTGCTTATACAAAAGCCTGTGCTGATTCAATAATTGAAGTAGCCGGGAAAAGTAATAAATCACGGGTTTTAATCGGTGTTGGTATGCCTGGTTTAAAGACCGAAGATCAACGCGGAATTTCTGCAATGGCCAATGGCCCCAGGCAAATCGATTATGCAAAAAATCTGGAACAAAAATTATCAGTTGCGGGAATTGAACTGATTTCACCCATCAGCCATATTGGCAGTGATGCATTTTATTGCGGTCTGGGTGAAGAGTACGCTTCGGCCGGTCAGTTTCGCAATGTTAAAAATTCATATTATCTGGGTGGCGGTACCGGAGCAGCTGATGCGCTGAAACTTGGCGGACAGCTGGTTTCTCTGGATAATATTAAAGAATGGTTTATCAAAGCATGGGAGATGAAATGCCCTGAAAATCGGTCTATTGAGACTTATGTTTCATCCCGTGGGATTCAAGCGTTATACGGGGAACTTTCAAATCAGTCACTGGCCGAATTAAATTCACAGGAAATGTATCCGCCACAAATCAGAATGAAAGCACTTGCGAGAGATTCATATGCCCGTGAGACGTTTGAAAAAGTCGCCAAATACCTTGCATTATTATTATATGAAAGAATAACGACTTTATATGCTGGCTGGCAGGAGATTTTCAAATTTGGCAATCCGAATCGTGCGATTCCTGGCAATCAACACCCCTATCTTGGTTCATTATTTGATAATATAATCATCGGTCAGCGCCTGGGTGATATGCTCAGGGAATCGAAGAATGATAGTGTACTTTGGCAGCCTTTTATTCAGTCATTGAATCTGCTGATTTGCGAATCCGCCGTGCTGGGCGATGATGCTAAAAAACACTATTGTTCACAAGATAAATTTGACGAAAATCGGTTAGTTATTTCCAATTTGCGTGAAGCGCCTGCGTTGGGTGCCGGAATTGATGCCTATTTAAAATTTATGGAGTAAACACTATGCTTACACCTAATATTATTCCCGATAAAGAACCTATATTAAATGTTGGTATTGTTTTACCGGAAGATAAATTTACCAAGATTCAAATTGAAATCCCGACCTCCCCGGAATACAGGCTGATTGCCTCTGATAATGAATATCAAACACTGAAAAACAAAGACAATTTGAGATTTGAAATATCCGGAAAGATCATATCTGTTAAAATTAATGAGAATGTAGTTTCTGGAAATGAATCATGGACGATTGAACCGGTAGAATCCTATGTGGTTATGGCTAATAAATCCGGGTTGAAAGTGAATGGCGTTGTCGCAGGCAGGGGGTTTCACTGGATAAAGAATATTGACGTATATTTACCCGGTTCAGTTGAATTGCGTATTGTCGATGACGTTTTATTGGTAGCGAATATTGTCCCGATCGAACAGTATCTGATGTGTGTCGCTACTTCTGAGATGGGGGCAGAATGCCCACCTGCTCTGATAGAATCTCAGACAATCGTAGCCCGTTCGTGGATGCTGGCAAATATTGAAATGAAACACAGAAATCTCCAGCTGGACGTCTGTAATGATGACTGTTGCCAACGCTATCAGGGCACGACTTATCTTAGTGATGAGGCCATACACGGCGCATTGAATACATACGGTAAAGTTTTAATCGCCGAAAATATGATTTGTGATGCCCGGTACTATAAGAGTTGCGGAGGAATCACTGAGACATTTGAGAATGTTTTTGGTGATGAGCCGATCAGTTATCTTCAACCAGTTGTCGATGCTCCCGATTCGTTTTCACATGAAGCATTGCCACTGGATTCCGAAGAAGCCGTCCGCCGCTGGATCGATACTGTTCCGGAAACATTTTGCAGTCCTTACACAATTCCCGGGAGCGATCTTATTAAATATTTAGGCAGTGTGGATGAAGAAGGTGAGTATTTTCGCTGGAATTTCCGCTACACTCAAAAGGAAATCACGGCGTTACTGAATTTAAAACTCGACCTCAATGCCCGTGCAATCCTGTCCATTCTACCGCTTCAGCGCGGATATTCCGGCCGTCTGAAAAGAATAAAGATAGTCTATCAGACCAACGATGCTATGCAAGAGTCGATCGAAATCCAGGACCAGTACGTTATCCGCCAGACATTACATGAACTGTTTTTGTACAGTTCCGCTTTTATTGTGAATGTTGAGGAAGGTGAAGCCGATATTCCGATTGCATTCAATTTAAAAGGTGCGGGCTGGGGGCACGGTGTGGGATATTGCCAAATCGGGGCCTTAGGAATGGCGCTGAAAGGCTATTCCACTGAGGCGATTGTACTTCATTATTATCCCGGTTCACAATTGAAGAAAATTTATTAGATAGGAATATAGTTATGTCAGATTCTATCCAAAAATCAGAAAAAAGCACCCGTTCGGGCTGGTGGTGGATTCCTTCTCTATACTTTGCTGAAGGTATTCCATATATCATTGTCATGTTTGTCGCCAGTGATATGTATAAAACGTTGGGTGTATCGAATGCCAAATTTGCATTCTGGACCAGTCTGCTTTACCTGGCCTGGGTCGTAAAACCACTATGGAGCCCGTTTATTGATATATACTCAACTAAACGAAAATGGGTAATTGGGATGCAGATTATACTCGCAGCGGCTTTTATTGGAGTTGCGCTGGTATTGCATACACCATTCTGGTTTCCACTATCGCTTCTGTTTTTATGGATAATGGCTTTTTCCTCGGCGACGCATGATATTGCTGCCGATGGTTTGTACATGCTGGCCCTTGATGGGCACGGTCAGGCATTTTTTACCGGTATCCGCAGTACTTTTTACCGGGTTGCAATGATTGTGGGACTTGGTTTACTTGTGATGCTGACTGGAGTTATCCTTGATCATACCGGGTTGGATCCTTTGAAACTGAATATCCAGGTTGTTCCCCAGTCCGAAATTCAGGAAGTGGTCAATCCAGCTGATATTATCATCAAACCATCTGACGGAATTCCAGAAATACTGGTTTTTCCCAAGGATATAAAAGTTCCGATCTATAATCACAGAGATCTGAATCCATGTGATTCAACTAATATATACTTTGTGTTGTCCGCCGCACCTGAAAACGGGAAAATTGTGAATATGACCTTTGGCCAGAAGAAAGGCAGTCAGGATATATATCTGGCCAGTTCAGGTATCTTTGACTTCGATAACAGTAACTGGAATATTCCGCAAAAAGCCACGCTCAAAGTCAAACACAATCTCCAGACAAAAGCGAGTGCGCGGTTTGATGCCCAGGCCGGTGATGTACCGTTTGCATGGTCGATATCGATTGGATTTCTTGGATTACTTTTCATTATATTTGCTTTTTACCATAAATATATGCTTCCACGGCCTGTAGGAGACAAGGATACATCTGAAGAAAAAGGGAAAGACTCTTATTTTGAAGTTTTTGCATCATTTTTCAGAAAAAAAGAGATTATTGCTTCGGTTGCCTTTTTGCTTTTATATCGATTTTCCGAATCGCAATTAACAAAAATGGCTTCACCATTCCTGCTAGATGCCCGTGAAAATGGTGGTCTGGCATTATCATTAACCGAAAAGGGGCTTGCCTATGGTACTATCGGGTTAGTTTCTCTATTGACCGGCGGTATCTTGGGCGGACTGATCGCATCCCGTGACGGGCTTAAAAAGTGGATATGGTGGATGGCCATTGCAATCAATATCCCGAATGTGGTTTACATTTTCATGTCCTATGTAATGCCGGACAGCCGCGCTGTGATTTACGGTTGTATCGCGATCGAGCAACTCGGGTACGGATTCGGATTCACCGGGTATATGCTTTATATGTTGTATATTGCCGGGCAGGGCAGACATAAGACCGCTCATTATGCGATTACAACTGGATTTATGGCGTTGGGAATGATGATACCCGGTATGATCAGCGGAGCAGTTCAGGAATTTCTTGGTTATCAACATTTCTTTATTTATGTAATAATTTGTACGATACCAAGTTTTATAGCATTATCGTTTATAAAAGTCGATGCGAATTTTGGTAAAAAAACCGAGACAGCATTAGCAGAATAATAAAAACAGAAAAAAGGGACACAATTGACACCAATAAACAGCGGTTTTCAAACTTTTGATCTTATTGTTATTTGTCTGTATCTATTAATTGTCGCACTGATTGGTAGCTTTTCTGGTGGAAAACAGCGCTCGGTAAAAGATTATTTTCTGGGCGGGTCGAATGTTCCCTGGTGGGCGGTTTCATTCGCCATTGTTGCCGCGGAAACCAGTACGTTGACATTTATCAGTATTCCAGGACTTGCATATATCGCCAACCTGAATTTTCTGCAGGTGACGGTCGGATATCTGATAGGCAGAATTGTAGTCAGTTATTTGTTTCTGCCGGCTTATAAAAAAGGTGAACTCACAACAGCATATGCATTGCTGGAAAACAGATTCGGACAGACAACCCGCCGGTATGCATCAATTGTATTTCTCTTCACACGGGTTGCAGCTGACGGAGTACGACTGTTTGCAACGTCAATTCCATTGGCATTAATATTCAGATCATTCCCGTTCTTTGATGGATTTACAACCGTACAAATTTACGCCGTATCCATTGTAATTATCACAATCGTTACATTGATCTATACTTATACCGGCGGAGTTAAGGGAATAATCTGGGTTGATGTTCTGCAAACGGGAATTTATCTTGGCGGAGCGCTCATTGCATTAATTATTCTATTTCATAAAGTACCGGGTGGACTGGCGGCAGTTAGTGAATTAAGCGGTGACGTTAATAA
>Ga0268277_1001346_pt1 | contig 16889 bp, 11 predicted proteins | sample saktaG_5_FD_190132 | JGI IMG/M metagenome (GOLD analysis project Ga0268277, IMG submission 190132) | Saline water microbial communities from Sakinaw Lake, British Columbia, Canada - sak_2010_1_5_50m | ecosystem: Environmental > Aquatic > Non-marine Saline and Alkaline > Saline ...
ATTGAAGTCTAAGCAAACTGGAAATAATCTGCATGTTGTTTTTAACCCGATGATGGATCTCTTTAAGAAGCACTTCCTTCTCTTTTAGCGATTCACTGAGCTGTGCCTCCACACGCTTGCGCTCGGTAATTTCTCGCTGCGCCTTCTCATAAAGGCGAGCATTTTCTATGGCTGAAGCAATCTGTGTACTGAGGGTCTCCATAGCTGTCACATCAGTCTCGTCGAAAGCATTGAATTCATCACTCTGGATATCGAAAACTCCAATCACTTCATTTGCTCTTTTAATGGGCACCGTAAGTTCTGACTTTGTTTTTTCCTCTCCAAAACTGACATAATGAGGGTCTTTTCTTATATTATTGCTAACTTGAGTTTTACCTGTCAATACTGCATTTCCTGTCATACCTTCTCCAATTTGTAGCTTATAACCGGGTGGAACAATGTCAACATTGCCCCCAGCAATAGATTGCATTGTTATCCATTTAGGCTCTTCGTCGACCAGAAAAAGGGAAACGCTATAGTAATTAAAAGCCTCACTCACAGCAGTCACAATTTCAAAGAATAGTTCCTTAAGCTTTAATTTACTGCTTATCCGCTTACCTGTTTTGTAGATCAACGCAGCCTGCGCTGCCCGCCGCTTCACATCTTCTTCTGCTCTTTTGCGTTTGGTTATGTCGCGATATATGGAGTAAGTGGCTTCCTGTTTATTTCCAACTATGATTGGTGATCCAATAGCTGATACATGAATAAGTGATCCGTCCTTACGTCGACGCACGGATTCAAAAGCAATATTCTTGCCATCTGTAAGGTTCTTCGTGTATGAAACAGCTTCCTTTTTTAGTTCTCCGGATGAAACAAGATCATCTAATAACTGCCCAAGAACTTCTTCAGGAGTATATCCGAATAATCTGGCAAATTCGCTATTTATACGCAGAACTCTGCCATTGTAGTCAGTCAATACAATCGCCTCCTGGGCACTCTCGAACAATTTATCAAGGTGAGCTTTCTCTCTTTGAAGCGCTTCCTCGGTCCGCTTGCGCTCAGTGATTTGCTCTTGAAGTTCCGAAGTACGTTCTTCTACCCGTTTTTCAAGTCGTTTTTTTTGTTCTTTGATAGTATGTGTTCTAATCCTATAAACCATCAAAATTGATAATACGATTCCTGTAATGACAAAACCTATGAACCACCAGGTCTGCCAAAATGGAGGTGTAACGGTAATTTTCAATGAGATTCCCTCTTCGTTCCATAGGCCATCGTTATTCGAGCCTTTCACTCTAAAAATATAGTCACCGGGAGGAAGGTTGGTGTAGGTTGCAAAGTGCCTGTTTCCCACATAATTCCACTCTTTTTCAAATCCTTCCATCTTATAAGCGTATTCATTTTTATCCGGAGATGCATAATGCAGTGCTGCAAACTCGAAAGAAATAACTCGATCTCTATGACTAAGTTTAATCTCTTTGGTTTCTATGATAGACTCTTTCAGGATTGAGCACCCATTTGTATCTTTTCCTATGGGAACAGATTTATTGAATATCTGGAAATCTGTAATTACAACTAAAGGAATATATGGATTTTTTCTGATACTTTCTGGATAAAAACTATTGAAGCCGTTGATACCCCCAAAAAACATCTCACCATCTCTACTCTTATAACAAGATCCAAGATTGAACTCATTACTCTGGAGTCCATCTTTCACATCATAGTTTTTGAATTCTTCAGTTTGAGGATTAAATTTTGATAGACCTTTATTAGTGCTGAGCCAGAGGTTATTGTTATTATCCTCCAATATAGCATAAATCAGATTATTTGGAAGCCCATCTTTCTCAGTATAATAAGTAAAGGTTTGCTCGGCACGATCAAATTTATTTAACCCTCCAGGAGTCCCAACCCAGAGCCCTCCCAATCGATCTTCATGAATCGATAAAATCTCACTATTGCTCAAGCTGGTAGGATCATTGGGGTCATGTTTGTAATTAGTAAATTGTTCCTTTTCACGGTCAAATCTATCGAGTCCATCCAAAGTTCCAACCCAGAGTTCCCCCGATCTGTCTTCATAAATGACATAGACAAAATTGTTGCTTAAGCTTTTGGGATCGCTGGAGTTAGCCTTATATCGAATAGAGCGCTTATTTCTGGGATCAAATTTATTTAATCCATTTTCTGTACCTATCCAGAGCCCTCCCGATCGATCTTCATAAACTGACCTAACTAAATTGCTGCTCAAGCTGGTAAGATCGCTGGGGTCAGCTTTGTAATGGATAAATTCCCCCTTTTCCGGGTCAAATTTGTCAAGACCTCCACCATAAGTTCCAAGCCAGAGCACTCCTGATCGGTCTTTATAAACTGCTCTAACTAAATTGCTGCTTAAACTGGTAGGATCGTGGGGATCATGTCTATAATGAGTAAATTCTCCCTTTTCTCGATCAAACTTGTCAAGACCTCCACCATAAGTTCCAAGCCAGAACACTCCCGCTCGGTCTTCATAAATCGAAAAGATATCATTGCTGCTTAAGCTGTTAAGGACGCCTGGTTTGGATCGGTAAAGAATAAACCGCTTTTTTCTCTGATCAAATTTATTTAATCCTACATGAGTTCCAATCCAAAGCACTCCTGATCGGTCTTCATAAATCGAATAGATATAATTGTAGCCCAAGCTGGCAGGATCGCTGGGATCATGTTTGTAATGAGTAAATTGCTCTTTTTCTCGGTCAAATCTATCGAGTCCATCCAAAGTTCCAACCCAGAGTTCCCCCGATCGGTCCTCATAAATGACATAGACAAAATTGTTGCTTAAGCTTGTAGGATCACTGGGATCAGATTTATATCGAATAAAGCGATCATTTTTTGGATCAAATTTATTGAGTCCATTTTCAGTTCCAACCCACAGCACTCCTTTTCGGTCTTCATAAATACATCTAACTTTATTGCTGCTCAAGGTATGGGGATTGTGGGAATCGGTTTGATAACGGATAAAGATCGGAAGAGATCCCTTTTTTTCACCAGGGATAAGTTTATTGAGTCCATTTTCAGTTCCAACCCACAGCACTCCTTTTCGGTCTTCATAAATTGATGTCACTTTATTATCACTTAAGTTGTTGGAATCACTGGGATCAGCTCTATAGCAGATAAAACGCTCATTTCTGGAATCAAATTTATTTAACCCATCTTCTGTTCCTATCCAGAGTGTTCCCGCTTTATCTTCACAAATTGAATTAACAAAATTGTTGCTTAAGCTGTTGGAATCATTAGCGACACTCATATAATGAGTAAATTGATCCGTCTCTCTATTGAACTTATCAAGGCCTCCACCATAAGTTCCAATCCAAAGCACTCCCGCACTATCTTCATAAATCACCTTCACGTAATTATAACTCAGACTATTGGGATTCTCAGGTTCGTTCCTGTAGATCTTAAACTCATATCCATCATATCTATCTAACCCATCCTCAGTTCCAAACCACATAAATCCTTTACTGCATTGGAGGATACTAAATATCGAGCTTTGAGATAGCCCATCTTCTATTGTGATATGATGAAATTTTACATCGTATTTTTGAGCAGGTAGTCTCGGTGTAAAACTAAGAATTATCAATATCAAGAGGATAAATGTCCTGAATGATATATTTCTAGGGTATATTTCAGAACTTTGACTTTCATGACTCTTGAATCGAAAGTAAATTGTTACAAAGCAACAGATTGACTGTTTTATTTCGTTTAAAAATTTTAGAAATGGTTTCATTTCAAGTTTTTCTCTTTGATTTATAAATCGATAATAAAATAAACACTAAATAAATTCAATCACCTCTTAAGATGAAAATAGAGATGATTTTTTCAGAATTTTTTCACCTTAAAAGAGGAATGCCATTTAGGAGCTATTTTATGGATTTAATCGAAATAAATCTCGGATTAACTCTCTTCTTATATTTTTTTATTACGAAGAACATAAAAGTTTATCACGTTTTTTAGGAAAATCGAGGAAGATTTAAAAATTCCTAAAACAGATTCAAAAGGAAAAGAAAGTCCCAGTCCGGGGGTACTATCGTATTATCCATCCTCGATGTCCTCTAGAAAATGATCGATAACCGGGACATAGACTATGTAGCCGATGTTTTCTCTATCTATTGCCTCGAAGGCGATCCCGACGATTTTGTCATCCTTGATGACAGGTCCCCCGCTGCTTCCCGGATTGATCGCTGCATCGATTTGACAATACAACAACCGGGCATTGCTGTGGGAATATTCCTGGAGTTCTACTCTGGAAACGACCCCTTCTGTGATGGCCGGTCTGGGCATTATTCATTGGTATGCCATTGACCATAACCAGCACCTGTTCCTGATTGAAACCCATCATCTGGGGGTCCGCCTGGAAATTTCCTCTCATTACAAAGTTCATGTTGGCGACAAAACTCAATAACTGTGGCAAATTCAGGCAGGGAAGATTTTTCAGAAATTCACCTTTAACGATAAGAACATTTCTTTTGGTATTATAAGTGAAGGGGATTCTCTTGCCGAGGACTTCTATTTCATATTCTTCCTGACAAAAAAGAAAAGTCGTTGATATCAAGATAGAGATCAATAATAACCTTTTCATGTTGGCCTGTTGCTCCTGCGAAAAAATCATTTTAGCGATTCTAGCATAAGCTGGCTGAATAAGTTAACTCCTTTTCAAAATTTTTACTTGACTTATTTATAAAAAACATTAAAATTTATTCAAAATGAGAGTTAAATGTTTTATGCCCACACAAAATAGAGAACATATAATCTATAATTTTCTTAAATCAACTCTCACTTTTTATCTTGGCTGGTGGTTCCGCTAAGGCGGAACTAATCTATCTATACCCATATAATCTTTATTAATCCTTACAAATATTATCTATCAAAAATTAAAAAAGGAGAACAATAATGAGAACGAAGTTTATTCTTGATGAGAAAGAGATGCCATTCTCCTGGTATAATATACAAGCTGATTTGCCTGAGCCATTACCTCCTGTTTTGCATCCAGGCACTGGCAAACCTGTTACTCCAGACGATTTAGCACCTCTATTTTCCATGGAATTAATAAAGCAAGAAGCAAGTACAGAGCGATGGATAGAAATTCCTGAAGAAGTCCAGGATATTTATTCCTTATGGAGACCAACCACTCTGTATAGAGCTCGCAAATTAGAGAAAGCATTAGATACTCCAGCAAAGATATATTACAAGTATGAAGGGTCGAGCCCACCAGGAAGCCATAAACCTAACACGGCTGTTGCGCAGGCTTACTATAACAAAAAAGAAGGCATAAAGCGCATCACCACTGAAACTGGTGCCGGGCAATGGGGAAGTGCGCTTTCTTTCGGTGGCGCCTGTTTCGGAATCGAGATCAAAGTGTACATGGTTGCTATAAGCTATCACCAGAAGCCTTATCGCCGAATTATGATGGAAACATGGGGCGGAAAATGCATTCCAAGCCCAAGTCAGGATACAAAATCCGGACGAGCTATGCTAATGAAAGATCCTAATTGTCCAGGAAGCCTCGGTGTTGCAATCAGTGAGGCTGTAGAAGAGGCCGTATCAAGAGATGATACACACTATGCTCTTGGAAGTGTACTGAATCATGTTTTATTACACCAGACTGTAATCGGTCTTGAAGCAAAAAAACAGATGGAGATGGCAGGCGTTTACCCAGATATAATTGTCGGTTGCATCGGAGGAGGATCGAATTTTGCAGGACTTTATCTTCCTTTTGTTAAAGACAAAATAAATGGTTCCAAGCCAGATTTGCGTATCATCAACGTAGAGCCAGCCAGTTGCCCCACAGTAACCAAAGGACTATATGCTTACGATTTCGGTGACAATGCTGGGCTCACTCCTCTTATCAAAATGTATACGCTTGGCCATGATTTTATTCCTCCACCAGTGCATGCAGGGGGACTGCGCTATCATGGGATGGCACCCATCATTTGTCATCTTCATAGATTAGGACTTGTTGAAGCAAGGGCTGTTCACCAGATTGCCGCCTTTGAAGCCGGCGTAACTTTTGCCCGTACGGAAGGAATCATCAGTGCACCAGAGCCGAATCATGCAATTCGTGTGGTCATCGAAGAAGCACTTAAGTGTAGAGAATCAGGAGAAGCAAAAACCATCCTCTTAGCTCACAGTGGACATGGACATGTCGATATGGCAGCCTATGATGCCTTCCTGAGTGGAAAACTTATGGATTATGCGTATCCTGAAAAGAAGGTTGAAGAATCGCTGGCTAATCTCCCGAAAATTCCTGAAATCTGATCCATAATGATACTGGGGGGCCAGGTACAAAACCTGGTCCCTCTTTCAGGTATAAGGGAACTCCAAAGTATACATTTAGACTAAATATCTAGTCACTATGAATTTTTGATTGACTGGATATATTTTATAACTGTAATATTATCATTAAAGTATCTCAAAAAAATTAACTGAACAGAGATTAGAGAAAAAATTAACATCATGAAAAAAAGGAGTTGACGTGTTAAAAGAGCATCCTAAAGGTTTGTTTGTTGCATTTTTTACCAACATGGGGGAACGGTTTGGTTTCTATACAATGTTGGCAATCTTTGTCTATTATATTCAAGCAAAATTTGGCTATACCGCTACTCAAGCTGGAGTTGTTTACGGAACTTTCCTATTTGGAATATATTTCTTTCCCTTATTAGGCGGATTGCTGGCTGACCGTGTAATTGGATATGGGAAGACTATTACCCTTGGCACGATTTTAATGTTCCTGGGATATGGTCTTATGGCTCTGCCAGGATTTGGTCAAGTAGTTCTTTTTATAGCATTGGGGATAATATGCGTAGGCACTGGATTTTTTAAAGGAAACCTCCAGGCTTTAGTAGGCAACCTGTATGATGACCCGAAATACGAAAAAAACCGTGACTTTGCATTTAATATTTTCTATATGGGTATTAATGTAGGCGCATTTTTTGCTCCCCATGCTGCAACAGGAATAAGCAACTGGGTTTTAGGAAAATCCGGACTTACCTATAATGCAAGAATACCAGCTCTTGCCCATCAGTTTCTTGACGGTGCATTAAAAGATACAACTGAACTACTATCTTTAGCTAAAGCTCAACTAGGCAGCAATTTTGCAGACCTTACTTCTTTTTCCGAAATGTATATAGAGACACTTAGTAAATCTTATAATGCTGCTTTTGCCATTACTGCATTAAGTATTGGTGCATCTTTTCTTATATTCACAGGTTTTAAAAAATACTATAAGCATGCTGACTTAACAGAAAAACAAAAAGAAACTTCAGAAGAACATAAAGATAAAATTATCAGATTAACTAAAAATCAGACCAGAAACCGTCTTTTTGCTCTTTTCTTTGTTTTCTTTGTTGTAATTTTCTTCTGGATGAGCTTCCACCAAAACGGTTTTACACTCAGCATGTTTGCAAGGGATTATACAGTCAGTGAGACAAGCAGAGCAACCTATACATTTTTTAATCTCAAATCATTTCTGCCATTTCTAGCTGCTATAATAGGACTGGTACTGCTGATTAGAAAAGGAACAAAGATTTTAGCTAAGTCAATAGGTTTTGTTCTTTTAATCGGAGGCGGTTTTGTCACTTATTCTGTTGTCGCCGGATTTAACGAAACAATGCCCATTAGCCCCCAGCTTTTCCTGCATTTTAATCCCATATTTATTGTGTTCCTGACTCCTGTTGTAATAGGATTCTTTAGTTACCTCCAGAGACGGGGCAAAGAACCCAGCACTCCAAAAAAAATCGGAATAGGTATGATAATAACCGCCTTTTCATTTGGAATAATGATGATAGCTTCCAGAGGGCTGCCGTCTCCGGCTGAACTACAGGGAAGTGTTTCTAATGTCCTTATATCCCCTTACTGGCTGATAACGACATATTTTTCTGTTACAATAGCTGAATTATGCCTCTCCCCAATGGGAATTTCTTTTGTCTCTAAAGTCAGTCCACCTAAATACAAAGGAACCATGCAGGGAGGGTGGCTGGCTGCAACAGCAGTAGGAAATGCACTTGCCGGCTTTATCGGATATTTCTGGGACAGATGGGAAATATGGCAGTTTTTCCTGTTATTGATCGTTATGTGTTTTATTTCAGCAGTACTTATTTTTTCAGTAATGAAAAAGCTTGAAAGGGCATCAGAATCATAAGCTTTTTAACTAACCTAGCCTGTGGAGTATTTTCTTGTCTACATGAAATCCTTTTCGCTGGCTTCAATAGCCCGTTGTAGCTCGGCACTCAGCATTGGAGGTAGTCCCTCGATATCTACTCTGAGAAAGCCCCTGATTATAGTCGCTATAGCCTCAGATCTAGTTAGCCCTCGTGCCATCAGGTACTCTACTTCTTCTTCGGCTATCTTGCCTACTGCTGCCTCGTGGGATAGGTCAATGCCAGCCAGATTACCCTTAAGCTCAGGTATAGCATGAATCATCCCTTCTTCCTGCAAAATCAGCCCTCGGCATTCAAGGTGCCCCTTCACCTCCGGGGCATTACCTTCTATGTACCCCCGGGCGATAATGTTACCCCCAGTAGTGATAGCTCGTGATATGATTTCTGTCTTTGTCCCCTTAGCGTTGAGGATTGCCCGGGAACCAACATCCAGTGATGACCCTGGGGTTGCCACCAGAATGCTGTTATACCTGACTACTGCGTTTTCGCCCACACACCTAGCTGCAGGATACATTTGCAGCGAGCGAACCGGCTTCATAAGCACATAGTTACTAAGAAATAACCCATTCTCTTCCACGATGGCTGCACTGCGAGGACGAACCGCTACTTCTGGATTCCAGCTATGTATCATAGTGAAAGTAACCTTGGCCCCCCTCTTTATGTAGAATTCGGACACACCCAGATGTAGTCCGGGTTCGTCTCTGGAGGCAGTGGTGCAACCGGTAATGATATGTAGTTCTGAGTCCTCTTCAGCAATAATGATATTGTGCACATTCTGAGCTAGCCGTGCTTTTGCCAGATAGAGACAAGCCTGAACCGGGTAAATGGTTTTATAGCGGGGTAGAGCTCTGATGAAGTAACCATCATTCTGACTCAGCTCTACATTGGCGGTGTATTTATCAGTATCCACGGCTACTGCCTGCCACAAATAATCTGACAACCAATCATACTTTTCTAGAGCTTGGCTGATCGCCATTACTTCTATACCCTCTTGCCTGATTGAACTATGAACTGGAGTGTTATCCATCTGGATAAAGGTTCCTGACCTTTGGCTCACATCATCCAAAATGATTCCTGCTCCCAGCATCTGCTCCTTGGCTTTGGTAGGAAGTTTTGACGGGTCAGCTTGATAGGGTTGTTCCTCAGCCGAGCTGACATAACTATCTAAATCTATATCATCACCAAATGCTGCTGGTTTAGTTATTGCTGCTTCCGCTTTATCCTTATCCGTTTTAGATGATTTCACTTCGGTCATTTAATGTTCTCCCTAAAATACACTTGGTACACTCTTCATAGCCTTTCTCTTTGATAGTTGCCAGAATCTCATGTGGGTCTTCCCCGCAGCTTATCCTCCCCTTGATCATGACATAGCCGGTGCGAGCGCTCACATAGTCCAGAATATGACCAGTATGGGTGATGATAAACCCCATGCATTTTCGGGTGCGTATTATGCAATCCTTATCCAGTAGCTTGTTTATCAGTTCACCTATCAGGGTTATATTTACTAGGTCAACCCCAGACTCTGGCTCGTCTAATAGGGTTAATGCCGGTTTCTGGGCGAGCAGCTGCATTAACTCCGAACGCTTTATCTCCCCTCCGGAGAAGCCGTAGTTTATTTCCCTATCCAGAAAATCAGCTAGGTCAGCCTTCTCAGCTAGCCGGCCAATAGTTTCTTTGTCTTCTCTTCCTCTGAGACAGGCGGCAACCATATCTTGGGTCTTTACTCCCCGAACCACTGGTGGTCGCTGAAAAGACATGCCAATTCCTAAGCGGGCTCTCTCATCCAGTGGTAATCCAGTTATGTCCTTGCCTTGGAAAATGATGCTGCCTTTGGTTACTCGGTATTTGGGGAAGCCCATTATCGCCATAAGCAATGTGGTTTTTCCGCTGCCATTAGGACCAAATAGGACATGTGTTTCACCGGGTCTTATGGCCAAATTCACATTATGCAGAATTTCCTTGTCTTCTATGGTTACAGTTAACTGCTTAATCTCCAGCATATTTATCCTCCCGAATTTTTCAGGCAGGAGGCAGGACACAATTTGCTTACTTACCCTTTGCCTGTTTAAATTTGACTTCAGTTTTCTTTGGTTTGGCTGCCTCAATTTTAGGTAAGGTTATCTCTACATTGCCTCCTCTTAGTTCTTAATCTCGCCTAACCCAATGCCGAGCTAATCCAATCACCGACATAATGTGTTGCTATTATAACTGCCACTGCAATAGCCGCGTGTTCTACGATCGCTCTCCATGGTTTTGCTTTCTGCTCTTTGGCGATAAAGAAACTAAAAATGCATAACAATGATAAACCCCAGGCGATGCTTACAATAATTGCTGTGGAGAGTTGAAATAACAGGAGGGGAACAATAAATGTCAATGTAAAGACGAATTTAGACAAGAAAGTGGAGAGTGTTGCTTCCCATATCTCTTTGTTAGTATGCTTATTCTCTGATTCTTCGGAGAGATGGATACCTAGTGCGTCTGAAAGCGCATCTGCTATTGCTATCACCAATACACCGCTGATAACTACAAGTTTTGAATGAGTACCAGAATGAAGACCTACCATTAGTCCCAGAGTGGTGATTATTCCAGAGGTCAAACCAAAGCTAAATCCTGTCTTTAGTGAATGTTTCATTACTCAACTTCACCCTCTGAGCTGCTTAATTCACGATAATACCGGAAAATACACATCCAGTCAATAAAAATCCGCGGGAAGAAATCCAATTAAGTATAGTGTCCTAGAACTCCACAAGTCTGCCCAACCCAAATTCAACTTTTTTAGTAAACCTTTTGGTTCCGCAGATCGTCATATTAAGTAGATGTGCTTGTTTTAGAATGAATATACCATTTATAATTGAAAATTCTAAAATTATTTCATTCATTTTTTTATTGATCATCGATAATAGGAGATAAAATTTGATTAAAAATTATTTAAAAATCGCCTTAAGAAACATAAATGGTATTCTTTTATAAACATTGCAGGTCTTGCTATTGGAATGACGTGCTGTATCCTGATACTCCTGTGGGTTCAAGACGAATTGAGTTATGATCGTTTTCATGAAAATGCCAGTGATATTTATCGTGTCATACAGGATATCAATTTTACCGACCACAGCACTACATGGACGATTACTCAGGGTCCACTTGGGCCTTCGTTGAAGAAAGATTTCCCTGAAATCATCAATGCCACCCGCATAACTGGCCGTAGGTTTCGATTGACTTATAACAACAGGAGCTTTGACGAAGTAGTGGGAATGGCAGATTCTTCAACCTCTAACCCGGATTCATCTTCATTCAAATTATGAATTCGATTCGGCCCATGGTGACATAACCTATGTCACTATTTTCTTTTTGGTTGCATTTTTTATTTTATTCATCGCATGTATCAATTTTATGAACCTGGCTACAGCTCGTTCCGGGAATCGTGCCAGAGAGGTTGGAACGAGAAAAGTGGCTGGTGCGCATAGAACTGATATTATAAAACAATTCTTTGGCGAATCGATTCTGCTTGCGTTTATAGCACTGGTTTTTGCATTGATTATCGTGAAGCTTCTGCTTCCGGCATTCAATAACCTTGAGGCCAACATTATCGCCTGGCCTATTGCTTATTTTGCCATGAGTAAATGGCTGCAGAATTTCGCTTACCATATCAGCATCAGTCCATGGATGTTTATTCTTGCGGCTGCCTCAGCTCTCGGAATTGCCTTTTTGACAATTAGTTATCAAACCTTCAAAGCAGCAGCATCCAATCCAGTTGATACCTTGAGATATGAGTAATTCGGAAGCTGATTGTGTTGTGTAAATGATTGAGACTGGACATGATACCGTGCAACTAAATCTTAACTTTCCATGTTTTTTAAATTAGTAAAATCATCATCCCTTCCAAATCCGAGCAATACCCTGTTAACTGTTAAATCTATATCTTCAGAAAAGCGTTGGATAACTTTGTAAACCTTTGATAGTGATGTCCCCCCTCTAAATACCAAATGTTCCCGTAGTTCATGAAGGTTGAAAAGGCGCTTAAGAGTCCAACATACCCAAAAATCTTTTTCAACAATAAGAGGATCTAGATTCATTCGGCTGGCGGTTTCCTCGAACAACCGCAGCCGAAAACCGGTATCTCGTGTAGCCACCTTGTCCAAGATTATTTTTCCTGCTTAGAAGTGATGCGCCGGACAACTTTCCAAATCCAGTCTTCCATGTATCGAGCGTCCTTCAGAAGTTTCTTACGATCAGTGTCAGAGAGTTGTTGACAAAGATAGTCGACCACATTTTGATCAATCTGATTTTGCCCCATATGGCGAAGAGCCTGGGTAATGAGAATACCTATGTTGCTACCGGGTCGCATTTCCCGGGGCTCTACCCGCTTGAATATTAGGGTGCGGTTGGCAACATTGACGCTTCGGGATTTGCCGTTCGTAAGGTAAACGACTTGCGCTGGCACCTGCGTCGAAAACCCAAGCAAGTTTGCAGCCAGTGCACCCGATGGCTGAATGCGCACACCATTTTTTCGAGCTATCGCTTGTGCCACTTGATGTATATCTGGGCTAAGTTTGCCGCCCAACTCCTCATCTTTACGTGGAAAATCGTAAATTCCAGTCGCTACCCGGCGGATGATCCCCTGAGTGCACAATCTAGAAAGAGCCTTGTCTACAGAATTCCGGTCACCGAGATCAAGAAAATCCTTGCTTGAAAATGCGCGACCCCTTCCTTTCCCTCTTATTCGTGCAAGTATTTGTTTATGAATAGATTGCATAATATTTTAATGACCTTTTTTGTCAGAAGTGTGACGCCTCACTTCTGACATAATATATGATTTGTAATTTAATTGCCAGCATTATTTTTTGACAACTAATTTCTCTAATGATATAAATTGAAATCAGTGAATGGGAATAATGCAAGAATTAAATGCATAAATTAATTGATATATTATAAGAAATGTTAAAATCTTATCTAAAAAAAATAAGTGAAACTTGCAAAAGAGGTGACGCAAGAGAAGAAAGTTATTATTCCGTACTTAAAGAATTGCTTGATAATTATTCAGAATTTAAAGGAAAAACAAAATTTCATATAACAATTTTGCCTAAAAAAACTGAGGCAGGGAATCCTGATTTTAGAATATGGGATGGAAAGCAAGATATAGTTGGATATATCGAAGCAAAGGCACCAACTGTTGATAATTTAGATCAAATAGAACACACAGATCAGCTAAAGAGATATATCTATACCTTTCCAAATGTGATATTAACCAACTTCTTTGAATTCAGGCTGTATCGCAATGGCTCATTGATAGACAAAACTTTTGTCGCCCGACCCTTTATTTTACATAAGCTTAAAACGATTCCACCAGTTGAAAATGAGGCACACTTTTTTAAGCTAATCGAGAAATTTTTTTCCTTCTCTTTACCAAAAGTCTATAATGCTAAAACTCTTGCAATAGAATTAGCAAAAAGGACACGCTTTTTGAGGGATGAAGTTATTACAGAGGAGTTAAAAGAGGAAAAAACAGGCGGAAAAGGTTTTATATTAGGATTTTATGAGGCATTCAGAAAATATCTTATAGGAGGTCTTACAAAGGATGAGTTCGCAGATCTCTATTCGCAGACTATTACATATGGACTTTTTGCAGCTCGGACTCGTTCAGAAAATGGGTTTAATAGAAAACTTGCATATGATAGCATTCCTCACACAATCGGAATTCTACGAGATCTTTTCAAGTTCATTTCTCTTGAAGACATACCGGAACAAATGGAATGTATTATTGATGATATCTCTGAAGTTTTAGCAGTTACAGATGTAAAAGAAATACTACATAAGTATTTTCATGAAGGAAAAGGGAAGGACCCAATTGTTCATTTCTATGAAACCTTTTTAGCTGAATATGATCCAAAAACAAGGGAAAAAAGAGGAGTCTATTATACTCCGGAAGCAGTGGTTTCTTATATTGTTCGTTTTTTGCATACAATTTTAAAAGAACATTTCAATAAAGAAGATGGATTTGCAAGTGAATCGGTTACTGTATTAGACCCTGCAGCAGGAACACTAACTTTTTTGGTTGAGGCTGCCAAATTGGCAGTTGAGGAATTTGTTTCAAAATATGGCGAAGGAGGAATAGGAGATTTTATAAGAGACCATATTCTTAAAAATTTCTATGCATTTGAGCTAATGATGGCGCCTTATTCAGTAGGACACTTAAAAATATCTTTTCTCTTAGAAGAACTAGGCTATGGACTTCAAGAAGATGATAGATTCAAACTTTATCTAACAAATACATTGGAAATGGAAGAACTTGCTCAAACTGAACTTCCAGGGATGGCTTCACTATCTGAAGAATCTCATTTCGCAGGTAAAATCAAAAAAGAGAAGCCTATCTTAGTGATACTTGGTAATCCACCATATTCAGTTAGCTCTGTCAACAAATCCGACTTTATTGAAAAAGAAATGGAGCTTTATAAAGAAGATGTGCGGGATGAAAGGAATATTCAACCGCTTTCTGACGATTATATAAAATTTATTCGTTTCGCCCATTGGAAAATAGAAAAAACAGGAGAAGGTATTATTGGAATCATTACAAATAATTCATACCTTTCTGGATTGATTCACCGTGGTATGCGTAAGAAATTATTTCAAAGTTTTCAAGAGATCTATATTCTAAACCTCCACGGTAATTCTCGTATTGGCGAGAAATGCCCAGATGGAAGCAAAGATGAAAATGTGTTTGATATCCAGCAGGGCGTGACCATCGCCCTTTACGTGAAAGTTGAAGAATCACATAAAGAAAGGAAGATTTATTACGCTGACCTCTGGGGGCTAAGAGGTGAAAAATACGATTATCTTTTGAAAAATGATGTAGAAACCACAAAATGGCAAGAGCTGAAACTTGCTGCACCTTACTACTTCTTTATCCCCAAGGATTTCGCTTTGCAGGGAGTGTATGAGAAATTCTGGAAGGTAACGGATATTTTCAGGGATTTTCAGATAGGATTAATGACGGGGCAAGATAAATTCTTTATTGACACGAATCCACAAACATTGAAAGCCAGAATTCTAGCCGTGTTCAACAAAGGCCTAAGTGATAAGGACTTGAAAACTTTGTATAACCTCAAGAGCCAAGCGGGTGAGAAAACTATTAAAGCAAGGAGATTGACCAGTTTTGACCAAGACCTTGTTCATCTTTATTGTTATAGACCCTTCGATATTCGGTATGTTTATGGGGAAAATAAATTTTTATGGAGATCAGTCGAATCACTAAGCAAACACTTTGATTTTGAAAACATTGCGCTAGTCACTACTCGTATTTTAGCAGGCCCGCCGTTCAATCATGTTTTTGTAGCCGAACATGCTGGGGATAATACTTTCATTTCGGGTAAGACCAAAGAAAGAAATTATTTCTTCCCTCTCTATCTCTACCAAGTAAAAGATAAAAAAGATTTATTTATAAATAAAGAAGGAATAAGTGAAAAAAAACCAAATATAATCCTAGAAACGTTCGCATTTATATCTGATACTTATAAAAAAGAACCTTCTCCGGAAGATATTTTTTATTATATCTACGCGATTCTTTACTCAAATATATATCGAACAAAATATGCTGAATTCCTAAAAATAGATTTTCCACGGATTCCGTTTACAAAGGATTACAAATTGTTTAGCAAAATATTTGAATATGGGAAAAGACTTGTTGATTTACATCTATTAAAATCAAAAGAACTTGATATGCCAGTGGCCAGATTCCAGGGGAAAGGTGATAACGAAGTTGATAAGCTGAGATATGATGATAAACAAAAAAGACTCTATTTCAACAGAAGCCAGTATTTCGAAGGAGTTACTGAAGAAATTTGGAAATATCAGATTGGTAGTTATAAGGTTTGTGATAAATGGCTAAAGGATAGGAAAGGTAGAATTTTAAATCTTGGTGATATAAAACATTATTGCAAAGTTGTTACTGCATTAAAAAAGACAATAGAAATTCAGAAAGAAATAGACAAGCTTTACCCAAAAATAGAAGAAAAAATAATAGAATTTAAGACTGACCATTTATAAATTTATACAAACATGAAATTGATTTGGTGGATTATTGAACTGAATAGAAGTCTAGAATATGGATATATAGGACCAAATGTTTTTAGGCTTAATAGCATTTCATGAATATAAACGCTACATGAGAAGGAAGCTGATCAATGTCAACTATTTTTTCCTGCTTTCTCAGGGAAAAGCTAGCACACCCGGAGGGATTTGAACCCCCGAACTTTGGATTCGAAGTCCGCTGCACTATTAAAACTCACATTTGATAAAAAATAATAACTATAAGAAGAGAGCAAAGAACCGGAAAGGCCTTCGGATACCGTGCAACTAAATCTTAAATTTCCATGTTTTTTAAATTAGAAGGGAATATTTTCTTCTCATGATTGTATAGAAAGTGAGAGAAAATGACATAATGTAGCATGAAAGGCTAGGAGGAACGATGTCAAAGAAAATAATTTTTGGGTTTATTGGGTTAATGTTTTTCACATGGCTTTTCGGAATGGCACCTTCTGCAGATTTTGGGACTATTACAGGATATGTCTATGATATTGAAGGGAATGGCATCCCGGGCATTAAGGTTACTGCAATAAATAAGGCAACAACAGTCGAATACAACTGCATAACAGACCAGAACGGATATTATGTTTTTAAGAACCTTCCTATAGGGATTTACGATTTGAAGGCAGGGATGAACGGCTATGT